>Ga0256840_1000243_pt1 | contig 53605 bp, 45 predicted proteins | sample 355202metaG_FD_185969 | JGI IMG/M metagenome (GOLD analysis project Ga0256840, IMG submission 185969) | Hydrothermal vent microbial communities from Mid Atlantic Ridge, Atlantic Ocean - 355-202 | ecosystem: Environmental > Aquatic > Marine > Hydrothermal vents | place: Atlantic Ocean: Mid...
ATAACAGTGGCATCCTGGTTCTCTTATTTGTCGGCTTCTGTGCTCTGTTGATCGTAGCTCAACTGGTTCCAGCAGTATTGACCCTGTTCGGCATGACCAAAGCGGCTGTTCAAGGAACTCGCAAGACCGCTGCTGCAAAGAACTAAAAGAAACAGAATAAAAACCAAAGCGGGGGGACGGAGTTGAATTCTGTCCCCACCGCTATTTTGAGGGCAGCCGATTGGTTGCCTTTTTTTGTGCTTGAAGTGATTTACTGAACCGCTACAGTTTCATGACTCGTAAACTCTTGGGACAGCCTCCGATGGTGCTGGGGACAGTCCCGAGATGACTACAAAATTGCTTAAACAAGCGCCATCCGGGGTAACGGGTTTTTCAGCGACCTAAAGAGACCGGCATATCCTCTGGATATGTGACCTGATAACCGTATTGAAGGTTTTGTTTTCCCTGTGGCGGAAGAGTCAGATTCCAGCTGAGCTGACCATTTTTCTGCGTTGGTAGGGGCGGGGAAAACAGTTCTTTCAGGACAATTTTCTCGTGTCCTGCGTGGGGGTAGGAATCTTCTACTTTGAGATCAACAGGAAAGTTTTTATGATTGACTAGCTCGATATTCCATTTCCAGATGTAGGTTCGTTTTTTTGCCAACAACCCTTTTTCTCCAGCAACGTGATCAGTTTTGACATCAACAGTGATACTCGGATCACTCCCGAAACTTATAGTGACATCCTGTTTTGCGTGAAGAGAAAAATTACGCTGGCCGACGTGGACACCATCCACTTGAATTGAAGCCATCCCGGTTGGCAGGGGAAGAAAATTCTCTCTCAGATCAAGAGTTGCTTCCAGAAAAACCTGTTCGGACAGCAATGGTCTGGTCAGATAGGTGAATGCGGCATTCCAGTGACCTTCCCTGACCGTGATACGGGACTCTTTTCCTGAGGCGATATTGACTTGCCCGAGATCGTAAATATCGAATAATTGTCCTTCAACCCTGGCTGGTATGGGAGCTGCGTCAACAGCTTCTGCTACTGCATCCATTGCCATTTTCTGGGGCATGGCCATCACTTTAAGATTTCTGCGCATCTTTAGGCTTTGCTCTTCACGTATTTCCCACGCTCTGATTTTCGGGGGTGTCAGGGTGAAAACCGGTTCGGCAGTGGCAATTTTTAAATTCACCCCGTTCCAGTCAATGCCAGTTTGCTGCATGATTTTTGCGATCCAGACCCACTGAATATTTTTCTGATCAGGAAGGGCATTTAAGCTGTAACTTGATTGCCAGCCCGCACGACGGACGCGGTAAGAGTAAGTCAGTTCAAGGTTGGTTTGCGTCGTTTGAGCCAGCCTGACTTGAACCCTCCAGTTGCGCTGGTTATTACCGGTTTTTTGTTGTAGTTGATTGCGAGCCTCTTTAAGTTGTTTTGCCAGCTCGGTTTTTTTCTGCCGCAGTTGGGTGGTATCCTGGAGCAAAAGAGCGCTTTCATCGCGAATAATTTTCCCCATTTCTCGTGCATCGGCAAGGGTTTTTAGTGGCAGCTCCTGTTGGGTTTTCCAATAATTAAGTGCCAGAGTTCGTGATTGAATCTGGTCATCAAGCGCAGCAATTTCTCGCTCAAGTCGAGAAATCAATTCTTTAAGTTCCTTGAAATCAGAGGAATCTGGTAAGACTGACTCATATTCGATCCCGGTGATCTTCTGCTGCGGTGCTCCTTTAAGTCCTAACTTTAAGGATTCCGGGATTGCCACATGTGGTAGCCGTAATGTTGCAGAGTCTATCCCTTGCAGGATAATCAGCCGTTCGGAAATGGTTGCTCCTGAAGGGTAGAGGATCACTTCTGTTGGTTGTGCGCTAACGGTGGTTGTCAGCAGAGAAAAAATAAGCAGGGATGATAAGCATAGATATTTCATGGCGACCTCTTTTTTTATCTCAAGTAAAAAAATATGGTAATCTCGAAGGGTGATTCAGTCACGATTATAAAAGACAATGGAGAAAATATGGAGAAAAAATTATTCTTGATCTGGTTCATTATGCTGCTATGGCTGACTGGTTGTGCGGTTAATCCAGTCACCGGGAAGAAAGAGCTGGCATTTATTTCGGAATCATCCGAAATCAGTATTGGCACCAAGCAATATCTTCCCAGCCGGCAGATGCAGGGGGGAGATTATAAAACTTCTCCAGAGGTTGTTGCTTACGTGAAGCGGGTGGGGCAACGGCTGGCTGCTGTGAGTGATCGAAACCTTCCCTATGAATTTAATGTCATCAACGATTCCACTCCCAACGCCTGGGCACTGCCCGGCGGTAAGATTGTAATCAATCGCGGTTTGCTGGTCGAGCTTGAAAGTGAGGCCGAACTTGCTGCTGTTCTCGGCCATGAAATTGTTCACGCTGCTGCTCGTCACGGTGCCAAAGGGATGGAGCGGGGGATGATGTTGCAGGGTGCGATCACGGCGGCAGGGATCGCATCACAAAACAGTGAATATTCTCAGTTGACGATCGGTGGTGCCGGGATTGCAGCGCAGTTACTGACCCACAAATATAGTCGCGATGCTGAACGGGAAGCAGATCTGTATGGGATGACCTATATGTCCAGAGCCGGTTATGATCCGCACGCAGCGATAAAACTCCAACAAACCTTTGTCCGTCTATCTGAGGGGGGGAATTCAAACTGGCTCGGCGGGTTGTTTGCCAGCCATCCACCATCACAGGATCGGGTTGATGCTAATCGCATCACTGCCGCCAACCTGCCACAAGGGGGAGAGATTGGTCGTGAGCGTTATCAGAAGGCTATTGCGCCATTATTGCGGGATCGGGACGCCTATGAGGCTTTTGATGAAGGTCGCAAGGCCTTACATGACGGTAATATCAGTCGTGCTCTCAGCCTGGCAAATAAAGCGATAAAGATGCAACCACGGGAAGCGCTGTTTCATTCGTTGCGTGGTGATGTTCGCTTGAAACAACAACGCTATCATGATGCTATCACCAATTATGATCGTGCTCTGCAGCATGATGATGCATACTTCCATTATTACCTGCAACGTGGATTGGCTCGGCTGAAATTAGGGAATACCGTTCAGGCTCAGGCCGATCTTAAAAAAAGTATCGCATTTCTCCCCACCGCACCTGCTATGAATGCTCTGGGTAATCTATCTCTTAGTGGGGGGGATGTTATCGCGGCAAAAAAATATTTTTCGGTAGCGGCAGGATCCAATTCCAATGCTGGTAAAGAGGCCAATCGCTCACTGATCCGACTTGACCTTCCAGACAATCCACACAAATATCTGCGACTGAGATTGGGGCGTGATCGCAGTCATTATCTGCTGGTACAAATTGAGAACCGAACCCGGCAAACAGTTGCTGGTGTCAGTTTTATCGTCCAATTCATAGATGCTCAGGGGAAAGTTCGAACAGTTCAATTGCAACTACCCAACCGTCTAGCTCCGCAGCAGTCGAAAACCGTAGCAACCGGTATTGGCCCGTTTGCGGATCTGAAAAATGTGCAGGGGAGGGTCGTCCGGGCGCGGGTGGTTGAATAAAGCAGTAGTAAATTCAGCATGGGTGATGATGGGCAGGTGCCGGGAATGGCGCTAGGTTAAGGATAGATGACAGCAAAACCGGGACAGCCTCCGATGGAGCTGGGGACAGTCCCGAATTTACTCCAAGGTCAGAATAGGAAGAAAAATGCAGGGATACATTCAGGTTTATACCGGTGCTGGTAAAGGAAAGACAACGGCAGCTCTGGGGCTTGCTTTGCGAGCTGCCGGAGCGGGCCTTAAAGTTTTTATTGCCCAGTTTGTAAAAGGGATGAAATACAGTGAACTTAACGTAATCTCCAAGCTACAGAATATGATCATCTTGAAGCAATATGGACGAGATTGTTTTATCTACAAAGAGCCAGACGATAAAGATATTAAGGCTGCGCGTGATGGTTTGAAAGAAACCGAAAAAATGATGTGCTCAGGCGAATATCAGCTGATCATTCTTGATGAGGCCAATATTGCCACCTATTATGATCTTTTCAGTGTGGATGAATTGCTCGATTTTATTCGAAAAAAACCAGCCGGGGTTGAGCTGGTTATTACCGGCAGAAAGGCTGATCCCAGAGTTATAGAAGCGGCCGACCTGGTGACCGAAATGAAAGAGATAAAGCATTACTACCAGAATGGAGTAGAGGCAAGGGTTGGAATTGAAAAGTAATTTGTAACCCTTGCTTTCCCCCGGTTAAAGTGCCTTGGCAAGTCTCTTTTCGGTCAGTTTTCGTTCCTCTTCACAGTGATTCTGATCCCAGCCTAACTCGGTGGCCATGATCTCGATAGTTCTGGGAACTGCCTGTTTGGCGGCTTCAGTGTCCAGCAAGGCTAAAGGTGTTCGCCGAGCCAGAATATCGATCACCCGCTCCGCAAGTTCATAGCGTGCAGCATAAAGAATTTCCGCTTCCAGAACCGGGTGGTTTTCCACCAGTCGTGCGCCGTAACCTTCTTCTGCCAGCTTGGCAACCTGGTCTGCCTGATCGCCGTAAGTCCGGTTTAAATAAGCAGCAATATCGGCGCTGAAACCATATTTTTCGATCAGCTTCTGGTCGCCATCCTCATCATAGTTGGTGCTACCAAGGATCGGCAATTGTTCGGTCTGGCACGTTGGTTTTGGGGCGGCCAGTTGGAATAATTTTAAGGCATGATCGACAGTATCCAGTGCCATTTTTCGATAAGTCGTCCATTTCCCCCCAGCGATTGTCAACAGACCAGCGTTACTATCTTCAATAACATGATCACGAGCCAACTTAGCAGTGTCAGCCGCTTTTGGATCGGAAACCAGCGGTCGTAATCCTGACCAGGCAGCTTTAACATCAGATCGACTGACTTGCAGATTGAAGTAACGGGTTACATGACGGAGCAAATAATCTATTTCTGGTTCAAGGGGTTGAGGGTGTTCAGTAACCTCGGCAGGTTCATCGGTGGTGCCGACCAGTGCATGTCCTTCCCAGGGGAGGACAAAGAGGACGCGGCCATCTTCAGTCGCGGGGATCATCAGCCCGGTATCGGGTGGAGCAAAGCGCTTATCCAGAATAATATGGATACCGGTGCTGGTCGTGATGATCTTTGAAACGTCTGGATTATCCATCCTTCTGATCTGATCGACAAATGGTCCTGTGGCGTTAACAACCCCTCTGGCTTTCACCTCCCAAGTGTCACCGTTCAATGAATCAGTTAACTTGACCCCGGTTATTTTTCCAGCATCTTTCAAAAGACCAGTTACCGCCACGTGATTGGCAATTGTGGCACCTTTTTGTTCTGCTGTCAGAGCCAGAGAGAGTGCCATGCGGGCATCGTGAAACTGGCCGTCATAGTAGAGCACCGCTGCTTTGAGCCCTTCAGATTTCAACCCCGGAAAGCGCCGGAGGGCTTCTTTGCGACTCAGCAAACGGCTGTGGCCGATATTTTGTTTGCCGGAGAGGATGTCGTAAAATTTCAGACCGGCAAAAACATAGGGAACATCAAACCATTTGTACAAAGGTGTAATGAAAGAGATGCGGTTTGACAAGTGCCGGGCATTTTTGAGTAATAAGCCGCGTTCATGTAATCCATCTTTGACCAGGTTATACTGCACCCGATCCAATGTTTTGACCGCCATCTCTAAGTAGCGAACTCCGCCATGAACCAGCTTGGTACTGCGACTGCTGGTTCCTTCGGAAAAATCATTTTTTTCAATTAAAGCAACTTTGAGACCGCGTGTTGCTGCATCAAGGGCAACTCCGCAACCAGTGGCACCCCCACCGATGATAATCAGATCAAAGAGACTACCATCTTTTAATTTTTCCAGGTTTTGTTGTCTTCCCATGTTGCCTCCTCCATCTCAGTGTTTGGCTGAGTGGATATAAGTCGGGAGCCAAGGATTGTCCCCCTGGCTCCCTTTCGTGTTGACCTCTATGGTAAAGGTTTTGTGGCTATTTTACTTTACCTGCTCGCCAGGCTTTGATGAGGTCATCGTAATTGACAGTTTCACCTTGGGGTTTTTCATTGGCTAATTTTGCTTTTGGTGAACCTGGCTGATTCAGCCAGTAGGCTTCATCGCGTTCTTTGTTCATGAGTGGTCCCTTGTCTCCCTGAGCCTTACTTCGTGCGATCCGGATCATGACCTTATCCTGCTCCCGAGCAAGATTATCCATTGCGGTATCGACAGTGACTTCACCGGCAACGGCTTCACCGATATTCTGCCACCAGAGTTGCGCCAGTTTGGGATAGTCAGGAACATTGGTGCCGGTTGGAGTCCAGGCAACCCGTGCCGGGCTACGGTAGAATTCAACCAGCCCGCCTAGTTGTGGTGCTCGTTTGGTGAAAGACTCATCACGGATGTCGCTATCGCGGATGATGGTCAGACCCACGTGGCTCTTTTTCAGAGAAACTGTTTTGGACACAGCGAACTGGGCAAACAGCCAGGCGGCTTTGCGGCGCTCTACGGGCGTGCTTTTGAACAGGGTCCAGGAACCACAATCCTGATAACCGAGTTTCATCCCTTCTTCCCAGTATGGACCGTGTGGTGATGGAGCCATGCGCCATTTTGGTGTGCCGTCAGCATTAACCACCGGAGTCCCTTTTTCAATCATCGAAGCGGTAAAAGCGGTGTACCAGAAGATCTGCTGTGCGACATTTCCTTTCGCCAAACTTGGCAGAGACTGGTAGAAGTCCATTCCAAGTGCTCCTGGAGGAGCATACTTACGTAGCCATTCCATATATTTGCGCAGAGAATATTTAGCTGCTGGACCGTTGGTTGCTCCACCGCGACTGACGCTGGCACCGACCGGACGATCATTTTTATCGACCCGGATTCCCCACTCATCAACGGGTTTACCATTTGGAATGCCCTTGTCGCCAGCGCCGGCCATTGACAGCCAGGCATCGGTAAAGCGCCACCCGAGATCAGGGGCTTTTTTCCCATAATCCATGTGACCATAGACGGCTTTTCCATCGATCTCCTTGACATGATCGCTGAAAAATTCGGCAATATCTTCATAGGCCGACCAGTTGACTGGCACTCCAAGTTCATAGCCATAAAGATCTTTAAATTGTTTTTTAAAATCGGCACGATTGAACCAGTCATAACGGAACCAATAGAGGTTAGCGAACTGCTGGTCAGGGAGTTGATAGAGTTTACCATCCGGTCCAGTGGTAAAGGACTTGCCGATAAAATCATCAATGTCGAGGGTTGGCAGAGTTACATCTTTGCCTTCACCGGCCATCCAGTCGGTCAGGTTGACGACAAAATTATAACGCCAGTGGGTACCGATCAGGTCAGAATCGTTGATGTAGGCATCGTAGATATTCTTGCCTGACTGCCACTGGGTCTGCAGTTTCTCAATGACATCACCTTCCTGAATCAGGTCGTGAACGACCTTGATACCGGTGATTTCCTCAAATGCTTTGGTTAGTACTTTGGATTCATACTCATGGGTCGGGATGGTTTCAGAGACAACCTTGATCTCCATCCCTTTAAAGGGTTTGGCTGCATTGATGAACCATTCCATCTCTTTCATCTGTTCAGCTTTTGAGAGGGTTGAGGGCTGAAATTCGCTATCGACCCATTTCTTGGCTGCTGCCATATCTGCACTTGCCGATGTTGCAAAGATCATCAGTAGTGCAGCGGTGAGGCCAAGCAAGAGCCCCACACCTGGTTTAAACCTGCGGATTGCATTTGTCATCATCTCTCTCCTCCTTCATTAGGCCCCTTGTTGTTATACTCGGTTTCTCGAGTCTCTTTGTTGGAGCTAAGGCCTTAGGCACCGAACAAAGAGGGTTTTTCTATCCCCAGCGCATCAACACAATCATCCAGATCAATGCAATGATAAAAGATATCCAAAGGGTGAAATTTGTCAGCCCGAGCCAGGCGAGGTTGATAAAGGCACTGCTCAGCAAACCAATAAACAGGCGGTCACCGGGAGTGGTGGCGATTGGCAAAAAGCCTTTGCGTTCACCGCTGGGAGCCTTGGCCTGCCAGATCGTCATAGCAACCAGAATGCAGGCGATGGTGATAAAGAAAATAGCTGTCGGCATGGTCCATGCCATCCACTCTAAGGTCATAATTTTACCCCGTTAAACCCGACCGAGGGCAAAGCCCTTGGCCAGATGGTTGCGGACAAACCAGATTACCAGAGCCCCCGGCACAATGGTCAGAATCCCGGCTGCTGCCAGCAAACCCCAGTCAAGCCCCGAGGCGCTGACCGTTCGGGTCATAATGGCGGCTATCGGTTTGGCTGCTGTGGTTGTCAAGGTTCTGGCGAAGAGCAGTTCGACCCAGGAAAACATAAATAAGAAAAATGCGGTTACGCCAATACCTGTGCGGATCAGCGGCACAAAAATAGTCAGAAAAAAACGCGGGAAACTATAGCCGTCGATATAGGCCATCTCGTCGATTTCACGCGGTATCCCCGACATAAAGCCCTCCAGAACCCAGACCGCCAGCGGGACGTTAAACAGGCAGTGGGCGAGCGCCACTGCAAAGTATGTATCGATCAGACCAAAGGTTGAGTAAAGTTGGAAAAATGGCAGTAAAAAGACTGCTGGAGGTGCCATGCGATTGGTCAGCAGCCAGAAAAACAGGTGTTTGTCGCCGAGAAAGCTGTAGCGTGAAAATGCGTAGGCGGCAGGAAGTGCGGTTAATAGTGAAATGGCAACATTCATACTGACATAGTAAAAGCTGTTCAAATAGCCTGAGTACCAGGACTGGTCAGTGAAGATTTTTATGTAATTGGCCAGGGTTGGACTTTTAGGATAAAAGGAAAATACGCTGAGAATCTCTGCATTAGTTCGCAGCGACATATTCAGCATCCAGTAAATCGGTAACATCAGCAAAATAAAATAGATGATCAGACCAATGGTTCTCTTCTGGAATTTCATGATTTATCTCCTGTTCCAACCTTCAGTAGTACCTGATAGAACAGCCAACAGAACAACAGGGCAATCAGAAAATAGATGATTGAAAAAGCGGCTGCAGGACCCAGATCAAACTGACCAACTGCCAGTTTGACAAGGTAAATCGACAAGAATGTCGTCGAGTTGCCGGGGCCACCACCGGTTAAAACAAAAGGTTCAGCATAGATCAGGAAACTGTCCATGAAGCGGAGCAGGACGGCAATCGTCAAGACACCACGCAACTTAGGAAGCTGAATGTAACGAAAAATAGCCCAGCCTGAAGCACCGTCGATGCGAGCGGCCTGGAAATAGGCTTCCGGAATAGCCTGCAAACCGGCATAGGCCAACAACACCACCAACGGCGTCCAGTGCCAGACCTCCATCATCATAACCGTTATCCAGGCATCTAATCCGGAGGCCGTATGGTCAAAGGGAATACCAAAACCGTTAATGGCTGCACCTAAAAGACCGATGTCCGGGCGCATGAAGATAATCCAGATGGTGCCAATGACATTCCATGGAATCAGCAGTGGCAGTGCAACCAGAACCAAACTGAGTGATGCTCCCCAACCCTTTTTGGGCATCATCAAAGCAATCAAGATGCCGAGAGGGATCTCGATTAACAAGACCAGTGAAGAAAACATCAGCTGACGTTTGAGTGCAGCGTGCAGTCGTGGATCGGTCAGTGCATCCTTGTACCATTCAAGGCCGACAAAAACGCGTTGATTGGGACCAAAGATATCCTGAAGTGAGTAATTGACCACAGTCATCAAGGGGATGATTGCGGAGATAGCCACGACCAGAAAGACTGGAATGACCATGAACCAGGCTTTGTTATCTTCCCATTTATTCATTCTGTCAGCTCCAGGGTGTCAGGCGATTTTTCCATGCCAGTTTCAACTAAGTCACCGTCAGCATAAATTCTGATCCATTCAGGTGGAAATTCCAAAAAGCCCTCGTCAAATGTTATCTCGCGATTTTCCTCAACCTTCACTTTAAGGGTGTGGTCAGCTAAGTTAACCGTGACAATTTTGCTGGTTCCCATATCCTCAACTTCACTGATTGTCACTGGAAGGGTGTCGTTTTCTTGTTTTTTACGCAATTTAAGAAATTCAGGTCGGATACCCAACTCAAAGTCCCCTTTCAGGTTTTTACTGCTGGCACCGACGTGAATTTTTAAGTTTGCAATCCGAGCGTTGCCATTATCCATTTGACAAGGGATAAAATTCATACCAGGGCTGCCGATAAAGTAGCCGACAAAGGTATGTTGCGGAGATTCAAACAGCTCTTGAGGAGATCCGATCTGCAGAACCTGACCTTCGTTCATGACAACGACCTGGTCGGCAAAAGTCAGTGCTTCCAGTTGGTCGTGAGTGACATAAACCATGGTCAGTTTAAACCGGGTATGAATCTGTTTGAGTTTGCGGCGGAGCATCAATTTAAGGTGCGGGTCAATAACGGTAAGCGGTTCGTCAAACAGAATTGCTGCAACATCACTTCTTACCAGCCCCCGGCCGAGGGAAATTTTTTGTTTAGCATCTGCACTCAGGTTTGCAGCACGTTTGTGCAGGACATTATCCAGTTCCAGCATTTCGGAAACTTCTTTAACCCGTTCCTGAATCTCAGCGGCGGGGACGTTGCGGTTTCGTAATGGAAATGCCAGGTTGTCAAAAACCGTCATCGTGTCATAGATAACTGGAAACTGAAAAACCTGTGCAATATTGCGTTCTTGAGGAAGTAGTGCACTGACATCTTTGCCATCAAAGAGCACCTTTCCTTCCGAGGGCTTCACCAGCCCGGAAATAATATTCAATAAGGTTGTTTTGCCACACCCTGATGGTCCAAGCAGAGCATAAGCGTGACCATCTTCCCAGATATGATCCATTTTACGCAGGGCATAATCTGCATTGCTGCGAGGGTTGGCAATGTATGAATGGGCTATATGGTTGAGTTCTATACGAGCCATTATTATTACCTTTAAGTCAGTTCTACTGAATCATGTCCTGGAGATACAACCCGGTGACCGTCAAGATCAAAAACATAGAGTTGGGTCGGATCTATGTAAGCGTAAATCTGTTTTCCCATTTGGTAGGCGTGGATTCCTTGCTGCTGGACAGTCCAGTTATGACCATTATGGATGATGTGGATATAGGTTTCTGAGCCACTGATCTCAGCTAGATCAATAGTTGTTTTAAACTCAATATCCTCAGGCGATGTTCGCTGTAGATGAAGATGGTTGGGACGCATGCCAAATTGATAGCTGCCAGGGGCTAACTCTTGCAGATGGTGTTGCAGGGGAGCTGGTTTTGTGTCCCCTAACCGGAGTGTGCCTGAATCAATGCTCCCGTTCACAAAGTTCATGGCTGGATCGCTGAATGCTTGAGCGATTCTGGTTGATTGGGGGGACTGATAGACCTCGATCGTTGAGCCAAATTGTTCCAAATGTCCTTCGTAGAGAACTGCCGTATTGCCACCCAGCGTCAGTGCTTCAAGGGGTTCAGTGGTCGCATAGACGACAATCGACTGGCGGCGTTTGAAAATATCTCGCATTTCAATGCGCAATTCTTCACGGAGTTTGTAATCAAGGTTAACCAGCGGCTCGTCAAGGAGTAAAAGTTCCGTATCTTTTACCAGTGCCCGGGCAATAGCCGTCCGCTGCTGTTGTCCTCCTGAAAGTTCATTCGGGAATCGATCAAGGAGAGCATCAATACGCAGAACTTCAGCAACTTCTCGTACCCTGTGGTCGATCTCTTTTTCGGCAACTCTGGCCAAGCGTAAAGGGGAGGCAATATTCTTATAAACGGTCATTGATGGGTAATTGATAAATTGCTGATAGACCATCGCCACATCCCGTTTGCGTACCGAGATACCGGTCAGGTCTTTGCCATTCATCAAAACTCGCCCCTTGGTTGGTCGGTCGAGTCCCGCCATCAGCCGCATCAGACTGGTTTTTCCGGACAGGGTGCGTCCGAGTAGAATGTTAAAAGTCCCTGGCTCAAACTGCAGTGAAATGTCTTGAATATGACAATCCTTTCCGACCAGTTTTGTGACGTTTTCAATGACCATTGCCATGAAGCAATTTCCTTGTCTAGATAGCCTCCGTTGGGTAGGCTATTTTGAGACTGTCAGTCTCCGCTGTAAATAAGGAGACCTTTGTTTCAGCCAGAATCTCCGCGATATGTGCAGGTGGTGGTTGATCAGTAAACAGAGCATCGACCTGAGTTATGTTGCCAAGACGAACCATCGCACAGCGCTCAAATTTACTGTGATCAGCTGCTAGAAAAATTTGTCGAGAGTTTTCGATAATCGCTTGAGCGACTCGAACTTCGTGGTAATCAAAATCGAGCAGAGTGCCATCAATATCAATACTGGAGATGCCAATGATGCCGAAATCGACTTTGAATTGACGGATAAAATCAATAGTTGCTTCACCCGTGATGCCACCGTCACGTTGGCGAACAACGCCACCAGCCATAATGATTTCAAAGCTGGGGTTGCTGCGTAAAATGGCAGCCACATTTAAGTTATTGGTGATAATTCTCAGCCCGTTATGATCCTGCAGCGCTTTGGCGATCTCTTCAGTGGTGGTACCAATATTGATAAAGATGGAGGCTTTATCCGGAATGTGAGCCGCGGTCATTTTAGCGATGCGTTGTTTTTCTTCCAGATGCATGACTTGTCGGGTTGCGTACTCAACATTTTCGACGCTTGATGAGAGCCCGGCTCCACCATGATAGCGGGTCAGCAGTTCTTGCTCGCAGAGAGAATTGATATCACGGCGAATGGTTTGTGAGGTTACGGCAAAATTTTGCGCCAGAGTTTCAATGGACACAAAGCCCTGCTGCTGGACAAGAGAGAGAATTTCCTGTTGTCGCTGATTCATTTTTGACCCATTTTACGAGTAGAACAGTTGTCATTCGCTGTCCATCTAATGGTATTCTTATAGCAGATTTTATTGGATTCGCAAGTTATATTTGCTAATTATTTTCACTTTTAAACATTCTGTTGCTTGACAATTTTCATTTTTGTTGGATTATGAATAGATATGCAACTGAATCAAGATTGTAAAAGGAGGCGTTGATGAACGACCGTCATATTCTTGCTATTGATCAGGGAACAACCAGTTCGCGAGCCATGATTTTTTCTGCTGCGGGGGATTGTGTTGCCGTTGCTCAAGAGGAATTTCGGCAGATTTTTCCACACGATGGTTGGGTTGAGCACGACCCAGAAGAAATCTGGCAGTCGGTTCTCAGCGTTTGTCGGCAGGTTCTGCAACAGGCAAAAGAAGCATCCATCAACGTGGCCGGGATTGGTATCACCAACCAAAGGGAAACTACTGTCGTTTGGGATCGGAAAAGTGGAAAACCACTCTATAATGCCATCGTCTGGCAGGATCGACGTACGGCAGATTTTTGTGCCGAATTAAAATTGGCAGGGAATGAAGAGCAAGTTTCTGCATTGACCGGCTTATTACTTGATCCTTATTTCTCAGCGACTAAAATAAGCTGGATTCTTGATCATGTTGCTGGCGCTCGGGTTAAAGCAGAAGCTGGTGACCTCGCTTTTGGTACCATCGACAGTTTTCTCCTCTGGCGGCTGACGGGTGGACAATCACACGCCACCGACGCCACCAACGCTTCGCGCACGCTGTTATTCAATATCCATACGCAGCGGTGGGATAATTCTCTCCTTGAGCTATTTCAGATCCCCTCTTCTTTGTTGCCGGAAGTGAAAGATTGCAGTGATGATTTCGGTATGACAACTCCCGATCTGTTCGCCAACTCTTATCCCATTGCCGGGATCGCTGGAGATCAGCAGGCAGCGGCGATCGGTCAAGCCTGTCTGGAGCCGGGAATGATTAAAAGTACCTATGGAACTGGTTGTTTTGTCCTGCTGAATACCGGGACTAAAGCGTATCGCTCAAAAAATCGTTTATTGACGACAGTTGCTTACCGAATTGATGGCCAAACCAGCTATGCTATCGAAGGTTCGATCTTTGTTGCGGGTGCCGCTATTCAGTGGATTCGAGATGGGATCAAGTTGATCGAATCTACCAGTGAAGTTGAAGGGTTGGCGCAGGGGCTGGATTCCAATCGGGGTGTCTATATGGTTCCTGCTTTTACTGGGCTGGGGGCTCCCTATTGGGATCCCCGCGCACGGGGGGCAATTTTTGGGCTGACCCGCGATACTGGAATTGCTGAAATTGTTCGAGCGACTCTGGAGTCGGTTGGTTATCAGACCTCTGATCTGATGCAGGCGATGCAAGGTGATAGTGATGCTGAATTGCAGGCTTTACGAGTTGACGGCGGGATGGTAGTCAATAATTGGTTTTTGCAGTTTCTGGCAGATTTACTCAACCTGCCGGTTGAGCGTCCCCGGGTTACGGAAACTACAGCTTTAGGTGCTGCCTACCTGGCGGGAGTACAGCTGGGAATCTATAAATCCCTTGCAGATATCTCTGGTCACTGGCAGCGTGATGCTTTGTTTACTCCGCAAATCGATCAGGGAAAGCGCGACAATTTATTGCAGGGCTGGGAAAAAGCGGTATTCAAGGTTTTGGAAAGGTAACGTTAACATGGGAAGTTTATGCCTGAACAGCAGCCAGATTTACTTAGAGCCGATCTTTCCGGGAAAGTTATTCTGGTTGCAGGGTGAGGCTACGTCACCGGGCAGGTGATTGAAGTAACCGCTGGAAAGTTGATGGCTTAATGGCTGTTGGTTATTTCTGTCGGTGTTGTTTTGCGTCCGGCAAGAATGATTTTGTTGCCGGGCAGTAAGCTGGTTGAATAGGAATTTTTGCAGCAGATTATTTTTACACCAAACTGTTTCAGTAAGCCGATTATCTGGTTGTGGGTGAAAATCTGTTTATGTCCATAGAGGGCAGGTGGGTAATAGCTTGGTAGAAATAAGCTGATTTTCCCGGCGCTGAGACGATATGCTTGTTGGCTCAACGTGTAGGGCAATACCTCGCGTGAAGGGGTCTCCAGAAACAGCATTCCCTCTGGCTTGAGTAACTTGATGGCAAATTCCAGTGTTTCGCGGGGAAAATCAACGTGCTCGATCACATCCCATAGGGTGATCAAATCAAAATAATCGGTAAAATCACTCTGCCAATAAGTGTCATCAATCAGTTCGTGACGTAACCTGACCCCAAATTCTTCCCACGCATATGCTCTTCTGATACCGCTTGGCTCTATTCCTAGGGTTTTGGCTCCTTGACGGCTCAGTAATTGTTGAAATTGCCCCAGCCCAGCTCCAATATCCAGTGCTTTGCAGTTGTTGAACTCAATATATCCCTGAACCAGATCCATGCGGGCTGGATGGAGCTGAGCAGATTCATGAATCCGTGCTTCGATATATCTTCGAGATTTATCAGTCAGTGGTTTTGACTCTCCGATATGTTCAGTTATGCAATCCAATCGATTCAAAAAATGAAAATCACAATTTTGACAGGAATAGACACTACCGTTGCCCAGATTATAGACTGGTTCTGCGGTTTTACTTCCACAGAGTTTGCAACGTTGAAAATTGTATTCAGATTTGTCCATAGATGTTACGATCATCGCCAATTAATTCATAAAGTCAAGAGGAGAGTATTGATGTGGAAACTGATGTTCTGATTCTTGGGGTCACCGGAAACATCGCCTCGGGAAAGAGCACCGTTACAAAAGAGCTGGCTCGTCGTGGTGCTGTTGTCGTGGATGCCGACCAACTGGCGCGCGAGGTCGTGGAGTCGGGATCCTCTGCATTAAAGAAAATGGTCGGGATGTTTGGAACGGAAATCCTTCAGGATGATGGGCAACTTGATCGCGACCGATTAGGGCAGATGGTTTTTGCCGATGTAAAAGTTCGGGCGATGTTGAACAGTATTGTCCATCCCGAAATTGCAAGAAAATCGGTTGAACGGCTTCAGGAATTAAAGAAAAATTCCGCTATTCCTTTGATTGTTTATGAAGCACCATTGTTATATGAAGTTGGGGCAGAAAACCGGGTTGATAAAGTTCTGGTGGTCAGGATTGATCCTGAAGAGCAGCTTCAACGCCTGATGGCTCGAGATGGATTGAGTGAGGTTGCGGCACGGCAGCGCATGTCGGCTCAGATGCCGCAACACAAAAAACTTGAGCGAGCTGACTATGTCATCGATAACTCTGGCTCGGTTGCAGAAACTCTGCAGCAGATTGATGCTTTATGGCCACGGTTACTGACCGAGAGAAAATAGGTTGTTTTTCTCAGCGCAAATGGTAGGAACTGACCATCCATATTCCCTGCTCTTTGACCAGCACAACTGTTTCCAGACTGTCGGCCTTGTTAAGAAATACAGTTGTGAAGCTGATGCGTAAATAATCCCCATCGGGTAAGCCAACCCAGCTGGCATGGCGACTCAATTTTTCAAGTGAGCGACTAACAACTTGCCCAAGACTTGGCCGGGCAGCCAGGATTTTTTTAAACCAGTCTGGATGCCCCGTATAGCTTTGGTTGACCATACTGGTTTGATTCCACGCGACTGAAAACTCTGATTTATCAAGGGTCTCCACAAATTTTTCTGCGGCGACGATTGCAGCAAGATCAGTTTGTTGCTCAGCAAAGCAGTTGATGGAAGTGAATGACAATAGAAGTAGTGTAAACAAGATTGGTAAAAAACGTTTTTCCATGAGTTCCCCCTCTCATTACTGTGTGTGATCTGAATACTACCCTTTTATTCTCTAAAAGTAAAGGATGAGCCTCTTCCAAAATGCAATAAATCTGAGCAAAAGACCTGAAAATGTTCATGATGAAGGGATGAAAAATTATCAAAAAGAAGTCTTAAATGCGTGATTTTCGCCGGCGCTTTCGATCTGACCCCTTATTTTATCTATTGATCAGAAATACTTGTGTCATCTTGTTCCCGTTTCTCTGATTAATTCTTCAGTGAAACTCATCATATCACCGTCAAGGTGAATCCTTATTAAATGAATCTGCAGCGCAGGAGTTCCCCAATTTTCTAAATATAAAAACATATTATCATCGCCCATACGGTTGCTGGATGATAACGAGCCTACCATGTACTGGGTAAAAGAACTATGGAGATAAAGATCTGTACTTTTTCTCAAGGTCAGCAGATGGGTGTGTCCACAGAAAATATCTTCAATATGATGTTCTCTGACAAAAGCAGCCAATAATAAAGGATTCAAAAGTGGTGTAATGTCTCCGACCAGAATCGAGTGGTGAATCAACAGGATGGACTTATCATACTTCATCCGGGTGATCTTCTCTGAGATGGTTTTTAGAACTTCCTCTTCAACAAAACCTTCATCCTGGTAAAGAATATTAGAATCGATACAGACAACCAGCACAGTCATGCTATCAATGGTCACCAGCTTAATATAGTTAAGATCCGTGAAAAGATTTTCTGTTTTGGTAATATCCTGCTGTAAATAAAGGTTTTTCTTGGTTGTCAGTTCTGGTCTTAATGGAAGAATAGTTTCACTGTGATCAATGTATTTCTTGAAAAAATCATGTGCTCGCATATTTCTTTTATCATGGTTGCCGATAATGGAGAAAACATTTTTACAGGTAATACTCTTCAGGAACTGTTCTGCCTCCTGATATTCACTTTCCAGTCCATCGGAGGTATTGTCTCCCGTATTAATAACCAGATCAGCAGGATATGAGTTGATTTTCTCCAGCAACATTTTATCATTACCATCCCAATGGCGTGTTCCAAAATGTAGGTCGGATATATGTAAAATATTCACAGCAGTTTTCCTCTGTTAAGCGTGATTTCCTTGATCAAATTCAAGTGTCTTAGTGTCGTATCACGCACAAAATACCAGCGCAATTTTGCAATATTTCAACCATGACACGACATATCAGGAGCCTGTCCAAAAATACAAGAGCCTACTGCGAAACCGTCTAATCGGTTCATATTTCCGTGCGTTTTCGACAAATAGCGGTGCTATTCGCTGTCAAGCTTACGAAAATCTGTCCTCGCCCAGCCGATTTCTCGCTACGCCACGTATTCTCTCGGCCAGCCTCCTAAGGGTGAATGATGTGTAATACACCATATTGAGTTTATTGCCAATTGTTTATCAAAACTTTGAAGTTGAGATCCTCTTTTGTTTTCACCCGACAAATCCTTCGCCCCGTTCTCAAATATTCCTAGAAATTTTAAGGGGAAGGGCTGAAAAGTTGTCAGAAACCCTATCCTGCAAGGGTGTGGTCTTGCGTGTGTTCTATCGACACCATCTGCACCGCCGCATGAAATGACCTGTCAGTGTGGAAAGTCAAATCGGCCAGGCTTTGCTCCTGTATGGATACCATTCTTGATCACCGTTTTACCATTGACTATGACTCTGGCTATTCCTGACGGAAAGTGTTCTGGAGACTGGTATGTGCCTCGGTCGGTGATGGTCTCGGGGTCAAACAGTACGGCATCAGCCTGGAATCCTTTCTTGATGAGTCCTGCATGGGTAAGTCTGAGGCGTTGGGCGGTTAAGCCTGTCATCTTGTGAATGGCTTCCTCAAGGGTCAAAACCCTCAGTTCCCGGACAAAGCGGCGGATCACCCTGGGGAAAGTACCGTAAAGCCTGGGATGGGGTTTGCCTGTGGTAAAACTGCTGTCCGATCCCACCATTGCAAAGGGGAGCTTGAGAAATGTGGCCAGATTCTCTTCGTTCATGGTCTCGGAGATGATTTTGACCCCGTTGCCGCCCTGCTCCATGAGATCGAGGATGAGATCAAAAGGATCAACTTTCTTTCCCTTTGCTATCTGGGCGACGGTTCTCCCCTCAATATTGTTCTGTCCGTCGAAATCGAATCGGGAGATGGTAATCTTTTCCCAGCCAGCATTGTGATACATGTTCTCCCAACCAGGGATTCCATGCTTGATATCGTGAATTATTTTTGCTCTTTGCACAGAGTCGTGCATCCGTAGGATCAGCTTTTCCACGCCACCCTCAATGGCCCAAGGCGGAACTAATGCAGTTAACGAGGTTCCGGACGATATATAGGGGTAGACATCACAGGTCACGTCAATGCCCCGATTTCTGGCATCCAGAAATTTTTTGATGACCTGGTCGACAAGCCCCCAGTTTTTGTGCCCCGTTATTTTAAGATGAGAAATTTGAACCGGAACCCCAGACTGTTCGCCGATGCTAATGGCCTCATCAATGGCAGCCAGGATCTCTTCTGCCTCATTGCGCATGTGAGACGCATAAAATCCCCCCTTTTTTGCCACGACCCGGCAGAGTTCGACCAGCTCAGGGATCTTGGCAAATATGCCCGGCGCATAGATCAAACCTGTGGACATCCCTGATGCGCCCTGATTCATGGCTTCTTCCATCAGGAATTTCATCGTTTCCATCTGTCGCTTATCTGGAATATTTTCTGAAAATCCCATGACTGCCATGCGCAGTGTTCCATGGCCGATAAGCCCCATTAAATTATTGGACAGTCCAAATTTTTCGAGCAACTTCCTGTAGTCATTGAGTGAGAATTTACCCATGAAATCTGTATGCTTGTCTAAGTTGACCAGATTACCCTGAAAGTCGATGTCCCCTGCCTTAGAGACCGTGGGGGAGAGGGATATCCCGCAATTTCCGATAACCTCGCGGGTTACGCCCTGCTGCAGTTTAATTTCGGAAAGGGAGTCCATCTTCCAGAAATCATCTGAGTGGGTGTGGATATCGATGAATCCGGGCGCTATGACCAGTCCTTTGCCGGAAACTGTTTCCCTTGTCTCTGCTGCTTCAAGTGAAGGTTTGATGGCGGAAAAAATTTCATCTTTTATGCCGACATCTCCTGTCCACCCCGGTGCTCCGGTTCCATCAATGATCGTTGCCTGTTTTATGATCAGATTATACATGTTATCGTCCCCGGAGTTTAGAATCTGCGTGTTTCAACGATTAATAACATTGTTTGTTTTTACTTGACCGACCTCAGTCTCCTTGTTAATGTGTGCACTGATGCGTGCATGGACATCTATCATATTGTAGAGGAGAAAGGCAATGGTTTGATGAAAAAAGAAAATCTCGAAGAATTCACCTATGATGCCGTCCTGGAACTGATCCTGAGTCATCATTTTCAACCCGGTGAATTTCTATTGGAAACCGAAATAACTACCCTCTTGAATCTTAAAAGTAGAACGCCGGTACATCATGCACTGGGGCAACTTGCCGCAATGGGATTTCTGGAGCGTAGAAATAAAAAAGGCTACTTCATTCCTTTGCCGACTCCTGAAGATGCAGAACAGGTTTATATTGTACGTGAAAATATTGAATCTCAGTCTGCAATGTCTGCGGCATTTTACGCCTCGGATGAAGAAATCAGAGAGCTTGAACTGATCATAGAAAAAGAAGCGGATATCAGGATGACCGGAGATATTGTTGCCTACTCTTCGATCAACGAAAACTTCCATTCCTGTATCGCCAGAATTTCCAGAAACAGATACCTCCAACAATTTTCCAAGCAAATTTTCTGGAGGTCAAACCTTTATGTCTTCTTTTTTCAGTACAAATTTAAGCTTGGAAAAAAGGGTGAGTTGCAGAAGGATTCACCATTGCAACACCGGAAAATTTTGGAAGCGATTAAAGACAGAACTCCTGAAACAGCAGGCGAGTTAATGGCTGAGCATGTGCGTTGTACTTACAACAGTATTTGGGGGTAATAACCTAAATACTGCCCCTTAAAGGAGGTGATTAAGTCTCTGATATCCGGTTCCTTCGCGATCGTTGATTTGTAAAACGATTATCATCCAATTTAAAATTTTGCAGGGAGGAAAACACTCAATGAAATTTTCAACATTAGTCACATCGATTGTAGCATTTGCGGTCATGGCAGCTCCAGCTGCTGCTGCAACGAGCAAGACACTGGATCTTGTCAAAAAACGTGGCAATTTACGCTGCCAGGTTGGCACACCTTCTGGTGGCTTCTATAATCTTGATGCCGACGGCAACTGGTATGGCTTGGATGTGGCAGTATGTCAGGCTGTAGCGGCGGCGATCTTTGGCGACAAAGGGAAAATGGAAGTTCAATCTGTCAGTAGTCAGGCACGCTTTACTGCTCTAGCCAATGGAGAATCTGACCTTTTATGCCGTACCGCTACCTGGACAATGTCACGTGACACCCAGCTCGGTTTGGATTTTACAGGCGTTAATTTCTATGATGGTCAGGGCTTTACGGTTCTCAAAGAGACCGGCATTACCAGTGCTCTTCAGCTGAAGGGTGCGAAGGTGTGCGTGACGTCCGGCACGACCAGCGAACTGAACCTGACAGACTTCAGCCGGGAAAATAATCTCAATATTGACATTGTCACATTTGAGGACTGGAATGTCCGAGATGACACATACCTTAAGGGGGGATGTGATGCGGTCACGGGAGATAAATCATCAATGGCGGCGAATATTGTTTCATTCCCGGTTCCTGCCAATCATCTCATTTTACCCGAAACAATTTCCAAAGAACCTCTGGGCCCTGCAGTGAGACATGGGGACAACCAGTGGGCTGACATTGTCAGATGGTCATTATTTGCCATGATCAACGCTGAGGAGCTTGGCGTGACCAGTGCTAATGTTGATGATATGCGTGCCAACTCAAAAAATATACCTATTCGCCGCATGCTCGGCGTTGAGGGTAATCTTAACGAAGGAATAGGGCTCTCCAAGGATTGGGCCTACAATATCATCAAACAGGTGGGTAACTACGGCGAAATCTATGAAAAATATATAGGTAGCGGCAAAGGAGCCCTTGGCATCAAGCGGAAGGGAACTCTTAACGAGCTTTGGAGCAATGGTGGATTGATGTATTCCCCACCGATGCGCTAATTATTGAGTATCCCCAGTTATAAACTTGGTCGGGACGATTGCTAGCCCCATTGGGGCTAGCAATCGTAAAACCAAAAGCTGTTACCATAATGCCGGCCAGGTAGCTGTCGGGCGTGACAAATTGTAACGAGAGAAAGACTGTTAGAACCTCCTAAAATAAAATATCAGGGAAAATATTGTGGCAGTTCGTGATAACAATAAAGAATCAGTGAATATGAAACCAGAAGAACAGTTTAACTTTTTCCATGACGAACGGGTTCGATCGATTTTTTATCAATTTTTGACCGTAGTTGTTGTGGGCGGAGTCGCCTGGTATCTTGTCAGCAATACAGCTCACAACCTCGAAGTACGCGGAATGAATACGGGTTTCGGTTTCCTTAATGTTTCAGCTGGATTCGACAGCTACTTCAAACTTATCCCCAATGAGCCCGGGAGTGGAACTTATGGTCGTATTTTCATCATTGGCGCCCTCAACACACTCTATGTTTCAGCTCTGGCAATTATAGTCAGCACTCTGCTTGGATTTTTTATTGGCATTTTGAGACTTTCCAAGAATTGGCTGGTATCTAAAGTCGCCCTGACATATGTGGAAATCTTTCGCAACACACCATTATTGATACAGGTTATTTTTTGGTATATCGGCGTTTTTTCCTTGCTTCCCAAGGTCAAGAACAGCATTGACCTGTCCGGTGGTGCAGAGGTTTTGATCCTCAATAATCGTGGCCTTTACATGGCATGGCCGATACCGGGTGATCAGCTATGGATGACCAGTTTGAGCATTGTAATCGCGGCAATCGCAATTGTTTTTTTTAGACGCTGGGCAAAAAATCGTCATGACAGAACCGGGAAATTATTCCCGACCTTTATCCCTTCCGCGGCATTATTTATTTTACTGCCGGGAACGGTCTATTTGATAACAGGTATGCCGCTTGGCTGGGAACTACCGAAACTTGAAGGGTTTAATTTTGTTGGTGGCGCAAACCTGCCGCCTGCTTTTGTGGCTCTTCTCGTTGCTTTATCCATTTACCACGCCTCACATATGGCCGAAACGGTGCGTGCAGGGGTTCTATCGGTAGGCAAGGGGCAGTATGATGCTGCTCGAGCACTGGGTCTCAAGGAAAAAAGGGTCATGTCTCGTGTCATTATCCCCCAAGCGATGCCCGCTATTGTTCCTCCGATGATTAGTAATTGGATGAGTGCAGTCAAAAATTCATCGCTGGCAATCGCAATTGGTTATCCCGACTTAGTCACTCTTTTTATGGGGACATCGCTGAATCAGGCCGGTTACGCGGTTGAGTTGGTCGGTATGACGATGGCCTTTTACATGGTCATTAGTCTGACTATTTCGTGGCTTCTGAATATTTACAATAAACGAGTCCAATTGGTGGAGCGCTGATCATGGCTATTATAAAACCAAGAAAAAGATCCACTATGGCTCCACCTCTATCTGAAACATCACCTGTTGGCTGGATGAAAAAACACCTGTTCAGCTCTACGCTCAACACTCTCCTCACCTTCGTTACCCTCTTTCTTATTTATATAACGGTAAAGGGTTTATGGGTATGGGGGATTGCTGATGCAGTGTGGGTCGCCGACAGTCGGCGGGAGTGTTTCGATATCAGCATGGATGGAGCCTGCTGGGCCGGTGTCATTGCGTGGCTGGACAGCATTTTCTACGGCCGCTACCCAAGAGATGAATTGTGGCGGATCAATTTGGGCATACTGTTACTTTTCGTCTGGATGGCACCGCTTTGGCTGCCAAGGGTCAAGGCAAAAATATATATTGGGCTGACCACAGTATTCCTCTATCCTTTTCTTGCAGGATACCTTTTTTCCGGTGGTGATAAGGGCATCTTCATGCAGCTCATGCTCACTGCAGCAATTGTTTGTCTGGCAGGTAATACCATCCATGCAACCATTGGGGTGTTGACCGGTCACAGCCTGCCTGAATTTTTACTCCATTTGTTTGGCATGAAAGATGTCCAGGAAAAGAGTCAGCGCAATATGTTTTTTGCCATTATTGCGGCCAGTTTTGTTGCGGTTTTTATGTGGCAAACGGGATGGGGGGTTGAAAATATTCCCTGGACCAAATGGGGCGGATTATTTCTTACCCTTGTCATATCAGGGGTCGGTATTGCTTCGGCACTGCCGGGCGGAATTATTCTTGCCCTCGGTCGGCGCTCCAAGATGCCAGTTGTCAGGGTGCTCAGTACCTCGTTCATCGAATTGTTCCGTTCCGTCCCTTTAATTACTGTCCTGTTTATGGCGACGACGATGTTTCCACTGTTCCTTCCCGAAGGCTTTGTCCTCAATAAACTGGTTCAGGTTATCATCGCTGTTTGCCTGTTCAACGCCTGCTATCTCGCTGAGATTGTTCGCGGGGGTCTTCAGACCATTCCGAAAGGGCAATTTGAAGGAGCCCATACCGTAGGTCTGGGCTATTGGCAGACCATGAGCTTCATTGTCATGCCCCAGGCTTTGAAGCATATGATTCCCAATATTGTCGGCAACTTTATATCGCTGCTAAAAGACACCACACTGGTGTCCATTATCGGCCTATTTGATGTGCTCGGTATGTTACGCTCAATCAGCAAAGATTTGCCCTGGCTTGGACTTCACAGGGAGCCGCTGATTTTTGGTGCGATTTTGTTCTTTTTGATTTGTTTTGTCATGTCAAAATACAGCCGCCACCTGGAAGCAAAACTATCGACTGAGCATAAAAATTGACCTGGGAAACCCACAGGATAAGAAACATGACAGCCACAAAAACGCAGGAAACACAGAACACCAGGGAACAGCTCACATCTGCCGCATCCACCGAAGTTATCATTGAGTTCAACCGGGTCAATAAGTGGTATGGCGATTTTCACGTACTGAAGGACATTGATCTTACTGTTCATCAGGGTGAGCGGATTGTGGTATGTGGCCCTTCGGGGTCTGGAAAATCAACCCTTATCCGCTGTATCAATAAACTTGAAGAGCATCAAAAGGGCAGCATCGTTGTCGATGGCATAACACTAAACAAAAACCTTAAGAACATTGACCATATACGTACTGAAGTTGGTATGGTATTCCAAAATTTTAATCTGTTTCCTCATCTGACTATTTTAGAAAATCTCACTCTAGGTCCAAAATGGGCGCGAAAGATGACCAAAGCTGATGCTCAGGCTAATGCCATGGTGTATCTTGAGCGGGTTAAGATCCCGGAGCAGGCCGACAAGTTTCCCGGGCAACTTTCAGGTGGCCAGCAGCAGCGGGTGGCTATTGCCCGTTCTTTGTGTATGAACCCAAAAATTATGTTGTTTGACGAACCAACGTCAGCGCTTGACCCGGAGATGATCAAGGAGGTTCTTGACGTCATGATTGAGCTTGCTGACACAGGTATGACGATGATCGTGGTGACCCATGAGATGGGTTTTGCCAAGACCATTGCCGACCGTGTCATTTTTATGGATCATGGTGATATCGTAGAAGAAAACGGGCCTGGCGAATTTTTCAATAACCCCCAGCACGAACGAACTAAGTTGTTTCTCAGTCAAATACTCTGATATTTCGGCATCACATTTTTATATGAAAGTCTACGTTGTACAACTCGGCTCCCGATTATATGCCTTTATGTCAAGAAAATTGATGCAGCGTTGTAGAACATCCTGTTGCCGGGGGTTTTCTGTTGTCGTTAAAACATGCGGAACTTCGTTGCCATAGCAGTGGAACTGCTTTTGCTTGCTGCCAAGTTGGCGGTGGATTTCTGCTGCAGTCCCTGGGGCTATGGTGGCATCACCTGTTGAGGTCAGAACAAGGCTGGGCGTGGTTATTGAATTTAACTTACCATCAAGTTGTCTGCACAATCTGTTGATTTGGGCAATCCCTTTCAGGGGGCGTTGCTGATAATAAAATGGGCGCTCGGCGGCAGAAACAACTTTTTTTTGATAAGGGATCAAATAACACAACAACCCGGCAAATGGGGCAAGAAAGTGTTCAAGGCGTAAAAAGGGGGAGAGTAAAAGCAGTTTTTCTAAACGATATTGGAGCGCCAGTTTCAAAGTTATTAGCGCTCCGGTGCTTAATCCTGCGACGCTAATTTTAAAACCCATTTCGACAAGGGATTGATAACCGTTTTCAGCGGTAGTTACCCACTCTTCAGCCCGCCTGGTCGCCAGATCTTCTGGATTTGTGCCATGACCGGGCAGCCGAACTCCATAAACAGTAAAGTTGTGTTGAAGAAGAAATTTCCCCAACGGCAACATCTCTCGTGGACTGGCGCTAAAGCCGTGAATCAATATGACTGCTTGTCCGTTTGAAATGTCCGGGGCTAAGAAAAATGGGAGATTTTCCGGGTGGGACACCCCTTCGTTGTGGGCTAATTCTATTTCTTGTTCAAACCATTGCACCAGCTATGTTCTCCGCTCAAACAAAAAAGGCTCCTCAGTGAGGAGCCTTATGAATTTGAAAAATGACCACTATTTTGGGTAGCCAAGTCGGGTTGAAAGTTCCGCAGATGCTTTCAAAACCAAGGGAACCAACTCACTTTCTGTGCGTGCATTGCTGACCCGCATGGTGGGACCAGAAATGCTGATAGCACCGACAATTCGACGTGTATAATCGCGGATTGGCGCTGCGATACAACGAACGCCAAGATCCAGTTCTTCGTCATCAAAGGCGTACCCTTGTTCACGAACTTTGGCCAGCTCTGCGCTGATTTCTTCCGCAGTGGTGATGGTTGTCGGGGTATGGGGAACAAGCTTCATGTTGGCTAATGAAGCTTCCAGTTCCTCATCAGTCATATAGGCCATATGAACTTTGCCGGAAGCAGTACAATAAGCAGGGAGACGCGAGCCTACTCTGGAAACAACCCGAACGGTCAGATTGGTTTCAACAACATCCAGATAGACAATATGGTCTTCTTTATAGATAGCAACATAGGCGGTTTCGTTGCTTTCTTCGACGATCTGTTCAAGAATTGGCTTGGCTTGGCGCAATAGACCCATTTGCTTAATAAATGTCTGTCCAAGTTCCAGGGCTTTAAGCCCTAGGCGGTAGTTTTCTGTTGCTTTATTCTGCTCAATGTAGCCCCGTGATTCCAGAGTTGCAAGCAGCCGGAAAACATTGTTTTTATGTAGTTTCAGCCGTTTGCTTAGTTCGGTGACACCAAGCTCATCAACATCACCATGAAATTGCTCAAGCAGGTCAAGGGCGTGTGAAACCGCTTGAATTATATACTCTGACTTGTCTTTTTTGACCATGGTCTCAATACCCTTCTTGTGTTTTTATTATATATATAACACATTCATGTTATCTTCGGAAAGAGTTTCTGTCAAGTAATATGGTTGTCGCTAAGAGAGAAATTTCCCCTCATCTGTGTATTATAGAATGGCGTTCTATAATTGTCAAATAAGTTATGGAGATTTCCTTAAACTAGCATCATTCCGACTCGCCTTGAATCCCTTTTTATTGAAGGGGGGGCTGTTCATACGGAAGATCAGTGCTAATCAGATTTTCTATTGTTTTATCACTTACAGAGTCATGTCTGTTAGTGAAATTGGATTTTGTGGGTCAGGATATTTGCTGATTTCCTTTGATTAATTCGCGCAGAACACTGGTTGCATAACTCCCTTTTGGCAGGGTGAAACTGAGGGTTATAAAATGATCCCCCGAGACTATTATTTTGGGCTCCGTCAGGGGGATTCTAAGTGGTCGGCGCTCTCCCGTCATTGTCAGTCCGTGAGGCAGTTTCCAGCTGTTGAGAGTTAAGCCGCTTTTTTCAAGGAGATCCATCTCAGATTGTCCAGTTTTTCCAGTAGCAAGCATCACCTTACTGCCATACAGGGGGGCGGAGGGACTGATTTCAAAACGCTTGACCCGGGGTTGTTCTTTTTCGACATCCTTAACCCTGAAACAGGCACGATTGATATGTTTGATCGCAATATCACCATCGCTAAGCTGGTCTAGATCAGGTAACCGTTGCATCAGTAGCTGATCAAAAAAGGACGATTGCGCAGCGGAGAGAAATAATCGCAACAGATTTCGAGACAAAGAAAACACTGCTGCATGGTGGGATTTTCCGTCAATTAGCATTTGGAGGAGTTGCCGTTCATCCCGCATTCTTTTTGGTAGACTGTCAATGGCTTGTTGTCCTTCTCCCTGACGATAATATTCTGCAGCTTTTTTCCACCCCGGATTACGGATCACCTGTGGATCCCCAATAAATTCCCGGCAGAAAGTGACAAAGTTCTTTTGTACCAGCAGCAGCCCCAGTTGTGCTGAATTTCCTAAAACCCCGTAGCGCTGCTCGCCAAAAAGATTAGGTACACCGCGCTGCTGGAGCTGTGCGAAAATAGCCGAACTCCGTGGCAGAGGCTCTGTATCCGTTTCTCGCAGGGTGATGGTAAAATGGTTTCCCGCTAAATGGCCGAGACGAAGTTTATTCGTATGACGATTAATATCTAATATTTCCGCCTGATTAAGGTTCAAATTTTTAACTTGAGCAAGTTTATTGAAGGGGATGGAGATCATCTGTCGCGTCAAGGCTCGGGCATCTTTTAGTCCAGCATAACCAAGATCACGTTCTTTTAATCTTAACCCTCGAGCTAGTTGAGTTAATAAATCGTGGGTGGTGATTCCCGATTTTTCAATCCAGAGGTAAAGGTGTTCACCTTCGCCGGAACAGGGGTAGAGGGGGATCTCTTCAACCTGAAAATCTTGTGGTGTTTGTTTGTAAACTCCACCAATGCCGGGGAGGTCTTCAGTGAGCCAGTTCAAGCTTTCTCCTTTGGCCAGCGGAGTCTGAATCCTTTTCTCAGGTTCGGTTGATCAATCTGGAGAGCCGCTTTCTTGTGATAGCGACACAGATAGATTGGCTGACCCAAATCGAGAAAACGCTGCATATATTTTGAAATCGGATAGCTTCCAAGGTCATGGGTATAGGGAGTTGATGCAAGATTTTTAAAGCGTTTATCTCGGCTCAGTAGCTCCGCGGCCGTTTCACCGTAATCAACAAAGTCGGTACAGAAATTCAGCTCACCGTTATCCTGCAAACAATAAAGAGAGAGATCGAGAAAATCCTGATTAAGCAATCTCCGCTTGCGCTGCCTTTTTTTTGGCCACGGATCGGGACAATTGATATAGATTGCCTGGAGACTTTCTTTTCCCAGATAATGATGCATCAGGTAGCGAGCCTCTATCCGCATCATCAGTATATTAGTTAATCCGGAACGCTCAATGCGGCTGCAGGTCTGACGGCAACCTTGATTGAAAATATCGATAGCAATATAATTTCGCTCAGGGTGACGTGCTGCAATTTGAACAACAAAATCGCCAATTCCACAGCCGATTTCGAGAGCCAGAGGATTGTTGTTATGGAAAAGTGCAGAGAAGCTGCGGGCATTTTTTAAGTGTGTTTCGGAAATAAAAACCGGTGAAATGATCAAGGTCATTCGTTGCGACATATTTTCTTCTTTTTATCTTAACGGAGGTTGTAGAGATAGTTGCTGATACGTTGCAGATCTTCTTTTGGCAGTGTGCTGTAGCTGGGCATAAATCCTTTTTCCCGGGTTGCTGCTGCAGCTGTCAGCAGTGCTTCTATCTGTGCTGCGGTCAAACGGCTTCCTATCTGGGTTAGATCTGCTGCCAGGGAACCACCATCACCATGAATCGTGTGACAAGCTTTACAGCCCAGTACCTGAATTAGCTCCAGCGCCGGGTTGATTTCTGCTGCATTGTCCACTGCAATTGCAGCTGTAGGAATCATTCCACCGAGAAAAAAAATCAGCAAAATTGTTGCGGTTATTTTCATTCAGGTCATTTTCTCCCGATAAATTTGATGGCGATGCAAAAAATCCACACAACGGTGTTGTAGCGATTTTTCAAGACCTCGACATACGACATGTATGTCTTCGCCCTCTAATGACTTTTTGCGAGATCAGCAAGTTTGTTCGTCAGACAAGTTGATTCCACCCATAAAAGCGGCTGGCATCAATTTATACCCACAGTCTTCGTTTATTGCAATCGATTCCCCCGAATTCGTTGGCAAAATGGTTGCAATCAAGTGGGACGAAGAATGAATAACTCCACAGTAAGCTGCGGGGGAAAGCACTTTCTTTAACCTATGCTTAATCCTCTAAAAAACAAACGACACAATATCAACATGTTACATGTAAAAAAACGTTCCCTGACGCTACATTTGTGTCAGCCCACGTTAGACGCTCATTCTCTATATACTTTCGGGGGATGGTGATAACCCCAATAGCGTATAAAGTCCCCGTGAATTGGGTTCCGAAGCTACTGGCTTAACTGATTGAGCATAGGAATCAGGCGTTGATAGTCGGCGTAGGTCATCGAACTATCCCAGTGCCCGGAAGCCATGCCGATAATGATACCTGTTGCGTATATAGAGAGCAACAACACGGGGAATACCCAGCGCGGCAGCGGTTGGTGTTCCAATATCGTGCTCATGCTTAAACTGCGCTGCGGGCAGACTTCTACGCAGCTCAAACAAGCGCAACATTCAGGATTATATATGGCACTTGATTTGTGTACGGTTAATTGCGCCGGACACGTTTGGGTACAGAGTTTACAGTCGATACAGGTATTAATATTGCGGCGGATTTTGAATGGGCTGAACATACTGACCAGCCCCAGCAGCGCACCGTAGGGACATAGATAGCGGCACCAGAAGTTTTTATAAAACAGTGACAGAATCGTGGAGCTGCCTACTACAACCATAGTGATAGCGGAGAGATTGGTGAAAAAATGTAACATTTTTACATCGCTCAAGGCCCAATATGGTGACTGAACGAAGGAGACGATGGCAAAAACCGGCATGTCGATGAGAAGAATCTTGACAAAAAAAGCCAGAAGAAAATATTTCAATCCGCGTAACGGGATGTCGAGCCAACGCCAGATGGTAAAATTGCGCCCGAAAATCCGTTTGCCCACTTTCCACATGGCTTCAGAAAGGGTTCCCACCGGGCACAGCCAGGAGCAGAACGATTTCTTGGCGATTAAGCTCATAAGTAAAAATGTTACCAGCAGCACCAGTGCCGCCGGATGTTTATCGTCAAATGTACCGGTAAATAGCCATAATTTAAGGCTGGCTAAGCCGCCGATGGGCAGAAAGCCATCTACGCCAGCGGGGCGGGTCACAAAGGGTGTTACACCATTGCTGGTAAAATGACGGACAAACATGCCGAAGCGTATGCCGATATATAAAATCCAACTAAAAAAAACCCATTGCACCGATGTGCGCCAGAAACTGGTTTTACTCAGAAACTTTTTCACGTTACTCCTTTTTTATCCTGTACATAGGGTGGGTCGAGGATGGGGATACTGTTGATTAATATTGATGAACTCGCAAAAAGTCATTAGATGGTGTCGTTAAGGTGCCCACGATAATTATGCTATCCCTTTTCGATGCTGGTCTTCCTGTAGCCTTTAATTAAAAAACATACCTGCACCAACGATGACAGATATTGCTCCAGTTGTGGCAAAAATTCTTCTTATATTTTGTTTGTTTTTAAGTAAATTTTGATTGATATACAGTATCACTCCACCAAAACCCACGAAGACGAGCATGACTCCAGCGGTAAAAGCTAAAATCATATCCATGTTGACAGTTTGACCCTGAATTGCCCCAAGGGTAACCAACATCCCACGAACCCCTCCGATCCCCATCAAAGCACCAATGGTAAATGATGAGGTCGTTGTACTATCATGGCTATGCTCTTTACCAAAATATATATGGATATGTTCTTTGTTTTCATGAATATGTTTCTGCAGATGAATTTTATTTGTTGCAACCATATACAAGAGATAAAACCCCATAGTCAGAATAACGGTTGACGATATTATATCTCCATAACCCAAAATATTTTCAGGGATATAATATGTCTCTAATATTTTGGCAAATATAAAAAGCATGCTACCGTGCCCGAGCGCAAACAGAACTGTGATCAGAATGGTTTTTCTCTTGTCTTTGCCAATTGAAAAATCGGCAATTGCGGTAAGATGATCAGCTCCTAAAGCATGAAGAATCCCATACCAAAAAATAAGAAATAATCCTAAGCTTTCCATAAAAATCCCTATTTTAAAATCTAAGTGACTGGTTTAATCATTTTAAGGTGGCTGTCAGTGGGGCAGAACAACCCCGCTAGCGGTTTTTAAAGGGAACCTATCCTAATTGTCCCTGACTGAACCCCATTAAAGAACGATAATAGCTGTCCCCCCTGTTGTCTGCCAGAATCGGGGCAATTATTTTATCAACTCGCACCTGTGAACAGTAAAGGTTATAGATATAGCCGGAGACACGTGTATCCCCGATCAGTTGATACCCGTTAATTTTTCCGTTTTGCAGATAAACGCGGCGAAACAGGTGTTGATTCTGCCAGGTTACGGGATCCCCTTCGAATGTCCCTGCTGAAATAATCGGAAAATCAATGTGTTTTTTAAGGACATTTGTATTGATGGATCCGTTGTAGGTGGCATCACCATGAAGCAGATGTCGAACAGCTGTCCGCGCTTGCAGCATGGCATTAGGGTAAGTGGCATAGATACCTGGTTCGCCGGTAAGTGCGTGGGGCGTCACTGCAACATCTCCAGCGACATAGATGTGCGGGTCATAGCGCAGTGTTTCATCGACGACAACACCCCGATCATTACCAACCAGTGGCTCTGAATTAGGGGAGACACCAATCGCAACGATTAACATGGTGGTATCTACCGAGTCTCCATTGCTCATTTCAACTCCCCGAAGAACGCCATCTCGTACGTCAATGTCTGTGACCGTTGTCTTGAGACGAACATCTATTCCGGTGATTTCGCGCAGCTTCCGGGTGGCAAACACTCCTCCATCCTCATCTGTCATCTGCGACAGGACTCTGGTGTTGCGGTGAACTAAGATGACCTCAAGACCACGATGCCACAGGGCAAGGGCGGCATCAACACCGATAAAACCGCCACCGAAGACGACCACCCTGCGTGTAGCATGTTCCTGAATATAATCATCGATAGCAAGCATATCGGTTAAGGTCTTAAAACCAAAGACGCCATTCGTTTCCAACCATTGTGGTTGCGGGTACCAGCTTCTTGCCCCTGTAGCAAAAAACAGTCGATCATAATTCTCGGTTCGACCATTATTCAAACGGACCATGTGTTTTTCAGCATCGACTTCGGCAACGGCTGAATCCAGTACCGCTGTAACCCCTTTGTTCCGATAGAAACTTTCTCCCTTCCAATAAACTGTTGACAAAGGTTCACCTGCGAGAAAAAACGGGATTACACAGGGGGAATAGGGGGGGAATGGTTCATCCCCCAGCATTACGATCTCGTCTTGTGAGCCCTCCTTGCGCAGGACATCGACAAATTCAGCCGCTGCCATACCAGTCCCTATAGTGACAATTTTCACTATTTTTCTCCAGAGCGCCGGGCAAACTCTTTGCGCCTCAATTCACGATACAGTTCAAAGTTTTTCGGCAGTTTCTCTTCGCCCAGCAGATAAACGCGCAGATTCTTGACGGCCTGATCGCGGCGCAGCTGGTCATGTTCGCGAAAACTTAGTGCGCCACTGTGACAGGCGGCAACACAGGCGGGTAGTTCATGGCTTCTTACCCGATCATTACAGAGGTCACATTTATAGGCAACATCCCGCCCATATTTTGATCGGTGTGTTTCCTTGAAGGAGATCGCATCAAAAGGGCAGACCATGGCGCACATGGCACACGCTTTACACCTGTCTGGATTGAGGATCACTGCTCCGGTTTCACTATCGCGACTGATCGCTCCTGACGGGCAGGCGTCCATACACCAGGCTGGCTCACAGTGGCGGCATGATACGGGGAAAGCTTCGTGCTCAACTGCAAGCACCCGCACATTGATCTGGGTTTTTTTATCGCCCAGCAGACCAAATAAGTTGTGAGACGGGTGCTGTTCTATTGCACAGGCTGTTTCACAAGCCTTACAAGCAACGCATTTTTCATAGTCGACATAAATCTTTTTCATGCTTGGTTCCTCTCCAGAATAGTTTCGCCTGCGGACGCTTCAAATTCTACGAGGGTTTCTGCCAGTTTGATAATCCCTTTTGTGTAACCACTTGATGGATCATCTAAAATCCGGGTAACATCAGGCTCTAGGGCTTCAAAGCGTGATTCCCCGTCCAGAAGAATAATCCGGTCAAAGATTTTACTGGTGTCGGTTTGCATCATTTCATCAAACCGGGCAAGCTTGCTTTCTCCCCCCTCACCGACACGGTTGATCACCAGGTGGACGTAGGGGATGCCGATCTGCCGGGCTAGTTGCGCTGAATGGCGGGCAACAGATAATGCATTAAAAGTACCGTCCGCAACGACCAGGCATTGTGAAAAGCCCTTGGACAGCGCTCGGCCAAAATGTTCAACACCGGCCTGGGTGTCGAGGAGAATGACCTCATTTTCACGCAGCGTCAGGTGGCGGATGACCGAATCAAGGAGTACATTTTCGGCACACAGGCAACCAGCAGCAGCCTGAACAACCGTTCCCATCACCAGAAGATTGAGTTTGTCAGTAACTTTCACACCGAAACGCTCCACAACATCTTCAACTTGTGGTCCAAGACGAAACATCGCTCCCCAGGATTTTCCGGGGCGAACACCGGTTTTCTCTTCTATATAATCCAGATCCTGATTGAGTGGGGTAATCTTTGTCGCTTCAGCGATCGGTAACCCGAGTGCGTAGGGGAGATTCATCTGCGGATCTTCATCAACCGCCAGAACGGTTGTTCCTCTTTGCGCCAGATAGCGGGATAAACAGGACGTCAGAGTCGTTTTTCCGACTCCACCTTTACCGGTAATAACGATCCGGAAACCTTCATTTTCTTTCATTGTCTTCTCCATTTTTGATGGTCTCGCAAAAAGCAGTTAGATTCCCAATGCGGCACGTTTTTCAAGGATAATCTCTTCCATCCGCTGAGCAGCGGCTTGCGGCCCTTCTTCAATGAAGAAATAACCACCGAGTAGCCCTTTGATGTCTTCGGTGAGAATCTTGGTCACTTCAGGGCTACCGAGAATTGGTGGTGCCGGCCATAAGTGGGTGGGAATGCCTGAACTGACAAAATAGGTGCCAATGGCAACCGCTTTCTCTGTCATCCATTCGGGAGCGGAACCAACCAGCGGCAGATCGCAAATATCTACATCAAGATGGGCAGCCAAGGCACCAGCTAGCACCAGCATTCGGGAACAATCAACACAAGACCCCATGTTCAGCACTGGTGGGATACCAAGCTGCTGGCAAACAGCTTTAAGTCCTTCACCGGCTAGACTTTGTGCGTCCAGATTCATCAATCCTGCTTTGGCGGCACCAATTGCCCAACAGCCAGTTCCAATAACTAGAATATCGCGTTCTATCAGCTTTTTAGTCAGCTCTTGATGATAGAGGTCTTGTTTAACTTTGACGTTGTTGCAGCCGACAATCCCAACAACCCCTTTAATTGTTCCTTTTGCGATGACATCAATTAAGGGAGCGACCGAGCCGCCGAGAGTCTTAAGGATCTCTTCAACACTGAACCCGGCAATGGCACTTGAGGTGATATTCGGAATATATACCTTGCCTTGATCCCGCTCAGGGTAGGCCGCAATGGCGGTATTAACAATTTTGCGGGCGATTTCATCAGCATGTTCATCTTCAAATTGAATATGCAGTGCCCCGGGAATCGTTGCTTGTTCGCTGGTTGTGATAAATTTGGTATGGAAGCAATTTGACAGGTTGGCAAGTGAGGGGTAGATACACTGTACATCGACAACCATGGCTTCAACAGCTCCAGTCATAATCGCCAGTTCACTGTGCAGAACGTTACCAGCCATATCAACCCCTTGGCGCATTAACATCTCGTTTCCGGTACAGCACAGCCCGACGATATTGACACCTTTTGCCCCAAGTTTTCTGGCGGCCTGCTGCATCTCTTCACTGAGAGCCATTTCCACAACTTTTTCTGACAGGGAAGGCTCATGACCGTGGACAATGATATTGACCCACTCAGCATCAAGAACGCCGAGGTTGGCTCTTGCAGTATTGACAGTTGGTGTCCCATAAAGGATATCCTGAAGCTCCGTCGCAATAAGAGAGCCACCCCATCCATCGGCTATGGAGCTACGTATCCCCTGAATCATTAAGGAGAGAGGGTCAGCATCGGTGCCAAAATGGGTGCGGTGCAAGATATCGACAATTTCACGGTCAATGCCACGAGGCAGGATGCCCATTTTTTTCCCGGTTGCCTTGAATAGCTGCGCTTCAACATCCTTGAAAAGCTGATAACGCTTCGGCAACAGGTATTTTTCAGTAAAAGGCATTGGTGTGTCATCCTGTTTGCCAAAACAGCTAAGAGCGATATCGGCAACATCGTTGGCAATCTCAGGGTATGAACGGTTTTCAGTTGTGACTCCAAGGCGAGTCGCAACAGCTTGCAATTTTTCCACATCGGTGATGCGATAATCGGTATTCTCACCACTGGCGACAGCTTTTAACAATAGCGCAGCACTCCGTCCGTGGTCGGAGTGTGAAGAGGAACCGACCGCAATCATACGCGCTAAGTTGCGTGCAACAATGGTATCAGCTGTAGCACCACATACCCCGTGGGTTGGTTCTTCACCCATTGGATCAATTCTGCAGGGGCCCATAGTACAGAGACGACAGCAGGTTCCCAACTGCCCGTAACCACATTGGGGCTGCTGTTTTTCCAGCCGATCCCAGATAGTTTCAAGCTGTTCTTTTTCCGCTAAGTTCAGCATTTCAACGGCGGCTGGATCGGCACTGCGCTGGCGTGATAGTTCACTCATTCGCGTTCTCCTCTGTCTGTTGGCTGAATTATATAAAACAGTGGGTTTATTACCCCCAAGCTTCCTTTGCTGTCATGAATCAATCTGTGATGTTGAGATGTGGGTTGCTTACTCCCTAGATATTCAAAAGAATACAGAGAGTACAGACAGTCAAACCTTGCGGAGTGTTTTGAGTCAATGCTTCAATGGTAACCGGTCGAGAGGGCTGGTGAATGGAAGGATTGAGGGAGTGAATGGAGGGGACAGTTATTACTTCAGACCCATTTTTTTGAAAAAATGACCAACTTTACTTCGGCTGATAGGTAGTCGGGTATCACTGCCCTGAATCTTAAGCACATGGGACTGGCGTTCTTTTAATATTTTTTCAATCTTTCCCAGATTAACAATATAGCTGCGATGAATTCTATAGAAGTGTTCCGATGGCAGTCGTTCTTCAAGAAAGCGTAAGGAAAAATCGCAGAAATAGACACCATTGCAGGTGTGAATTCTGGCATAAATATTTTCTGCTTCCACATAAAGAATGTCTGTGGGATTAATCAGGTTGATTTCCCGACCAGACGTGACCGGAATCTTGATGAAAGTTTTTCCCCGATTAGTAATAAAAGGAGTGATGTCGTAAACCAGCATGCAGTTCAGGGCATCATCCGTATTACGATTAAGTAGTGGGATCAGCTTAATGAACAGATAGCGGTCGCTGTCGTGAACGCTGATCCGCTTAAAGGAGAAGGGGATCGGTTGGCTGGAGTCTTTCATTAGTCGCAGCATGGCACGGATCCGATCCTGAATCCGGTTACTGTGCAGAGCCATGATATCACCGGAAAACAGATCTTCTTTATGGACACCGGGGAAAATTAGCATCAGAGCCTGGTTGATATATGATACCGTCAGGTCATCATCAAACATGACGATCCCAGGATCCATCTGTTCCAGCAGTCTGAGAAGATTTTCACTATCCATAAACCGTTTCCATTTGTTGAATTATTTCAGAACTTAACTCTTTTGGTATGATTTTTCTGAACACGCAAGCATCTAAAAAAACTGTACCCATCAGATTCATTGTTCCTCTCACGAGTATATGCCGATGACTTGTGTTGCTTTCTTGTGAACTTTGGTTGTGACGTTACTTTACCTGCTGTTTTCGTTCATTGCAATTGATTCTCCTCTCGCAAAATGAACAGTAAACGGTTGCAATCGGCTAAAACGAGTATTAACCTACAAAAAATTGATCTGCTTTTAACATGAATGAGAAATGAAACATGAAGATAACAATTTCTAAACGTGCCAAACTGGTTGAGCCTTTCTTAGCAATGGAGTTAATGGAGAGAGCCAAGCAGTTGGAAGCTGAAGGTCGGGATATTATCTATCTCTGTCTGGGAGAGCCAGATTTCAATACCCCTCCAGCTATTCTTGCGGCAACAGGTCAAGCTTTGGCCGAAGGGGCGACTTCCTATACCCATTCTCTGGGATTGCTGGAATTACGTCAGGAAATCTGTCGCCATTACCTTAACTATTATGGTGTTGACATTGTTCCGGAGCAGATTATTGTTTCTTCCGGTACCAGTCCGTTAATGCTGCTCCTTTTTTCCACGATTCTGGATGAAGGTGATGAACTGATTCTGACCGACCCTGGCTATGCGTGTTACCCTGGGTTTGTTAAGTTCTCCGGGGGCAAACCGGTTTTGTTGAAGGCTGATGCAGAGAACGGCTTTCAACCTCAACCTGATCAGGTTGAAGCATTAATAACCCCGAGAACACGTGGTTTATTGATCAACTCTCCCTCTAATCCTGCCGGATCTGTTCTGTCTAGCCAGGATATGCAGGCTTTGGCTGAACTACCAATCCCGATTATTTCTGATGAAATATATCATGGGTTAACTTATCAGGGTGATGAACGCTGTATTCTTGAGTTCACTCGGGATGCCTTTGTTTTGGGGGGATTTTCAAAAGCGTATGCCATGACTGGTTGGCGTTTGGGATATCTGATTTCACCGCATTCTTGTATGCGAACTCTGCAAACCCTCCATCAGAATTTTTTGATTTGCGCTAACCATTTTGTCCAGCGTGGTGGTATTGCCGCTTTGCAGCAATGTCAGGATGATGTTGCAGATATGCGAACCATTTATGATAAACGCCGAAAAGAATTAGTTGCCCGCCTGCGTCATCTTGGTTTTGGGATCCATTTTGAGCCAAAAGGGGCATTTTACGTCCTTGCTGATGCACGGCATATTGATACCAACTCACAGAGACTGGCTCTCGATATCCTTGAAAAAACCGGGGTGGCGGTCACTCCTGGTATTGACTTTGGACAAGGAGCAGAGGGTTTTTTACGTTTTTCCTATACTCGTCCGTTTGAAGAAATTGTTATCGCGCTGGAACGGATTGAAAGTTATTTACGGCAGCGGGGATAGTAGCGAATGGCGCTGGTTTAAGGAAATTTCCAGCAAAAACGGGACTGTCCCCGCATGGGGGCTGTCCCAGGCTTTTGCGGTACGAACCACCGCAGTTCTTCGTGGCTCGTAAACTTCGGGACAGCCCCCGATGGGGTTGGAGACAGTCCCAAGTTTGCTGCAATACTGGTTAAACTAGCTCCATTCGGGAATTTATTTGATAATTGTTTTGGAGGAAGTGTATGGGGACGTATGGACTCAGTTTTATCTCTGACAAAGATCTGTTCAGGCATATAGAGGAAACTGTTGCCAAGTATCGTTTTCAAATTAATCTGAATGAGTTTAATAAAAACCTTATTGATCCGATAAAGTTAACCTTTGACTCCAAAATCTACGGGAAAAGTATCGAGGAAATTGTCGAAACTGAATCGATTCGACAGATTGACAAGTCGAATACAAACCACATTGGTTATTTTCATCAAAACATTTTTCGTTATTTCGGGGGCGGCTGGGAGGTCCCTGAAAAGGGGTACGATATAGTCAATGTTGAGCGTAAAATATTTGTGGAGATGAAAAATAAACACAACACAATGAATTCATCTTCAGCTCAAAAAAACTATATGAAGATGCAGGATAAAATTCTCAGAGATGATACCGCGGTTTGTTACCTTGTTGAGGTTATCGCAAAAAAAAGCCAGGATGTTGCATGGCAAATCAGCCTGAATGGTGAAACCCTTTCGCATAAACATATCCGCCGTATTTCCATTGATAAATTTTACGAACTTGTAACGGGAATTCCTACGGCATTCCGGGATCTTTGTCAGGTAATCCCGAAGGTTATTGACGATGTTATTGCTGTGAATGGTATGGGGAAAATTGAAAACAGTGTTTTTATCGAATTACAAGGGATCTCTCCCAATCTTCTAAAAAGCCTCTATCTCCTCTCTTTTGAAAAATATGAAGGTTTCTCTGCGTTGGAAATTAAATGAGTCGATATTTTACTATTACCGAAGTTGCAAACACTCTTGGTGTCTCAAAGGCACTGGTCGAAGGGTGGAGAAAAAGTGGCAAGCTGATCCCTGAAGAGGTTGGTGGTGTAGGGAGGTACAGTGAAAAACAGTTACTTCCCTTTGATGCCTACCGCCAACTGGCAGAAACACAATGGGATAAAGAGCAGAATATTCGACCTTTGCGACTATTTCGTTCAATTGAACTTTTCGCCGGAGCCGGTGGCTTGGCTCTTGGTTTGGAAAATGCGGGTTTTGAAGTTACTCTTCTTAATGAGCTTGACAAGTATGCTGGAGCGACACTCAAGAAAAATCGTCCTGATTGGAATGTTGCTATTGGTGATATTGCAGAGATAAATTTTACTCGTTATCGGGATAAAATTGATCTCCTATCCGGGGGATTTCCTTGCCAGGCATTTTCATATGCGGGCAATAAGCTTGGATTTGGCGATATCAGGGGAACGCTTTTTTTTGAGTTAGCGCGAGCAGTTGCAGAAATTCAGCCCAGAGTTTTTCTCGGTGAAAATGTTCGAGGATTACTGAATCACGATAACGGAAGGACGATTGAAACAATTAAACATAAAATTGAAGAAATTGGTTACACTCTAGTTGCTCCACGGGTGCTCAAAGCGATCTACTACAAAGTACCACAAAAACGGGAACGACTTTTTCTGGTCGGGATCAGAAATGACCTTGTTGAAGATATCAACTTTCATTGGCCATCGCCATATAAACGTGTTGTTACCCTGAAAGATGCACTGAAAAAGGGTGAGCTTTTTGCGACAGATGTTCCCGCGTCTGCAGGTCAGGTGTATCCTGCTCGGAAAAAAGAAATTCTTTCCCTTGTCCCACCGGGTGGTTACTGGCGTGACTTGCCCGATGATGTGCAAAGGGAATATATGCTGAAAAGCTACTTTCTTGGGGGTGGAAAAACCGGAATGGCAAGACGGCTCTCCTGGGACGAACCGAGCTTGACGCTTACGTGTGCCCCGGCTCAGAAGCAGACAGAACGGTGCCATCCCGAAGAGACACGACCACTTACTGTGCGAGAATATGCGCGGATTCAAACATTTCCTGATGACTGGGAATTTACTGGCTCGGTCAGTAGTCAGTATAAGCAGATTGGCAATGCTGTTCCAGTCAACTTGGCAACTGCTGTGGGGAGAAGCCTGATTGCTCTGCTGAATGAGATTGAGCGAAAGGTTCCTTCTGAAAAAACAGAGGAAATTTCAGAGTTGAACATGAATTCTGAACAGGCTGCTTTCGTATGGGAAAAAGGAAGAAAATATCAATTAGCCCCAGCAACTGAATAATAGAAAGGCTTTGTTAGCCTATCGGATATTTAAGGAGTTTTTATGCTTATTGTCATGCACCATCATGCAACCAAGGAACAAGTTGACCAGATTATTGCCGCAGTTGAGGCGATGGGGCTGACGGCTGAGCCTATCCCCGGAAGTTTAAGAACTGCTATTGGCGTCCTTGGCAATCAGGGCTATGTCGACGATTCAACGATTCGTACCCTGCCAGGTGTGCGTGAAACCATCCATGTCAGCAAGCCTTACAAAATGGCATCACGTGATTTTCATCCGGTTCCTTCGGTGATTGATGTTTCCGGGGTCAAGTTTGGTGATGGTCAAAGACCCGTGATTATTGCCGGACCTTGTTCTATTGAAACGGAAGGGCAGATGATGTCTGCCGCTGAGCAAGTCAAAGCTGGTGGTGGTCAAATGTTGCGTGGAGGAGCTTTTAAACCCCGAACGGGACCCCATTCTTTCCAGGGGCTTGGTATCGAAGGTTTGAAGTATCTGCAACAGGCGGGCAAAGAACATAATTTGCCAACGGTGACCGAAGTGATGCGGATAGAGCAGTTGGATACCGTCTGTCAATATGCAGATATGTTACAGATCGGAGCCCGCAACATGCAAAACTTTGATCTGCTCAAAGAGGTTGGTAAAACCAGGCATCCAGTTTTACTTAAACGCGGTATGAGTGCAACGATTGAAGAATTTCTGGCCGCAGCAGAGTACATTCTGGCTGAGGGGAATCATGCTATTGTCCTCTGCGAGAGGGGAATTCGTACCTTTGAAAATGCAACTCGAAATACGTTGGATCTGTCTGTTGTACCGTTGATTCGGGAGATGAGTCACCTGCCGATCATTGTTGACCCCAGCCATGCGACCGGCAAGCGGATGCTGGTGCCAGTGATGACTAAAGCGGCTCTGGTTGCCGGAGCTCACGGAGTTATGATGGAGGTTCATCCTGATCCGGCTCTGGCTCTTTGTGATGGTGCCCAGAGTTTGTCTGGAGAGTATTTTGCTGAGTTGATGAAGGAAATAAATCATTTGCTGGAATTTCTTGGATATCAAAAATGAGTCGATGTGGAGTGTTATGTCACACCTTGTTGACACCCAAAATTCCAGCGCGATTTTGCAACATTTCATCCATGACATAACACGAGTGTCTCACCAGCCAATAATGGTCGTAGCTTGAATCCCTTTACTATTGACAGTAGTGAGGGGATTTTTTGTAAAGAAAACCCATCGAACGAGAGAATATTTTGTCTGAACTGATTGCTGACATAGCGGTAAGTATTCCGCTCAAACAATTGTTTTCTTATCGGGTTCCTGAGACCTTGATTGATTCTATTCAAGTTGGAATGCGGGTCAAGATACCATTTGGACATCGGGTAACAATTGCTTTTGTCCTCAGCCTTCGACAGGGTCAGGCTAGGGATTTGAAAGATATAAAAGAAATTCTTGATGAAGAACCGATATTAACTCCTGAATTGATCAAGTTGTTGCGCTGGGCGGCAGATTATTACTGTCATCCGATTGGACAGGTGATCCGTACTTCACTGCCTGCAGGCCTTGGCAGTGAAAAATCAAATCCAAAAATTCTGACAGAAGCATTTTACAAATCACTAAATCAGAATATTTGCCTGCGTGGGAAAAAGCAGCAGGAGCTGTTACAATTTATCGTTCAACAGGGCTCTGTTGGTCTTACCCAGATCCGTGAACAATTCCCCTCCCCTTACACAGTGCTACAGCGTTTGGTTGAGATTGGTGCTCTGGAGGTGAGTAAACAGGAATGTTTACGGGATCCTTTTGCGACTGAGAAATTATTAAATGATAAATGCCTGACTCTTAACAAGGCACAAGTTAAAGCTGTTGAAGAAATTACACCATCAATTCAACACCATGTTTTTGCCGGGTTCTTACTTCATGGGGTGACAGGTAGTGGTAAGACAGAAGTATATTTACACGCAGTTGATCAATGCTTGAGGACTGATCGGCAGGCATTAATTCTGGTTCCAGAGATCTCACTGACTCCTCAATTGGTTGCCAGATTCAGAACCAGGTTTGAAACGACCGGGGTCGGGATTGCTGTTTTGCATAGTGGATTGTCTGCCGGTGAGCGCTACGATGCCTGGCGGGAAATTGTTCGTAATAACATCCAGATTGTTATAGGTGCCCGTTCTGCCATCTTTGCGCCATTGCATAATCTTGGGTTGATTGTGATAGATGAAGAACATGATTCAAGTTACAAGCAGGGTGAAGGGTTTCGTTATAACGCTCGTGACTTGGCTTTGGTTAGAGGCCAACAACAGAATTGCCCGGTACTCCTTGGTAGCGCAACACCTTCCTTTGCCAGTTATTATCGCAGTGAGCAAGGAGCGTTGACCAGATTAATGCTGGACAAACGTGTCCATGGCGGAGATTTGCCGAAGGTTGAGTTAGTTGATTTAAAGGATCAAGTAGTTGAAGGAACATTGTCCAATCGTCTGATTGAGGCAATTCAGCAGGCACTGGAAAGACGTGAACAGATTCTCCTGTTGCTGAATCGTCGCGGCTTTGCCCCTTTTTTATTGTGTGCCGATTGCGGTGAGTCTTTTCACTGTCCGAATTGTGAAATTACCTTGACCTATCATCAGCGTAGCCGTGAATTGCGTTGCCATTATTGCGATTATGTTGATGCTGTTCCTGAGCACTGCCATAAGTGTCAGGGTTTGAACATTGAGCCTCAGGGGGCAGGAACTGAAAGGCTTGAACAAGAGTTAGAAGAACTGTTTCCTTCTGCTATAATTGCGCGGATGGATCGAGATACTACCAGCCGTAAAGGGGCACACCAAAAAATAATGACTGAAATGCTGGCTCACAAAATTGATATTCTTGTTGGTACCCAGATGATAGCAAAAGGGCACGATTTTCCCGGTGTCGCTCTCGTCTGTGTGTTAGGTGCCGATAGTATTCTCAATTTTCCCGATTTCCGTTCTGGCGAGCGCAGTTTTTCTTTATTGACCCAGGTTGCAGGCAGGGCAGGGCGTGCCAGTGGTGGGGGGCAGGTTTTTATTCAGTCCTACAACCCTGACCACTATGCACTGACGTGTGCTGCAAAGCAGGATTATCGGGATTTTTATCAGCAAGAACTTCCTTTCAGGCAGGAGCTCGGTTACCCTCCTTGCGGTCATCTGGTGAATCTGGTTTTTTCTGGAAATAATAGCCCCCAGGTTCAAACTGCCGCCAGTCAGTTTGGTCATTTTTTGTCTGGTATCGCTCAAGCAGTTGAGGTTCTCGGTCCCAGCCCTTGTCCCCTGGCGCGGCTGCGTGGTAAAAGTCGTTACCAGATTTTACTGAAATCAGCGACTCGTCCTCAGCTTAGACGACTCTTGGATCAGCTCGATAACGGGATAAAACAATTGCCAAGACAAGTTAATCTGCATATCGATGTTGATCCGATCGATATGCTGTAACTTTTGGAACTGACACCATGAAACAATATTTCCTCTTTTCTTGTCTGATTATAATTCTCGCAGGTTGTGTTAGTAAGCCTCCAAATGTTGTTAAACCCCCTATTGAGCTTCCACCCCCGATTGTTAAGGTTGAACCTTTGCTTCCTGTTGGGTGGAACCAGATTGATGGCTGGGTTTTGGATCGCCCTACCGCGGCATTCAAAGCATTTCAGAAAAGCTGTCAGGCTATTGGGAAGCGAAAACGGTGGCAGCAAGTCTGTTCTGAGGCGGGCGCACTCACTCCCGTTGACGACCTGACAACGCGTGAATATTTTGAGCGTTATTTCCAACCTTATCAAGTGCGTAACGAAGATGGGAGTAGCGATGGGTTGATTACTGGTTATTATGGCCCTGAATTGCTTGGCAGCCGGATAGCGACAGATGAGTATAAATATCCGCTCTACAGCCAACCGGACAATATGTTGATTATTGATCTGGATGATCTTTATCCTGAACTGGGCAAATATCGTCTGCGTGGACGTATTATCGGAAATCGGGTCGTGCCATTCTATGATCGCGCTGAAATTGACAACGGAGGCAACCCTCTTTTCGGGCAAGAACTTTTCTGGGTTAAAGATCCGGTAGATCTGTTTTTTCTCCATATTCAGGGCTCTGGCCGAATTCGTTTGCCAGACGGTGAACTGGTCATGGTTAATTATGCCAATCAGAATGGTCATCCGTATCGATCTATTGGTAAGTTATTGTTGGAACGCAAAGCGATGACCCGGGATCAGATGTCGATGCAGAATATCCGTCGCTGGGTTAAGGAAAATCCAGAGGCTGGTCAGCGGCTGTTGGCGGAAAATCCGAGTTATGTATTTTTTCGTGAACTTTCTGCTGAATTTACCTCTCCTCCAGGGGCTTTAGGGGTTCCTCTGACTGCTTTGCGCAGCCTTGCGGTCGATCCGCATACTATTCCACTAGGAGCCCCGGTTTTTCTTTCCACCACTTTCCCCGGTAGTAACGATCCCTTGCAGCAACTGATGGTGGCGCAGGATACTGGAGGTGCGATTAAAGGGCAGGTGCGGGCTGATTTTTTCTGGGGGATGGGGAATGATGCCGGGAAAATTGCCGGAAGAATGAAGCAAGACGGGCGTCTCTGGGTGTTGCTGCCGAAAGAAATTCAGGAAGAGGCTCTACAAAGTCGGGTCGAAGTTTTTGAATCTGAGAATGGAGAGATTAATTGACAGCTCTGCCCAAACACGTTCTGGTTGTCAGTTGCCTGATCCGTAATTCACACAACCAGATTCTTCTGGTGAAACATCATATTCGTGGCTGGGAATTACCGCAGGGAAGAGTTGAAGAGGGAGAAGGGCTTATTTTTGCTCTCTGCCGTGAGGTGCTGGAAGAGGCCGGGGTCACGATCAGCCATGCAAAACTGGCAGTTGTCTGGTCTAAAGTTACCCCTCCCGCAACGATTATTTTTTGTTTCACTGCCCGTTACGCTTCTGGGGAGCTAACGCCGAGTGAGGAAACCCCCGAGGTGAGATGGTGCAGAGAGGAAGATATCGAACAGTGGGTCTCTCATCCGGTTAATCGTGAACGTATTGCAACGTTATTGGAACCTCAGGATTCTTTGCAATTCCACAGTTATGCCACCGGTCCATATCGGGTGCTCAGTTGATTTGCTTAAGCTCTACAATATCAACCACTTATTGATTTATCCATGCCACGCTAAAGACCATCTGAATCGCTTAGCCCAACCTTTTCTCCTCTGAAATAAAATACAGGTTTACTTTCTGTGATATTCTTGGTGCTCTTCATACATTCTATGTCGTGACTTTTGCTGAGTTTATTTGAAAATTTCCACTGAACTGAAATTTCTTTTGCCTGTTATCCTGACGGGACTGGAATAATTGTGTATTATTTTAGTCAGCTTTATATGAGCTTCATGAAAGGAGTTGCACTTCTATGGCAAGCCAAAAACAAGAGATTGTAAAGGAACTTCTGGATATAGAGAATCAGGAGTGGCGTGAATCGCTCGATTATGTCTTGAAAGAGCAGGGGCCGGAACGGGTGCGGCAGATTCTCAGGCAATTACAGATCCGCGCTCAGGAACAGGGAGTCAGTATCCCGTTTACTGCCAACACGCCATATATCAATACGATCCCCCATACGCGTCAACCAGTTTATCCGGGGAACCGGGAACTTGAGCGCCGGATTAAATCGATTGTTCGCTGGAATGCCATGGCGATGGTTGTGCGGGCTAACCGTGAATCTGACGGGATAGGCGGGCATATTTCTACCTTTGCTTCTGTTGCGAATCTCTGGGAAGTTGGATTTAATCATTTCTGGCGTGGCAGAACGGATGATTTTATCGGTGACATGGTCTATTTTCAGGGGCATGCAGCTCCCGGAGTTTACTCCCGGGCTTTTGTGGAAGGCCGCCTGTCTAGGCAGGATTTAGCTAATTTTCGTAATGAACTCAACCCTCAAGGAGGGTTGTCTTCCTATCCCCACCCTTTTTTGATGAAAGATTTCTGGGAATTTCCCACCGTCTCAATGGGGCTGACTGCGTTAACCGCTATCTATCAGGCCAGGTTTAATCATTACCTGGTTGATCGGGGGCTGCGCAAACGGAGCGGGCGTAAAGTGTGGGCCATGCTGGGTGATGGAGAAATGGATGAGCCTGAATCGTTGGGGGCGATCACTTTAGCTGCACGGGAGCATCTCGATAATCTGATTTTTGTTGTAAATGGCAATCTGCAACGACTCGATGGTCCGGTGCGGGGCAACGGAAAAATTATCCAGGAGCTTGAGGCGGCATTCAGAGGGGCTGGGTGGAACGTCATTAAGGTTATCTGGGGCAGCGATTGGGATCGTTTGTTGGATGAAGATAAATCCGGTCGTCTGGTGCAGCGGATGGATGAAGTCTTAGATGGTGAAATGCAGAGATATACAGCATCCAGTGGAGCCTTTGTCCGTAAAGATTTTTTTGGAAAATATCCAGAATTGTTGAAACTTGTAGAGAACTACAGTGATGAACAATTGGGAAGGTTGACGCGGGGCGGGCATGATCCGGTTAAAGTCTACGCAGCTTACAAAGCAGCCGTTGAACATAAGGGGGCGCCAACGGTTATTCTGGCTCAAACCATCAAAGGCTATGGACTGGGTGAGGCCGGAGAAGGGAAAAATATTACCCATTCGCAGAAGAAATTGAATGAAGAAGAACTGAAAGAATTCCGTACCCGGTTTAATATCCCCATCAGCGATGCCGAAATATCTCAAGCTCCCTGCTACAAGCCCGCTGAAGATAGTCCAGAAATCATCTATCTGAAAGAACGTCGTGCCGCTTTGGGAGGTTGCTTACCCAAGCGCTTTGATGGCAGTCAGCCGATGGCCTGTCAAACCGACTGGTTAATTCAGGAATATCTGGATGGATCCGGAGACCGGGAACTGGCAACGACCATGGCCTATGTTCACCTCTTGGCCAAGCTGTTGCGTGATTCAGAACTTGGCAAATTGATCGTTCCAATTGTCCCTGATGAAGCGCGTACTTTTGGTATGGAAGCGCTCTTCCGCCAGGCGGGCATTTACAGCCATACGGGGCAACTCTATGAGCCGATCGACAAAGGAAATTTACTCTTTTATAACGAGAAAAAAACCGGTGCAATTCTGGAGGAAGGTCTTAGTGAAGCTGGTTCTATGGCCAGTTTTATCGCCGCTGGAAGTGCCTATTCAAACAACCAGGTACAGACAATTCCTTTCTATACTTTCTATTCAATGTTTGGTTTCCAGCGGGTTGGTGATCTGATCTGGCAGGCCTGCGACAGCCGGGCGCGGGGATTTTTAATTGGTGCTACGGCCGGTCGGACGACCCTAGCTGGTGAAGGGCTGCAGCATCAGGATGGTCATAGCCATGTTCTGGCTCTGACCCCGACCAAGGTCAAAGCTTACGACCCTGCTTTTGCTTACGAATTAGCCATAATTGTCCATGAAGGATTGACCCGGATGTATTGTCATCAGGAAGACTTGATTTACTATCTGACGGTGATGAATGAAACCTATAAAATGCCACCGATGCCAAAACGCAAGGGTGTGCGTGAGGGAATCCTCAAAGGAATGTACCGTTTTCAGTCGACGCACATTAAAGGTGAAAAAGCCAAGGTACATCTACTCGGGAGTGGGGCTATTCTTAACGAGGTGATCAAAGCGCAAACTCTTCTGGAAGATAATTATGGGATCGCGGCTGATGTCTGGAGTGTGACCAGTTATAAGGAGCTCTATCAGGATGCCATCGAGGTTGAACGCTGGAATTTACTTCATCCTCAGCAAAAAGCCAAAAAACCGTATGTCAGCCAGCTGCTAGAGAAAGAGCAGGGTGTCTTTGTTGCGGTTTCTGATTACATGAAGGTTCTTCCATCAGCTGTCGCTCAGTGGTTTCCAGGTCCTGTCCATTGTTTGGGTACCGATGGCTTCGGCCGTAGTGATAGTCGTGAGCTGTTACGTGACTTCTTTGAGGTTGATGCTCGTTATATTGTCATTGCTGCACTGCACCAGCTGGTGATTGCCGGGGATGAACCTGAGATCACACTGGTAAAAGCGATAAAAGATTTCAAAATCAACCCGGATAAATTGAACCCTCACATTGATTAGAGGAATGCTATGTCGCTAGAAATTATTGTCCCCGAGATCTCCGATGGAGTCACTGCAGGAACAGTCATTTCCATCGAGGTTGCTGTCGGTGATCAGGTGGAAGAAGATCAGACGTTGCTGGAACTGGAAACAGATAAGGCTGTTGTGGCTATTCCTTCCCCTGCTGCTGGAGTGATCACAACGATTAAGGCGGCAGAAGGGGACAGCGCCGCAGTTGGATCGGTGATTATGCTGCTGGAACCTGCCGCTGAACTCAGTGAGAACCCTTCTCCTTCTGCTGCAACAGAGGCGGATGTGGAGGTAAAACCGCTGGCGGAAAGGCCAGGAGAAGATTCCCCCGCAGTATTGCGTGAGACTGCTCCTTTGCCCCCGGCAATAGCCGATCCGGTTGCTGAGAGCGTTGATTTGACCAGCGTGCGTCGCGACAATCTGGTTGCTCCAGCGGCACCCTCAGTGCGTCGTATAGCCCGCGATCTCGGTGTCGATATCTATCAGGTTCAAGGATCCGGGGCTGGTGGTCGAATCAGCAAGGAGGATGTCAGATTGTTTGTTCGCGATACGATGCAGCGACTGACTGGTGGTGGTCATGAGGTTGCTGCAGCGGCTGAATTTCAGGGTTTACATGCTCAGCGCCCACTTCCTGATTTTAGTCAGTGGGGTGAAATTTCTCGCGAGCCACTATCACGAATTCGTGAATTAACCGCCGATTCTATGAATTATGCCTGGTCGACCATTCCGATGGTCACTCAGTATGAGAAGGTGCGGGTTACGGAGCTTGAAGAATTTCGTCAAAATTATAATTACGGAACTGGCTCTGACCGTAAGCTGACACTGACCGCTATTCTGGTCAAGGTTTGTGCCGCCGCTTTGAGCGCTTTTCCGCAATTTAACAGCAGTTTGGATCTGGCGAGTAAAGAACTGATTCTCAAGCAGTATGTCCATGTTGGTGTTGCCGTTGATACTCCCGGAGGTTTGCTGGTGCCGGTAATCCGGGATGCGGATCAGAAAGGGGTTGAATCCTTGGCGGTTGAGCTGAACCAACTGGCGGTTAAAACCCGGGAAAGAAAAATCACTCCGCAAGAAATGGAAGGAGGAACTTTTACAATCAGTAATCTGGGTGGCATTGGCGGGACTTCTTTTACGCCGATTGTCTATGCTCCTCAGGTCGCGATTCTCGGGGTCTCGCGCGCAGCAACAGAGCCGTTCTGGAATGGTCACGAGTTTACCCCACAGCAGGTCATGACCCTGTCGCTGACTTACGATCATCGGGTCATTGACGGTGCCGACGGTGCCCGTTTTCTGCGCTGGATCTGTGAGGCGATTGAAAATCCCATTAACCTGGTCATGAAGGGATAATTCGATGAGTCAAACTGAGAAGATTCCAGAACATGCCCAGTTGGTTGTTATTGGTGCCGGACCTGGAGGTTATTCCGCTGCATTCAAGGCTGCAGAATTGGGTCTCTCTGTTACTTTGATCGATCCAGAAATCAATCCGGGCGGGGTTTGTCTGTATCGCGGCTGCATTCCATCAAAGGCTTTGTTGCATGTTGCAAAGGTGGTTGCCGAGGCTGAAGAAGCAAAAGAAATTGGGGTCAGCTTTACAAAACTGCAAATTGATGTGACACGCGTTCGCAGTTGGAAAAATGCAGTGGTTGACAAGCTGACTCAGGGACTGGGAAGCATGGTTAAGCAGCGAAAGCTGACTTATATTCGTGGAATTGCACAGTTTTTAGATTCCAGAACGTTGTCAGTGACAACTGTTGCGGGAGACACGGGAACAATGCTCTTTGATCAGGTGATTCTTGCGACTGGTTCGCGACCAATTATGCTGCCAGGGGTTGAAGCAGGCAGTCAAAAAATTATCGATTCGACGGGCGCTCTTGAACTTGTTGATATTCCTGGAAGTCTACTTGTTGTCGGAGGCGGTTATATTGGCTTGGAACTGGGGTCGGCTTATGCAGCAATGGGGAGCGAAGTGTCTGTCGTCGAAATGACTGCTGGTTTATTGCCCGGATGCGACCGGGATTTAGTCTCGGTACTGAAGCGGAGGTTGGACAAGAAATTCAATGAAATTCTGCTGAAAACCAAGGTTGTTGAACTCAAAGAACAGAAAAATAGTGTTGTCGTCACTCTGGCAGATAAACACTCTGAGCAGAGCAAGAAACGCTTTGACAAGGTATTGATTGCGATTGGACGTAAACCAAACACTGAAAACCTGGGTCTTGAAAACACCAAAATTAAAATAGATGAAAAAGGCTTTGTCCTTGTCGACGGGCAACAACGCACCGCTGAGCCGCATATATTTGCCATCGGAGATATCGCCGGTGAGCCGATGTTGGCACATAAGGCTTATGCTGAAGCCAATGTCGCGGCAGAAGCTGCTGCTGGGCGTAAGGCTGTTTTTGATCCACGGGCTATTCCTGCTGTTGTATTTACTGACCCGGAGATTGCCTGGTGTGGTCTGACCGAAACTGCAGCGCGTGATCAGAAAATCAAAGTCAAAACAGCAAAAATGCCCTGGCGAGGAAATGGCCGTACCCTGACTCTGGGAAGGGATGATGGAATGACAAAATTGATTGTCGATCCTGAAACTGACCGGGTTCTCGGTGTAGCGGTCGCCGGACCGGGTGCTGGCGAACTGATTGCTGAAGGTGTGGTAGCTATAGAGATGGCTGCAGTGAGCGAGGATCTAAGGAAATCGATTCATCCCCACCCGACCCTGTCAGAAACTATTTACGAAGCAGCAGAGATGTTATTTAAGCCCTAGTCTGCATCTGGTGATATTCAAGTTCATCATCTGACTGCAAATGGTTGTTCGCTGGTTTTTTGCTGGATTTTATCTTGAATAAATTAGAGTGAAGAAAATAAAAACAGGGCAGTGAAAATCACTGCCCTGCAAATAAACGCCATAATTCGTCAGGTCTAATATCTTCTAGGATTTCTTCTTTTGTAAACGGCTGATTGCCATCCGGATACTTGTTCCCAACCTCTCAATTGACTGGCTGAGTTGCCCGATTTCGTCATTTCGATTCAGCCCGCTGATTTTAAGATCCAGCTGACCTTGACTGTATTTATCGGCAACTTCGGTTAATTCACGAATTGGTGCTGTTAATGATCGAGAAGCGAATACAGCAATAATAACAACAATAACCAGAGTTGCAATCAGCAGATAGAGGGCTTTCTGGTTTTCCGCCTTGATGACCTGATATGCTTCAGCATAGTTCTGCTGACTGACCATAACCCAGCCCTGAGCCGTTTTTTGCGCAACAGCGACAATTTTCTCACCATTGAAATTTTCATAAATAGAAAAAGATTGTCCTTGTTTCAAAGCTTGAAGGGCTTGATTTTTGCTCAAATCTACTCGTGAGCGTGTCATTTCAGCATCAGGATGAGCGATAACTTCGCCTTTTTCATCAACCAGAAAAGTAAAACCTGTTTCACCAATTCGATTGCTGACAATCTTTCCTGATAATTTATTCAGAGTCATCGCCTGAGCTAAAACACCCTTGAGCTTTCCGGCTTCATCAAAAATACCAGTTGAAAGAACCATTGCTGGTTTACCGGAGGTTTTTCCAATCAGGATTTGTTTTCCGAACTGTTTTCCTTCCGCAACTTGGGTGAAATAAGCACGATCGCCATAATACTTGGTTTTTTTGCCATCACTCCGACCGATGTTATTACCCTTAGGGTCGATGGTAAATGCCAGATAAGCCCAGTCATAGTATTTAGTAATTGTTTCCAAGGCGGGATTCTGAAGACGTGGTTGCATCGATTTCATCTCGTTTAAAGAGGCATTTTGCCGCAACATCCGCTGGTTCATATCGACCCAATCATCAACATGTGTGATCAGGTTGTTATTGATTGCCGTTAGCTCCTGGTTGACTTTTTCTGTTGTCAATTTGGTAATGCTTTGATAACTGACAAACCAGATACTGATCAATGGAACTAAAGCAACCACCAGCAGTGTGAGCAGGAGTTTTTGTGATATTCCAAATTTGACTTTTGTTGCCATTTTTTCCTCCGACATAATGCCCGCAATTCGTGCCAATTAGTCAAACAGTAGGCACACATTCTATAATAAAATTTATTTAAAGTAAACTAATTTAAATAAAATTTACTACAGGATGTAAATAATTCTGGTTGGTGGCGGTTTGTTAATTAATTGAAATGTATGAATTAAATAACACATATAATTATTAAATATTTATACTAACAGAGTTTTTGTTGCGTATATATCTAATATTTAGATATTTTTTTCTTGACATGATTTCTTTGCCAAGATAAATAGAACACTATTATGATAAATATTCTACAAAATTAATTAGAAATAACT
>Ga0256840_1000244_pt1 | contig 53505 bp, 41 predicted proteins | sample 355202metaG_FD_185969 | JGI IMG/M metagenome (GOLD analysis project Ga0256840, IMG submission 185969) | Hydrothermal vent microbial communities from Mid Atlantic Ridge, Atlantic Ocean - 355-202 | ecosystem: Environmental > Aquatic > Marine > Hydrothermal vents | place: Atlantic Ocean: Mid...
CTTGGGGGAGATGAGATAGCGAAACGGATCAATGGCCATGCACTCCAGGGCATCGATCTGCTCGGAGATCCGCATGATACCGATCTCGGCGCACATGGCGGAACCGGCGCGGCCGGTCACCATGAGGGCGGTGAGGATGGGACCGAGTTCCATGATCAGGGTCAGAGAGACCGCAGAACCGAGCATCCCCTCGGCACCGAACTTGTGCAGTGAATAGTACCCCTGCAGCCCGAGGACCATGCCCGAGGAGAGGGCGGTGAAAAAGATGACCGAAATGGATCCGGCACCGATGAAACGCAACTGCTTGACCAGCTCGCCGAAACGGAACGGCCGCCTGAAGACCCCGAGCAGCGAGGCAAAGAGGTAGATCCCCATCCGGCCGAGATCGGTCAGCAGGTAGAGCACCGTGTCGCCCAGGGCCGCAAAGGGCCGCAACAGCAGCGGTGTCTCTTCTGGCATGGAATGCGAATTGTTCATACGGCAGTACCCATCGGACGGTTCAACGTTGGTTTTCCTGCAGTGGCGCTATCATCGGATCAGGTCCCGGCAGATGAACTGCCGGGAAAGTCCTCCAGGAACTCTCTGGCGACCCCGTAAGGATCCTCGGTGTAATAGAGCACCATGGTCTGGAGAAACCTGTAGGCGTCTTCGGTCATATCGGTAAAACGCAGGCCAATGCCGTCTTCTTCCAGCCGCACGATCCGGACACCGAAGCGGAGAATAAGACAGGAATGGCGACCGGTTTCGTGCAGTTCGAGGCGAAAACGATCGCCCAGGCGGGCGTCGGGAAAATCACCCCGGACAAAGAGACCGCCAATGCTCAGGTCGCGGATCTTCATCCCGGCATAGGCAACGCCGTGCAGGGAAAACCGCACTGTCCGTTCAAAGAGCACCCTGGCAAATCGGCGTTTTTCAGTCATTTCACATCCCGGCCGGCATTGACCACATCCTGTTTCCCGGATCAGGCCGGAAGATCACTGCCCGTGATGGACATGATCATCCCGTCATCCCCCTCTGCCCTGCAAAGCACCCCCTCACGGGATGGCCAACCATCGGGTTATCCGACCACAATGGTGTAAGCGCTCTCAGGGGCCGCAGATTGGGAGTCCGCGCTTACCTGTGCAGGCGTGCCTGGCCGCAGGTAAGCGACCGCAGGGAGACTCCGATAGCCTGCCCGTGCGGGCAGGCACGACCGTGCAAAGAGGTAAGCGAAGACTCCGTGCGGCTCCTGTGAGCGCTTACCCTGCACAAGCTGTCCGCCCAGTGTCATTCAGGAGCCTTTCTCATCGGGATGACTATACCATATCACTTTCAATAAATGAACCGGACAGAAAAAAATTATGGCCACGCCGCCAGGAACACAGACAGGCTGCTGATGCTCACAGGGGTAAAAGAGCCTGTCTTTTTAGGCGGTTTCCGATAGCGGTGAACTCTTGCTCACAGGGTGCCGGGACGGAGAACAGAAATCTGCGTCAGCCAGCCTGATCCATACAAAAGGCGGACCAGACAGAGAACAATAGACCGGTTTTTTCTGCCCGGACCGGCGGACAGGATAAAAAATGGCTGCAAATACAGGCTCTCCCCGCCGTCCGCGAACGGACATGGCCAGGCAACCGGCCGTCATCCTCCACCCGGAGGATCAGCGGTTTCTGCCCCGGCGCTGTATGCGAAAACCGACAACCAGGGTGAGAATATAGGCAAGGAGAAAGATGAAGGTGACGGAGAGCCCGCTGATACCGAAGCTGTTCTCAGGCAGGGTGACGATAAAGGGATGACCATACCTGGCCACGAGCCAGGAGGTGGAGAACACGGAGTTGAGCCACGCCAGGACAAGGAAGAGCGGCAGCATGTAGATCATGACATAGCGGGCATAGTGGTAGGCGATGAAGGTGTTGTACTCTTCATTGAGCTCCTCGTCGGTGGTCCGGTACAGGGCATCGCGGCTGTACTTGTCGGGAATATGGCGAAGTTCCTGCTGCTCTCTGCGTTTCTCGGCAAAACGGCGATTGAACTCCTCGACCCGTTCATCGACCCGGAGGAGACGCCGCATCCAGAAGGCAAACAGGGCCACCAGCACGGCCACAGCAACCACCTGCAGCCACGGAGGCAGATGGAGCAGGGTCATGGGGCGGATGAGCACCAGAGTCAGTATGGTGGCACAGAAACGGAAGAATGGCGCGATCAGACCATAGTAGAGTCCATTGAGGAGACTGTTGAGAAGTTCCATCTGCGCTACACCTTGCCATGGTGGCAGCGGACCGGATGACCAGGTCCCATCCACAGGAAATTATTCACCCCGAAGCAACGGCTGAAGAAGACTGTTCTCATCGCCGCGGGCGGCAACTCTTCCGCTTTCTTCCCCCCGGCTTCCGGGTTCCGACAAAAACGGGGTGCTCCGAGAGCACCCCATTGTATCTGATGACAGATATTTTTCAAGCACGTCCCCGATGGGGACCACCACCTGCCTAGACCACCTCCAGGCGGACAAACTTCAGGGCATGGGTGGTGCACTTGGTGACACAGGCGGGTTTCAGCCCCTGGTCCAGCCTGTCCATGCAGTAGTCGCACTTGATGGCCTTGCCGGTGGCCGGGTTGAGCTGCGGGATGGTCCACGGACAGGCACCGGCGCAGGCCATGCAGCCGATACATTTCTCCTGGTCCACGTAGACGATGCCGTCCTCACGCTTGACCATGGCCTGGGTCGGACAGACCGGCACACAGAAGGGGTCATCACAGTGATAGCACGAGCGGAAGGAGAACTCGGTCTTGGGCACGCCCTTCACCGGTTTGAGCGGTTCGTGGTCGATCTCGCAGAGAATGGGCCCCACGGGCAGACGCTTGTTGGTCTTGCAGTGGACCTCGCAGCCATGGCAGCCAATACAACGTTTGGAATTGAGATGGATCATGTACCTGTTCATAACTCAACCCTCCTCTTCGGGTTCCGTGTACTGCGCTGCACAAAGACAAAGGCCTCGCAGAGGTTGATGGCCCCCCCGGCCTTGTCCCAGTCGTCGAGTTTGCCGGCCATCAGCTTCTGGTCGCTGAGTCCTGCATGATAGGACCTGGTCTGGAGCGGAATCTGGCGCCCGAAACCATGGACCGTGTAGACCGCCTCCGGGTGAATGAACTCGGTCACGTAGGCATGGATCGTACCGGAATAGCTTACGTTCTGCGCAGTGACATCGACAAGGTCCCCATCCTCGATGCCCAGCTTGGCCGCGGCCCGCCTGTTGATCCAGAGGGAATTTTCCGGCATCAGTTCCTCCAGCAGGGGGTTGTTCATGGTATGGCCGTGGGTATGGACCGCGGAACGGCCGTAGACAAGTCGGAACATGCCCTTGGGCGGCTTGTTGGGCGACCTGTAGGGTTTGAGCGACTCCAGGCCGGCATCAGTGAGTTTTTTGCTGATGATCTCGATCTTGCCCGACGGGGTCTTGAACTGGCCGTCGAGCTTGTCCCGCTCGTAGAGGGGCAGCGGCTTGTCGGTGAGCTCGATGAATCCCTTTTCCTCGAAATCCTCGATGGAATAGCCGGTGCCCTCGAGCTGCCAGGCATACAGGTCCTCGATGGTGCTGTAGGGAAAATACTCGCTGATGTCGAGCCGGTCGGCGAGCTGCTTGAAGATCTCCCAGCCCGGCTTGGTATCATACTTGGGATCCACGGCCTTGCGGCGCACGATCAGCCGCGGCTTGGTCCCCTTCTGCAGGGCAATGGGGTTATCCCGCTCCAGGTAGGTGGACTCGGGCAGGATAACGTCGGCATACCAGCCGAATTCGCTGTAATGGGTGTCGATGGAGACCAGGAGATCACAGTTGTCAAAGAGCAGCTTCTGGCGCTGCGGCTCGGGCATGCCGGTAAAGGGATCGTGGCGCATGGCGATCCATGCCTTGATGGGATAGGGATCCTCGGTGCGCATGGCATCGAAGAAGAGGTGGGCCAGGCCCGGGCCCTTGTCGAAATGCTTGTACTTCCATCCCACGCCGTCACCCCGCTTGATGTCAGGTTTGGGACAGTCGAGCATGCGGATGCCCTTGAACCCGCAGTCGCCGGCACCCTTGGGAATGATGAGACCGCCCTCGACCTCGATGTTGCCCATGAGCACGTTGAGCAGATGCAGGGCCCGGCTGACGTAGAAGGAATCCTTGTAGCGCGACAGGTTCCAGCCCGGATGAAAGATGACCTTCGGCATGTCCTCTGCCACCTCGTCGATGAAGGCGAGGACGGCCTTTTCCTTGACCCCGCACTCCTTGGCAGCCCAGGCCGGGGTGTACTCCTCGATAAAGGTGCAGAGTTCGTCGAAACCACTCACGTAGCGGTCGATGAACTCCTTGTCATAGATTCCCCGCTTGATGATCTCGTGGATCATGCCCAGGGCCAGGGCATAGTCGGTGCCGGGCCGGACCTGGAAGAAGCGGGTGGCCTTGATGCCGGTCATGGTCTGGCGGACATCGACGTAGGTGAGTCTGCCGCCCTTGTCGAGCATGTCCAGGAGCTGGTTGCCCTGGGCGATCTGCAGGGAGGCGAAGTAGTTGCGGCCGAACAGCACCATGTGGCGGCTGTTCTTGATGTCGTAGATGAAGCCCTTGCGGCCGACGCCGTTGATGGAGAGGCTGGCGTGATGGGTATTGCGGCCGCAGGTGCAGTCGTGGTTGGTGTAGTTGGGCGAGCCAAAGGCGTGGATGAAGGTCTTGTACATGTTCTGCCAGGGACCGCCGCGCGAGGAGAGCACCACCGATTCGGGGCCATACTCGCTCTTGATCTTCTTCAGTCGTTCGGAGATGTAGTCATAGGCCGTGGGCCAGCTCACCTTCTGCCAGCGTCCGGCGCCCCGTCCGCCTTCCCTGATCAGAGGCTGGCGAGGACGTTCATCATCATCCACCAGGGCCATGCCGGCGGACCCTTTCGCGCAGAGGGCGTGATCAAGCAGGTGCGGATTGCCCTCGATCCAGGTGACCCGGTTGTCCTCGACCTCGACTCGAATCGGGCAGCGAACCGTGCACATTCCACACATAGAGTACACAGATTTTTTCATGTTGTTCTCCTTCGTATTGTCACAGTATACCGACCTGGCGCAGAAATCTACCTGCCACAGGCCGGACAACAACACCCGTTCGCAGACGCATTCATGCCACGTCCGTCGGCGGCGGGGGTGTCCTCCCTGATACCTCTGTTCCTCCTGCAGCCCGGCAAGGGTTTCACCCTGGCCAGCGGAGCCGGGAAGATCTTGCTTCAGCCAAAAACGAGTTCGCGGCCGACGGACAGCCGCCACCGTGGCGGCGACCATCGACAACGGGCGCAACAGGCCGGTGGCGGCCTGTTGCGCCGGATTGAGCTTACATTGATCTGCAGACCTGTTACCGCATGAACGGAATCAGGCTGGTGTACTTCATGAAAACGATGATCAGGGCCAGGGCCAGCATCCGCTTGAGAAAGATCTCAGGCAGCTTCTTCTGGATCTTGGGACCGACCATACCACCGCACATGGCGCCGGCAGCGATCAGGGCTGCCATCAGCCAGTCAGGCTGGTAGCCCATCAGAGCATACTTGGCAATGCCGCCGGTGGAGGTGGCAAAGGTACCTGCCAGGGCGATGGGCACGGCCAGGTACATGGGATAACCCACCAGGGTGGTCATGAACGGCATGAACATGAAGCCGCCGCCGACACCGAAGGAGGAAGCGATGACCCCCATGATGATACCGCCGACCAGCATCATCAGCGGCCTTGCGACAAAGGTCTCGCCCCAGAACCGCATATCAAAGGAGATGAAGTTGAACTTGTCGAACTCGATCTTGCCCATCTCCATGGCCTTGCCCGACTCCTTGGCCTCCTTGACCGCGGCGTTGAACTTCTGGACAATGGCCTTCATGGCCTTTTTCTTCTCGATAGAACCGGGAAGGGACTCGGTGAACAGCTTGATACCGATGACCAGGCAGATGATACCGAGATAGAACTTGAAGGCTGCCAGGTTCAGGTACTTGGCCGACAGCGGCGGGCCAATGAAAAAGGCGCCGGTGACGATACCGATGGCAAAGGGAATGGCCACCGGGTAGGCGAACCGTTTCTCCTTGAAGTAGTTCATCAGACCGGTGATCGGTGAACAGAGGGTCAGGAACAGGTTGGTGGGCTTGATGGTGTTCCCGGCATTGATACCCACCGGACCCTTGGTGCCGATGACCGTGATCTGGAAGGCAGCGGTGAACAGGCCACCGGCAGCGCCCATGATGACGAACAGGACACCGATGATGAAGGCGCCGCCGAAGACGATGAGCGGGTTCATGTAGACATTACCGGTCTTGAAGAAGAAGGTCGACTTCTCGATGGTGAAGGAATCCATCTTCTGACCGTTGACATAGACCGCCATCTGGGTGCCGGGAGCCAGGTTCTTGTACGGCGTCATGGTGGCGGTGAATTTGCCCGTACTCTTGTCCAGGGTCAGGGTAACGCCCTTGTTCCATGCCTCGGGCTGTTTGTTGAAGTCGGTCATGATCATGCGGGCATTGCCGCCGCCAAGGGGTTTCTCCTTGGAGATGGTATTGATGCCGAACTTCTTCTCATGGGTGAAGATCAGGAACTTCCACTGCGCCTCGCTGTTGATGGGACCGAGCATGGCGCGGACGCGGTCGGCCTTATGCTCCTCGTCCCCGATCTCGTTCCATTTCTTGATCTTGTTGACCTTGACCTTGTACTTGAATGGCGGAAAGGCGAACGGGCCGTCGGTCTGCCCCTTCCATACCTCGATGGGGGTGGCCAGTGTCCCGGGGACATTGGTGAGAACATAGTAATTCGGCGGGATGGCGGTATCACCAAAGGCATTCTTGCCGTTCTTGCCATTGGTCAGCCGCTTCTTCTCCTTGGGTCCGGGTGCATCCGATGGCTTGAACAGCTTTTCGGTGGAGATGACCAGAAACAGGTCCTGGCCGGGATCGATACTGCCCTCGACGGTGATGGGGCTGCCCGCCTTCAGGGTCTTGGCACTCAGTTTCGCCTCCACCGCCATTGCGCCGGAACTGAGCAGCAGGGCGGACACGACAATACCGAGTAGTAGGGAAAATCTTTTCATACAAAGCCTCCTCGATCTTTCATTTGTACAAGTCGATCTGCCGGCGGCCTGTCCCCGGTCAGGGACTGGCAGGGCATCGTCGGACAAAAGAACGGTTTGCCATTCCTGCCCTGGCCCGGTAAACGCCGCCGGTCATATCGCCTCATTAACACAAACATCGCATCATGTTTGGGATCCACGATCTTGCTTCAGCCTCGATACGTTGCCATTCACCTCCTTGTCTGTTGTTCCTGATACTCCCCTTTCACTGTGGCACCCGGTCCTGTTCCCGCCGGGGAAAGGACCGGGCAACTCTCGCTAGTCCGACATATCGACGATCCGGGTATCACCGATATAGTGGCGGCTCTTGAAACCGGTCATGCTGGTCATCTTCCTGGTAAGCTGGCTGATGGCCTTGAGATTGCGGACAATGGTCGACAGATCCCTGCCCATCTCGGTGTCCTCCACATCCTCCTGCAGGAGCTGGGCCGTGCCCAGGGCGGCAAACAGGGGCGAGTTGATCTCGTGTGCAACCGCCCCGGCCATCTCGACGACTCCCTGCAGCTTGACCCGCTCCATCCGCTCCTGCTCCAGCCTGCGCTGGGTGGTGATGTCACGGATGATCTCCACCACGTACTGGACCTGTCCCTGGTCATCGAGCATGGGCGTGGCAGTACGTTCCAGCCAGTGGACACCGTCCTCCTGCTCCACCTGGTGCACCAGGGTGACCGCGTTGCCGTCACGCAGCACCTGATCAACGGGACACTCGCCATTGTCTCCCTCCACCAGGCAGAGCTCACTGTATTCCGCGCCCAGGATCTCCTTTTCCGATCTTCCCAGCCGCTCCATGGCCACCCGGTTGGCGAGCACCACGTGCTTTTCGGTATCGATCACCAGGAGCTGCGGCCGGATGCAGTCAAGGATGTCGGCGAGAAAACGTTCATTCTCCTCGATCTGGTTAAAGAGGAGATTGATCTTCTGATAGGTCCTGGCATTATGAATGGCCGTGCCGCCGGCCTCGGACACGGTCTCGGCGAAATTGACCTCGGAACTGGTGAAACAGTGGTGCTCGTCGGAGAGGATCTGCAGGACGCCGATACGTTCCTGGCCCACCTTGATGGGGATGCAGAGCAGCGACTTGATCCCCTCCTGCACCAGGTGTTTCCTGCACTTGATCCGCTCGTCTCCTTCCACGTCGAAGATGGCCACTGACCCGCCGGCAAGGAGCATGGCGATGTCGTCCTCGCTCTCCCACTGCACCTGCTCGAGATAGTTGTCCGACACCCCGTGCGCCGCCACCAGCTCCAGGGTGTTGGTCTGGGGATTGAGCAGCCGTATGGTGCAGGCCCTGGTCCCCATGGAGCGGGGGACCCGCTCGACAATGGTCTGGAGGACGGTATCCAGATCCAGGGTGGAGTTGACCAGCTTGCTCAGCGCCTGCACCTCCTGCATGAAGTCCACCTGGTTGACCATCTCCTTGAACATCCGCGCGTTGGAGATGGCGATCCCCACCTGTTCGGCAAGCGACATGGAAAAGGAGATCTCCTCGTCGGAGAAGACCCGGTGCCGGCGGGTCAACAGACGCATGATGCCGATGATGGAATCCTGGAACAGGATGGGCAGGGTGAGGATGCTCTTGATCCCCTCCCGGAAGAGCTCTTCCCGGTCCCGGTAGTTGGGGTCCCGGGCCAGGTTGACCCTGGCCACGGGCTGGCCGGCCTTGATCAGGGCCATGGTCTCCTCGGTATCGATGGACTGGCGGGAGACATATTCCAGGGACAGGCCGTGGGCCGCGCCCAGGACAAAGGTGTTGGTGGAGTAGTCCAGCAGACGGATGGTGCAGGCGTCCACGTCAAAGAGTTCGGGCAGGGTGCGGACGATGGTATCCATGACCTGCTGGTGATCCAGCACCATGGAGACCATCTTGGTCACCTTCTGGAACACCTCCAGAAACTGCCGCTCTCTTGTCCGCGTATCCGTCATCGTTGCTCCGGGTCGTTCGCTGGCCGCCGGACTACTTCCGGGCCTGAAGGACCTTTTCCACCTTTTCCTCAAGCTCGTCCCGGTCGATGGGCTTGACACAGTACTCGTCAGCACCCAGGCTGATGGCCTCCCGCGCCGTCTCGACCGTCGGATATCCGGTGAGCATGATGGCATGCATGTCCGGAGCATGCTCCTTCAGCATGGCCAGCACCTCGACGCCGCTGAGTTTCTTCAGCTTGATATCCAGGATCGCCAGGTCGACCCTGTTCTTCTTGGCAAATTCGATCGCCTCGTCTTCTTCCGTAAAGGTATGCACATTGTGTCCTTTCTTGGAAAGGATCTTGCCGATGAGAACCGTTGCGTCCTGCACATCATCCAGTGCCAGAATTTCAGCCATTGTCTTCCTCCTCAGGTTGTACCGGAAAGGTGCCGGGGCCAGAGCCCTGGCCGCGGTGGTTTGAGAGTATTTGCGCCAGGCGGCTACGCTGCTGTCTCCGCCTGTTCCTTCAAGGCCACGGTCTCGGTATCCTCGGCCCGCGGCAGCAGGATCCTGAATTCGGTGCCCTGTATCATTTCGCCTGTCTCGGGATTCCTGACCGGGCTTTCCACGACAATCCTTCCGCCATGGTCCTGGATGATCCCGTAGGTGACCGACAGGCCCAGGCCGGTTCCCTTGCCCACCGGCTTGGTGGTGAAAAACGGATCAAAGATCTTGGCCTTGACGTCGTCGGGAATACCGTGGCCGGTGTCACGAACCCGGGCGATGACCTGTTTTTTCCCGGGATCATACGAGGTGCCGAGGTAGAGATCTCCCCCACCCTGTTCCTCCATGGCATGCTGGGCATTGTTGATCAGGTTGACGAAGACCTGGCGCAGCTTTTCGGCATCACCGATGATCCGTGGCAGGTGATCGGCAAGATCAAGATGCACCTGGACATGGTTCAGGTTGAGGTTGTGCTCGGTGACCGCCACCACATCGGAGAGGATCTCGTTGAGGTCGATATCCTTGCGGGCACTGCCGGCCTGGCGGGAAAACTTGAGCAGATCGGCAACGATCTTGCGGCTCGCCTTGGTCTGCCGCTCGATGACACAGAGGTTCTGATAGGCCTCCGAGTCCTCGTCGAAATCATCCTTCATCAGCTGGGCATAGCCGAGGATGATCCCCAGGGGCGTATTGATCTCATGGGCCACGCCGGCGGCCATCTGGCCCACCGAGGCCATCTTCTCACTGGACACCAGCTGCTCCATCATGGTCTTGACCCGGGTCAGATCCTTGGCAATGGCCTCACAGCCGATCATCTTGCCGTTGTCGTCGTAGATGGCCGTGGCCGAGATGAGGACATAGATCACCGAACCGTCCTTTTTCTGAAACTCGGCCTCGAAATCCTTGATATAGCCGTCCCTGTTGAGCAGCTCGTAGTAGGTGAAGATATCCTCCTCGTTGCGGAATATCTGGTAGAGATTGAGGGATCTGGCGTCTTCCGGACTGTAGCCCAGCATCTCCAGGCCCGATTCGTTGATCTCGAGAACGTTTTTGCCGATATCTCCGAAAAAGATCATGTCCTTGGAGTTGGAAAAGAGATGGCGGAACTTCTTTTCCGACTTGGAGAGCTCGGCCGTACGTTCCTCCACCTTCTCCTCCAGGTGCATGTTCAGTTCCTTGAGCTCGGCAGCGACCTTTTCCAGCTGCAGGTTGGCACTCTTGAGCTTGGCGGCCTTCTGCTCGATGGACTCGTAGGCCTGGACACTCTTGTTGTAGAAAATGGTGACCGCCGAGACCGAGATCAGGAGCAGGGTATTGAACCCACCGGAATAGGGAGCGATACCGGCCCAGATCTCACTGTTGTCCGACATGAACAGGAATTGCTTGACAAGATGGCCGGCGGCCCTGGAGACGGAAAATGCCGACAGGGCCATGCAGAAATAGAAGAGGTACCCCCAGAGAAAATTGTCCGGCTGCCGGCGGGTGAGCAGAAAGGCATACCGCATGGCCAGGAAGGAAAAGATGATATCGGCCACTGAACCGGCCATATCAATGATGATGGTTGGAAGGAGGGGCAATCCATTCATTTCTTTTCCTCCCCGGCATGCTCGATGACGGTCCTGTACAGGGACCGCATTCCGATGAACAGGAAGAAGAGGGCGGGTACGGCGACCAGATGGTCGAGCTTGGTGATGTAGAAGATGATCTTGGTCGTGGTCAGGGGACCGAGCAGGCGGGACTGGAAATATCCCTGCACCGTGGAGATGTGATGGGGCTCGAGAACCACGCCCACGGCATGACCGGTGAAGGCAAGCACGTTCCAGACGATCATGAGCAGGCAGAAGACCTGCAGGTAGCGCCAGCCCATGCAGGTGAAGGAGCTGCGCCGGATATCCCACAGCAGATAGCCCAGGGCGAGAACAAAGTGGATATGGGCCATCTGGTGGACATAGAGCCCCTCCGGAGGCCCGTGCGACTGGAGGGCCCAGGCATGATCCGGGCATCCCAGCAGAACAGCCGGCAGGAGCGGAACCAGGATGAATGGCAGTCTCCTTGTCATGGTTGACTGTCTTGCCATCGGCACACCTGCAACAGAAAAAATGCACCATGGCCGGATGATCGCCATAGCCCCCGATGGAACAGGAAGAACATTCCTGTTCCCGGGCAGGAAAACACCGGCAGCAGGTCCTGTTCAGCCTGTATGGGAGAGGCGGCAGCATTCACTGGTCGGTTTTTCTCCACCGGGACTCCGATCATGGTTGGAAAGGTAAAAATACAATTTGGTCATACCAATGCACAATATGTACCATATTGAAACAAAGGCGAGTAATTAGCAATTAATATATAATTACAATATGTTCAGCGGAAACCGCCAGTAAGAACCATTCCTTGTATCCAGCCATATCAGCAACAAAAAGAGTGCAGCGAAACAAAAATGATGCACCCTGGCCGCCGGTTCATTCTCTCTTTGCCTGCGATGATCTCCTGCCAGAACCTAAGAAGGATATTCTTTCCTGAAAAATTCCGGGACAAACCACGCTGCAGGCGGTACAATTCCCCAAGCCATCAGAAAACCGTCTCTCCCCTGACCATCCCCGGCAGGATGCAACCGATGCAAGAGAACCCCGTCCCCTGCTGCTCGCCGCTTTTCAGGGCCGCCATCCTCGCCGGCCTGGCATGGACGCTCACCCTTTATGGTCTCTTTTCCTGGAACGCGCACCGGGAGGTCCTGCTCACCACCACCATTGCCAGCTCCCAGACCCGGTCCTTTTTCAGGGAATTTCTCATGACCCGATTCTGGAACGCGCTCCACGGTGGCGTCTATGTTCCGGTAACCCGGACAACCAGACCCAATCCCTACCTGCAGGAGGACCCCTCCCGGGATCTGATCACCACCACCGGCATGCATCTCACCAAGCTCAACCCTGCCTACATGACTCGCCAGATCGCCGAGATCGCCGACCGGGAGGGCGGTGTCCGCTTTCACCTCACCAGCCTTGAACCGATCCGTCCGGAGAACAGCCCCGATCCCTGGGAAACCGGCGCCCTGCGCCTGTTGAGAAAAAACGGCGCCAGCGAGTACTATGAGACCGTGGGCACAGGCACGGCCCATCCCCGGTTCCGCTACCTCTCGCCGCTCTATATCGAGGCCCCCTGCCTGCAATGCCACGAGCGGTACGGCGACAAGGCGGGCCAGATGCACGGCGGCATCTCCATATCCATTCCCGCCCTGCCCCTGATCCGCGCCCAGCAGCAGCGGATCAGGACCATGCTCCTCACCTATCTCGCCATCTGGCTGGTGGGACTGGCCGGCCTGGTGACCACCACAGTCATCCTCTGCCGGCACGAACGGGAACGTAGGCAGACCATCGACCGGCTGCAGGAATCGATACGCCAGGTGCGGCTGTTGTCCGGCCTGTTGCCCATCTGCTCGTCGTGCAAAAATATCCGCGACGACAGGGGATACTGGAACGAGGTTGAAGAGTATATGAGCAGGCATGCCGATGTCCGCTTCACCCACGGCATCTGTCCCGACTGTGCCAGGAAACTCTATCCGGAACTCGACCTGACGGACAGGAAAGAGCACGACCATACACCGGAGATGCCGGGACGACTGCTGCCGATGGCCACGGACACTGATCCGCCACGGCACGCTGGTACGGCAATGACAGGAATCCAAGAAAGCAGGGAGAGAGCATATGATCCTGGATCAGCTCAAGGTTGGCGAGATGGAGGTCTTCTGCTACATCCTCGGTTGCGGGGAAAGCAACAGGGGGGTGGTCGTCGATCCGGGTGGGGACGTCGACAGGATCCTGGCCCGGATCGAAAAACTGGGGCTCGATGTCCGCTGGATCATCAACACCCACTGCCACCCGGACCATACCTGCGGCAATGGACGTCTGCAGGAAGCCACCGGTGCCGGCATTGTCCTGCACGCCGATGACATGGCCCTGCTCACCGATCCTGAGGCAGCCGCCTGTTTTGCCCGTATGGGACTGCCCCCCTCACCGCTGCCAGACCTTGTCGTCACAGACGGTGACATCATCAGGGCCGGCAGGCTGGAGATCGAGGTTCTGCATACACCCGGCCATACACCGGGCAGTATCTGCCTCCTCTGTCTGGGCAACCTGTTCACCGGGGATGCACTGTTCGTGGGCAGCGCCGGCCGGGTTGATCTGCCGGGCGGTGACTTCAATACTCTCATCGCTGCGCTGGAGCAAAAGATCGCGCCCCTGCCGGATGCAACCATCATCCGGCCGGGTCACGATTACGGAGACACACCGGTGAGCACCGTGGGACGGGAAAAGAGAGAAAACCCGTTTCTGGGCGGGGAGTGGTAGGTAACCCCTCACGGGATAACCATTCATCGGTTTTTTCGATCACAATGGTGTAAGCGCTCTCAGGGGCCGCAGATTCGGAGTCTTCGCTTACCTGTGCGGGCAAAGGCACGACCGTGCAGAGAGGTAAGCGGAGCGCAGCGTAGACTCCGTGCGGTCCCTGAGAGCGCTTACGAACTGCCCGGTCCCGGCATGCCTGGTGGGGTCCCATCAGGCATGCCGGGCATCGATATCAGATATCCATATCCGCCGGCTCAAAGTACTCGCGGGAATGTTTGCAGGCCGGGCACCGGGGCGGCGGCTCGGTGCCCTCGTAGGTAAACCCGCACTTGCAGCATTTCCACTTGATGGGAGTATCCCGCTTGAAAACCGTACCGTTTTCGACCATCTCCAGGCAGCGCTGGTAACGGTCACGGTGGTGCGCCTCGATCTTGGCGATCTGCCTGAACAGGTTGGCGGCCTCCTTGTTTCCCTCTTCCTCGGCCTCGCGGGCAAAGGTGGGATACATCTCGGTGGCCTCGTAGTTCTCGCCGCCGACGGCCTCCTTCAGGTTGCTGACCGTATCCCCCAGGCCGCCCATGAGCTTAAAATGATCCTTGGCATGCCGCTCCTCGTTGGCCGCCGATTCCTCGAAGATCCTGGCGATATAATGGTAGCCCTCCCTGCGGGCCACCTTGGCGAAATACGTATACATGTTCCGTGCCTGGGATTCACCGGCAAATGCGGCCTTCAGGTTTTCCATGGTCTTGCTCATTTTCTGCTTCTCCTCATACTGGTCAGGTTTTTTAATGTGGCGCCTCATCGGTGATTCCGGTCCTCCCGGAAAACAGGCCGACGACAGAAGAATATTTATCAGCAAGGAAACATTATTCCAATCACCTGTCAAGAACAATATTGATTATTATTCGCCCACACTCTCCTCCTCTGTCGTGGTCAGGCCGAGGCTGCGCTCGATACGCGGCTGGATGCGGGCGAGCAGTTCTTCACTGTTCAGGTAGGGACAGGGACGGTCATAGGGAAAATCCCGGCACTGCTTCGGCCGTGCCTCGTGGATGGAGCACCGCTTGCACAGCCGGTCCGCGGCCAGGAAGATGCACGAGCCATCCTCGCGGGTCCTGAAGGTGTGCCGTCCCTCGATGAAGCGGCGGCGGACCTCGCCGTCGCTGAGATTGAAATGACGGGCAATGCGGTTGATGTCTTCGGCCATCACGTAGAAACTTGCTCCCTCGAGGCGGTAACAGCAGTAGGCCGGGCAGAAGTTGCAGTAGGTCCGGCTTGAGGCCAGGGGGGTCGTCATTTGCGGAATTCCTCCGATCTGATACCGAAGCGGCGCATCAGCCTCTGAAAGGCCTGCCGTTCCATGCCGGAACGCCGGGCCGCGGCTGAGACGTTTCCGCCCGTTGCACTGAGGGCGCTGGTGAGATAGGTGCGGCTGAACCGGTTGACCACTTCTTCCTTGGCGCTCTTGTAGGGCAGGTTCAGGTAACACTGTCGCCCCTCTGCACTGCCGCCCCCCTCCTGTTCCCCTTCCTCGATCATCAGATCGGTGGGCGTGATCCGGTCGCCGTTACAGAGCAGCACTGCCCGGTTGATCACGTTTTCGAGTTCCCTGATGTTGCCCTTCCAGGAACGCTGCATCAGGCACTGCAGGGACTCGGGCATGAATTCCAGGTCACTGCGGCCATGTTCCCGGCTGAAAATCTCGAGAAAATGCTGGGCCAGGAGAGGGATATCGCTGCGGATCTCGGCCAGGCTCGGCATGGTGACCGTCATGACGTTGAGGCGATAGAAGAGATCCTCACGGAACTCGCCACGGGCGATCTTGGCCTCCAGGTTCTGGTTGGTGGAGGCAACCACGCGGACATCGATGGAATAGGTCCTGGTCTGGCCCAGGGGCTGGATCTCTTTTTCCTGCAGCACCCGCAGAAGCTTGGTCTGGACGGACACCGGGATGTCGCCGATCTCGTCCAGGAGGATGGTGGAGCCGTTGGCCTTGAGAAACAGGCCGTCCTTGTCCCGGTCGGCACCGGTGAAGGCCCCCTTGCGGTAACCGAACAGCTCGCTCTCCAGGATGTGCTCCGGCAGGGCCGGGCAGTTGACCACCACCATCTCCCGGTCGGCGCGGTTGCTCATGGCATGCAGGGCCCGGGCGGCCAGTTCCTTGCCTGTGCCGGATTCCCCCCTGATCAGCACCGTCGCCCTGCTGGGCGCCAGCCGGCCGAGCAGCTCCAGGGTCTGGAGCAGCCTCCTGGAGCGGCCGACGAATCCGGCCACCTGCCGGTCCCGTGACAGCCGGTGCTGGAGCTGCAGGTTCTCCCGCAAAAGCTGGGTCCGCTCCACCGCCCGGCTGACCGCATGCACGATCTGGTCGTTGTCGAACGGTTTTTCAAAAAAATCATAGGCCCCGTCCTTGAGCGCCTGTACCGCCATCTCGATGGTCCCGTATCCGGTCATGACGATGGTGGTGATGGTGGGGTCGAAATGGCGCAACCGGCGCAGGAACTCCAGTCCATCCATGCCCGACATCTTGATGTCGGTGAGCACGACATCAGGCAGCCAGGATTCCACCACCTCGAGGGCGGCATCGCCGCAATCGGCCATCCGTACCTCGCAGGTGGTCTTCCTGGTCAGCACTTTCCGCAGCAGGGTCAGCATGTCGCGCTCATCATCGACGATGAGCACCTTTTTTTCCTTTCCCGAACCGTAATCTCCCACGCTATTGCTTCCTGTCCTCCTGCAGCATGGCCTGAAAGTACAACTGGACAAACCTGCCGGATACCGTATCGGCAATGGAAAAACGCAGCTCGCCCCGGGGCGGGAACGAACCGGTCAGGGCAAGATACACGTTCCGTGACAGGGCGGCAAGGGCCGAATGGATATCAGCCAGCTCCACCACATCCTCCGGCACCGACCAGCAGCGGCAGCGGATGGGACGCTGATCAAACAGCAGGCAGCCGCCCTCAACAGCCAGGGGACAGGCCAGTCCGGCCTCCCGATACCGACGAACGAAATCGCTCTCTTCTGCCCCCTCCCCTGATTGCAGCTCCTGCATGGCCCGCGACAGGACAATGCCCCGCTCGATGGCCTCGTGGCGCTGGCTGCGGGTAAGACGCCGGTTCATGGCCTGGGAGAGACAGATGCTCTCGATCAGGCGCAGGTCAAAAGGCTCGTGGCAGCAATCGTCCCGGTCACGGCCGCAAGCAACCTCCACACCAGCCTCACGGAGCCGGTGATCCACCTCCTGCACCAGGGAGGCGTACTCGCTGGTCCAGGGCGTGAGGTCCACGGTGGGCCGGTTGGCGATCTTCGGCTCGGCCAGGGTGAGCTTCCCTTCCTTCTTGCCATACTTGCGCAGCAGTTTCCACTGGCTGTAATTGGTGGGCCCGGCCCGGGTCCCCTTCAGGGTCTTCTCGGCCAGCTTGAGGCCCAGGCCGCGCCGCAGCAGGTAGGCGGAGACAAAGGTGCCGGTCCGTCCGTGACCGTGCCGGCAATGGACCAGGACCTTCTTGTTCAGGTAGATGGCCTCGTCCAGCCATTCCAGGGCCTTTTCCATGGACTCCATATCCGGGGCGCACTCGTCGGGAATGGGCAGAAAATAGACCTCGAATCCCGACTTTTCCTCGATCTCGTGCAGATCGCAATACTCACCGCACAGGTTGACGATGGCGGTGATACCCTGCTCCCTGATGGAGTCCAGCTCGGCATAGGACATGGGCGCATAGCCCACCGCCAGATGGTCGGTGATCCAGGTCAGTTGATACATGAAAGGTCGTGCTCCTGGTTGTGGTTCAGTAACGGTGCGCCGCTAACGGCAACTCACTCCCCTCCCCCGGCGCGCCCGTCCAGGGAGGAAAAGCTGTAACGGCCGGCAAAGAACTCCTCGACACAGGCCCGCACATCCACTCCCTCCCGCAGGACCATGTCCATGAGCTTGGTGGTGCCGAGCAGACGGCCCAGCATGTCGAGCATGTGGCAGAGCTCGGCACAGTCGATATCCGCGACCCGGGCGTCGAGGAGATCCGCCCGGATATCGACCTCAAAGCCCAGCCGGCCGAGAATGATCCGCAGAAAATCGATCCGCCGCGAGCGTCCCGTGTAGTCGCCGCCGCCACCGGCGAACCGGAACTGACAGTAATTGGCCCTGGCATCACTGCAACAGAGGGTATCGACCAGGGTGAAATGGTAGCCGAACCGCATGTTGAGATTCAGGTAATCGCTGCCGATGACCGCATAGGAGGCGTAATCGCCACCCTTTCTGGTGGCGATCCCGCCGGCCAGGGCCACCTCGTCGAAACTCTTCCAGTCGAAATGGGCATGGTTCTGCCAGTCCACGTCCGGATGACTGAGGCCGCGCCAGAGGGCGAGAAAGGGGACCGAGCAGACCTGCTCCAGGGTGACAGGCCCCTGGCCGCCGTGATTGCGGATACCGCCGCCCACGTCCAGGAGATAGACCTCCAGGGGCAGTTCGGTCTGCAACCGCCTGGCCGGGCCGCCATGGGACCGGTCGCCGATGGCGAACATGGCCTGAACCGCACGTTCATGGACATAGCGGACAATGTCGTGCAGGGAGCGGCAGGAGACCGGCCTGAAATCCGGGGAGCGGGGATCGAGAAGATTCAGCGGCGTGATGAAACTCAGGATCGCGCCCAGCTTTCTGAAATAGGGCAACTCCTCGTTGCCTTTCTCCGTGGTCCGTTGCCGGAGCAACCCCTCGACCCGGCCCGGGTAGACCGCCACCCTGCCGGCGTCCACCGTCACCGGGTCGCCGTGGCGCAGGACCCGCGTGGCATCGGCGGCATCGACGATCAGGGGAACACCGAACTCGCGGCACACGGTGGCGAAATGGCCGGCCGAGGATCCCCGCTCCGCCACCACCGCCGCAAGCCGTGTCATGACCCGGACCAGGGAGGGCGGGGTATTACGGGTCACCAGGACCGAGCCCTCCGGGATCTCCCGCAGGTCGCGACCTTCGAGCAGAAACACCCGGCCGCAGGCGGCACCGCCGGCCGCCCTGGAGCCCGTGGCGAGCAGGGGTTCCGGCGTCGGCACGGAATCGTCCGCCTCCTGGTCCGCCACCTCCTCGCTGCGCAGGGGCCGCGCCTGGAGGAGAAAGAGATTTTCCCTGGTATCGATGACCCACTCGATATCCTGGGGCGTACCGAACAGGGTCTCGATGCGTATGCCCCAGGCGGCGAGTTCCCTGGCCCGGGCATCGGTGATGGCCAGGCAGCCCGGCTTTGCCGGCGCCTGTTGCCGTGCCTTTGCCCCCTCCGGTGGCGCCTGCTCCCGGCCCTGCCGGCGGCCGACCACCTCCAGCCGCTGCCGGTCCAGGAAAAAGATATCCGGACTGGCCGCACCGCCGACCAGGGATTCCCCCAGGCCATGCACACAGTGGATGACCAGCCGGTCCTGCCCGCCCACCGGTTCGCTGGTATAGACGATGCCGCTTGTTGCCGCCTCGACCATGACCAGGACCAGAACAGCGATGGGCGCTTCCTCGTCGGCAAGCCCCAGGGTGATCCGGTAGAGGAGGGCCTCGGGGGTGTACTTGGAGGCCACCACCTCCAGGTAGCTCTCCAGGATGGTCTCCCTGTCCACGCCAAGGACCGTGTGGTACTGGCCGGCAAAGGAATGTTCGCTGTCTTCACTGACGGCCGACGACCGGACCGCCACCCGGACCGGACCGCCGCATTGCTCTTCCATCGTATCCCAGGCTGCCAGGATCTGTTCCCGGACCCGCTGCGGAATAACCGCGCCGCGTACCATGTCCACGAGCTGTTCCGAGATCCGGGCCAGGGAGTGGGGCTGCTCGATATCGATGGCAGCCAGCAGTTCGTCGATGGGACCGCGCAGGCCGTTTTCCTCGATCAGGGCGAGAAAAGCGGTGGTGGTGATGGAGAAACCGGCCGGAACCGGCGCCCCCAGCTCATGGCGGAGGCGGGCCAGGTTATGGGCCTTGTTACCGGCGAGTTCCGGCGCAGGCAGGCGGGCGAGATCCACGACAAAGGGCGGGATGATGAACTGCTCCGGCGGGGCGAGCAGGAAGCGGACATAAAAGTCGAACTTGGCGAAATACTCGCGCAGCGGCCCGGTCTCGGTGGGGCTGAGCTGTTCCAGGGCGTCGATCATACCGGAGACGGCCCGGGCAAACCGGTCATAACGGTTGCGGATGGCGGCAAAGTCCTCTCTCCTGCCGTCATGGTAGAGGACCTCGAACTCGGCCATCAGGTCGTGGCACCGGCCGTCGAAGACCAGGAGCCGCTTGAATGCCTCGTAGGTCTGGCGCAGCATGGTGCCCGGCGCCAACAGCCGGTACGACCAGTACCTGAACAGGGTGTTGAGTAACATGGTTCAGTCCCTGCCTCCGGGAGAAAAATGCGCGTTACCGTACCGGCATTTCAAGGTAGTTGCCGATAGCGGCCAGCTCTTACAAATGCTCATAGCCCCGGAAGGCGATATCTTCCTCCCTTCCCCCGGCGCCCCCTGTACCAGGTATCTCCAGGACAACGCCCTCTTCCTGACCGATCATGCCCACGGCATGAACCCGGTGCCCCGATGCGGCCGCCAGCCGCTCCAGCGCCTCCGCATCCCCGGCCGCGGTGGTGAAGAGCAGCTCGAAATCCTCACCGCCGGCAATCATCCACCTCAGCGGATCCCGCGACAGCAGGGATGCCGCCCGTGCCAGGGCCGGGTGCCCCGGCAGCCGGTCGGCCCGGACCCGGGCCCCCACCCCGCTCTGGCGGCAGATGTGGGCCAGGTCCGTGGCCAGGCCGTCGGAAAGATCCATCATCGCGTGGACCAGGCCGCTTTGGGCCAGTATCCGGCCGAGACCGGTCCTGGCCCGCGGATCGAGATGGGCATCCAGCAGGGGCCGCAGGCTCGCTTCCTCCCGGCCGAGGCCGGCCTTCAGCAGGTCGAGACCGGCAGCGGCCAGGCCCAGGGGGCCGCTGACCCAGACCGTGTCCCCGGGCCGGGCACCGGAGCGATAGACGACCCGGTCCGCGGCGGCCTCGCCCACGGCGGTGATGCTGAGGGAGATCCCGGCCGGGCTGGCCACGGTGTCTCCCCCCACGAGCAGGCAGCCATACTCCTCGCAGGCCGAGGTAAAGCCGGCCACGAAGCCGGAGATCCAGGTGTCGTCCAGTCCGGGCGGCAGGGCCAGGGAAAGCAGAAGAAAACCGGGCTCTCCCCCCATGGCCGCCACATCGCTGACATTCACCGAAACCGCCTTGCGCCCCAGCAGTTCCGGCGGATGCCAGCCGGGATCGAAATGCACCGACTCCACCAGGGCATCCATGGTCAGCAGCCAGACCCGGCCCGCTCCCTTTTCGATCACCGCGCAGTCGTCACCGATGCCCTGCAGGATGCCCTTTCCGGCTCCGGTCGTTGCCGCGGCAATGATATCGATCAGTTCCCGTTCCCTCACCGGCTGCCGAACTCCTCGGGATAGTGACGGGGCAGATAGCCGGTGAGAAAATTCCTGACCTCGCCGCCATCCCGGCACCGGAGAACCTCCCGGGCCAGCTCCGCCAGTTGCCCGGAGGTGGAACGCCTGAGAAGTCGCTTGGCATAAGGGATGGCCGAGGGACGCATGGAAAGCTCATCCACACCCAGGCCGAGCAGGACAGGGGTGGAGATCATGTCACCCGCCATCTCGCCGCAGATGGAGACCTCGATCCCCCGGGCGTGGCCCGCCTCCACGGTCTGCCGGATCATCCGCAGTACGGCCGGATGAAAGGGCTCGTACATGTGGGCCACATACTGGTTGCTGCGATCGATGGCAAGGGAATACTGGATCAGGTCATTGGTGCCGATACTGAAGAAGTCCGCCTCTCCGGCCAGGACATCGGCCATGATCACGGCACTGGGCACCTCGATCATGATCCCGACCTCCACATCAGGATCAAAGGCGATGCCACGCTGCCCCAGTTCCTCCATCACCCTGGCGAGCATGGCCCTGATCCGCTGCAGCTCGGAGAGCGAGGTGATGAGCGGCAGCAGGATCCGGAGACGTCCATGGGCCGAGGCCCGGAGCATGGCCCGGAACTGGGTCTTGAGCAGGGACGGCTCACGCAGGGAGAAGCGGATGGAGCGCAGGCCCAGGGCCGGGTTCCGTTCCTGGTCCGGGCAGACCATGGCCGAGGGGAGCTTGTCCACGAACTTGTCGCCTCCCACATCGAGGGTGCGGATGGTCACCGGCATGGGAGCAAGGACACTGACCAGCTCGCGGTAGGTGGCGTAGAGCATCTCCTCGTCCGGGGTCTGCGCCCTCTGGAAATAGTCGAACTCACTCCGGAACAGGCCGATCCCCTCTGCACCGTAGCGGAGCACCGACTGCAGCTCGTCGGGCATCTCGATATTGGCGGCCAGCCGCACCGTCATCCCGTCCAGGGTCTCGGAGGAGAGATGGATATAATAGGCGACCTCGTCGGAAAAGGCCTTGTGCTGCCGTTCATATTCCCGGTACTGCGCAATCTGGTCCGGGGTGGGATTGAGATAGACGCGGCCGGAAAAGCCGTCCAGGACCAGGGTTTCGCCGGTGGCGCAGAGCTGGGTCACCTGTTCCAGGCCGACCACCGCGGGGATGGAGAGCGAGCGGGCGACGATGGCGGTGTGCGAGGTGAGCCCCCCCTTTTCGGTGAGGAATCCGAGCACCTTTTCCGAGCTCATGCGGAGGGTATTCTCGGGCGAGAAATCATGGGCCACCACGATGACGCCCTCGTCCACATCGGCCAGGGGGTCGGACTCCCGCCCGGCCAGCAGGCCGAAGACCCGGTCGGCCACATACTTGACATCCTCGTAGCGGTCCTTGATATAGGGGTCGGCGATGCGGTCGAACCGTCGTTTTATCCTCTGCAGGGCCCTGGCCAGGGCCCATTCCGCATTCACCTGCTCGCGGCGGATGATCTCCACGGTTCGTTCCAGGATCATCCTGTCCTTGACCATCAGGATGTGGGAATCGATGATGGAAAGGGAATCGGCCAGGTCACGGACCAGGGCCTGGCGGAGGTCCTGCAGTTCACGTTCCGCCCGGGCCGCGGCCCGGCGGAACCGCTCCACCTCCTGCTCGACCAGTTCCGGCGGCAGATGGTAGCGACCGGCCCTGCGGGTCCTGCGTTTGAGGACCAGGATACGACCCACCACGATGCCCGGCGAGGCGGCAATGCCATACAGCGTTCTCGGCTCGGCCCCGCCTCCCGCTCTGTCGCGAAAATCACCCATCTTACGGATCATCCTGTCGGCTCAGCAGCTCCTGGACCGCGTCCAGCACCGCCTCGGCCCTGCCACCCTGCGCCCTGACCGTCACCTCGGTACCGCAGACAAGGGCCATGCTCAGTACCTCCAGGATGGAGGCGCAGTCCACGGTGTCCGATGCACAGACGATCTGGAGAGAGACATCGTCCTCCCGGGCCAGTTCGGCCAGCCTGGCGGCGACACGGCCATGCACACCACACCGGTTGTGGACCTGTATCCTGCGCTCCTGCCACCTCATTTGACAATACGTAACCTGCCCTTGCCGGAAGCGGGCCTGCCCGCGGCCGCACCACCGTCGCGGGACGGTGCTTCCCTGCCGGGCCGGCCCGGAAAGCGTACCGCCTTGACAAAGCGCTGTTCCCCGCCCATGGTGAAGATCTCCTGACCGGTAAACTGGGCCATGCGCAGGGTCCAGGTCACCGGCTGCACGGGCACGGTGAGAAGCTGCATCTCCACGTGCCACCACTCATCCCGGCGGGAGGTGTCCCGCTCGATGCCCGTGACCAGGGCATAGACCAGGATCTGCGGCTCCCTGGCCACGATGAGGACGATATCCCCCACCTCGGTGGTCTCCTTGAAATCTATGATTTCCTTCAATTCAGCAACCAGTTTCTCCATGGACTCCTCAACACGGGAACAGATACACCATTATCGGCAACAGCTTTGCACGATTCCGGAACCACGGCCACAGCCTGTCACGGCCCGACCAGCAGTGTCGAGCGCAGAACCAGCTCGCCGGGGGCGGTGTAACTGCGGACCCCGGCGGCCCGGAACATCTTCATGCTCTCGAGAAGGGGCAGGACCACCTTGTCAATGAGGACCTTGCTGGCGGCCGCAGACTCCTCATCCCGGATAGCCACCATGGTGCCCAGCCAGGATGCCAGTTCCTTCATGCCGTCCACCAGGGAGCCGGTGCGGGCAAAGGCGACCAGGTTGTTGTCCTCCAGCAGCCCCATGTCCACCTTTCGGAAATCAGGATCATCGAGCAGCATCTTCCCCGTGGGATGCAGGATGGCCTCGATCTGATCCCGGCCGTCGGAAAGGACCAGGTAGCGGTCGAGCAGGGCATAGGAGGGCTGCATGAGCCCACCGGCGGCCATGATCGACACCACCGGAACACCATTGATGATCTCCTGTCGTCGGGGCACACCCTTGAGCATCTCCCCCAGCATCGACCTGACGGCGTCGGGCCTGGCCATCTCCACACAGAGGCATATCCGGGGAACCGGGAAGAAGCCCGAGGTGATGATCTCGGCCACGTTGAACCCGAACTCCCGGCCGAACATCTGCAGGACCATGTCCATGTCCCTGCCGGTGGTCCGCTCCACCCAGGCGGCAAACCGGCGCGCCGTCTCCTGCTCGGTTTTCCGGCTCTTGCTGAGCGTCGATCGCCACCAGTCTGGAAGATCAAGCCAGTTGGTCCAGAAGTAGACCAGCAGGTCGGCGGGCATGTTGACGATCCTGCGGTTCTCCATCGGCGGCCGGCTGTAGATGGTGGCCTGAAACGGCGCCAGGCTGCCGGTGTTGAATTCTACTATGGAGGTGAACTGCTGTACATCATTAAATGGCTGGTGGAAGAAAACAGCCGTGCGCACCCCCCTGCCCGTGGCGGCCAGGGCAGCGGCACCACCCCCGGTTCCTGCGGGAGGAAGGCCGCGACCGTGGGCCTTGAATGCCGACCTGAGCGAGGCCATGTCCAGGTAGAGAAAAAAATCGTCCAGGCCGCGGCCCCGCTTCTTCAGGCGCACATAGGCCCTGTTGCACCCCATGCCGGTCTTGTCCCGTACCATGCGGGCCAGGGCCAGATCCAGGCAACGCCGCACCGATCCCGCGGCCGGGGCGATGACCAGCAGATCTTCACGCACAGCCAGAAACCATGGCTCCGGATCGAACCTGGTGCGCAGCCGGTAGAGATCGATTCCCTGGTAGGCCTCGGCCCTGCGCGCCCACCCCCGCTGCAGGAGGAGGCCGACAAGCCGGGTTGCAGCGGTGCCATGCCTGGGCCGGGCCAGGAGCACAAGATCTTCCCGCAGCCCGGCAGCAGGATCACCACCATCCCCGGCCAGGAGCGCGGCGACAACATCCCCCCCGAAAAGCTCGCCAAAGAATGGACCATGTACGAATTCAGCCAGCGGCGCCAGCTGCCGCCGGAGCTCGCCGATACGTTCCCCTGGCATGCCGATCCCCCGCAGGACACCGGTCCAGTCAATCTCCTCCAGGCAGCGCCCCATCCTGGTGGCGCGAAAGGCGGCCAGGGCACCGGCGGGATCCTTCCATTCCAGCACCACCGGGCTGTCGGCGGGCAGGTAGTCGGTGAGCGCCACCAGGGGCCGCAGGTGACGGGTCAGGAGCACACCGGCCCCGACAACAACGGCAACAAGAGCGAGAAGCAGGAACAACCGTCTCATGAGACCTCCCCGCGAGCGGCATCCTCCGCGGTTGCAAGATGTTTGCGCAGCAGGGAGAGCAGGGTCCGGCTGTCGATGGGCTTGGAGATGTAGTCGTCCATGCCCGCCTCGAGGCACCTCTGTTGGTCATCGGGCATCGCATGCGCGGTCATGGCGATGATCGGCACCCGGGTCCCGCGCTCCTTTTCCAGTTCCCGGATCCTGGCCACTGCCTCGTACCCGTCCATCTCCGGCATCTGGATATCCATGAGGATGCAGTCGAAACGGTGCTCCTGCCAGGCCTGCACCGCCTGGCTGCCGCTGGTGACAGCTGTGACCCTGAACCCGGCCCGGTCGAGCAGGGCCTGGGCCAGGGTGGTATTGATGAACTCATCCTCGGCCAGGAGGATATGGCCGCTCTCGCCGCTGCCGCCGCCGGCCTGCTCCGGGCCCTGGTCCGGCTCCACCCGGCCGCTGCCGGGCGGCTTCTGCCCGCTGCCGGCCAGGGCAAAGGGGACGGAAAAGTAGAACCTGGTCCCCTGGCAGGGATCGGAATCAAAAAAGAGATCCCCCCCCATGAGCCGCACCAGCTGGCGGGAAATGGAAAGACCGAGCCCTGTCCCGCCGTATTTCCGGGAATGGGAGGAGTCTGCCTGGGCAAAGGCCTCGAATATGGTGTCCTGCATCTCGTTTTCAATACCGATACCGGTATCGAGCACCTCGAAGAGCAGGAGTACCCGGCCATCATCCTGCCGGTTCTGCACCCCGACACGCAGCAGGACCTTGCCCTCATGGGTGAACTTGACACCGTTGCCCACCAGGTTGATCATGACCTGCAGCAGCCGGCTCTGGTCACCGACGAGCAGCTCCGGCACATCGTTGTCTATCTCGCTGTCCAGGACAAGCCCCTTCTCCTTGGCCTGGACACTCAGGGGGGAGACGGCCTCCTGCACCGTCTCGCGGAGAGAGAAGGGCTGGTGCACCAGCTCCAGGCGGCCCGCCTCGATCTTGGAGAAGTCCAGGATGTCGTTGATGATGGACATCAGACGACAGCCCGACTTCCTCACCAGCTCCAGGTGATGGCGCTGGACCGGCGACAGTTCGCCCTCCAGGACCAGGTTGGTCAGGCCGATGATCCCGTTCATGGGGGTACGGATCTCGTGGCTCATGTTGGCCAGAAATTCGCTCTTGGTCCGGCTGGCGGCCTCGGCCTGGCAACGGGCCTCTTCCAGTTCCCGCTCCACCGCCTTGCGGCGGGTGATGTCCTCCACCACCCAGACCACACCCCGGGAGAGATCGGACGGGGTTATGGCCTGGCCGCTCAGCAGACAGGTCAGGAGGGTGGAATCCTTTCGCCGCAGGGTATACTCGATCTGTTCCAGGTTCCGCCGGGCCAGCTCCCTGGCATATTTCTGGACAAAGCGGCGGAACGAGGAACGACTGGGAAAAAAGATGCGGATATCGCCATCCATGATCTCTTCCCTTTTGTAGCCGAGCATCCTGCACATGCAGTCATTGACATTGACGATCCGGCCGTGCCGTACCAGGACAATCCCCACCAGGCTGGCGCTGAAGATGGCCTCCAGTTCACGGGCCATGTCGAGCCGGGCCGCCTCGGCCAGGGTGGAGCGTTTCCGGCCCGCCCGGATCTCCGCGGCCAGCCGCTGTTCCTTGAAGGAATAGAGGGTCATGTTGACCAGGACCAGGGCCGTGAAAACGATCCCGCTGCCCAGCATCAGGACCAGGCTCCACGGATAGGGGACCGGCTGCAGGGAGGCCACCTGCCATCCTTGGAGATTGACCGGCTGCAGATCCACCAGCCACCTGTTCCCCTGGTAGGAGACGATGCGCCGGTCCAGGACAAAGGGCAGTGGCTCGAGAATATTGTCGCTGAACTGCCGGCTCTCTTTCAACCGCGCCAGGGTGCCCGGCTCCAGGGGCAGGGCGCCATGGAAAAGCCATTCCCTGCGGGTGGCGGCAAAGACGATCCCCTCGGGGGAAAGCAGCATGGCGTCGAGCTTGTCGCTGATGGTGGAAAAAAAAGAGTCCACGACCTCCATGCCGATCTTGATGACCAGGACCCCGTCAGGGGAAGCCCCGGAGACACCGCGGACAGGAGCGCTGAAATAGAGGCCCCGCCGACCCGTGGTCACCCCCACTGCAGGATACTGGAAAGGTTCCCCGGCAAGGGCCCGGGTGAAATAGGGACGGAAGGCATAGTTTCTGCCGGTGAGAGTCTCGCCGTTGTCATAGGGCGAACAGCCGATAACGGTGCCTGAGCGGTCAAGTACGTAGACAATGGAGGCGCCCAGGACCTTCCTGGCCGTGCTCAGCACCTGCAGGAGACGGGGGTTGTCCACCCCGGTCCCACCGGTGCAGACGTCCCTGACCTGCCGGGAAGAGGCCAGTTCCACCGCAGCCCGGGTGAAGTGGTGAACGATGAAATCATTGACCTCGAAGACCAGGTGGCCAGTGGTGGCCCGCTGCCTGTTGCCGTTGATGATTCGCACCGCCCGGTCACCGCCGGCGGCCACGGCCAGCAGCAGGACAAGGGTGGAAGCGCAGATAAGGAGGATGATACGGCGCGGACCGGCCTGGTGCCGCGACCTTCCGCGCCGCTGCAGAAAATGCGTCATCGGTTCCTGGATTCAGGCGATTGGGGACAGTGCCGGCCTGCCGCCACGGTTGCACCTGCCCTGGAAAACCGGGACATGTGCCATGGAACGTATAGCTGGATACCCCTGCTCCGCCCGGGGCAGATGGCAGCCGGCCGTTTTTCTGTTATGAAAATATCACCAATCAGAGAGAAACGACACAAAAAAAGGCCATGCCCGCAGGCATGGCCCTCCCCGGCGGTGCTGCATCCGCCCGGCCCCTTGCTCCCGTCCCGCCTAGACAGCGGTTTCGGTCAGCCAGAAATCATGCTTGTTGCAGAAGCTGGTGGCATAGACCCCGCCCTTGTAGCCTGGCGGCAGGGTATAGGTGGACTCGGGCTTGTCCGCGGGCGAAAAGGTGGTGCCCCCCACCACGGTGCCATCGGCAAGAACCAGGGTATGGCGGACGATGTAATGGGCCGCCGACATGGGATGCCTGGTGACAATGGTGACCCGGTCTCCGTCGATGGTGACCTGCGGTGCATGACTGGCCACCTTCTTTGCCCAATGGCCTGGATTCTCACTGGTGTAGACAATGCCCCTGTAGGCAGACCGGTCGGCGGCCACGGACGTGCCCGCCCTGCCCAATGCCAGGATGGTCGCTGCCGCAGCCGAGGTCTTGAGGAAATTACGCCTGTCGGTCATCTTGTGTACCTCCATCAATTTTAACTTGGGAATAATAACCAGTTTATAAACATGACCGAAACCTCCCGCAACCCTTTTCTGCAGGCCAGGGTTTTTTCCTGCCCCCACCGGCGCCGGTGCCGCCAGCAGCGGACCTGGATAGCAACAGACAATGCCGTGGCCTGCGGCAGGATTCAGGCAGCCGCTCCGGCATAAATCATTTTATTTTATTTTTTCCATCCAGTATGATTGATGGATCCGTAAAAAGTCCATCACCCTCTAAAGATGGCGAAGCATACAAGTTCGATATACAAGGCGTAGCGGTATCGGCCAAGCGGAGGCGCACATGTAGTACGTCGAGCATTGACCGTAGCCGCTACAACGCAGTAGATCGGACTTTTTGCGACGCCATCATGATTATGTATTCTGAAAATGTAGTGGTACGGAACGTGTCCATGCCAGAAACCGAAACAGCCAGATGAGCTACCCGCCGTTGTCATGATAAAATCCTTTGCCATCTTCTTTGTTGCCGCAGGGATTGTCGGGCTGCTCATCGCGCTGCTGCCGACCCACCGTATCTGCCGGAAGGCGGAACGTCACTTCACCGCCTGGCGGATCCTGGGCGGCTTCATCCTCTTCTTTATCATCGGCTACTTCAGCTACCTCTATCTTCTCCTCACCCACTCGACGGTTCCCTTCATCGAGCTGATGGTCTCCCTGGTCCTGTTCGGCGGCTCCATCTTCGTGGCCACCGTGGTTCGCCTCAGCCTGCTGTCCATCGAGGAACTCCAGAAGGCCGCCGAGATAGAACGTCACCGTGCCCTGCACGACGAACTCACCGACCTGCCCAACCGGGCCCTGCTCCACGAACGGATCGATCAGGCCATTCTCGACGCCAGAAGAAACAACAGCCCCATAGCCGTCCTGCTCATGGACCTTGACCGGTTCAAGGAGATCAACGACACCCTGGGCCACTACTACGGTGATTACGTGCTCCAGCTCATCGCCCCGCGCCTGCGGAGCTGTATCCGCGAGTCCGATACCATCTCCCGCCTCGGCGGCGACGAATTCGCCGTGGTCCTGCCCGGCGTCAACCTGGAGAAGGCGGCCGCCATCTCCGAGAAGATCGTCCAGGCCATGGAGGAGAGCTTCCAGATCGAAGGCAATGACCTGCACCTGGACATCAGTATCGGCATCGCCATGTATCCCGAGCATGGCCTGGAGAGTGACACCCTGCTGCAGCATGCCGACATCGCCATGTACGAGGCCAAGCGGTGCGAGGGCAACTACGCGGTCTACGATGCCGAGCAGGACCAGCACTCCATGGACCGGCTGATGCTGACCGTGGATCTGCGCAGGGCCGTGGAAAAGGACCAGCTCGTTCTCTACTACCAGCCCAAGTTCTCCCTGATCGAACACCGGGTCTGCGGGGTGGAGGCCCTGGTCCGCTGGCAACAGCCCGACCAGGAGGGCCTGCTTCTGCCCGACGACTTCATTCCGGTCGCCGAACAGACCGGCCTGATCAGGCCGCTCACCTACCGGGTCCTGGACAGCGCCTTTGCCCAGCTCCACCAGTGGCAGCAGGCAGGATTCCATATCCCCATCGCCATCAACCTGTCGGCCAAGAACCTGCACGATTCCGAGACCTATAGCCAAGTCAGAGACCTGCTGGCCAAATGGCAGGTCAATGCCGCCGATATCACCCTGGAGATCACCGAAAGCAGCATGATGGCCGATCCGGCCCGGGCCTTCCGGATCATCGAAGACCTGCACAGCCTCGGCATCCAGTTCGCGGTCGACGATTTCGGAACCGGCTACTCGTCTCTCTCCAATCTCAAACAGCTTCCGGCCACCGAGCTCAAGATCGACAAGACCTTTGTCATGAACATGCTCCGGGATGAAAACGACATGGTCATCGTCAAGGCCACCATCGATCTTGCCAACAACCTGGGGCTCAGGCCCATTGCCGAAGGTGTCGAACAGAAGGCGATCCTGGAAGAACTGGCACGGCTCGGCTGCGAGACCGTGCAGGGCTTCCATATCTGCCCCCCCCTTGCAGCCGAAGACGTCCTGGCCCACATCCACCGCCTCAACAACACCCGTCCGTAATCCCCCGCCAGGTAACCACCCAAGGGAGACCCGACCACCTGTTGTTTCAGCTACAATGGTGTAGTCGATCTCAAAAACCGCAGATTCGGAGTCTACGCCTACCTGTGCGGACAGGCACGATTCATCGTAAGCGCGCACAGGGACCGCATCTTTGCACGGTCGTGCCTGCCCGCATAGGTAGGCTATAGCGGTCAGGCACGCCTGCACAAATCCGCGGCCCCTGAGAGCGCTTACATCATTATGTTCGAAAAAAACCGATGGTTGGCCATCCAGTGAGGGGTTACCGACAAGCTGCTCACCACCATCCGCTTCTCGTGAAATCAATCCCTGGCCCTGTTGACGGTCGCTACCGCAAAGACAAAGGTCAAAATTCCGAGACCGGAAAGAACAAGGTAATCACCTGCCGCCGGCATCATGCCAAAAGAAGAGGCCCGTATCGCTCCTGCGGCGTGGGTAAAAGGCAATAAAACAAGGGCTTTCTGCGCCCAGGCCGGAAGATACTCAAGCGGGAAAAAGGTCCCGCCCAGAAACGACATCGGCGTTATGATGAAACTGGTCATCATTGCCTGGTCGGCATGGGATCTGACCAGCATGGCAAGCCCCACTGCCAGGGAGGAAAAAACAAGGCTGTTCAGCAAAAAGGCCGACCAGAAGAGGATGTTGTAAGAAAGGATGATGCCAAAAAACGCACCTATGACAAGGATCACAGTGCCTGCAAGCAGGGCGCGGGTCATCCCGGCCAGCACCTCGCCCATAACGTAGGCGACGTTGGTGACGGGAGCCGTCTGGAACTCTTCAAAGATATGCCAGTAAAAACGGGAGATGTTGATTTCGCTGCCAATGGCAAAGGACTGGGTCATGCTGGTCATGGCAGCCAGGCCGGGAATCAGAAATTCAATATAGGTGTGTTCCCGGACGGTAATATTTTTCCCCATTGCGTAACCAAAAGCGATGAGATACAGCAACGGCGAAACCGACCAGGTAGCGATCAACCTGTAGAGTCGCCGTCGGAGTATCAGCATTTCCCGGAAATATATCGCTGTCCATCCACGTATCATTGCACTTTTCTGCCCGTCATTTTCAAAAAGACGTCTTCGAGGTTCACCCGCCGCACCGCAAACCCGTTTTCTCGGCCGGCGGCGTATCGTTTTGCCTGATGCCGACTGTCGAAGTACAGGGTCTGCATCCTCTCTCCCTTGATTTCCTCCACGGCCCAGTTACCCACGGTCTTTATCAGGTTTCGCGGGCTATCCAGGGCAACGATTTTTCCCCTGTCGATAAATGCCACCCGCCCGGCCAGAAGCTCGGCCTCTTCAAGGTAGTGGGTGGTAAGAAAAATCATTACCCCGTCCAGTTGAATCTTTTTGACAAGGGCCCAGACGCGTCGGCGGATGCCGGGGTCCAGACCGACGGTAGGTTCATCCAGGAAAAGGATTCCAGGGGAATGCAAAAGCGCCCTGGCGATCATCGCCCGCCGTTTCATCCCGCCGGAAAGTTCACCGGCCGTGGTGTCACGTTTTTCTTCCAGTTCCACATGGTTCAGCAACGAATCGATGCGCGGGCCTATGCTGCCGCGCGGCATGTGATGAAGGCGGCAATGGACATACAGGTTCTCATAAAGGGTAAGCTCGCTGTCCAGATTGATATACTGCGATACCAGACCGAACTCTTTCTTGGCCGCAAGTGTCTGTTTCTCTATATCGTAGCCGTTGAGCGTCACCCTGCCGGCGGTCATGCGGGTCAGTCCGGTCAATATCCGGATGGTGGTTGTTTTGCCGGCACCGTTGGGACCGAGGAAGGCGAACAATTCGCCACGCTCCACCTCCAGATCGATTCCTTTAAGTGCCGTGACGCGGCCATAGTTTTTTTCAAGGCGTTCTGTGCGGATCACTGTTGCTCCGGTATTTCATCGGCCCAGGGGCGGAAAGGGTCTATTGGTCAGCCGCACAACTACCGGTATTTCTTAACAGTTCAGCAGCACACCATCTGCAGACGATCGGCAAGCCTTATGGAGCACAAGTACACGGCGGCTTGCCGCTTGTCCACATCTGGCGCACTGCTGAACTGTTACAATTTATTACGGTATTTCAAAGTAATTGCCGATAGGGGAGAACTCTTGCGATCAGCCGTTACCGGAGGTGTTCGGGCGTTGTTCCCTGGCCCGTAACTGTTTGACGTCCACGACGATATCCTGAAGCGGCTGGCGGCGGATGCGATGGGGCAGGACCAGCTCCGCGGCCGCATCGATGTCGGTTTTTCCCACCCGGTCACGGCCATCGCAGGCTGCAAGGGTCTTAGCCGTCTTCAGGATAATGATGTCCCCTCTATGGCCATCCACACCTACATCCAGACAATAGCCGGCGATTTCATAAAGCAGTTCACGGTCGATAGTGACTCGCGGATAGAGAGCCACGGCCTTTTCGATTTTTTCCACCAGCCTCCTCGATTCTTCTTCCCACTGCGAGCAAAACCCTTCGGGGTCTTCGTCAAAGGCGGCCCGCCGTTCCATTATGGCCACCCGTGCTTCAGCTTCAGCGATGCCTTCGATGTTGACACACAATCCAAAGCGGTCAAGCAACTGGGGGCGCAGTTCTCCTTCTTCGGGATTCATGGTACCCACCAGGGTGAAACGCGCCGGATGGGTGAAACTGATCCCTTCCCGTTCGATGGTGTTGACGCCCATGGCCGCCGAATCGAGCAGCACATCCACCACGTGGTCATCCAGCAGATTCACCTCGTCCACATAGAGGATGCCTCGATGGGCCGCAGCGAGAATACCGGGTTCCACTCGTTTTTCCCCTTTTTTCAAAGCATGTTCCATGTCCATGGTGCCCACTACCCGGTCTTCCGTCGCGCCCACGGGCAGTTCGATCACCCGAATGCCCCGGCGCACGGTCTCCACCGGCTCACTGTTCATCCTTCTCCGGCTGCATTCAATACGGACACATTCCTGGCACACTCCGTGACTCCCGGTGGGGGCAAGCTGAAACGGACAGTCTCTGACCACCTCGATTTCAGGCAGGATCTGCGCCAGGGCACGAACCGCCGTGGATTTTGCCGTTCCCTTTTCCCCCCGGATCAGAACACCGGAGAGTGTGGGGTTGATAATGTTCAGGACCAGGGCCTTTTTCATTTTTTCCTGGCCCACGATGGCGGTAAATGGATACAGATGAAGATGGGACATTTATGCATCTCCTTGCACGATGTTGAGCAGGGTGTCTGCTTTCAGGTCTTCGATTTTGAAATATCGGGCATTCATCGCATCGGCCAGTTTTTGGGCCAGGCTGAAAGTTATCAGCCCTTTAACCTCGGTATCCACCACAATGCACCGGATACGCTCATCCATGGCGATACGTTCGGCAAAGGCAAAGGCCTCGTCCAGCGGCTTTTTCTTCCCAAGCGAGGTGTTGGACTTGCCGTCGGTGATAACGATGGCAATGGGACGGGCGGCAGGTTCGCGAACAAGATAGTTTCTCAGGATTTCATAGGATTTGGCCAACGCGGCTGACAGGGGAGTACGTCCGCCCACGGGCATCTCCCTGAGAAGGCTGGCAGCCAGTTCGACGGAGGATGTGGGCGGCAGATTCACCACGGCCTCGTCTTTGCGGAAAGATATCATGGCGACACGGTCCCGTTTCTGGTAAGCATCCAGAAGCAGGGACATGACGGCCCCCTTGGTGGCCACCATCCGGCCCCGGGCCCCCATGGAGCCACTGGCATCCACGACAAAGAGCAGGAAATTGCCGATCCGCTTTTCCCGGATTTTCCCCCGGATATCTTCCGGCCGCAGGACCACCGCCAAGCCGTTGCCGTTCTTTCGCCTTAGCTGGTAGGGAGCAGCTGCCCGCAACGTGGCATCCAGGGCCACATCGTCAGTATTCCGGCCAACGACGCTTTTGACGTAACGGCCCTGTTTCCTGGAAATCCGGCTACGGGATCGGCGCCCGGAGCCGCGACGGAATATCCGGTCCTTCGGGGCAGTGAACTTTCTGACTCTAAACGTATTTCCTACGTCAAAAATCTGTTCCTGCACATCCTGCTCATCTTCCCGCTGGTGCCGCTCTTTCTCTTCCTGGTGCGATTCCGCCGCCATTTCATCCTCTGCGGCCGTGTTCAGGTCCTCTGGCTGCGAGTGTTGGCCGTCCCGTGGCTGCTCCTCCTGTTGATGACCTTTGTCCTCCCGGGTTTCCTCCTGGTTGTTCCCGGGAGGGTCTCGATGATCGTGATCATGATCATGTTCCGGCGGCGGTGGAGGCGCAGATTCCCGTTTACGATGCAAAAGGGCCATTGCTGCAACCTCACGTATTTCCTCTACTGTAACTTCAGGCTGTTCCCTGTAGGCGGCAAGCGCTCTTGCGGCCTGCTCGATGACAAGGTCGGCCCGGTGCCCGGCAACAGAATTTTCCGTACAGAGCTCGGCGATCAGAGGGCGCAGATGTCCGGGCATGCTGACACCGGCAAGCATCTCGCGGGCCTGGATGATCCGGCGGGCGACGGCCCTGTTTTCCTCTTCGAATCGTCTGTTAAAGGCAATCGGGTCCGCGTCGTATGCCTCACGGCGCATCATGGTCAACACCCGGCTGTCCTTGTCGGCAGACGCCTTTACCTTGATACAAAGCCCGAAACGATCCAACAGCTGGGGCCTGAGCTCTCCTTCTTCCGGATTCATGGTGCCCACAAGGACAAAATGCGTCGGATGAACAAAGGAGATACCTTCCCGCTCGATGTGGTTCTCGCCCGATGCCGCCGCATCCAGAATCACGTCCACCAGGTGGTCGTCAAGCAGGTTGACCTCGTCCACGTAAAGAATCCCGCGGTGGACCCGGGCCAGCAGGCCCGGCTGCAGCAGCCTCCGGCCGCTGCGGATTGCCTGGTCGAAGTCGATACCGCCCACCAGGCAATCCTCGGTGGCGTTGAGCGGCAAGGTAACCACGGGCACACGGCGTTGAACGTGATGAGGCGGAGAGCTGCAAAGAAGGCAGATGGAACACCTTTCATCCTGCTCGTCGGGCCCACATCCCAGAGGGGATCCTTTGACGACATCGATCTCGGGCAACAAGGCGGCCAGGGCCCGCACTGCCGTGGACTTGGCCGTGCCTTTCTCACCCCGGATCAACACCCCGCCGATACGCGGATTAATCACATTTAACAGCAACGCCAGCTTGAGTTGTTCTTGCCCAACGATCGCTGAAAATGGATAAACAGTGTCATGTATTGTCATTGTTCCCGACCGGAAAGGCCCGTATCAACCTTGCTGTTTATCCTTGACGGCCTGCATGGCAGCCTGCCATCTCTCCACCTCATCGGCAGTGATCACATCCACACTGCCGCCTTGAAAATCGCCATGGACATCGCCGATGGTCTCCTCCAGGCATGCTTCCGCGTCCAGATAGGCCTCTTTGAGCCGCTCGAACAGGTCGGGATCCGGTTTCCAGATCCCCCGGCTTTCAGCCTCCAGCAGGCGGCGGCCTATCTCCTCCAGCGCCCATGGATTGACCTTTTCGAACCAGGCTTTCATTTCCGGATCAAGCACGAAGGTCCGGGCAATGTCATCAAAAATCCAGTCGTCCACCTGGCCGGTGGTGGCGCCAAACCCGTAGACGCGACCGATGCGTTTGTTCAAGTCTCCAGCGCCCTTGTAACCGTGGGCCTTCATGCCTTCGATGTATTTGGGATGCAGGAGCTTGGTTCGAACCACGCGGCGCATCTCCTCGGCAAAATCGGTGACCGCGACATTGGCCGGATCGCGGGTGTCGCCGTAGTAGGTCCTGGGCGTCTTGCCCGAAATGGACTTGGCGGCCACGGTCATGCCGCCATAGTTGCCATAAAAGCCGCAGCAGTTGAGAAAATCACCTTCGTCGGAAATGTGTTTGTCAAAGGTGACCTCCACCCGGCGCAGGTTCTCCATCAGTTCCCTGTGGGCCTGCACCCCGTAAGTTGGATCGCCGCTCCCGCCGCCGTAGGCGTAGCCGTTCCAGAAGACATAGACCTCGGACAGATCTCCTTCGCTCTTCCAGGCTGATGCCTGTACCGCCAGATTGACACCAGCCTTGTACACGCCCGGCCGGGCACAAAAAATCCGGAAGCTCAGTTTGCGGAACTGCTCCTCGTCCTCTATGGATACGCCCTGCCGCGTTGCCTGGGCGACAATGTGTTTGCGGATGAAATTCTGCTCCGGCGCTTCCACGAGCAGGGCCACAGCCTGGACTACCTGGTCCACATACTTGACCGTGTCGGGAAAACAGTCACGGCTGATGCCCGATACCCTGATGTTGACATCTATCCGTGGCCGCCCCAGCTCTTTTGATGGAACGATCTCAAAGCCGTCCACCTGGCCGTTGGCCTTCCATCTGGGCCTGGCTCCGAGCAGGTGGAGGATCTGGCCTATCTGCTCGCCGTCAGCCCGCATTATGTCCGATGCCAGCCATACCATGCCCACCGATTCCGGATAGCGTCCTTCTTCTTCCATGTAGCGTTTGAGCAGGGCGTCGGCCAGTTGAACACCCACACGCCAGGCAGCCCTGGTGGGGATGCGGGTGGGATCGACGTTGTAGAAATTACGACCGGTGGGCAGAATATCGTACCTGCCCCTGGAAAGATATCCCGAAGGCCCGGCCGGCACATGGCCGCCGTCCATGGCGTTGAGAAGGGCGTCGATCTCGGCGGAATCCTCCACGCGTTGATTGATCTCGCGCACCAGCGCGGCAAAACCTTCAAAGCGGGCCTGCAACGTGCCTTTGGGGACGACACCGAAAAGCTCCTGCAGCGCCTTGGCCAGGGTGCCTCCGGCGATCAACCGGGTGATGAGATCCAGGGCCTTGCGGTCGGCCTCATGGAGCATCTCCCCGTGGACCTTTCCGTTCCGGCCCCGGCTGCCCGGGGTTTTCAGGGCCGCAAAGATATCCTCGCCCCACAGGTCGAAGATCAGCCGTCGGGGATTTAGCTGGCTGCCGCTGTCAAAACGCAGGATGGTGTTGATAACCCTGGCGCGGTCACCGCCCCCCGGTACCTGGCCGAAGGTGTGCATGCCGATACGCGTCTGGCTGTTGCGGACGACGGACAGCAGTTCGTGGCAACGGGCTACCACATCGTCGAAGGAGCGGGGCTCGACCGCCTCGATATCCGGGCCAAACCGGGTTCTGTCAATGGCTTGCCGGATGAGATGCTCAAGCTGATGGGCCCTGGCACCATCCACGCCTCTGGCACGCTGATAGTCGCCCAGCAGGTCTTCCAGATCCTGCAGATCGCCATAGGTGTCGGCCGTATCCATCACCGCCTGCATGTGGTCCACCAGAGTGGCGTAGCTGCGCCGTTTGGCCACCACCCCTTCGGCAGGATTATCGGCGTTGTAGACATAGATATGAGGTACACTGCCGATGGCGATATCCGGCCAGCAATCCGCCGAGAGCCCGGCACCCTTGCCCGGCATCCATTCCAGGTTGCCGTGAGTACCGACATGGATGATGACATCGGCGCCGAAAACAAGTTCCATATACTTGTAGGTGGCGATATACTGGTGGGGCGGAGGAATATCGGGGTCGTGCAGAATCCTGCATACCTGGCCGTCACACCGCGAGCCGGCACAGCCGCGCTTGGGCTGCATGATCACGTTGATATTGCCGAAATTGAGCCCGGTGATGACCAGTTTGTCTTCAAACACCATACTGGGTGGCACTCCGTTCATCTCCTGTCCCGGCGGTACCCCCCAGGCTTCCACCAGGTCTTCCCGTGCTTTTGCCGGCAGGGTCTCGAACCATCGTTGATATGTTTCATTTTCCAGCAGAGCCAGATGACCGCCCTTGGAAACGATTTCATCCACAGTGGTCCAGCGGAACTCGGCAATGGCTTTACGCGCCAGAATGGTCTGCATCAGGGCCTCGCCGGATTCAGGGATGTTTTCAACCTGGTACCCCCCGGCCTGCATCTGCCGCATGATGCGCACCACGCTCTCGCCCGAATCCAAACCGGCTGCACCGCCCACACCGGCCTCCAGGCCGGCGCACTCGTTTTTGTGCAGCACAAAGACCGCCTTACGTTCCGCGGGCGGTTTGGCTGAAAGGTGAACCCACTTGGCAATACGATCAGCAATGTGTGTCAGCCGTTCGGCGATGACCTCGCGGATTTCAAAGATCGTATCGCTGCGTCCGTCGGCAAGTTTGCGGCTGCAGGCCACGATGACAGGTTCGATGTTGCCTTCGAACTCGGGCATGGCAATGCCGAAGCCCACCTCGGCCATAAGGCCCTGTGGATCTTCCTCCCACTCGGCAATGGATTTGCTGTAGGAGACCACCGGCTTGAAGACCGGTATATTGAGTTCCTTGAAAAAGGCCACTGACTGGGCCGCCACGCCTGTCTCCGAAATATCGCCGCCTGTTTCGCGGCCAAGAAAGAAAAAGTGCAGGTTGACCAACGCACTTATGCACGCCTTGCCATCCGGACCGGTGAAATAGCGTCTTGCCGTCTCAATGGGACCCAATGCACCGGCATCACTGTCCGGTGTGCCGTGGGAAAAAACCGGCAGCACGTTCAGTTCGTGCATTTGCAGGGCCTCGACAAGGGCCCTCTCCAGCGCTGTATCGGTGTTGATAAAGGCGTGCCGTGAAAAGAGCAGCCCCACTGTGTCTGCATGATGTTCCGGATACACCTTTCTGTACTCTTCCACTGTCTCATAGACTGTCTGGTCCGGCGGCTGCAAAATACCCTGCCATGGCAGGGGCACGGGTTCGCGTACGGGAATCCCGGCATCGACCTGGTGGGCCACGAACTCAAGCAGGCGCTGGTAATTATCCTGTCCCCCCTCAGCGAGATAGGCGTAAGCCCTGGCGCAGGTCGACAGATCCACGGTGGCGTTGCGCCCCCAGTTGGTTGGATCAAAAGAGGTGGTCACAATGGTCTTGGCCCCGGCGATATCGTCAATGCGGGCGCTGATCTCCTCCCAAAACCCGTCAGTCGTCCAGTATAAAAAAATGGCATCGGCTTTTACCGCGGCTTTCCAGAAACTTTCAAGGGTATCGGCGTTGTTTTCTATTTCTTTTTGCGAAAAAATCCTCAACTCTACATGGGGACTGGCATCGGCTGCCGCCAAAAAGGCTGGCAGATAGGATCCCCACATGATAGAGGCGATGCGAATTGGCTCTGTTTTCATCCTGCTGTATCCTCACTCGTCACTTTCAACCCGGCAGGTTCATGCGTTTTCATTGTCGGCCACACACCGTAAGGGCTGAACATAGGGATGCCCGTTGCCATGACGTACAACAGCTTCCACCCTGTAGACCGCGTGAATATTCTCAGGCGTAATCACCTCCCGAGGCGTCCCCTGGCAAAATATCTCCCCCTGCCGTATCAACAAGATGGTGTGTGAAAAACGGGCCGCCAGGTTCAAATCGTGCATGGCCACCAGGGCACCCATCTCCTTGGTTTCAACCAGCCCGCTTACCAGTTCCAGTACTTCCAGTTGATGATGCAGATCCAGGCTGCTGGTAGGTTCATCCAGCAACAGGTAATCCGGTTCCTGGGCCAGGGCCTTGGCCAGGAGCACCTTTTGGGCCTGTCCCCCGCTGAGGCTGTCCATATCCCGCATGGCCAGGTCGCCCAGATTCATTTCTTCAATGATTCGAGCGGAATATTCCAAGTCCTTGCGAGAAGGCCTCCACGCCATATGCGGACTCCTGCCGGTCAACACCGTTTCAAACACGGTCATGGGGAACCGCAGGGTCTCGCTTTGAGGGACATACCCTAACCGCCGGGCCAGCTCTTTACGGTGCATGTCTCCGGCATCCTGGCTCTCGATCAGTACCGCGCCGCCAGCAGGCTCGAGAATACCGGCAATACATTTGAGCAAGGTGGTTTTTCCCGCCCCGTTGGGCCCCGCAAGAGTAACCATGCGGCCTTTCCGCACGTCGATATCGACCCCCTTGAGGATGGGTGAGCCATTATAATTGAAAGCAAGATTCAAGACCTGAAGCATTACCAGTACTCCCTGGTGCGCCGCAGCAGGAGATAGAAAAAAAAAGGCACGCCGATAAACGAGGTCATGATGCCTATGGGGATCACCCGGGGTGTCCACAGGGTGCGTCCCAATGTGTCGGCGGCCACCACCACCACGGCTCCCACAAGGCCGGCGGCAGGCAATAAAAAACGGTGATCGGACCCTATCACCATGCGAGTGATATGGGGGGCCACCAGTCCCACAAAACCGATGACACCGGTGAAACAGATGCTGCCGGCAGTCATGAGCGAACCGGCAATAACGCCCCACATGCGGAGCCTTTCAACATCCACGCCCAGGGCCATGGCTGATTCGTCACCCCCGGCCAGAAGATTGAAATCCCAGCCGCGGCGCAGCAGCAGGGGCAGGGGCGCCAGGATCAGGACAGTGGCCATGCCGATCTCATGCCAGCCGGCCTTGGAAAGACTGCCGAAAAACCAGAACACCACCTCGTGGACCTGTTCCATGGTGCCCATGTACTGGAAAAGAGAGGTAAGGGAGGAAAACAGGAACATCTGGGCAATGCCGGTCAGGATCATGGTCTCGGCGGAGGCCCGCTTCATTCTCGCCACCGCCAGGATCAAAAAACCGCTCACCATCGCGGCGGCAAAGGCGCTGCCGGCCACGCGGTATATCTGAAAACCGCCGCCCAGAAAAAGAATCACGGTCACAGCCCCGAAGCCGGCTGCCGACCCTACGCCTAGGGTGAAGGGCGAAGCCAGGGGATTACGCAAAATAGCCTGGAACACCGTTCCGGCGATCCCCAATCCAAACCCCACCAGTGCCGCCATCAGAACCCGCGGCAAGCGCAGCATCCAGATAATGCTGTGGGTACGGCCGGTCTCCCTGAACAGGGCCCTCATGGTCTCTGCCGGGCTGAGCCCGGAAGCACCGGTGGAGAGCCCCGCAATGATCGCCACCGCCAGCAGAGCCGTGGAGAGGCACAGAAAGAGTACCTTGTAACCGGTACGCTCCCTGTAGCGACGGCACAGGGTTTCGACAGTGGCATTCATGGCAGGCATCGCCTGGAGAAATCCGATACATACACCCCCTTGTATGATACTCCTTGAAAGTTCTCCAGGTACTGCCGGTGTAAGGCACCGGGATCCAGATCCGTAAAGAGATGGGGATGTATCCAGCGAGCCATGTAGGCAATACCGATAATGGCCCTGGGTCCTGTCCAGATGGCACTGTCCATGACATGCACGTTTCCTGTTGATACAGCCGTAATGTGGCGCCAGGCCGGACGGTTCAGGATGGCATCCCGTCGGCGGTTGAAGGGGGTTGCATCCTTGAGCGTATAACCGTTTCCACAGGATGCCGCCTTGATAATCACTTCGGGATTCTCGGATACCACCCACTCGGGCGTTACATGAGGATAGGGAATGAAAAGACCGGCGGCGATATTTCTTCCTCCGGCCAGCGCACACATTTCATGTCCCCCTGAGCCCGGCCCCGCGGCATGATAGTCGGTGTAGCTTTCGATATAGACCGCCGGACGGGTCAGGACTCCATCGATTTTTCTCCGTATCATCTCGATATGCTGCCGGTGCCAGTTGCAAAAAAGCCGGGCCTCTTTTTCACGTTTGAGCAGTTTTCCCAGCACCATCACTTCCCGCCCCAATGTTTCCGTCTTATACAAATCAAGACGCAGTACCTGAATCCCGAACAAGGCCATTTTTTGTTCCAGTAACGGACCGGGATTCCGGCTGTAGGCGATGACAAGGTCAGGTTTGAGCGCAGCGATGGCCTCCATATCCGGATCCTGCCAACTGCCGACCTTCGGTTTCCTGACCAGATCACCCCAGAAGCCGGATTCCCGGTTGATCCCGGAGAACACACCCACGACAAGATCTTCGGCCTTCAGGGTGCGGAGAACCTCCAGGGTATCCGAATTCAGCGCCACGATCCTGTTGACGGGCAGAGAGACCCCCACCTCTCTGCCCAGGGAGTCCTGAACGGTAATGGATGCGCTAAACGCTGCTGTCCCGTTCAACACCAGGACAAAGACCAGGGTCGCGGTCAGCCAACTGACGTGCAATGCCTTCTTGATCACAGCACCCCACACATCAATACCGCACGGTAAGTTCGGCGAAAAATGTCCGGCCATCAGTCTTGTAGTATTGGTAGTATTCCTCGTCCAGGATATTATCCACGGAAAGGGACACCTCCATCCACTTCAAAGGCGTGACGGTCAACTTGGCGTCCATGAAAAAGGCAGGCTCGTAGGTGCCGTATACGCCTTCGGCAGTATCTTCATTGTCCGAGTCATTGTAGATTTTACTGCAATAACGGCCGATCAGGCTTCCCCTGAACCATTTGTATCGTGCGTCCAGGCCGATGTTCCAGGCGGTTTCGGGGATACCGGTTATTCGCTTGTCCTCGCTGCCAGGATCCGTGGGGTTGTCGATTATCCGTGCATCCGTATAGGTGAAGTTGCCCCAGAGGGAGAGCCAATCGGTCACTCTGTGCGAAGCTTCCAGCTCCAGCCCATAGGTACGTGCTTTTCCGGCATTTTGCCGGGTTTTTGTCGATCCATCGACCTGGTAATAGATCAGGTCGTCAATGTCATTGCGGTATCCGGTCAGGGAAAGGCGTGTTTTCCTGTCGAAAAAATACTGGCCGATGCCCATTTCATAGGTCCAGACGGTTTCGGGCTTGAGATCCGGGTTACTCTGATATGTCGTGCCCCAGGATTGCCAGGTTCGATAAAGTTCATAGAGTGTGGGTGGACGGAAGGCATGGCCGACAGAGGCCCGTACCATGGTATCGGCAAAAGGCTTCCATACAGCGGCGATTTTTGGACTCAGTTCCGATTCAGTATTGCTGTCATACCCGGTTTCCGCTCCCGGTACTCCCGAAGCACCGTCATACACCTTCCAGGAATCATAACGGAGCCCCAGGTACATGGTCAGAGGATCAAGAAGCTGCCACTCGTCCTGGGCGAACAGGGCCCAGGTTTTGGAATGGCCCCCGGAGTAAAAGATGCTCGGCCCCGAGCCCGAGTAGCTCCGGTAAAAAGGAATGTCGTAGTCATTGGTATCCGCCGAATCCGTGCGATACGACGTGCCCAGTGTAAGGAGGTGAGAATCACCAAGAGGAACATCTCCGCGTAGTTCACCAAACCAGCTTTCGTTTTCGGTGATTTTCATGGAGCCCGGAGAGTTATTGTAGTCGGCCGATCCACTTCCTGTCTCCAGGGTGTAGCGGTCATCCACCTGTACGGTGCCTGCCTGTGCATTGATCTCTACCTGTCCGAACAGTTCCTTGAAAGACAATGTATAGGTGTCAGTTTTATTTTTACCGATTCCCGTCCATCCGATAAAATCGTTGGGCCTGAACTGTGCTCGCTGGCCGGGCGCTGCGATGGCATACGTGGAATCATCACCGAAAGTCCCCATGTAGGTATTGGGCGGTCCGTAATCATACTCATGTTGCCCTGAAACAGCGGTGATGGAGAGATTACCTGTGTCTGAAAAATCCAGGCTTAATTTTCCGTTAACAGACCGACGTTCCGCTCCGTTTTCACCCTTGTCGCCGACAACCCAGCGTGTTGCATCGCCATATTTGTCGTCCATGGGATAGCCGCCTGCCACATTCCCGTCACCGGAAGAAATCGAGCGCACAACGGGCGTGGTCTCGTATCCATCCGTACTTTCCTCCTCGTACCCAAACCTGATGCTCAAGCGGTCCCGGAAGCGACTGCCCGCGCTGAACCGGTAACGCCAGGTATTGTTGGTGCCATACCCCCCGGTAGCCTCGAGTTCCAGTTTTTCAGGTGTCCTGGTAATGATGTTGATGACGCCTCCCATGGCATTGCCCCCGTATAGGGCTGAGGCGGCTCCCCGAACCACCTCGATGCTCTCGATGTTGCCCACCGGAAGCGCCCCCCAATCAAATCCGCCGGTATAGGCGTCATTGAGAGGCTGACCGTCGAGTAAAACCAGAGTGTACTGATCACCCTTGAAACCCCGCATCCGCACGGAAGCCGTGGTGTCCATCAATCCTTTTGTCCTTTTGACAAACACACCTGGAAGGATGTCGAGAGCATCATCCACGGTTTGGATGTTCTGCTTTTTCAGATCCTCTTTGCTGATACGACTCACACTTCCGGGTGCGTCATCAATCTGTTGTTCAGTCTTGGTGGCGGTGACCACGATGTCACCCAATCCGATCACCTCCTGTTTGGACCGTTCTTCCGCCCTGCCCGCAAAGGGTGCTGAAAAGCAGGAGATCGTCAACACAACAACCAGCCATCCTCTTTTCTTCATGATCCACTCCATGTCCTTGTTGCCTGAAACTTGTTCGGCAAATCGCACCAAGTCCCTTCACAGCACGGCTGCAGAAAATCGGACTTTTTGCGACGCCATCAATATTCACCTGCTCAACTCAAAAACAATACTCAGCCCCACCACCTGGTTCCCGGCGGACAGGCCGACCGGCGGTGGGGGGAGAGGCGATGCAGCCCGCACCGCCCGCAGGGCAGCCCGGTCCAGGAGGCGGTGGCCCGAAGTTCGGGAAACCTTTATCTCCTGCAGCTCTCCCGTTGCAGATACGGTGAAATGGATACCGACCCGCCCCTCGATCCGGCGTCGCCTCGCCGCCAGCGGGTATTTTTTATAGCGCCCGATACGTTGCCGGATCAGACGCAGGTAGTTGCGCAGCTCCGGGCCGTGATCGGAGCGTGGTTCCGGCGATGCCGCAGGGCCATTGTTGTCCGCGGCATCCTTCTCCACCGTCCTCGCTTCCTGTCTCTCCGGCCGCCGGATACCCAGCGGCAGACTTCTGACGACCGGGGCGGCCGGCATGGAAGCCGCAACTTCCACTGGCGCCGTTTTTTCCCGGATAACAGGAGGATCGGGGACAGGGTCCTCCCGGACGACCGGCCGCGGAACAGGCGGCGGCACGGGACGCGTGACATGAGGGACGACCCGTTTCAGAGCTTCCGGCGGGGCCGGCTTGTCCGGCCGTTTTCGCGGAGCCGTCTTGCGTGGCAATGTCCGCAAGGTCAGTTCGATGGGGGGCAGGTCCCTTTTCCTGTCGAACTCGGCATAGCGGATAACGACTCCGTGCGCGATAACGGAGATCACGATCAGAAAGGCCAGCAGCACATCCGACCTTTCCCGCCGTCCATCCTGCCTGTCTTCCGCGGCCGCAAACCGGCTCCTGTCGGTCATCTTCCCTGCAACTCTTGTCATCCAACAGTGAAAAACACCCCTCCACCGTGCGTAAAAATGGCAACATGGGAGAACGCGTGTTTTTGAATAGAAGCGGCGGTGGGCAGCGGGTCAGTACTCTGTTTCTGTTGCCAGGCTCAACCGCCTGGCCCCTGCGATCCTGGCGAGATCAAGAATCCTGACGGCCTTTTCCAGCTCAACGGAACGATCTGCCTTGACCACGATTATCCTGTCCGGACTGGCCGCAATACACCTCTTCAACTCGGCTGCCAGGCGTTTTCGGGAAAACTCCTGCCTGTCGATAAAAGCGTTCCCCTCCCTGTCCACCGTGATGGTCAGCACCTCTTCGACGTGGGGCGCTCCGCTTTTTACCCGTGGCGGATTGACGGAGATCCCTTCCTCGGCCAGGAAGTTGGAGGTCAGCAGAAAATAGATCAGCAACAGAAAAACCATGTCGATGAGCGGGGTCATGGGGATTTGAACCGGCTGAATAACTCGGCGCCTGGGATGAACAATCATTGCCGCCCCCCCATCTGCCAGACACCGACGGCTTTCATGAACTGAACCATGCCGTTCCGGAGCTGGGCCTCGTGTTTTTCGACCCTGCTGAGCAGATAACTGTGGCCGACCATGACGGGTAGGGCCACAAAAAGCCCCAGCGCGGTGGTCAGCATCGCCTCCCAGATGCCACCGGCCAGCACCACGGCGTTCACCTTGCCCCCCATTTCCTGGATGACCATGAACGCCTTGATCATCCCCAGGACCGTGCCAAGCAGACCAAGCAGCGGCGCGATATTGCCGATGGTGGACAGGGCCTGCAGGTATCTGGTCGATCTCCGAATCTCCTCTTCCATGGAATGGGTTATTACCGTCTCCAGGGTTTCCCTGTCCTGTCCCAGAACCTCGATGGCGTTGACCAGAATACGGCCCATGGGGGTATCCCCCTGGCTCGCGAGATCGGAGGCTTCCCTTATCTTGCCCTGACTGATCAGTTCGGCGATATCGTTTACCACGACATCCTCCCGGACCTTCAGCCGGATGAAATGGATCAGACGCTCGGTGAAAATAGCGAGCCCAACCACCGAGCAGAGCAGGATCGGCCCCACCAGGATGCCGCCTCTGGCAAGCAGGGCCATCATCTTGTCGCTGCCCCCCGCTGCTGATTCAAGGTGGAAGAACGGGCCGACGATGCCGATGAGACTGGCAATACCCGGGTCTCACGGTTTTTTCGGGCGGCCTTTGCGGAGTGACAGGTCATCGGCAACCACTGGCCAGCAAAACTGGCGGGCCAAATCCCCCGGGAGACAACATCCGCGACCGGGGGCATGCCATGGGGCCGTCCGCGCTCCCCTCTGATCTTGTCGAAATGGCAAGACTCAACGACACAACATCCGCCTTTTGCCCTGCTTATTGCCTGCATTTGTCGCCCACCCAGCAACAACCTTGCTGATAATCTTCCGCCCGCCATGTATTACTATTTCAAAAAAAATATTACCGATAATATATGGTTATTTTTTTTGTGCAACCATTTTTTAGTCTGGAAAAAGGCTATCGCCAGGATCATTCATGGTTTCGGCGCGACGGATCAGCCAGTCCCCCGGACAGATGATCCTGTTTTGCCGTTCCATTGCCCGGGGGAATGAGGAGTGGAGAGGGGGGAAACCGATGGTTGGTCATCCTGCGAGGGCTTACAATTCAGCAGCACGCCATCCGAAGTCTGCGCTTACCTGCATGCGCACGCGCCTGCCCCCCATAGAGCGGGCCATCAGGGTCTCGCTGCGCTCGCTTAGCTGCCGTCCAGCCGCGGATCACACACAGCTGAACTCCTTTTACATACATTATCTGTAATTCAAAACGGTTGCCAGTAGCGGCGAACTGTTACGTGGTGACAAGCCCGGCTCTCCAATTGATAATTTCAGCAGGACCTGTCGGTTCGGCCTTTGTTTCCAGTACCGTCGGCAACCGGTTGGCACAGGGTGTACCCACATGGTGCTACGGTTTCTGTTACGATGTTCTCATATCGATATTTTCCATTTGACCCATAGGTTTATTTCATGTATTTATGAGTATTCCAAACAGATCTTCACACAAGGTAACAAGATAAAAAGATGTACCATTTCACCTGCTTATCACACTGAACGTTGCGTTTGACGAGCAACCCGGTCCGGGTTGCACGAAGAACAGGCGCAATGTTTTCCCTCCCCCTTATCTGTTGACCCCACCCTTTATGTGAGGGCTTCACCTCGTAAGGAGCAAGGACGCATACAGCCTGTTTCTTCAGGCCATAATGCATCTTGATCCTTAAAGGAGGAAGCCTTCATGAATGCTCCACCTCTCACGAATCAATCCATCTCCACCAGCGGCGCCGTAATGGTGATCGGCGGCGGTGTAGCCGGTGTCCAGGCGGCGTTGGATTTGTCGGAACTCGGCTACAAGGTCTATCTCGTGGAAAAGAGCGGCGCCATCGGCGGGGTCATGGCGCGGCTCGACAAGACCTTTCCCACCAATGACTGTTCCCTGTGTATTCTTGCCCCTAAACTGGTCGAGGCCGGACGGGACACCAATATTGAAATCCTTACCAAATCCGAACTGATGACCCTGGATGGCGAACCTGGTCATTTTACCGCCAGGATCAGAAAGCGGCCCCGTTACATTGATCCAGAGGTCTGTACCGGCTGCGGGCAGTGCAGCCTGTATTGCCTGAAGGAGATCGGCGATGACTATAATGAAGATCTCCGTAGCACCCATGTCGCCCATATCGATTATGCCCAGGCGGTACCTGCCAGTTACCATATCGACCCCAAGACCTGCCTGCGGCTCAACCACCAGACCTGTGGTCTGTGCGCCGTGGTCTGCCGGGCGGGCGCCGTTCGTTTTGAAGACCAGGAAGAGACTGTTGACATTCCGGTCGGGGCCGTGGTTCTTGCCCCCGGGTTTGGCAGGATAAACAATGAGGTACTGCGCTCGTATGGTTGGGGGAAATTCGACGATGTGCTCACCGCCTTTGAACATGAACGGCTGATGTGCGCCAGCGGTCCCACGGATGGTGAAATCCTGCGGATCAGCGACCGGAAGCATCCGAAAAAAATTGCCTTTCTGCAATGTATCGGCTCCCGGGACGTAACCTGCGGCAACAACTACTGCTCGTCGGTCTGCTGCATGTATGCCATCAAGCAGGCAACACTGGCCCGTGAGCACGACCCGGATGTCGAGATCACCTTGTTCTATATGGATGTCCGCACCCATGGCAAGGGGTTTGACGCGGCCCGCCAGCGTGCCGTTGCCGAAAACAATTTCCGGGTCATTTATGCCAGGCCTCCACGGGTGGAGGATGTCTTCGACGGCGGTCTGCTCCTCACCTGGGCGGATGACTCAGGCGAACATCATTACGAAAAATTCGACCTGGTTGTCCTCTCCCAGGGTCTTGAAGCCCCGGATGACGCGGAGCAGCTTGCCGCAGCCGCCGGTATCGATCTGAACCATTATCAATTTGCCGCCACCGCCCCCTGCGCACCGCTTGCCACCAGCCGGCCCGGGGTCTATGTAATCGGCGCCTTTCAGGGTCCCAAGGACATCCCTGACAGCGTTACCCAGGCCGGCGGCGTGGCCGGACTCTGCTCCGGTCTGTTGGCCCCGGCCAGAAACAATGAAGCCCTTGCCCCATCTTTTCCGCCTGAACGTGATATCTCGGGCGAAGAGCCACGCATCGGCGTCTTTGTCTGCCACTGCGGAGTCAATATCGGCGGGGTGGTCAATGTGCCGGAGGTGCGGGATTACGCCCGGACATTGCCCAACGTGGTCTACGCAACCGACAATCTGTACTCCTGTTCCCAGGACAGCCAGGAACATCTCGTCGAGATCATCAACGAACATACGTTGAATCGGTTGGTGGTCGCCGCCTGTACTCCCCGGACCCATGAACCCCTTTTTCAATCGACCATGCGCGCGGCAGGATTGAACCGATCCCTTTTTGAAATGGCCAATATCAGGGACCAGTGTTCATGGGTCCACATGCACGAAAAGGAGGCGGCAACGGAAAAGGCCAGGGACCTGGTGCGTATGGCGGTGGCCAAGGCCTGCCTGCTAACCCCTCTCGTGGAGCAGGAGTTGCCGGTGACTCCCGCAGCCCTGGTGGTGGGCGGCGGGCTTGCCGGAATGACAGCGGCGCTGACTATTGCCGACCAGGGCTTTGAATGTACCCTGATAGAGAGGGCGCGCAAACTTGGTGGGCGTGCGGTGCTCCTTACACGGGACCGGCATGGCAACGATCCCCGCCAGGCGGTCGGGGAACTGAGCACCAAGGTACGGCGCCACCCGAAGATCACCGTGATAACCAGGGCGGAACTCAGTGCTATTTCCGGCTATGTCGGCAATTTCACTTCCACAATCACAGGACCGCAAGGTACTACGGTGGTCAATCACGGTGTCGTGGTCCTGGCCTCCGGCGGCAAACCGTATATCCCGCAATGTTTCGGATACGGTGAATCAAGCCGGGTTCTGACCCAGATCGACCTGGAGCAACGCCTGGCCAGGAAGAAACCTCTGCCGGCCAACTGCCGACAGATCGTCATGATTCAGTGTGTCGGATCGAGGGGAGATGATCTTTCTTACTGTAGTCGCGTCTGCTGCGGGCAGGCGGTAAAAAACGCCTTAAGGATCAAGGAAGTCCGTCCGGAGACGCAAATTACCGTCCTGTACCGGGATATGCGTACCTATGGCTTCATGGAGGATGACTTTCGCAAGGCCCGTGAACTCAGGGTCATCTTCACCCGCTACACCCCGGAGCGGCCTCCTGTTGTGACGGTAAGCAAAGGCGCCCGCAGCAAACCCACGGTGAAGTTTTTCGACCCGATTCTCGGGGAAGAGCTGGAACTAAGCGTTGACCTGCTCATTCTCGCAACCGGTATTGAGGCTGATGACTCCGGCACCCTGGCCAAGCTTCTCAAGGTACCGCTCACCAGTGACAGGTTTTTCCTGGAGGCCCATGTCAAACTGCGGCCGGTGGACCTGGCGGTGGACGGCGTTTTTGTCTGCGGGCTTGCCCATTCTCCGAAACCAATTGATGAATCCATTGTCCAGGCCCAGGCTGCCGCGGGCCGCGCCTGTCAGCCCCTTGCCAAAGGGAGTATCACTCCGGAACCTATTGTCTCAAGTGTTGATGCCGATAAGTGCATCGGCTGCGGGGCCTGCGAAAAATTCTGTCCGTACCGCGCGATTCAACTTTATAAGGAAGACAGGCGCCGCAGGGCCCGAACCACCGCCGCATCCTGCAAGGGCTGCGGGGTCTGCGCCGCCCGCTGCCCGACTATGGCCATTGACATGGGCCGCTTCACCTATGACGCCATCCTCTCCCAGGTCCATGCCTTCAATCCTCAAGGAGCGTAAATAATGGCAACTGAATATACCCCCAATATTTTAGGTTTTTTATGCAACTGGTGCTGCTACACCGCCGCCGATTCAGCCGGGGTGGGCCGCTACCAGTATCCGCCCAACCTGCGAGTCATCCGTATCATGTGTACAGGACGGCTTGATCCTTCCTTTCCCCTGGAAGGATTGGCAAGCGGTGCGGACGGTATCTTTGTCGGCGGCTGTCATCCCGGCGAATGCCATTACCAGGACGGCAATTACCACGCCCTGGTTACAGCCTCCCTGGTCCACGAAATGCTGGCACGGCTCGGTATTGCCCGTGAAAGGTTCCTGATCGATTGGGCCTCTGCCGCAGAAGGCCCGAATTTTGTCAGGATTATCACATCGTTTACTCATAAAATCAGGGAGCTGGGACCGTTGGGCCAAGCGGAAGGCGTGGAACAGGAGGTCGTACGCCGTCAACTGGCACAGGCCGCCGAGGCGGCACGAGGACGGAAAATACGCATCGGCCTGATCAACGCCGGCCGGGAGATGATGAAAACAAAAGATTTTTCCAGGGGAGCTATCGTGGCGCTGGTTCAAAAGAAGTGTGACAAGGCGCTGACAGGTTTACCGGAGGGAGACAGGATGTAAAACCGGTGAGACGATTACGCGGCTGTTGGAAAAGAACAGGGCCCAGAAAAAACCATAACAAATTGTACAAAAATGAAATCAAAAACCCAAACAAGGAGAACACGGATGATTGAGATTACCGAGTTGGCAGCGGAAAAACTCGCCGCTTATCTGAGAGAAAATAATATTGACTCACCGGTTCGCATTGCCGTCATGAACGGCTGCGGCGGTCCATCCCTGGGACTTGCCCTGGATGGGAAAAAGGACACTGACCATACCCACGAAAATGAAACCTTCACCTTGCTTCTCGACCAGGATTTAGCTCAATCCTGCGGCAGGGTGACGGTTGATTACCTTGAAAAGAGTTCCGGGTGCGGCTGCGGTGACAGAGGCGGCTTTTCCATTACTTCGGACAACCCCCTGCCCGGAAGTGCAGGCGGTTGCGGCGGCTCATGTTCGGGCAGTGGTTGCTGCTGAAAATTGAAAAAGATTGACCGGGGGACAGCCGGAGCGGCGATCGTCGGCGAGGTCGTGACGGACCCGGGGGAAGGGATCATGGTGAAAGAAACATTGGAGGACATCATATGACAAAAGAGATCAACTGCCGGGGCCTGGCCTGCCCTGCCCCGGTGCTGCAGATCAGGGATGTCCTGGAGCAGGAGAGCCCGGCCGCAATCGCGGTCATCGTTGACAACGAGGCGGCCAGGGAGAATGTCAGCCGGTTTCTGAAGCACAACGACTTTCAGGTTACCGTTGAAAAAACAGGCTCCGATTTTCGTGTGGCAGGCACCCGCAAGGGGGAGCGCTGCGAAATTATGGCGTTTCCGGAGCCGGAGGACGGTGTTGTCACCAGAAAGATCATGGTCATGGTGGGTACAAACCGGATGGGCCACGGTGATGACGGGTTGGGCACGGGGCTTCTCCTCAATTTTCTCAAGACGTTAAAGGAGATGGGGCCGGACCTGTGGCAACTCGTTTTTGTCAACAGCGGCGTCTTTCTTACCGTGGAAGGCTCCGAGGCGGTACCGGTCCTGCAAGAACTTGGTGAAAACAATGTGCGGATCCTGGTCTGCGGCACCTGCCTGAACCATTTTCAACTCCTGGACAAGAAACAGGTCGGTGAAACCACCAATATGCTGGATATCGTTACCGCCATGCAGATGGCCGACAGTGTTATCAACATATGAGGAGAACGTAGATGAATACAAAAGGTTTTGAGGTGAAACCCTACCCCGACATGTGGACCGAGCTGGACATGGATGTTCCCAGGTTTGACAAGGCACGGCAGATGCTGAGTGAAGTATATGACAAGATGTTTCTCTCCCAGCCCAACAGGCCGGAGAAAATGGCCTATTTTGACAACAGCTATTCCCGGACAGCTCAGCGTATCGGCCTGAAAGTATCCAATTTGACCGCCAAGGCCCTGCTGAGCCAGAAAACATACTCCTGACGGTAGCACAGGCTCGAAAGCAGCCAGCTACTGGTACA
>Ga0256840_1000245_pt1 | contig 53504 bp, 45 predicted proteins | sample 355202metaG_FD_185969 | JGI IMG/M metagenome (GOLD analysis project Ga0256840, IMG submission 185969) | Hydrothermal vent microbial communities from Mid Atlantic Ridge, Atlantic Ocean - 355-202 | ecosystem: Environmental > Aquatic > Marine > Hydrothermal vents | place: Atlantic Ocean: Mid...
TGGAAACTCGATTATAAATTAGACAATGAACAACCGAAACTCAACAAAAAGGAAATTTTAAAAAAGTTATTACCTTAGGTTTTTAATTGACAATACTTGGCTTGTAGTTTTATAAACAATTTTTTACTCGCTAAAATCTTCTATAAATCATATTTTACACTAAACATTACCATTCTAGGTTGTACCAAATAGTTGCCGGAGCTTTGCAAGTATTCGCTAAAAAAATCTTCATTAATACTCTTTGTGTTTAACAAATTAATCGCCGAGAGTTTAAACTCCCATTTTGAACCTTCTTTTTGGTAATACAAATCGGTATTTAAAAAATCATACGTGTTTTTTATTGCATTTGATTTATTGTGGTAACTGTTATATTTGTAATCGGCTATTAAAACAAAATCTTTTAAAAATACGATTTCAATATTGGCAAAAGGCTTATCTGTTACCGATTTACTTTTATCAAATTGCGATAAACTTTTAGAAAAACCGATTTCAAAATTAGGAAAATCCATAAAATTAGATTGTGCACTAATGGTGTAATTTTGTGTTGTAAATTTTGTTTTAGTTTGAACACTCTCACCACTCAATAAAGTAGAAAGACGATACGCATTAGCGATAGAAGTATTTCCTGAAAAACGATATTTTATCTTTTTTATCCTTTTTGAAATACTTGCATTTACAGAAAAATTATCCTCAGGATTGGCTAAATTTACATAACTGCTAATTCTGTCGATACCTATTAATTGATTGGTGTTTTTAATCACGTTTTTCTTTTTATTATAAGTTACACTTGCATGAATATTAGTGCGACTAAACATATTAAAATTAAAATATCGCAAACTTAAATTTTGATATAAAGCATTTTCTAAATTTCTATTTCCAATAGAAAGTGCATTATATGAATTTAACAAAACGCCTTCCGCCAACTTATTTACATCACTAAAATCAGTAGTCGTTTCGTATTTAAAACGTAAACTTTCGGAATTTTTTATTGAAAATTTTACATTCAAATCCGGTAATAAAATGGCTTTATTAAAGATCGTTTCTTCAGATAACTGTTTGTTTTTTGAGGTGTATTGATGCCAAGAAATTCCGGGTGTAATTAAAAATTTTCCGGTTTTTAATTTATAATGCAATCCTAAAAACACATCTAAAAAATGAAAAGAAACAGTATTGTTTAAGGTGTCTTCGGTAAAATAAACAATACTTCCGTTATCTAATTTTTGAGAAATTCCGGAATCTAAATTTTGATTGTTTAACACCGTTCCAACAGAAAAATTAAGATTGCTTTTGTTGTTTAAAATATAGTAGTAATCTACTAAAAAATCGGCTTTTTTAGTGGTGATTTTTTTATTTTGACTTAAATCGTAAGCACTTCCTTCGTCTATGGTTGGTAATATGGCAAAACGTTGATCGGAATTAACGGAATGATACAAAGGTGTGTTTTTTTCAAATAAAAATTGTCCGCCAAAAGAAAAAATATTTTTGTTATTTAACGTATAATAAATATTGGTATTTTGATTTACTGAAAACGGTTCTTCATCTTTACTACTTTTAATTTCGTTTGTTCCTGCCACATCCGAAACCGAAATTATTTGGTTGGTTTCAGATAAAATCGATTTTTTTAGCAACACATCATAATCCATTTGAAAACGCACATTTGGTTTATAAGAAGCGGATAATTTTAATAAACCTAAATCATTATTTTGTAGGGTTTTATCATTTGTATTTTCGGTTGTAGTAATTAAATTTTGATTGACATCGGTTATGGTATTGGTTTTTAATGTTTTGGTTTGCATTTCGGTTTTTGCACCTGAATAGATTGCAAATCCGCTTATATTAAACTTCTTTGAAATGGTTTGCGAGAAATTTACAGCTCCAAATTTATTGGAAAGTTCTTTTGCCTTATTATCCTTAATTAAGGACAAGCCCAAACTGTTGGATGAAATATTTAATCCGCCACCACGCATCATTCGTTTAAAACCACCGGTAAATTTAAAATAATCTCTAAACGTAAACGGTATTTCGCCAATATTATTAAAATCGGTTATAATATTGATACTCTTTTTAGGACTGTAATAAAATAATTTAGGATGTGCCAGATATCGCATTTTATTTCCTCCATCACCTGCTCCTGCTGTTACCTCACCAAACCAAAAATTCTTTTTTCCTTCTTTTAATTTGATATTCATCGCCACACTATCTGAGTCATCACCTAAACCACGCATTTGCGAAACTTCGTTATAATTTTTTAAAACTTGCACTTTTTTAATCGCATCTGCGGGAATATTTTTAGTTGCCAATTTAGAATCGCCATCAAAAAAATCTTTACCGTCAACCATCACTTTGGTTACTTTTTTACCTTCTACCTCAATTTCGCCGTTGCTATTTACCTCAACGCCTGGCAATTTTTTAAGCACATCACCTAATTTTTTTTCTTTTCCGGTAGTGAACGAATCGGCATTGTAAACAATTGTATCTCCTTTTACGGTAACCGGCATTTCGTAAGTAATTTCAACAGCATCTAAATCGCTTTTGCTTTCATTTAAAACAAAATTTTTAACCGTTTCTTTATCGGAAAGCACCAAAATTTTAGACTGCGAATCAAAACCAAGATAACTTACTTTTAATTGCACCTTTTCGGGATTTTTAAGTTCTATTTTGTATTTTCCTTTTTCATTTGTAATGGAATAACCTGCCATAGAGCCATAGGATAAATCAATTGCAATCACGTTTGCCATTTCTAATGGTTTGCCTTGTTTATCGGTTACGGTTCCTTTTAAGATGTTTTGCGAAAAAACAGAAACAGCAAAAAGAAAATTTATAAGTAAAAAGAGTTTTTTCATACAAATGAAATTAAAATTTAGATGTAAATATTGTCTTTTAATTACTGAAAATCACATGTCTCCCTCCAGCGGATTTTTTACGTCTTCCTCTTCGCATTTCACGCATTTCATCTATCTTTTTTTTCATTATTTTATCGTATTCTGCTTGACTGATTACTTTCCCTTTTTTAGGCTCTTCAATTGTTATTTTCTCTTTTGGATTTAACACTATTTTGGTTGCTACTAATTGTCTTCTGCCTACATTTACCTCTAAAATTAATCCCGGAAGTCCTTGGTATAATTCCGGACCGTTACTTACCGGAATCTCCGGCGTGTACCACACGGTTAATTTTTGCATTTCCGGTTTTTTTATTTTAGTGGAATCGCTTTTTATTTCCTTTTTTCGCATTCGTCTAAAAGATTTTTCTTTTTTAACCATTGCTGTTGCTTTAAATGCAAGGTAATTACCTATTTGTTTAGATTCTTTTTCTAATTTCCAATCTATTTTTTTAAGACTGTCTTTAATTAGAAAAACTTTTCCGAAACTTTCTTTTTTCTTTGTGTATTTTTTTTGTGAAATATTTTTATATAAAATTCCGGAAGGTATTTTAAACGAAAAACCGCTAGCACTTGGTTGCTCTAATTTTTCTTCTTCTTTAAAAATGGAAGCCGTTTTATCAAAAGTTAGAATATACGATTTATTCAACATTTTTTTTAGCATTTCTTGCATCATTTTTTTTCGATCATCAGGGATTTTTAATGAATCCATCCTTTTTTTTGCTCCTTCACGCATTTTGGTTTTGGATTGATAATACACCTTTCCTTGAAAATCTTGTGCAAATAATAATGAGGAAGTAAATAAAACCATTAAAACGGTCACATTTTGCATAAAACGTATCATATCTTTTATTTTTAAATTTTTCAAATATAAAAAATGATACGTAATGTATGTGTTAATATTTGTTAATTTATTTCTTTTAACAACTCTTCTTCTCGTCTTTTAAACGGAAAATTATTTACAATTTGATTTCTAACCTCTAAACTACTAATGGTATTATTTTTTAAATTAGCAATTATATTCTGCAATTTTTCTTCTTGCTTCTTTTTTAAAATATAACCTACATTACCTATAATATCCGGAATTCCGGCAACATTACTACCAATAGGAATACAACCGCAAAGCATTGCCTCACATAATGCATTCGGGAATCCTTCAAACATAGAAAGTTGCAAATAATATTGATGTTGGTTGTAAATTTGCAACAATTTTTCTTGTGGCACATTATCTATAAAAATGATGTTTTTAGGTGCTTTTTCCGGTAAAAAAACTTTCCCAACAATTGTAAATCGGTACTCCGGATTTTTTTTTGCCATTGCAACTACCAAATCAATTCCTTTACGGTAATAACCAACTTCATCTAAGGCAAAACTTACCGTTAAAAACGAATTTTCTATACGATTTTCATTGGTAATCAGCCACTTTTTGGTATCGTATCCATTTACCACTTCGTTAATCGGCGTTTTGCAATTTGGCACTAAATGTAAAATTCCTTGTTTTGGGTATTTTACATCAATATAGGTATAAATACTCTTTGCCAAACTTTTGTGAACCGGTAAAATAAGCGAACAATGTCTAAACGAAAAAGCAGTAAACCAAGCTAAAATAGGCTTGGTAAATGCTCCGTAATTAATTTCCGGTAATTTTGCACAATCGGTTCCTATGGCAATAATAACAACTTTTTTATTAATAACTTTTCCGAAAATTATAGGTAAAAACGATACATATCCTGCCGATTGTATCACAATTCGGTTAAACCGAAAACTAAAAAATAACAAATAAAAAAATTGCTTTACAAAGGCAAACGGCAAATAACTTTTTTTTACCGTATTAAAATGATAATTGGTTACATCATACGATTTAGACAAGATTTTTTCATCGCGTTTTACAAAAGTAGCACGTTTTACATAAACCAATAACAGCTTTTCTTTGCGTTTTGTAGTAGAATTCAATTTTAGCTTTGTATTTTTGTTCCTTGCAAAACTACTACAAATAAATGATGTATTCTTTTTTTGGTCAAAACATAGACATAAATCTTAAAAATTCGGCTTATAAAAACCGACTTTTAGAGGAATTAATTCCTTATAAAACCGAAGAAAAAACACCTCAAATTACCATAACCGATGATTGGAAAGATTTTAATTACAAACCAATTTCTAACAATCCTAAACAACATTTTTACTATAAAAATGTAATCCATATTAAAGAAAAATTAACCGAAATAGCTTTTGTTTTTAACGGTCGAGCCGAAATAACTCACATATATTTTAAACTGATTACTGCTCCAAATGCTTTTAGAAAAAGCATAAGAAAATGGCTGAATATGCAATTTACCAACCGCACGGAAAATATCGGACAAATATTTCATGAAAATGTGCTAATTCCCTTATCTTTTTTTATAAAAGATGTGGCTCCGATTCACGCATCGGGATTTCAACACCAAAATAAAACTTATCTACTTGGCGGAACCGGTGGTGTTGGGAAAACAACCTTAGAACTCCTTTTTTGTATAAAGAAAAAAGCATCCTTTATTACCGATGATATTGCGATTATTAATAATGAAAATACGGTTTTTCCTAATTATAACTATCCTAAAATTTACGGTTACAACCTTATAGGAAATACAGAATTAAAAGAAAAAATCTTTAAAAAAGCCGGTTTTTTAAACAAAATACATTGGTTTTTACACCAAAAAATATTTGGTATTCAAAAGGTAAGACGAAAAATCTCACCTTTTAAATTATATGCTTCGGTTATTAAAAATCCGATTGCTATAACAGATTATCTTATTCTTTTTAAATCGGAAACTCCTGTTATAAAACAAGAAAAATTACCGATTAAAAACACCGTAAAAGCAAGTATTGATGTCATTTTAACTGAATATGCTTACTTTTTTAACCAATTAAAATGGCACGAATTTAATGCAAATGTTTTGGGTGAAAATCCGATTTACACCATTTCAATTTTACAAAAAAAATGGGAGAATACATTAGAATCTGCATTAAAGCAAACCAATAATTCTGTGGTTAAAATTCCGTTTTCAATTACGCATCAAGATTATCAAAGAGAAATGGAAAAACTATTAACCGATACTTCACTTTAAAAATGCCAAACGAAAATAAACATATAAAAGCATTAATTATTACTTATTATTTTCCGCCTGCCGGAGGTTCGGGCGTACAGCGTTGGCTTAAATTTATTAAATATTTACGTGATTTTAATATAGAACCAATCGTTTACACAGCAGAAAATGCCAATTATCCTATTACAGACAACACGCTTGTAAAAGAACTTCCTAAAAATATTACTATTTTAAGACAACCTATTTTTGAAGCAAACAATTTTATAAAAAGCAATCGTAAAAAAAGTAGCGGATTTCTCTCACAAAAACCTTCGTTTACCGGAAAAATAATGCAGTACATTCGTGCCAATTATTTTATTCCGGATGCTCGTAAATTCTGGATAAAACCATCGGTTTCTTATTTATCGAAGTATTTAGAAAAAAATCCGATTGATATTATCATTACCACAGGACCGCCACACTCTGTACACCTAATAGGTTTGGCTTTAAAAAAGAAATTTAAAATTCCTTGGATAGCCGATTTTAGAGATCCGTGGACAAACATCGATTATTTTCATAAACTACCTCTCACCAAAAAAGCAAAACAAACACATTTTAAGCTCGAAAAAGAAGTAGTGCAAACAGCAGATCAGGTGGTTGTTGTTGGTAAAACAATGCAACGCGAGTACCTTCCGTTAAACGGAAATACAACAATTATTGAAAACGGATTTGATAATTTTAAGGAAGATTTTAAAACAGAAAAAGATAAAAAATTTAGTCTGCTACATATCGGATTACTAAATCAAGACAGAAACCATAAAGCTTTATGGGAAGCCTTAAAAGAGTTAAAAAATGATGTAAAAGATTTTGACAAGGATTTAGAAATTAAATTAATCGGTAAAATCTGTGTAGAAGCAATTCATGAAATTAAAAAAAATAATCTTACCGATAATTTAACTTTAAACGATTACATACCACATCAAGAGGTTATAAAATACCAGAAATCGGCACAAGTTCTATTGCTTTTAGTAAACAACACTCCAAATGCAAAAGGCATAATTACCGGTAAAATATTTGAATACCTACAAGCCAAAAGACCCATTTTAGCTCTTGCTCCAACAAACGGTGATTTAGCCGAAATCATACAAGAAACACAAAGTGGACTTACCGTAGATTTTAACGATAAAGATAAAATTAAAAAGCAAATACTTTCGTATTACTTAAAATACAAAAATAATACCTTACAGATTTGTCCTAAAAATATTGAAAAATACCACCGAAAAGAACGCACAAAAAAATTAGCATCGGTAATTACAAAAATTACCGGTTAAATCAATAAATTTGCTAAAAATCCAAGCATCAATGAAAAAAATTATTACCATTTTAGGAGCAAGACCACAATTTGTAAAAGGTGCTGTACTCAGTAGAATAATTAAAGAACACAATGAAATTGAAGAAATCATCATTCATACAGGTCAGCATTACGACACTAATATGAGTGCTGTTTTTTTTGAAGAAATGGAAATCCCTAAACCAAAGTACAATTTAGATATAAACGGATTAAGCCACGGTGCAATGACAGGGCAAATGCTCGAAAAAATTGAAGCTGTTTTAAAAGATGAAAAACCGGATGCTGTGGTTATCTATGGCGACACTAATTCTACTATCGCCGGAGCCTTAGCTGCAAAAAAAATGCACATTAAAGTAATTCATATCGAAGCAGGATTGCGTTCTTTTAATATGAAAATGCCTGAAGAAATTAATCGAATTTTAACCGATAGAATTTCCGATTTATTACTTTGTCCAACCGATACTGCAATAAAAAATTTACAACAAGAAGGATATTCAAATTTACCAATCAATATCGTAAAAGCAGGTGATATTATGAAAGATGCTGTTCTTTATTACAGTAAAACATCTTCCGCGAAAGCGAAAATATATTTTAAATTAAACTTAAAAAAAGAAGATTTTATCTTAGCAACCATTCACAGGCAAGAAAATACAGACGATCTAGACAAATTAAAATCTATTTTTGAAGCGTTGGAAGAAATCCATAAAGAAACTCCGGTTGTGTTGCCATTACACCCAAGAACCAAAGCAATTTTAGAAAAAAACAACCTAAAATACAACATAACAACTATTCAGCCTGTTGGTTATTTTGATATGTTAGAACTTCTTAAAAATTGTAAAATGGTAATTTCCGATAGTGGAGGCTTACAAAAAGAAGCTTTTTTTAACCGTAAAAATGTGATTATAGCACGTGATGAAACCGAATGGGTAGAACTTGTAGATAATGGTTTTGCTATAATTACCGGAGCAAATAAAGAAAAAATAAAACAAGCTTACCGCTATTTTAAAGACAAAAAGAATGATTTTTCCGTAAATTTGTACGGTGATAACGTTGGAGAAACAATGTATCAAGAAATTAAAAAAATACTTTAAATTATGACTTTACCAAAATATTTACTTGCAGATAACAGTAATTATCCTGATGACCACTATGTGATTCATCTGGAGTTTCCGCGTTTTATCTTAAATCTAAAAGATGATTCAATTGAGTGGTTAGAAGTTTTTTCGGTTGAAGACCAAGAAGAAGTTACCAAACAAATAGCCGAATTAATCGATGAGGCAACACGCTTTTTTGATGAAGAAATGGCAAAATACGATTGATGAATTAAGATTTAAAATTAATTAAGTTCAATACTCAATAAAATATAAAACGGAAAAGCAAAAGAACAACTAAAGCTATTTTTTTGCAAATATTTTTTTACGTCATTTCTTGTATCGTATTATTTATGCTATATTTGCAGTAATGCCGAAAATATAAAGGATATGAAAAATGTATTCATTACATACAATAATAACTCAGAGATTGGAGAAAATACAGCTCTAAGAATGCAAACACTTTCCAATTTATATGGATTTTCAGTTTTTTTACCTTTTAGAATTGGTAAATCTACTATTTCCCAAGAGACAAAAGAAAGAATAAATAATTCTCGTTTTATTTTAGCTTTCTCAATTGGTAAGTATTCTAAAATATTAAGAGATGAATTAGAATATGCATTGTCAAAGAATAAGCCAATCATAATTATATACGATAGGAAAGAAAAAAATAAAATCCATTTTCCAAACAAAAATAACGTAAAAGAAGTGTTAATTGATTACTATAATACTGATGAAGCTTTACATCAAATATCAAATTTTTTAGATGAACAATTTAATGATATTAAATTAAAACAGCAAAAAAACGAAAATGCAATTGGAACTGCACTTGTTGGCATAGGCCTTGGACTATTGGCGTATTGGACTTTATCTGACAGCAAATAAATCAAAATGAAGCTATTTTATAAAGCTGCTATACTTGACACTTCTGTATTAATAGTTTTATATCATTTAAATTTGTTAGAATATTTGAATTTTTTCTATAACACTATAAGAATACCTAGAAAAGTTGAAGAAGAGTTCTTAACAAAACATAAAAGCCATAAAGAGCGAAGCGAGAGATATCGGTTTCTCTCTCATTTTTATAATAATAACAAATCTTGGTTTATTCCGTGTAATGAATATAGTTCTGATGACATAAAAATATATTTATCTCAAAAAGGAATTGATGCCGGCGAAGCAGAAATTTTTGCTCAAAATCAAGCATTAGGCAATAATCACGAAATATTACTTGATGAAAGACAAGCGAGAAAACTTGCCAAATCAAACAAAATTCATCACCACGGGGTTTTGTTTATTCTAGCAAATTTAGATGTGAAATTTAAAGTGTGTGATTATTTTGAAGCAGTAAAAAAAGTAAAAATAGAAATGAAAACCTATTTTTCTGAAGAAATAGTAATTGAAGTTTATAATAGTGTAAAAGATAATTAAAAAATAGACTAACGTTACAATTCTCTTCTCTTATGGAAAAACTAGGATAAGAAAAACATGAAAGACCTAAGTAATTACAGAAAAACATACCAAAAAGCCGCTTTGTTAGAAAAAGAAGTGCCTGAAAATCCGATGGAATTGTTTCAAAAATGGTTTTTTGAAGCTGAACAATACGAATCCGGAGAAGCCAATGCAATGAATTTAGCTACCATTGGTCTGGATGGTTATCCAAAAAGTCGCATCGTTTTACTAAAAAAATTTACTTGGGAAGGCTTTATCTTTTACACCAATTACAACAGTGAAAAAGGACAAGCAATTACACAAAATAACAAAGTTTGTCTTTCCTTTTTTTGGCAAGGTTTGGAACGGCAAATCATCATTAAAGGAAATGCCGAAAAACTGCCAGAAAATTTATCAAATGGCTATTTTGAATCCAGACCAGAAGGTTCTAAAATTGGAGCTTGGGCTTCTAACCAAAGTAAACCAATAGAATCTCGAGAAAAATTAGATGAAAAATTAAAAAGTTTCGAAAAGAAATTTAAAAACACCGAAATACCAAGACCAAAAAACTGGGGCGGATTTTTAATAAAACCCATTTCAATAGAATTCTGGCAAGGAAGACCAAACCGAATGCACGATAGAATTTTATTTACACTTCAAAAAGATTACAACTGGAAAATAGAACGTTTGCAACCGTGATTATTTAGTTTACAGTGTGTGCAGTGTGCAGTTGGCAGTGTTATGTTATTGTAGAATACTACTGAACGAATACTGATGACTAAGAAGCCGTCATATCCACAGCTTTACTAATTTTAGGTGGATTGTAATTATCCATTTTTTCTATTAAATCTTCAATGGAATTTGCTACCAAAAGCATATCTCGGTTTTCTTGTCTTAAAAACCCTTCTTTCACCATCACATCTAATTGTTTTAATATATTATTATAAAATCCATTTGTGTTTAAAATTCCAACAGGTTTAGTTTCAATATTTAATTGCCCTAAGGTTAATGCTTCAAAAAGCTCGTCTAATGTTCCAAAACCTCCCGCAAGAGCGATGTATCCATCAACCAACTTGCTGATTTTTACTTTACGTTTACTCATTTTTTTGGTAATATGCATTTTGGTAATGGTTTTATGAGCAACTTCCTCGCTTCGTAATAGATTAGGTATCACACCTATAACCTCACCACTTAAGTCTAAAACCGTATCGGCAACAACACCCATCAATCCGATTTTACCGCCACCATAAACCAGACCTATCTCATTAGAAGCAAAGCACTTACCAACAGATATCGCCGCTTCTTCATATATTTTGTTAAATCCTTTACCGGAACCACAAAAAACTGCTATTCTTTTCATATTTTTGTTATCTGAATAAATTTTCCGAAATTTACACAAATTATTATTGATGCACAATACAGATAAAGAATATGATGACGTAGTGAAGACTTGTAAAACACTTTTTAAAAAAAAGATGCGTGATTATGGGAGTGCTTGGCGAATATTAAGATTACCATCATTAACCGATCAAATTTACATCAAAGCAAAACGTATTCGTGAAATTCAAGACTTAAAAAAAACAAAAATAGATGAAGGACAAGAGGCAGAATTCATTGGTATTATCAATTACGCAATAATGGCTTTAATCCAAATGGAATTAGGCATTGCTTCCGAACCGGATTTAAACACGAATCAAACAATGGAACTTTACAACAAACACATTGCTAAAACCAAAGAATTAATGCAAAATAAAAATCACGATTATGGCGAAGCTTGGCGTGATATGCGTGTTTCTTCATTAACAGATTTGATTTTACAGAAATTGCTTCGCGTAAAGCAAATTGAAGATAACAAAGGAAAAACATTAGTTTCGGAAGGAATTGATGCAAACTACCAAGATATGATAAATTATGCTATTTTTGCACTAATACTACTAAACGAAAAACAGAACTAACAAGATGAAGAATTTTATCACACAGTTATTTAGAATAATTATTGGCGGTTTATTTGTATTCTCAGGGTTTGTAAAATTAGTAGATCCTGTTGGGACTGCGTACAAATTAGAAGAATATTTTGGTGCCGATGTATTAAATTTAGAATTTTTAATTCCGTATGCATTATACTTATCCATATTTTTAATTATGGCAGAAATTATGTTAGGAATTATGATATTGGTAGGCTTTAAACCAAAATTCACTACCATAAGCCTATTACTTTTAATACTTTTATTTCTCTTTTTAACTTGGTACTCGGCATACTATAATAAAGTAACTGACTGTGGTTGTTTTGGTGATTTTATAAAATTAACTTCTTGGCAAACATTTTATAAAAATGTTATTTTTACACCAATGATTTTGTGGTTGGTCTTTAACCATAAAGACATCAGGCCTATTTACAGTAGAAAATTTTCCGGATTTATAACTACATTATTTTTAATTGCCTTTTCAGGAATTGTCTATTATGTGTTACACCATTTACCAATTATCGATTTTAGACCTTATGCTGTAGGAAAAAATATTCCGGAACAAATGATTTATCCAAAAGATGCCAAACGTGATGTTTTTCAAGATACTTGGATTTACAAAGTAAACGGCGAGGAGAAAGAATTTACCACAGAAGAAAAACCTTGGGATATCGAAGGAGCTGAATTTGTAGATAGAAAAACAAAACTTATTCAAGAAGGTTATGTGCCACCAATCCATGATTTTACTATGGAAAAAAACGGACAAGATCTTACAAAACAATTAATGGGTGAAGAAAAGTTAATGCTAATTATCTCGCCAAATTTAGATAAAGCTGATATCGAAGGTTTTACAAATATTAAAAAAGTAACCGATAAAGCCTTAGATAATGGTTATACAGTATATATGTTAACTGCTTCACCTGATGAACAATTTAATGACATTAAAAAAGAATTTAATTTAGAATTTGATAACCTGTCATGTGATGAAACGACACTAAAAACAATAATTAGAGCAAATCCCGGAATTGTAACTATTAACAAAGGTACCATAGACGGAAAATGGAGCTATAATGATTGGGAGAAAGTAAAAATCCGTGAAGGAATGGGCAGAAAAACTACAACTATAGACTTTGACCTTAAAAAACAAATTGAAGATATTGGCATTGCCGATAAAAAATTCCGCTCTATTATCGATGCCGAAAACCCGGCTGTGAGAGATTCTTTAATGTATTTATACGACATCCCAAAAGATTCTATAGGAACAGATTTTTTTAGTAAACAACAAAAATTGGATTCCATTAACGGCATAAAAATTGAAAAAATTATTGCTCAAAGAGGTTATCCCGGAAAAAATTTGGTTGGCGAACTCAATAAGGACGTTGCTTGGTCGGTAATTATGCACACCAACAAGGTAAATAAATATATTGATTTGGTAATGGAAGCCGCCGAAAACAACCAATTATCTTATCCGAAAGCTGCCGAAATGCAAGATTTATATTTAATGCGAAAAGGATATCCACAAATTTACGGTACTCAAATTGCCGAAATTAACGGTTATGATAAAATTTGGCCTATTGCAGAAGTGGAAGGTGTTAACATTCGTAGAAAATATGCCAATTTTACACAAACAGTACAACAATACGCTAAAAAAGTTTTTGGAAAAAATTATTTCTTTGTACCAACAACAATGGACGAAGTACGTAAAGACCCAAATTATCATATTCCGGATAGCATCCCTAATGTTTTAGGTGAAGAGGAAGAAGAAAAATTCTTAGAAACAAGACGAGCCAAAGATGATACTTTATTTAATAAAGCCAAAGAAATTGAGGACATTAAAAAAGATAGTTTACCTCAAAAAGCAGATAGTATTGCAATAAAAGAAGTACAAAAAATAATAAAAGATTCTATCTAAATGTACAAATTACTCTTGGTTTTTATCGGTGGAGGAAGCGGAAGTGTTTTACGTTATTTAATAGGGAAATACTTTAACCAAGTAGAACACAATGTGTTTTTAGGTACTTTTATGGTAAATATTTTAGGTAGTTTATTTATTGGTCTTTTATTTGGTTTAGCCGAAAAAAGCCATGTATTAACACCTAATCAAACACTACTTTTAGCAACCGGTTTTTGCGGTGGATTTACTACTTTTTCAACCTTTGCCTTAGAAAATTCATCACTTATAAAAACAGGTAATTATTTTATGCTTTTTTTATATATTTCTTCTTCGATTGTATTAGGGATTTTAGCGGTTTTTTTAGGGATGTATTTAAGCAAACAAATAGGTTAACCGCAGATATTTGATTCTATCTAAAATATAATAAAAAATCGTCGGTATTGCTAAAAGCAACACCGACGATTTTTGTTTAGAATAATAATACAATATTACACAACCTACTCCTTAATAAACCGTTTGGTTAAAATCTTTTTATCGGTATAAACTTTAAGATGATATTTTCCGGAAGCCAATTCAAAAACAGGAAAGGAATACATATTATTTACTTCATTAATATGAATTTTATGGTACTGAATGATTTGTCCTAATTCATTAATAATTGCATATGCATTAATTTTATCTGATGTATCTAACAACTTTGCAGTCATATACACTTTATTAGTTGGATTTGGATAAAGCTCTAAACCATTTTCAATATTTTCACCGGAAAGGCTCGCATTGGTATCAACTACTACAAATTGCCCCATCATACCGCCATCTTCGTGATTTAACATATGACAATGATACATATAAGGCACTGTGGTATCTGCAAAATCTTCAAACTTTGTAATCACACGAACCGAACCTCCGCCTGACGGAATTAAAAACGTATCTTTCCAACCTTGTGCCGTTGCCGGAGGTGGATTTCCATCAACATCCAAAATTAAAAACTGAATATCGTGAATATGAAACGGGTGCGAAATAGCTGAATTATTGCTAATCGTCCAAATTTCTGTATTATTTAATGGCACTGTAACATTTATCGTATTCATATCCAAACTCACACCGTTGATAACAAAATCACCATTTAATTGTTGAAATCCGCCTTGAGCAGATTGCAAAGTAAAATTTCTTGTTGCATCTGCATTTGCTTCCAAATACGGCGTAATAGTGGTTAAAGTTGACGGAATTGATGTAACCGGATTAGCTGTTTGAGCACCAACATTTATGGTTAAAACCGTAAAATCACTTCCGTTTAACGGATTAGGATTATAATTATCTAATGGCATACTCGCATTCATTCCCGGAGATGTTCCACCGTAAATTCCGTTAGGAAACTCAGATGCATAACTTTTTAAATAAATTGTTTGACCTTCCAATCCGGACAAATCCACCAAAATCTCCGAACGCTCTCCGGATGCTAACTGTAAACGGTTTATTAATAAAGGTGTTTCACGTAAACCTCCATCGGTTGCTATTTGATAAAAATTACGATTATTATCAAACCCAAATCTAAAAACACGCTGTGTAGAACCGTTTAACAAGCGTAAACGCACTACTTGTGCCGGTAAATCTACCACAGGATCTATCGTGGCATTTACCATAAGTGTATCGTCATTATTAGAATGAAAAACAATCTGATTATTAGCATCAAAATCTTTTGTTTGTACCACTAACGGAATATCATCTACGCCATAAGTCCTCGGTAAATCCAAAGCAGCCTCTTGATCATCTTTAATAATAATCATTCCTGCAATTCCTTTGCTTACGTGCTCATCGGTATAGGTATCTAAATGCGGATGATACCACATTGTAGATGCATTATTCATCACGGTAAATTGTGGATTCCAAGTAGTTCCCGGATCTATTACCGTGTGTGGGCCTCCATCATTTTGTGCTGAAATATGCATTCCGTGCCAATGCAAAGTTGTTGGTTGCCCGAGATTATTTGTTACCTGAATATTTACATTTGTGTTTTTATGCAAAACTAATGTTGGCCCAAGAATAGAACCATTTGCTCCCATAGTAGCTGTTGCTTGTCCGGAAAAAAATTGATGTGTGCTATTTTGTAAATTCAAGTTAATATTTACATCATCGATAATAGGCGGAATTTCCAATTGATTTTGAGCTTTTACAAATAAAACAGCAAAAAACAAGGATAGGATTAGTAATTTTCTCATAATATCGCGTTTAAGAATGTGAATTTATTATATTTTATTTTTTATATTGTAACATTTGTTACCATTAATACGAATATCTTCCTCCTTCTTAACCTCTAACCAAATCAAATGCACCTTTAATTAATATGGTGTCTTCCGATTTTAATTCTTTTGAAATTACCTCAACAAAACCTTGATATTTTTTAGCTGTTTTAACATTAACCGGTTCAAAAATAAACTTATTTCCTTCTTGTTTTTCTAATTTTAAGACAACTAAATTATTTTCATTTTCCACCACGGCTTCTTCCGGTAAAGCAAAAGCTTCGGTACTTAAAGTTTCAATTTCGGCTTCTACAAACATTCCTATTGCAAAATTATTTTTAGATTCATCATGTAAATGACCATGTACTTTAACCGTTCTGGTTTGCTCGTCTATTTGTGTTCCAACTAGATGAACTTCGGCTTCATAAACAATATCTCCAGCTTCCGGAATGGTAAAATTAATACGTTGTCCCTTTTTAATTTTCATTACATCTTTTTCAAAAACAGATAATTCTACATGAACGTGATTGGTGTTTACAATTTCTAAAATCACATCGTTCGGTGAGATATGTGTTCCGGTACTCACATTTACTTTGGTAACATAGCCGTTAATTTTAGCAAATAACGTAATTACAGATGTGAAATTACCTGCCTCCACATTGGATAGTTTTATGTTTAATAACTGTAATTTACCTTTTAAACCATTATACATTGCCAATTGCGAATTGTATTTACTCTTAGCTTGTAAATATTTTTTTTGGGAAGTAATTTTTTCATCAAATAGTGTTTTCTGACGCTCGTATTCATTTTTTAGATACTCTAAATTTTGTTTCGCTTCTAAATATTCTTGTTGCATCGTAACAAATTCAGGATTTTCAATAGTAACCAGTGCTTGTCCTCTACGGACTTTGTCTCCGATAAGTAAATTGGATCTTTTAATATTTCCACCATAAAAAGAAGAAACAATTTGCTTACTTTGAGGTGGCACATCAATCACTCCTGTTGCCATAACCACAATAGGAAAATGCTTTTTAATCATTTTACCTAATTGCATTTTATTTTCATTAAATTGAGCTTTGGTTATAATAATTTCGTGATGTTCTTCTAGGGTATTTTCTTCGGTTTTAACCGGAATTTTTGAGTTTTCCTTTTCTTTACAGGAGAATAGGTTTAGACTAAAAATTAAAATGGATATATAGATTAAATTTTTCATTTTTTTATAAATTTATGTTGTTATACTGAATGACAGATTGATTAAATTGATTTAAATTTTTAAGGTATTGCAGGCGAATTTGAAAAGCGTTATCCAAACTTAAAATGTATTGAAAAAAATCAATTTCACCATGTTTAAAACTCTTATTTGCTGTATTTATAATAGTATTGGATAGCGTTAAACCTTCGGTATTGTAATAATTTAGATTTTTACGATATTTTTCCAATTCGTACAATAATCGTTTTTGTTTATTTTTTATTTGTAATTGAAAATTTTCTTTTTCTTGTGAAACAATTTCTTGTGAAATTTTAAATGCCTCAATTTTTTTCTTACTACTCTTAAAGAAAACCGGTACTTTTAATCCGATTTGAAAAGTATTAACTGCTCCGCTAAAAAAAGTGTTTGTTCCGTAATTATATCCTAAGTTAAAATCGGGCAACAAACTTCTTTTTGCTAATTTGGTTTGCTTACTAATGGTTTCCTTTTTTGCATCGTACCAAAGCGATGTTGGCAAAGATGTTAGCTCTGTTTCTTTGATTTTTAACGGCTTTAAAGGAATTATTTTTAAATCAAAATCTAAATCCACCTGAATTAAACCATTGATTTGCACCTTAATTTGTTCCAATTTGTTTTTTACGGTAAAAAACTGCATTTTAATTTCGCGTTGCTTAGCTTTTGCCGTAATTTTTTCGAGATAATTACTTTCTCCAAGTTCAAATTTACGTGAAGCATTTTTAGCAAATTGCCTGTATAAACTATCTAGTTTTTTATATACCAAGAATTTTTCATTAACATATAAATAGTTATAATAAGCCGATGTTACCTCTTTTTCCAGTTTCCGTTTTTTTATTTCATAAATAGAATTTACCGTTTTTACTTTACTCTTTTGCACTTCTTTACGTGCAGAATAAACTGTTGGAAAGGCGAATTCTTGTGAAACACCAAAAGTATTTAATATGCCCTTTTGTTCAAAAACGCGATCTTTTTCATTATTATAAGTAATATTTGTTTTAGCAATATTATTCTGTGCTTCCACCAACACTTCTTCACGATCACGTTGTAGTAAAATTGCTTGCAAACCTTTATTGTTTTTCACTGCAATTTCTTTTAATTCTTGTAGTGAAAGTGGTGCATTTTGTGCTTGCATTCCTAAAGAAATTAACAATAATAAAATAGTTATCACTTTGCCCTTTTTAGTAATGTGAAAACGTTTCCGCTCCTTACGGTTATCAAAAATAGCATATAAAACCGGCAAAACCATTAAAGTTAATAAAGTGGATGTTACCAAACCACCAATTACTACTGTCGCTAACGGACGTTGTACTTCGGCTCCTGCTCCATTTGAAATTGCCATTGGTAAAAAACCTAATGCAGCAGCTAATGCGGTTAACAGTACTGCTCTTAAACGGCTTTTAGCACCAAAAATAATTAACTCGTCATCTGTTTTCATTCCTTTGTGTTTTAATTCTTTAAATTCTTCAATTAATACAATTCCGTTTAAAACGGCAATACCAAAAAGAGCAATAAATCCAACACCTGCCGAAATACTAAAAGGCAAATCGCGTAGCCACAACAAAATAATACCACCAACTGCCGCAAACGGAATTGCGGTGTATATTATTAAAGCTTCTTTAACCGATTTAAAAGCAAAATAAAGAAGTATAAAAATTAAAATTAAAGCAATCGGAACTGCAATAAATAAACGTTGTTTTGCGGATTCTAAATTCTCAAATTGACCGCCGTAAGTAACCGTATAGCCAACCGGTAATTTTATTTTGGAATCGATTAAAGCTTTTATATCATCTACAACCGATTGCAAGTCTCGATTACGCACATTTACACCTACAACAACTCTTCTTCTGGTATTATCTCTAGATATTTTTGCAGCACCTTTGGTAAAGGATATACTTGCAATTTGGCTAAGCGGAATTTTTTCACCATTAGGTGTATCCACAAATAAATTTTTAAGATTGTCTAAATTCTTTCTATTTTCTTTATCCAATCGCAATACCAAATCGAATTTTTTTTCTCCTTCAAAAATACTTCCGACAATGTGACCGGCAAAACCCATAGATATAATTTCGGTTAAATCTGCTATATTTAATCCGTATCTAGCTAATTTCTTTCGATCAAACTTTACACTCATTTGTGGCAAACCTGCAGTTTTTTCTACGGTGATATCTGCCGCTCCTTGTACTTTTGCTATAACACGTTTAATTTCATTTGCTTTTTTATTTAACACATCTAAATTCTCACCATAAACTTTAATAGCAATATCCGATCTTACACCTGAGATTAATTCGTTAAAACGCATTTCGATGGGTTGTGTAAATTCTACCTCCATATTTGGTATTACTGCTAAGGCTTCTTTAAACTTATCTGCTAATTCATCCTTTGTTTTTGCGGTTGTCCATTCACTTTTTGGTTTTAGGGTAATAATTACATCCGATTCTTCCATTGCCATTGGATCTGTTGGTACTTCGGCAGCACCGATACGACTAACAACTTGCTTAACCTCAGGAAACTGTTTAATAATTTTCTCAATTTTAGTAGTAGTTTCCACCGTTTTTTTAAGTGATGTTCCTGTTTTTAAAACCGGTTGAATTACAAAATCTCCTTCGTCTAATGTTGGTACAAATTCGGCTCCCATTGTAGAAAAAATATAGAACGAAAGAGCAAGAATAACCAAAGCTCCGGAAACAATTATCTTTTTAGAACGCAAAGCCCAACGAATAGACGGCTCGTAAATTTTGGTTAAAAATCGCATTAATCTTACGGAAATATTTTTATCGGAAACATTACTAGGCTTAATGACTAAGGATGCCATTGCCGGAACGTAGGTTAAACCAAACACCATTGCTCCGATTAAAGCAAAACTAAAAGTCATTGCCATTGGTCTAAACATTTTTCCTTCAACGCCTCCAAGAGTTAAAATAGGAATAAACACAATAAGAATAATTAATTGTCCGAATATTGCCGATGACATCATTTTGGAAGCTGCTCCAAAAGTTACATCATCACGTACATCTTGAGATTGTATTTTATTTAATGTAGAAAACTCTTTTCTTTTAGATGTAATCTGAAAAGCTACAAACTCTACAATAATAACTGCTCCGTCGATTATAATTCCAAAATCAATCGCACCTAAGCTCATTAGATTGGCATCTACACCAAAAATATACATCATAGATAATGTAAACATTAAGGCAAGTGGTATCACTGAGGCGACAACTAAACCGGAACGCCAATTCCCTAATAACAATACTACTACAAAAATTACAATTAAACTTCCTAAAATTAAATTTTCATAAACGGTAAATGTGGTTTTCTCAATTAGTTCACTTCTTTCTAAAAATCCGTTAATGTAAACACCTTCCGGTAAGGTCTTTTCTATGGAAGCAACTCTTTCGTGTACGGCTTCAATTACTTTTTTAGAGTTCCCTCCTTTTAACATCATTACTTGTCCGAGTACTTTTTCTCCCTCACCATTAGCGGTAATTGCACCAAAACGCGTAGCAGAACCGTAACCTACTTTTGCAATATCTTTAATTAAAATCGGTTTTCCGTTACGTTTTATTACGACAGTGTTTTCTATATCTTCTAAACTTTTCATTAAACCCTCTCCTCTTATAAAATAGGCTTGATTTACTTTTTCTATATAGCCACCTCCGGCAACGCTATTATTTTTTTCTAAAGCTGTATAAACATCACTAATTGCAATTTTCATTGCATTAAGTTGCTTAGTATCTATTGCAACCTCATATTGTTTTAAAAAACCTCCCCAAGTATTTACCTCAACCACACCTTCGATACCTGAAAGCTGTCTTTTTACAATCCAATCTTGTATAGTACGTAAATCCATCGCATCGTATTTGTTTTTATATTCCGGTTTTACATCTAAAATGTATTGGTAAATTTCACCTAAACCGGTTGTTATTGGTCCCATTTCGGGCGAACCAAAACCTTGCGGAATACTTTCGCGAACAGCAATTAATTTTTCGGCAATAAGTTGTCTTGGCAGGTAAGTTCCCATACGCTCTTTAAACACGATGGTTACAACCGATAAACCAAATTTAGAGGTAGATCGGATTTCTTCTACGCCGGGTAAATTAGACATTTCGAGTTCTACAGGATAGGTAATAAATTGTTCCATATCTTGTGTAGATAAATTTTGTGAAGTCGTGATTACTTGCACTTGATTATTGGTAACATCAGGAACGGCACCAATGGGTATTTGAGTTAAAGAATAAATTCCAAATCCGATTACAAAAGCAGTAAACAGGAAAATGATAAATTTGTTCTTTATGCTAAATTTTATGATAGATGATAACATGATTTTGAATGTTGAATTTTGAATGTTAAATGTTGAATTTTGAATGTTGAATGAAAAGTAGTAAATACAAAGTGGTGAATACAAAGTATATCACATTCTATTAAATAGGTAAATTCCTAAAAAATAGTAACATATAGAAATATCAGAATAAAAAACCAAAAACCAGGTTGTTGTTTTTTATTCTTAACTTTTCATTTATAATTTTTAACTTAATCGTGGAGGCTGAAAGATTTTTTCTTTTTCAAAAGAAGAAAATAAATTTTTAAAAGAGAAATTATTTTCTTTTGATAAAATTTCACTTTTAAGCGGAATTTCATCAAAATCTTTAAAACAAATATAATGAAAATGCATATTTATTTCTGTACTATTGTGATGTTTATGATTTTGATGTTCTTTTTGATGTTGTTTTTGATGTTCTAAACGCAAATCACCAAAATGCTTGCTGATAAAAGTAGTAAAATCATCACCATATTTTACTTGATGTATTTGATAATCTTCAAATAACTCATCAATTTGAAAAATTATATCAACATAAGAAAACATCCCTTGAAAAAGGATAAATACTGCTAATATTATGTTTATAATACTTTTCATTTGAGGCAAATATAGGGCTATTTCAAATACAAAAGGAATAATTTATCATCTAAAAAAATTATAGCACAATAAGAATAATTTATAAAGTCGATATTTTACTTTTAAAATATCTTATTTTTGTATATTGTAATATGAATTTTATGTACAAAAAATTAGAAGAATATATCGTTTCAATCGCAAAAATTGAAGTTAAAGAAAATCGAAAAAAACAGTTACAACAACTTATAGCCTATTTACAGCAAAAAATTAACACTAAGCAAAAAATACGCTTGCAATTTATTTGTACACATAATTCACGAAGGAGTATTTTAGCACAAGTTTGGGCACAAACTCTGGCTTTTTATTTTAATATTGATATGCTTTTCTGTTATTCGGGCGGAACGGAAGAAACAGCAGTTTATCCGTTTATCATTAAAACGCTAAGTGAAACCGGTTTTTTAATACAACAATTATCCTTAGATGAAAACCCTGTTTACGCTATTAAATTTTCAAAAAATGAACAACCTATAATTGCTTTTTCTAAAAAAACAGATGGCGTTTTTAATCCGGAAAATAAATTTGCCGCTATAATGACCTGCTCAGAGGCCGATACTGCTTGTCCGATTGTAAAAGGAGCGGAAAAGAGAATTTCATTACCTTATAATGACCCTAAAAAATACGACGATACACTCTTACAAAAAGAAAAATACCAAGAACGTAACAGTCAAATTGCCGGAGAATTATTTTATGTTTTTTCTAGGTTAAAATAACACCAAGTTCTCCGTTAAACAATTCTAATGGTTTGGCATTTTCTGTATTGACAGAATCTCTTTTTATTATGAATTCTTTTTCGAACATTTCATTGCCAACAAAAAAACTGATTTTAAAATAATTATCTAATTTTTTTAAGACACTATCTTCAATAAATTCGATTTTAGCAACTGTATGAGCCGGTAATTTATCCATTTTATGACGCATTGGTGCGGTTTTTTGTGTTTCGTTAAAACCATAAACCAATATTAAAACCATTTCTAAATCTTGGTCTTTTTCATTGATTAAATACACGTTCCAATCATCTGTTTTAAAAGTGTCGTTTTTTTGTAAAACAACTGCTAATTTTATGTCTTTTACTTCTTTGGGTTTTATATGCTCTTTCATCTGTTTATAATTTTGTATTGTACTTATTTTATAATGAGTGCTCTAAGAAATTTACACCTGTTTTTGGTCTGTATATTTTAAAATTAATCGTGAATGTTTCGTTTTATTATTTTAATGCATTTGTTTTAAAAGCTCTGATTTAAATATTATGCATCAAAACACAAGATTAATAAAGTAAAATTACCTCAATCTGTACATTATTCCCCTCTTGAGAAGGGTTAGGGGTGTGTTCATATTTTATCTTTTTTACGAATAGACACACCCCCAGCCCCTCTCAAGAGGGGAGTTCCGTTTGTCTTTGAAGGGATATCTATCTTTTTTTGATGTATAGTTTTCATCTGTTTATAATTTTGTTTTGTATACTTATTTTATAATGAGTGCTCTAAAAAATTTACACCTGTTTTTGGTCTGTGTATTTTAAAATTAATCGTGAATGTTTATTGTTTCAGTTTTGAGAGTAAAAATACATTATTTTACGGTAAAAAGAAAAACTATTCTTTAATCGTCTCCTCAACACTACCACAAGTGAGCATCTTATCACCGAAATACGGATTTTTAATTTCTTTTTCTAAACTTAACCAATCTGCTCCTTGATTGCTGTTTGCCATCGGGCAATGGGCTATGTAAATGGTTTTATCCGTTCCAAAAGTTTTAGCTAAAACAATCATTTCATTTGACAAACTGATAAATAATTTTCTTTGTGCTTCGATATCTGTTTCATTTTGCATAGTTTCTAAAATTGATTTTATTTTTTTATTTGCAGGCATCCAAATTTCATGTGCTTTTGGCTTTTTAAGCAAACTCATTTGTACTTTTTCTAAATCTTGTAACATTTTTTCTGCAACAGAAGATGCTTTTTTAACATCGCTGGCCACAAAAGCATCTTTTAAGGTTAAATAATCATTAAAAATATATGTTAATTGCTTCTTAAATTTTTTATTAACATCAATTCTTTCTATATTTTTTATTTTTTCACTTTTATCTTCATTATTCACTATTAATTTTTCACTTTCATTATTCATCATTGAGCGTTTTCCTAAAAGTTGAGCTGTTGCATCTACGGTAAATGTACCATTTACTACAATTTCATCACCTGGATTTAAACCGAAAATCACTTGGTAGGCTTCATCAGATTCTTGTCCTAATTGCACCTCTCGTAATTCAAAAATGGAAGCATTTTTTTTCGTTTTCACATAAACAACCGAGCGTTTACCTGTCCATAAAACAGCTGTTTTAGGAATAAATGTTGCTTTTTTAGCTTTATTTTTACCTTGCGAAATTTTTGCTTCGGCAATTAAAATCATTCCCGGTTTTAGCTGTTTTTTTGTATTCCTTAAAGTTGCTCTTGCTGTAGTGGTTCTGGTTTTTGGATTTAATAACGGATCTATAAAATCTATTTTTGCTTTTATGATTTTATCCGGAAAAGCGTTTAATTTTATCGTTACATTAGTTCCTTTTTTAATATTAGGGAGATCTTTTTCGTACACATCTAAATCAGCCCAAACAGTAGATAAATCGGAAACTTTAAAAAGAGCTGTTCCCTCTTTAACATGATTACCTTCTTCTACCATAATTTTTGTAATGTACCCTGATACATTTGCGTACAAATTAAAATTGGTAATCACTTTTTTATTATTTTCAATTTGTTGAATTTGTTTTTCGGAAATTTTCCAATTTTTTAATTTATTTCTAACTGCCTTATATAGTTCGGGTTGCTCATTTTTTATATCTAAAGCCTGAATAAATTCATTTTGAGCAGTAACAAGTTCCGGTGAATATAGACTTGCAATTAAACTACCTTTTTTTACAAACTCTCCTTCACTTTTATAGTATAATTTTTCTATTCTACCTCCAAAATGAGCCGTTTGTATAGCAGATTTTTTATCGTTCTCACGAATAGTACCTGATAATTTTAAATTATTTTCATGTGAATTATCAAACTTATTTTTAGAACCTATTATTTGTGTCTGAATATTTGCCAAAGCCATAGCATTTTTAGTCATTTTAAAACTATTTGCCGACAGGCTTTCATCGTTTTTAGTTTTAGGAATTAAGTCCATTCCGCAAATCGGACATTTTCCGGGTTGAGGCATATCAATTTGTGGGTGCATAGAGCAAGTCCAGTGTTCTATTGCTGTTTCTCCTTGATGTGCATTTTGCTCCTTAACGGAATTACTTCCCGAAAAGGCGAATTTACCAATTAAAATTCCGGTAATTAAAATAACAATTAGGAATAAAATTTGTTTTGTTTTCATCTTTTTTAAATTTATGTTTTTTATTTATTTTTTAATATTTTTCGTACTGTAGGTGAAGTTACAAACCAAAGCAAAAATCCGCTCATTACAGTTATTAAACCTAATAATGAAAAAATGCGTAAGGTTGTTGTATTGATATTATCTCTATTTTGGTAATCCATTGTATGTGTCATCCACAAAAAATCAAACCATCGCCACTGTTGGTGTCTTACAGTTTGAAACTGTCCATCTTTTTGTGAAATATAGGCTTTTAAATTATCCTTTCCCTTATAAGAAATAACGTATGCAGGCAATAACCGCTCACGATATTCATGTTTAGGAGGCACTTTGTTTATCAAAGATACAGTTGCAACTTTCATCGAATCTTTAATGTATTTTTTTGCAACAAGAAGTGCTTCTTTTTTGGTAATTCCGGTTTTTAATATTCCGGTTTTAGCGTTGTATAAATTTTTATTATTGATAAAATAATACGGTTTTCCGCCAATATCTTTTAAAGAAATTGTATAAATACCTTCTGTTAAATGTAATTTTGAAGGACTTATAAGCGAATCAAAACGTACTTTAGTAACCGGTGTTTTTCTAAAATGGTCACCGTGAATTTTATCTATATTTGTCCAACTAAAATACAAACCGCTAACAATCCATAATAAAAATTGAATACCCAAAAACAGACCCAAATAACGGTGTGTTTTTCTTATTTTTAAAGATGTTTGTCTATTTACCATATCTCTTTTTTATAAATCTTTTAAAATTCTATCCATCCATTGTAAAATTTCGGTTTTATCATTTTTAGATAGAATAGCTTCTTTATGAATAAAAGTATACGTTTTAAGAGGCATTTCATTTTTTTCTATTTGACTACGAATAGATTTTAACTTACTCTTTTTCTTTCGTTTAGAATAATTCCCAAATTCCGAAAAATTTAATTCTTCTTTCCCTTCATTAATATGATTTTCTAAAAATAGTGCTATTGGTTGTATTTTATTATACCATGGATATTTTGTATGATTACTATGACAATCATAACAAGATGTTTTTATTTTATTCTGTACTGTTTGAGGAGCTTTATATATTTTAAAAATATCTGTTTTTTCTATTTGCCCACTTTCATTATATTTTTTTGGAATAAATTGCATCAACAGAAATGCTGCAAATAAGATAAGAACTCCTTTTTTAAGTTTGTTTTTTGTAATCATATACTTTATTTTAATTAAGGTTGAGATGCAAAAAAGAACTTCACATCTCAACCAATGCAACTAACTAATTAATTTATTTGTTTTTTTATACTTCCACATGTAGGCATTTTTTCACCAAAATACGGATTTTTAATTTCTTTTATTTCACTAAGCCAATAAGCTCCTTTATTATTATTTGCCATCGGACAAAAATCAAGATATATTGTTTTTTCGGTTCCTAATAAAGTTATTAAATCCGTTATATCTTCACTTAAAACTTCAAAATGTTCCCTTTGGTGTTCTATGGGACTTTTAATGATATGCTCTGCTTGTTCCATTGCATTTTCAACAATTTCTTTATATTCTTTTCGCTTACTTTCATTTAATTTTGCTGTATCTAATTTATTGAATGCTGTTAATAATAGCTTTGCTTCTTTTGCTGCTTCGGTTTTATTTGATTCTACTAATGCATTTTTTATTTGAAAATAGGTATTTAAAATAGGTGTAGTTGCTATATTTCTAGTTTTATTTTGCTTTATATCTGTCATTTTAACTTCGGATTTACTCCCATGTTCATGATCTCCATGATTATGTTCTTTGACTTCATTTTGAACTTGGTTTAATTTTTTATTAGTTGTTTTCTTTTCTTTACAAGAAGAAACAACTAATAAAACTACTGCTAATACATATATTATTTTTTTCATTTTTAAATTATTTAAAGGATTTATATTGTTTTATTTTAAATTAATATTTCGCAAACGCAAAGAATTAGCAATAACGGAAACCGAGCTAAAACTCATTGCTGCGGCTGCAATCATAGGTGATAAAAGTAATCCGAATACAGGATATAACACACCTGCCGCTATGGGAACACCCAAAATATTATACACAAAAGCAAAAAATAGGTTTTGCTTAATATTTTTCATAACGGCTTTACCAAGGTTTACTGCCTTTACAATACCCATTAAATCTCCTTTAACCAAGGTTACTTCACTACTTTCTATGGCAACATCGGTTCCGGTTCCCATAGCAATGCCAATATTAGCTTGTGCCAATGCCGGAGCATCATTTATACCATCACCTGCCATAGCAACTATTTTTCCTTGAGCTTGCAAATCTTTAATTACTTTCAATTTATCTTGTGGCAAACACTCGGCTTTAAAATCGGTTAAGTGTAATTGATCTGCTACAAATTTTGCGGTTAAATTATTATCACCAGTAAGCATGATCACATCGATACCTAAATCTTGTAAACGTTTTATCGCTTCAACACTTGTCTTTTTAATGGCATCGGTAATCGTTACATAACCACTTACCACGTTATTTACCGAAATGTAAGAAACGGTTTTACCTAAATTCTGTTCCTTTTCTATGATTTTTTCCAATTCATCAGAAATCTTGGCATCTAATTCCTCCATTAATTTTTTATTCCCAAGTGCTATTTGTTTTTCACTTATTTTTCCGGTAACACCTTTTCCGGATATCGCTTTAAAGTCTATGGGTTTTTGCAATTTTACTTGTTTTTGCTTTGCATATTTTACAATAGCTTCTGCCAAAGGATGTTCACTAAATTGGTTTAAAGAAGCAATGAAAAAGAGTAAATCTTCACTTTCTTCGCCCAAACGATTTACAACTTTTTCGACTGAAGGCTTTCCCTCGGTAATTGTTCCTGTTTTATCTGTGATCAGTACATCTACTTTATTTAGATTTTCCAAGGCTTCTGCATTTTTAATTAATACACCGTTTTGAGCACCTTTACCAACTCCAACCATCACAGACATTGGTGTTGCCAGACCGAGAGCACAAGGGCAAGCGATAATCAACACAGCAATTGCATTTACAAAAGCATATACTAGTGCAGGCTCTGGACCAAAAATTCGCCAAACTATAAACGTAATTATCGAAACTCCTACCACGATAGGTACAAAATATTTGGATATTTTATCTGCCAATTTTTGAATAGGTGCACGAGAACGACTCGCATTATTTACCATTTGGATAATTTGTGAAAGTAACGTTTCAGAACCTACTTTTTCGGCTTCCATCACAAAAGATTGATTGCCATTGATAGTACCGCTACTAACTTTATCTCCTATTTTTTTACTTACCGGAATTGGTTCTCCGGTTATCATACTTTCATCTACATTACTACTGCCTTCTACTATTTTTCCATCTACAGGAATTTTATCTCCGGGTTTTACACGTAGTAAATCGCCTTTTTTTATGCTGTGAATAGAAACTACTTTATCGCCTTCCGGAGTTACTAATGTAGCCTCGCTTGGTGCTAATTTTAATAATTCTTTTATTGCTCCACTGGTTTGGCTATGTGCTTTGGCCTCTAGCAATTGTCCTAATAATACTAGTGTTAAAATTACGGTTACCGCTTCAAAATAAACAAATACAGTTCCGCTTTCAGTTTTAAATTGATCCGGAAAAATACTAGGAAATAACAAAGCAAATACACTAAACAAAAAAGCTGCTCCTGCACCTAAACCAATTAATGTAAACATATTTAAGTTCCATGTTTTAACCGAGTTGTAAGCACGTTCAAAAAACATCCAAGTAGCATAAAAAACCACCGGTAAAGACAAGAAAAACTGAATCCAATTCCAGGTTATTTGAGGAAGTAATTTGGCTAATGGTTTTCCGGGAATTAATTCGCCCATAGCAATAACAAAAATTGGAAGTGTAAAAGCAACTGCTATTTTAAATTTTTTTAACAATTCCTTATATGTTTTATCTTCTGCACTATCTGTGGGCTCCAACGGGACCAAATCCATTCCGCAAATAGGGCAATTTCCCGGTGCATCGCGTATAATTTCGGGATGCATCGGACAAGTATATTGTACCTCTACTTGTAATTTAGGCTGTTCAACCAAAGGCATTCCGCAAACCGGACAATCGCCTGCTTTATTGTACGTTTTCTCGCCTTCGCAGTGCATAGGACAATAAAAGACAACGTTTCCTTCTTCCTTCAATTTAGTTTCTTTATGTTTTTCATGTCCGGGCATTTCTATGGTATAATGCAATCCTGCTCTTAATAGAGTTTCTTGTAATTTCTCTAAGGGAACATGTTTGGTCATTTCAAGTGTAACTTCTCCTTGTTTAAGGTTTGTATCTATCTTTGTAATTTCTTTTAAATTAGACAAAGCGGACTCCACACTAGTTTTGCAACCAATGCAAGTCATTCCGTTTATTTTATATGTGTGTTTCATAATGTTTTTTTTTAAACTGTTTTTTTTCTAAATCTATATTTTTAATTTCTTTTAATTTGTTTATCCGGAACAATCCACATCAATGCTACAGTTATATAACAAAGCATTGCTATAACATGATTATAAAATGATAATAAAATACCGATGATATATAATGTTATAGAAATTATTTCTTTTAAAGTTGTTCCTTTTCTAAGTTTTAATTGACATTCCTTTTTATGTACTCTAACAATTACATTTTGCAAAAAGGCAAAGGAAAAGGCACTCATTAATAGTACAAAACCATAAACAGCCATTGGAGCAGCCCCAAAATGATACTCACCCATCCAAGAGGTTGCAAATGGTATTAAAGATAGCCAAAATAACAAAATCAAATTTGCCCACAGAATACCACCGGTTACTCTTTCTGTCTGTCTAAATAAATGATGGTGATTACTCCAATATATACCTAAATACACAAAACTTACAACATAACTTATTGCAACCGAAGCTAAGGGTCTTAATGCTTTAAAACTCGGATCATCAGGAGATTTAAGCTCTAAAACCATAATTGTTATAATAATTGCTAAAACAGCATCACTGAATGCCTCTAATCTTGTTGTCTCCATAGCTAATACATTTCATTATCTACTTTAGTTTTTTGATGTTTATTTTCTATTTGAATTGTTGAAAAATAAAATTTAAACTTATCTCTTAAAATTTTAGTCGCTTGTTTTAAAATCTTTTCCGATTTTAAAATATCACTTATTTGTAGGTGTACCGAGAAAATATTTTTACCGGAAGTTAATACCCAAGCATGAGGATGTTTTATCGATTTTACTCCTTCAATATTCAATAATGATGATGTAACCTCATCGAGATTTACTTCTTTTGGTACGGTTTGTAATAAAATATTTAAAACTTCTTTAATCATTTTGTAGGAAGCCCAAAGTAAAACTACACCAAATGCCATACCTAAAATTGGATCAATATTAGTATAACCGGTAAGTTTAATAACTAAGGCTGCAATTATAATTAATATACTCCCAACAAAAGTTTGCATAATATGCCAAAAGGCACCTTGCATATTTAGGTTTCCTTTTTGTTTTTTATAAATCAATTTAAAAGAAATAACTTCTGTTATTAAACCTCCAAATGCTGCGATTAACATAATCCCAGTAGGTAATTCAAAATCTTTCCCTAAACGATTATATCCCATATAAAGCACATAAAAAGCCATTAGCAATAAAAACACTCCATTTAATAAAGCTCCAATTATTTCTGCTCTTTTAAACCCAAAGGTTGCCTCTTTTGTAGCTTTTTTTTGAGATATTTTATTGGCAATAAAAGCAATCAATATTCCACCAACAGCTGAAAAAGTGTGAAAAGCATCTGATATTACTGCAACCGAGCCCGAATAGAAACCTAAATAAAGTTCAATCACAAAATATATACCAGTAAGCCAGCCGGTTATTTTGAGTATTTTTGCATCAGTTTCCATTCGATGGAAACTACTTTTGGTATGATTTTTATTTGCATCCATATTAATATTTTTTAAAATCGAAGAGATAAGCCTGCTCCTGCTCCAAAACGATTATCGTAACTTGCCATTAATGAAAAACTTCTTGATAACATATATTCAGCTCCGGCATTCCAAACTGTTTCGGATTGATAGTTAATATTATTAGGTAAATAATTTAGAATACCTAAATCTATTTGATATTCATAATATCCAAAAACAGAAAACTTTTTAAACAGTAAAATACTTCTTCCCAATGAAATTCTCGGTCTTAATTTACTATCTACACGCAAGTCTAAATTAAACATATAAGGTGTCAAATATTTTATACCCACAACTGCTGTTGTATTAAAATCATTTAAACTATCAGATATTTTATTTTCTATATTTACACCTCCAAATACACGTAAATAATCGTGTAAATAATAATCGTAAGTTGCTTCTGCTTCCATATTTTTATTATAGCCATATTCCAAGGAAACATTAAATTGATTTCTAATATTTGAAGATGTTAAGTTTAATACAACCATACTTGAAGTGGCATCTAACATTCCCCAATTATAATATCTATCTGTTTCGGCAATTAATGTTTTTATGGGATATAATTTCATTCTAGGATCACGAGGCGTATCATAACTAATTACACGTGCCATTCCTCCCATCATATGATATAAAATGTGGCAATGAAAAAACCAATCTCCGTACTCATTACCATAAAATTCAATGGTTACTGATTGCATCGGAGGAACATTAACGGTGTGTTTTAAAGGTGAATAATCGCCATTTTTATTAATCACTCTAAAAAAATGACCGTGTAAATGCATTGGATGATGCATCATTGTTAAGTTATTCAAAGTAATACGAGTTACTTGATTTCCTTTAATTTTTATTTTATCGGCTTCTGACAAAGGCACTCCATTCATACTCCAAATATAGCGTTGCATATTTCCGGTTAAGTTTAATAATATTTCTTTTACAGGAATTTTTTTATCAAAATTGGTCTTTTTAGGTGATTTTAAATAATCATAATTGTATTCCATTTCTTCTTTTTTCATTGTTGAACTCTTTGAGTTGTCTACTTTTTCCATTGTAATTTTTGATGATTTTTTCATTTCATTTTTAGTAATGTCTTTTGACATTTTCATTTTTGATGAAGTCTGCGTTTTAGAGCCTGCCATTTCTTTCATATCACCCTTCATTTGCATACCGTATTCTTTTTTCATTTTATAGCGTTCATCTTTTTTAGGACGAAATTTTAAAGCGTGTGCACCCATTTTCATATCCATTTTAGCCATTTTTTTCATCATAGCGATTTTGTCCGGCTTTGGAATGCTCGGTGCTTTTAGTACTTTTCCGTTTCCTATAAAAGCTGATGCTGTTCCATAACCATCTTGTGCCGTTATTTTAAATTCTATTTTTCCATTTTCCGGAATGGTTACAATAAAATCGTATGCTTCAGCAATGGCAATAAAAATTTTATCTTTTTTTACTGGTACAACATCTAAACCATCAGCAGATATTAAAACAGGATTTCCGCCTCCAAAAGTGATCCAAAATTGGGTAGATGCTCCACCATCAATAATACGTAAACGCACTTTTTCCCCAGGCTTAAAGTCTGGATAATCCACCGTTTGTTTGCCATTTATTAAAAATGCAGGATAATAAATATCAGCAATATCGGCACCTTCCATTCTTTGTTTCCAAAAGTTAAGTTGTGCTTTAAATGCCTTTCTTTTTATAACTTGATATAAAGGAGTTGATGTTCCTTTACGATTACTGTACCACTCGTTTCCTCTTTTTAAATTTCTTAAAACGGACATTGGTTTTTCATTAGTCCAATCAGATAACATTAATACTAATTCTTTATCGTATTGTAAGGTTTCCTTTTTAGGATGAATGACAATCGCTCCAAAAACACCAACTTGCTCTTGTAACATTGTATGACCGTGATACCAATATGTTCCTGATTGTTTGATAGGAAATTCATACTTAAGCATCTGACCAGGTTTAATTGGTGGTGTGGTTAAATATGGTACTCCATCGTAAAAATTAGGTACTAAAAGTCCGTGCCAATGGATAGAAGTTTCTACATTCATTTCATTTTTTACGTAAATAACAGCATATTCACCTTCGGTAAATTCTAATGTTGGTCCGGGAATTGTGCCATTTATGGTCATTCCCATAACTTCTTTACCTGCTTTATTTACTTTTTCTTGTCTTAACGTTAAAGTATATTCTTTAACTGGAAGCTTGTCTGTATTACCCTCAATGCTTTTTTTAGTTTGAGCATATATATGAAAACTGACAACTACTAGTAGTATATTTATGATTTGTTTCATTTTTATTTTTTTTAAATTATTATTCGTTTTTTATTATTAATCTGTTACTTTTTTCATAACTGAAATAACTTATCATCCAATTAATACCCACTAATAATTTATTTTTAAATCCACTTATGGACATTAAATGCACAAATGACCAAAGTAACCAGGCGAAATAACCGGCAAATTTTAATTTTCCTAAATCTGCAACTGCTCTTCGTTTACCAACAGTTGCCAATGATCCTTTATCTTTATAAACAAAAGGCAGGAGATCTTTTTTATTAATGATATTTAAAATATTTTTAGCCAAAATTTTTCCTTCCTGTATTGCTGCTTGAGCAACTTGCGGATGTCCATATGGTGTTTTATTTGTAATAACGGCAGCAAGATCTCCTAATGCAAAAACATTATTTAAGCCTTCTACTTGTAAAAATGGATTTGTTTTTAGTCTATTTCCTCTAATAAAATATTTTGAATCGATACCTTTTGGAGCCTGTCCTTTAACTCCTGCAGTCCAAATAAGATTTTTGGCTATTATTTGTTTTCCATTATTTGTGCTGGCTATTTTACCATCATACTCTATTACAATTTCGTTTAGCAATACTTTTACTTCTAATTTTTTTAAATATTTTAATGTTTTATCGGATGCGTTTTTAGACATCGAAGATATTAATCTACTAGAACCTTCAATCAAATAAATATTCATTATAGATGCTGGATATTCAGGATAATCTTTAGGTAAGATATATTTTTTAAATTCAGCTAAAGCTCCAGCCATTTCTACTCCTGCAGGACCACCACCAACAATAATAAAATTGGTTAATGCTTTACATTCTTCCTCATTACAAGTAATAGTTGCCTGTTCCAAATTTTGCAATATTTGATTCCGGATGTTTAGTGAGTCCCTAATATTTTTCATACCTAAACTATGTGCTGCAATTTTTTTATTACCGAAAAAATTGGTTTTCGTTCCTGTTGCTAAAACCAGAAAATCATAATAAACAATCCCTTTATCAGTATGAATAATGTTTTTATTTATATATATTTCACTAACTGTTGCCAACCTAAAAAAAACATTTTTATAATTCGATATTTGCTTTCTAAAAGGAAAAGCAATACTATCAGGTTCTAAACCACTTGTAGCTACTTGGTATAATAAAGGTTGAAATTGATGATAGTTATTTTTATCAATCAAAATTACTTGAACCGGTTTGTTTTTTAAACCATCAATTAAAGATAAACCTGCAAAACCACCACCAATAATCACAACTCTTGGAAATGCAGAATCAGGCAAACAAATAGTTTGTTTTTTATAATCAATGGTTGTTTTTGTTGATGTTGTAGTATTTTCCATTTTTTATTTATCTTTATTAATATCTGAAAGTAACTTTACTTTAAATTGCATTTATAGAGTTTTCATCGGTTTTAATTTTATATACACTCTCTACTTTTGAAATGATAATCATTCCATCACCTCGATAACCGGTTCTTGCTGTCTTTCTTATTATTTTAACAACTTGTCCTAGTTCCGATTTTCGGACAAGTATTTCTAATTTAATTACTCGATAAGCATCAGCAAAAGGAAATTTTGTACTAATATGTTGTTTTTCATGATCAGAATAATTACCGGTTCCTTCACAATCAACCATCGTCATACAACAAAAACCTTTTGATTTAAGTGCTTTATAGACTTGTTCCATTTTTTTATATCTTATATATGCTTTTACAAGTTTCATAATTATATGTTTAAAAAATTATTTATTGCTGTTTCTACTATTAGTAGCATAGAAAATCACTATAATAAGCAAAACAATAATGAGCCACCATAAAAAGTGCATTCCGAAATAATTACTATAATTGTGCATTTTATTAATTTCTTAGGTTAATAACACTCCAACAAAATCAATTTTTTATTGGAGTGTTTATTCATATTAATGATTATGAGAATGAGTATCTTGGTTATTCATTGTTCCCATCACATTTATCCCTTTGCTTTTCATCATTTGCATACTAGACTTCATGCATTGTTCAGTCATCATGCCTTTATTTTTCATCATTTGCATCATTTGCCCCATCATTTTACCATCTTTCATCATGTTTTGCATCATGCCTTTCATCATTTCAGGATTATTCATCATTTTTCCTTGCATCATCATTTGCATCATTTCCTTGTTTTCTTGCATCATTTGCATTGCTTGTTTATTACTTTTCATCTTCCCCATAAACTCGGTCATCATTGTATGATTCCCTAAAATAGATTTCATCATTTTACCTCTCATTTGAGGGTTTTTCATCATAGTATCTACATCTGCGTTTTGTTTGCAACTTGTAAATGCAAAAAAACTTAATACTAATACTGTTAAAATTTTAACTGCTCTCATAATTTTTAATTTTTAAAGGTTATTATTTTTGTTTGTTATAATAATGTAAAGGTCTGAAATCATCCTTTTTGTTATGTGCATAATTTTGGTTAAATTGTATCTAATTTTTTACGTTTTCCTATTTTTTTAAATTGAGTTGGTGTTAAACCGGTAATTTGTTTAAATTGTCTGGATAAATGTTGCGGACTACTATAATCTAATTCATAAGAAATTTGACTTAATGTTAATTCATCATAAATTAATAATTCTTTTACACGTTCTATCTTTTGCTCTATAATGAAATGCTCTATTGTTTTACCATTAATTTCAGAAAACAATTTACTCAAATAGGAATAATTTAAATTTATATTTTCTACCAAATAATCAGAGAAATTTTGATTTTTTGGCTTATTTATCTCTTGATGAATAATCTCAATTATACTTGTTTTAACTTTATTAATAATAGATAGATCAAAATCCTCAATAATTTCAAACCCTTCCTTTTGTAATATCTTTTTTATTTGCTCTTTTATTGTTGGTGATATTTCTTCTTCTAATTCAATCTCTCCAAGATTTACTTTTTTGATAGCAATATTATTTTTTAGTAGTTCTTCTCTAACTACTTTTATACAACGATTACAAACCATATTTTTAATATTTAGTTTCATTTTTTTACTCCGTTAAATAATCTATTTTAGACTTGGCAATAAATGCTTTTTCAGTAGCTTCAATTTCTTTTAACTGAAAGCGTATTTTTTGCAATTGTAAACGTAAAATTTTATCGTAATCTAAAATTCCGGTTTCATACGCTTTTAAATCAACATTTATCGCTCTCTGAATTTCATTTTTGTTTTTCTGAGCAGCCACAACAGTTAAAATGGCGTTATCCAAATCTAATTTCGCCTGATTTAAAGCAATTTGTAAGTTGGTTTCATTAGCTTGAATATCATTAGACAATAAAGCTTCCTTTATTTTTATCTGTTGGTGTTTTGATTGGTATTTCTTTTTATTGAATACCGGAATAGAAAGAGACACCTTTGGCATTATAATATCTTTTCCGTTCTGTAACGGATTACTATCGGTTCGTTTATTAACTAAAATATAATCTAATCCAACAGAAATTTTAGGTTTTTCACTTTTTTGAATTACTTTATCTTCGGCTTGATATACTGCTTTGGTATTTTTTAATTTTAATAATATAGGATGCTGCTTTACACTCGTATTTCCAACTAAAATATCCAATACATTTAAGCTGTCTTTTACATTTAGAGGCAAATTTATATCCCTTTCCAACAAGTTATTAAAATTTTGTTTTAAAATATCTAGACTATTTAAGTTTTGAAATATCTTACTGTGTAATTCATTTTTTTGAACACGAATTCTAAGTACATCACTCATTGTAGCACGATTATTCTCTAATGCTGCCAAAGCCATATTTTCGTAAGTTTTAAGAATGAGTTTATTTTCTTTTAATATCCCTGTTATTGCTTCTTGACGATAGATTTGGTAATAGGCTTTTTTTACTTTAAAAACAATATCTTTTTGCGATAAAGCAATATCGTACTGTCTTAACTCGGATTTCTCTAATTGCAAATTTCGTTTTGATTCTAGCTCGCCAAACCAAGGTAGTTTTTGAGTTACACCAATTTTAAATAATTGTGAACCTACTCTGGTTTCCGGTGTTAATGCAAAAATTCCGGTATTAAAAATCGTATTTTCATAGGTTGCAACTTCATCAATTTTTGTTTTTTCTAAACGATATTTTGCTTTGTTTACTTTTATATTAGAATTATTCTTTAACGCAATAGCTACATAATCATCTAAACTTTGTGCATGTGCTATTACTCCAATAAAAAAAGCAGCTATTATTTGTAGTATTTTCATCATTTTCTATTTATGAATTATTTCTTTATTTATTTGATTTTCAATTCTTTATTCCAACTAAAAAGTACCGGTACTACAAAAAGAGTAATCAATGCCACGAGCATTCCTCCAAAACTAGGAATCGCCATCGGAATCATAATATCGCTACCACGACCTGTACTGGTTAAAACCGGCAATAAAGCTAGAATTGTTGTTGCTGTTGTCATTAAACAAGGGCGAATACGTTTGCTTCCTGCTTCAATAATTGATTGATGAATTTCTTTTTTGGTTTTTGGTTTGTTTCGTTCAAAAGTTTGGGTTAAGTAAGTTGCCATCACAACACCATCATCGGTTGCGATACCAAATAAGGCAATAAATCCAACCCAAACTGCTACACTTAAATTAATGGTTTTAATTTGAAATAATTCCCGTAAGTTTAATCCGAAAATATCGATATTTAAAAACCACGGTTCGTCATATAATCCTATCATAATAAAACCACCTGCAAAAGCAACTAAAATTCCGGAAAACACCATTAAGGTTGTGGCAACGGATTTAAACTGAAAATACAGAATTAAAAAGATAATTAGCAACGCTAACGGCACAACGATTGACAAGGTCTTTTCAGCACGTATTTGGTTTTCATAAGTACCGGTAAATTTATAATTAATCCCTTTTGGAATTGTTAATTCACCTCTTTCAATTGCACCGTTTATAGCTTTTTGTGCTCTTTCTACCACGGTAACTTCAGCTTCATTTTGTTCTTTATCAAATAAGACATAACCTATTAAAAAGGTATCTTCACTTTTAATCATTTGTGGTCCTTGTTCATATTTTATTTCTACTAATTCACTTAACGGAATTGGTACTCCTTGCGGAATAGGTACTAAAATATTTTTAATGTCTTGTGGCGAAGTACGTAACTCTCTTGGATAACGAACACGAACGGCATACCGCTCACGACCTTCTACTGTCTGTGTTAACGTTTTTCCTCCTATGGTAACCTCTAAAACGTCTTGTACATCTTTAATTGTCAATCCGTATCTGGCTATTTTATCACGATTAATATTCAGTAATAAATAAGGTTTCCCAACTATTCGATCTGCAAATACAGCTTCTTTTTTTACTCCTTTAACTTGTTTTAGAATCTGTTCTAATTTTTTACCAAAAGCTTCAATTTTACGTAGATCTTGACCTTTTACCTTTATACCCATAGGAGCTCGCATACCGGTTTGTAACATTACCAAACGCGTTTCTATAGGTTGTAATTTTGGAGCTGAAGTAACTCCGGGGATTTTGGTTACTTTTACAATTTCGTTCCATATATCATCAGGTGAATGGATAAAATCACGCCAATTTCTATAATATTTTCCGTTAGGATCGATAATCAATTCCGATGCATCGATTTTAATGCCACTAGAAATTTCCTTACCTGATTTTGTAAGGAAAAATCCGTTTTTACTTACCTTAAATTTTAAACGTTTACCGTTTTCATCCATCTTATATTCCGGAAAGTAATTGATAATATTTTCGTACATAGAAAGCGGAGCAGGATCAAGTGCGGATTCCACTCTTCCGGATTTACCTACAACGGTTTTCACTTCCGGAATGGTGGAAACAGCGATGTCTAATTGTTGTAAAACACGTTTATTTTCTTCGACTCCGGCGTGTGGTAAAGAGGTTGGCATTAAGAGAAAGGAACCTTCATTTAAAGATGGCATAAATTCTTTTCCGATTGTGCTCCACACTTTAAATCCGATAATAACAATAATTGTAGGAAACAATAAAAACAATAGTTTATGATCTAATGCCCAAGCTAGAATTTTAGTATAAAACTTTTGAAAAAGATAAAAGAAACCTAGCAATCCAAAAGATACGAAACCAACAAAAATAAAGTTTGAAAACAACGAATAATCCACTCCCAGAGGACGCCAATATTCGGTTAATAAAAAAGTAATTGTAAGAGCTGTTAACAATACATTTATTCTGTTAGCTTGTATTTCATTAATTACCTGAGTTGTTTTTAAATAGTTAGAAGCTCCAAAGCCAACCAAAACTAAAGCTAAATAATAGCCTGAAAAAACGGCATATATTCCAAAAATTATTAGTGCAATGTTTATCCATTTTCCTATTTGTTTTTTTGGTGATTTTAAGCCAAATATCCATGCTGCAAAAGGTGGAATTAAAAATAAAGCAACAATAACCGAAGCGGTTAATGCCATTGTTTTGGTAGCAGCCAATGGTCTAAATAGCTTTCCTTCGGAGCCTATCATGGTAAAAACCGGAATAAAACTAACAATTGTTGTTGCTACTGCTGTTATAATTGCTCCGGAAACTTCTTTTGTTGCATTATAAACTACGGTATTAATACTTGTTTTTTTTCCTTCCTTTTTTAATTCATCTAGATGTCTTATAATATTCTCGGTAAGTATTACGCCAACATCGACCATAGTACCGATAGCGATTGCTATTCCCGAAAGGGCAACAATATTAGCATCTACTCCAAAAAATTTCATCCCAATAAAAATCATTAATACCGCAACCGGCAGTAAACCTGAAATTAATGCCGAAACACGTAAATTAAAAACCATTAAAACAATAACTAAAACGGTAATTAAAATTTCTAAAGTTAGTGCTTCATCTAATGTGTGTAGCGTTTCCTTTATCAAAATAGAACGATCATAAAACGGCACAATAGTTAATTGAGAAACTCGCCCGTCTTTTAATATTTTAGTTGGCAAGCCTTTACTAATTTCGGCGATTTGTTTTTTAACATTATTGATGACTTGCATCGGATTTGCACCATATCTGGCAACCACAACCCCACCAACAACCTCGGCACCTTCTTTGTCTAAAATCCCTCTACGTTGTGCAGGACCAAGCATTACTTTTGCCACATCTCTTACTAAAATTGGTGTTAAATTTCTGGAAACTACAACAGCATCTTCAATATCTTTAATAGATTTCACATATCCTAAACCACGTACCAGATATTCTACCTGATTTATTTCAATGGTTTTGGCACCAATATCTTTATTGGATTTTCTAACAGCATTTACCACCTGTTGTAACGAAATATTGTATTGTTTTAGTAAATCAGGATTTATATCTACTTGATATTCTTGCACAAATCCTCCGATACTAGCAACTTCCGAAACACCACTTGCCGATGATAAGGCGTATTTAACATAGTAATCTTGAATGCTACGAAGTTCGTGTAAATCCCAACCACCTGTAACATTACCGTCTTCATCGCGACCTTCTAGGGTGTACCAAAAAACTTGACCTAAACCTGTGGCATCCGGGCCTAAGCTCGGTTGAATGCCTTCAGGAAGCAATCCTTTTGGGAGGGAATTTAGTTTCTCCAAAATACGACTTCTACTCCAGTAGAATTCAATATTTTCTTCAAAAATAATATATATGGAAGAAAATCCAAATGCCGAAGAGCTTCTAATGGTTTTAACACCTGGAATTCCAAGTAAAGAAGTGGTTAAAGGATACGTAATTTGGTCTTCGATATCTTGTGGAGATCTACCTGCCCATTTGGTAAACACGATCTGCTGATTTTCACCAATATCAGGTATGGCATCAACGGCAACAGGTGTTCTTGGAAAATTTCCCAAATTCCAATCAAAAGGAGCTGTGGCAACGCCTAAACCAATGAATAAAGAGATTAATAAAACGGCTACTAATTTGTTTTCAATTAGAAATTTAATGCTTTTATCGAGCATAGTAAGATGAATTTTGATTATTGAATTATTTAATAAAAGAAAAAGCTTCTGCTTAATTGTTTAAAATTATGCATAGCATATTACACACAAAAAATAATACATATTATAATGTAATTTTTTAGTGGAATAAATTCAATAGAATCAAATTCTAAATACTTGAAAAAAAGTTAAAATATCGACATTTAAACTTGGAGGAGAATAATATCTAACATTAGATACTGTTTTTGTTTCTTGAAATTTTAAAACAAATGTAGAAACAAAAGCTTGTAAAAAGATTACTTGTGGAAAATCTATTGTAACTTGTTGTGCTTGCTGGTTATTTTCATTACCTTGAATAACTTTAACAACATCTTGACAACAAGGTTCTTTTTGAATGGTGGTTTCTATATCCTTATCTGATTTATTTTCACAAACTTTCATATCCATACCACAAGTATCTGCACTTACAAATAATGTAGTATTAACAATTTCTCCACCACAAATATGTTTATTTACCGTAAAAGAAAACGATGTAAATAAAACGATTAACGCTAGAAAAAAGGATACTATTTTATGAAAAATTGCCACCATATCTGTTACAAATGTACAAAATATTTTTAAAAATTGTATGATTTTGTGTTTCTTATGATTTTTTTAACAAAAAAAACTCTATCAAACAGATGTTTGATAGAGCATATTGTAAGATAAATTCCCCTCAAAATTTATCTAAAGAAAAATTACTGGTACAAAGATACGGCAAATCAAAGCTACAACAATCTTTGTTTTTATATTCGGCATTTATAACTTTAAAAGCGTTATTTAATTTTTGATTGCCTTACTTATTTCAGATTTCTTTCTAGCCGAAACCGGTATCATCTCTCCGTTTAACAGCTCTAAAAACCCATTAGAATCCAATGATTTAACATATTTTTTATTCACTAAATGCGATTGATGTGTCCGTAAAAATTGGTATTTTTCTAATATTCCATTATAAAATTTTAAATTTTTAGATGTTAAAATTTCTGTATCTTTTAAATGAAATTTTGTGTATGCTCCTTCAGATTCACATCTTATAATTTCCGAAACCGGAATAACATATTGTTTTTTAAGGGTTTTAATTACAATTTTAGGGTTAGATACAACCTCTAAATCAGAATTAGATAATTTTAAAAGCATTTGTCTATAGGCAAATTCTTTGTTTAATTCGGTTTTTGCTTTTTCTACAACATGCTTTAGTTGTAATGGGCTTATCGGTTTTAGAATATAATCCAATGCACTATATTGAAAAGCTTTTATGGCATAATCTGCGTGAGCTGTTGTAAAGATTACTTTGCCTCTAAAATCTTCTAAATTATTTAATACATCAAAGCCATTTCCGTTTTTAATGTGAATGTCTAAAAACAGTATTTCCGGATTTAAATCATTAATTTGCCAAACAGCATCAGCAACATTATCAGCAAAGCCTATTAATTCTAAATTTTTATCGATTAAATTTAGCATTTCTATTAAGACTTCTCTTGCATTTATTTCGTCTTCTACGACAAATACTTTTATTTTCCTCATGAGTTTTAGTTCTTTTTCTTTTTCTGTTAGTAAAGGGGGAATTATTTTTATTTTTTTAAACAAAAGGAAACTTTCGTTCCGATTATTTTTTTATTTTTATCATACAATTTTGTGATTTCAAATCCTTTATGCTCGCCTTTTTGACGCATTTTTAAACGCTTAGTAAAAATATTTAATGCATGGACTTCTTCTTTACTTTTACCTTCTTGATTTTCAAAATCAAAACCAACACCATTATCGATTATTTCAAAGCAAACTGATTCATCTTTTTCGAAAATATTAATATCTATTTTTCCGCCTTTTACCTTGTTTTTTATACCGTGTTCAATAGCATTTTCTACAAAAGGCTGAATTAACATCGGCGGAATTTCAATCGCATCAGGATCTATATTTTTACCAATATTTATATGGTAATCAAAATTATTATCAAACCGAAATTGCTGTGTGGTTAAATAATTTTTTAACATTTCAAGTTCATCGGATAATTTTATTTGTTCTTTGGCACTAAAGTCTAAATTCTGACGTATTAGTCGTGAAAAAACTGCAATCAATTCAGCCGATTTTAAAATATCATTTTTCATAATTGAATTCTGAATTGCCGTTAACGAATTAAAAATAAAATGCGGATTCATTTGCAGACCTAAAACTTTATTTTTTAAACGAATATTTACTTTTTCATTTTTTAATCTTCGATATCTAAAATACAACATACTCAGAATTAAAAGCAGACCTAATAAAGCTAATAAAACAATGTACAAAATTCTATTTTTATTATAAATTTGCTTTTGTAAAACTAATTCGTCTTGTTTTTTCTGAAGTTCATGTTTGTTTTTTAAAAATTCAATTTCTTTCTTTTGAATATCAAATTTTTCATTAATAAACGTATTGTACTTCTGTCTTTCGTTTTGTTTGATTTCTTCATTTAAATGATCAAATTTTGTTAGATATCGTTGTGCTGTTCTGATATCATTATCTTTTAAAGAATTTTCGATGATGTCGTGATAAAGACCCAAAATTTCGGGTTTATTATTTGTAACCGCTACCCTTCTTAAAGCACTCGAAAATGCACTTTTAGCATATTTATACAAATGCATACGTTTGTAAAAGTTGCCTAGTTTAATATATGCTTGATAAGAATTAAGACCAATAGAATCTTGTATTTTTATTACTCTTTTGTATTTTTTTTCGGCTTTAATAAAATTTTCTTGTCGCTCGTAAACGGAACCTTTAACAAGTAATGTTTCAGTACATAATTGAAAATTTTTAGTGTTTAAACTATATTTTTCGACCAAATTAGAATAATAAAAAGCACTATCTAACTGCTTGTTTGCTAAAAACAACTTTGCTAAATCATTATAAAAACGGTATAATTTTTTTTGATTATCTTGCTTTTTAACATTTTTAATTGCTTCTTTTAAATACAAAAAAGCCTTATCCATATCACCTACCTTAAAATATAATTTTGAAAAGTTTTTAAGGTATTCCGCAGAAAGATTTTTATTTGATTCTAATTTATTTAAAATTGTAGCCAATTCATTTTGAATATCAATTACTTTGGTAAAATTCTCTTTAGAAACTTGCAAATCACTTATTGCAGACAACAATTCAATCTGTTTAGAAGCATTTTTTAATTTTTTAAATAAGCGGTAACTTTCGGTGTAATTATCTAAAGCTTTATCGATATTGTTGTTATAATTAAAAACATCTCCTTTAAACTTTAATAAATATGCTTTATTAAAGTCAGAAATAGTATCATTTTTAAACAAAATTTGATCTATCTCTAAAAGTGCCTTATTTGGTTTTACCAAAACTTTTTTTTCTAACGAGCGTATTTTCTCATCGATTTGCGAAAACAAAAGGAGAGGGAAAATGGTAAAAAAGAAAATTAATTTTAAGGGCTTCACAAATAATTTTTTGGCAAAAGTACACATTTATATTTAATCTTGTGCAACTAAAAAACATAGCCAACTCCAAAACCTAATAAATTAACCGTTACAGATGTCATTTTTAATCTTTTTAAAACCGAAAAATTGTATTCATTTTATAAAATAATTATCTTTACCAAATGAAAAAAATCAATATTCTTACAGGAGCAGGTATTTCCGCCGAGAGCGGCATACAAACTTTTAGAGGCTCTAATGGTTTGTGGGAAGGTTATGACATCATGGAAGTTGCTTCGCTGGAAGGCTTTAAAAGAAATCCGGAACTGGTTTTAGATTTCTACAACAAACGAAGACAACAATTACTAACTGCAAAACCAAATAAAGCACATTTTAATTTAGCTGATTTAGAAAAACAATTTAACGTTCAAATCATTACACAAAACGTAGACGATTTACACGAGCGTGCAGGAAGTAAGAACGTTTTACATCTGCATGGCGAATTATTAAAAGCAAGAAGTAGCGTTAATGAAAACCTAATTTATACTTGGCATAAGGATTTAAAAATTGGCGATTTATGTGAAAAAAAATCGCAATTAAGACCACATATCGTTTGGTTTGGCGAGCAAGTACCAATGATTGAAAAAGCAATAGATTATGTTGCTGCATCAGATGTTTTTGTTATTATCGGTACGTCTTTACAAGTATATCCTGCTTCGGGATTGATGCAATATGTACATCCAAAAACACCAATATTTTTAATTGATCCAAATCCAACTATTACTGAAAAACAATTCGATAATTTAACCATTATTAAAGAAAATGCAACAACAGGCACACAAATTCTAAAAAAACTGCTAAAAAATCTGTAACAAAATAAGATTATTATTGTCTAATATAACAAGGCATACTTTTTGCAAAATGTTATTTTATGAAAAAAACCATTTTTATTTTATTTTTATTGCCTTTATTTTCCTTTAACTTGCATAAAATACATGTTAGCTTAACCAATATTGTCTATAAAAAAGAAAGCAAAACCCTACAAATTACTACTAGAGTTTTTATTGATGATATCGAAAATATCATCAACAAAAAATACGGATTAAAATTGGAATTCGATACCGAAAAGGAAACATCTGAAACCGATAAGTACTTAAAAAAATATTTTGAAAAAAATTTAAAAATAACCTTAGACAATCAAGAAATAACACTTTCTTATTTAGGAAAAGAATACGATGAAGATATCGTTTACGTCTATTTTGAAATGGAAAATATTCCGGATTTTAAACAAATCGAAGTAAAAAACACCGTATTATTTGATTTGTTTGATGACCAACAAAATATCATAAAAATTAAAGATGAGACAACACAAAAAACTTTCTTTTTAAAACCAAATCATTTTAAAGAAATCTTAACAATAGAATAATCTACTTATAAATTATAAAATCGTATTTTTGAAAATTCACATTAACTATAAATTCAATCAAATGAAGACTTATTTTTCATTACTTTTAGTATTTGCTTTCTCACTTTTTTCATTTTCGCAACAAACAGAAAATAAAAAAAACGACGAAGCACACTACAACGTAAACCGTTTTAAACAACTCCGTGAAGAAGTTGCTACACCAAACACTTACCACACAGCTTCCGGAAAACCGGGGAAAGATTATTACCAACAAAAGGTAGATTATAAAATGAATATCCTGTTAGATGACGACAAACAACGTATTTACGGTGATGAAATCATTACTTACCATAACAATTCTACTGATGATTTAGAATATCTTTGGGTACAATTAGACCAAAATATGCAAGCTCCGGATTCTAAAACTCCAGACATCAAAGCAGACGGTCCAAGTGTGCTTTATCGACCAAAACAATTTACACAACAGTTTTTAGGGAAACCTTTTGACGGCGGTTTTAAAATTGAATATGTAAAAGATATCAACGGCAACGATTTGCCATATGTAATCAATCGTACCATGATGCGTATTGACTTGCCGAAACCGATAAAAGCAGGTGAAACTTATCAATTTAAAATAAAATGGTGGTACAATATTGTAGATCACACCTTGGCGAGAAAACGCTCCGGTTACGAACATTTTAAAAAAGATGGTAACAACGCCTACATCATCGCTCAATTTTATCCAAGATTAGCTGTTTACAATAATGACGAAGGCTGGCAAAACATGCAATTCTGGGGAAGAGGTGAATTCGCCTTAGAATTTGGCGATTTTGATGTGAACATTACAACACCCGCAGATCACATTTTAGATGGAACCGGTCACTTACTTAACCGAAAAGAAATGCTTACCAAAAAACAATGGAAACGTTGGCAAAAAGCAATTACATCTTATGATAAACCTATAGTTGTAGTAACACAAGAAGAAGCAGAAAAAGCAGAAAAATCAAAAGCTACCAAAACAAAAACTTGGAAACTTCATGCAGACAACGTACGCGATTTTGCCTTTACATCTTCCAGAAAATACATTTTAGATGCAATGGGTGTTAAGATAAGTGATAAAACCGTCATAGCGGAATCGATTTACCCTAAGGAAGGAAATCCGCTTTGGGGAGAATTATCTACCAAAGTAGTTAAAAATACCTTAGAAACCTATTCTAAAGAATTATTTGATTATCCGTATCACAAAGCAATTTCGGTACACGCAAAACAACAAGGAATGGAATATCCAATGATATGTTGGAACTACGGAAGACCAAGACCTGACGGCACCTATTCCAAAAGAACCAGAAACGGAATGATTGGCGTTATCACCCACGAAGTTGGTCACAACTGGTTTCCGATGATTGTAAATTCTGATGAAAGACAATGGACTTGGATGGATGAAGGACTTAATTCTTTTACCGAAATTCTTGCCGAACAAAAATTTGAAAAAGGGTTTCCTTCAAGAGGTTTTCCACATAAAGTAGTAGATTATATGAAAGGTGACCAAAGTAGAATTACACCAATTATGGCACAATCTAATAACATTTATAATTTTGGAATGAATGGTTATTCTAAACCTGCTGCCGGACTTTACATGTTACGTGAAGTAATTATGGGTCACGATTTATTTGACAAAGCATTTAGCACTTACGCCAAAAGATGGAAATTTAAACACCCAACTCCAGAAGACTTTTTTAGAACAATGGAAGATGCCTCAGCTGTAGATTTAGACTGGTTTTGGCGAGGTTGGTTTTTTACCACTTGGCGTGTAGATATTGGTGTTAAAGATGTTAAAAAATTTGTGGTAACTACCAAACCAACTACTCGTGCTAAAAAAATGGCAGCTGCTTATGGTATGAAAGCATCTGATTTTGGACCGGTTTTATTTCTTGTAGATACCGATAGCAAAGATTACACTCCGGATATGGAAAAAGTAAAAAATCCTGCAAAAGATATTAAAATATTAAAAGACTTTATCGAAAAAAATTATTCTCCCGAAGAACAAAAACAACTTAAAAACACCAAATATTTTTATGAAATCGTTTTTGAAAAACCGGGCGAAATGCCAATGCCTATTATTGCTGAATATACTTTTAAGGATGGCTCAAAACTAAGAAAACAATATCCTGCACAAATTTGGCGGAAAAATGATAGAGAAGTAAAAAAATTATTTGCGTCAGATAAAGAAATTGAATCAATTAAGATTGATCCAGATTTGTTAACCGCAGATATTAACTTAAACAACAATTCTTGGCCTAAAAAAGTTGTTGATTCTAAAATCGACCAATTCAAAAAGAAGAAAATGAAAGAGTAAATTATTTCTTTCACTAAATTATTTTAAAAGCTCAAAATACAAATTGTATTTTGAGCTTTTATTTTTATGAATTTATCTATAAAAATTACAATTTCACAACCGTACTTCGTTTTACCTCACTAATAATAAAAGTACTGTATGTGCTGCCAATATAATCAAGAGTTGTGAGCTTTAAATTTAAAAAAGAACGATAGGCTTGCATATCTGAAACAACTACTTTTAACTGATAATCGTAATCACCACTAATATTATAACATTCTAAAACTTCATCAAATTTAGATACTTCTTTTTCAAATTTTTCAATTAATTTATGATTATGTTGAATAAGTTTTACCTGACATAAAACCACAAAATTTCGATTTATCTTTTTAGGATTTAACAAAGTAACATAATTTAAAATGATACCGGATTTCTCTAATTTCTTAATCCGCTCGTAAATTGCAGTTGTTGATAAATGCAATTTTTCCGACAAGCTTTTGGTTGTCATTTTAGCGTCTTTTTGAAGTAAATTTAATAAATTAATGTCTGTTGCATCTAATGCCATCTTTAAAATTTTAATTAGGAATAAGAAATAAGAATCAAATATAGAAAAATAATCTAATAAATGATTTTAAAATAGATTATTTTACTAAATAAATATGTTTTAATAGAGTAATATCCTAAATTAAAAGCATAAATTGTAAATTTGAGGATATTAAAGCAATTTAAAATGAAAAATAAACATACAAATAAGATGGATGAATATCACGTTTTTGGTGAATTTGGAGGCGTGAATCCATCCATATCCGATTCAGCTACCTATACCTTTTTAGCAGCAAAAACAATGAGTGACACTTTTGAAGGAAACACAGAAGGATGTTATTTATACTCCAGACATACCAGTCCGAGTAACCTAAACCTCGCACAAATGTTGGCATCAATGGAAGGAACAGAATCTGCTTTGGTTTCAGCTTCCGGTATGGGAGCAATCACTTCTACTATTCTTCAAATTTGTGGTGCAGGTGATCATATTGTTTCCAGTAGAACAATCTACGGAGGCTCACATGCTTTCTTAAAAAACTACATTCCAAAATTTAATATTTCAACTTCTTTTGTAGATATAACAGATCTCAAAAAAGTAGAAGACGCCATCCAAGAAAATACAAAAATGATTTATTGCGAATCGTTAAGTAATCCGTTATTGGAAATTGCCAATATTCCTGAACTCGCTAAAATTGCAAAAAAACACAATATTCCGCTGGTAGTAGATAATACTTTTACGCCGTTAATAATTTCCGCTAAGGATTTAGGAGCCGATATTGTTTGCCACAGTCTTACAAAATTTATAAACGGCACAAATGATACTGTTGGCGGAGCCGTTTGTGCTGATGCAAATTTTATCACAAATATGAAATCCGTTATGGATGGTGCTGCAATGTTATTAGGACCTGTGATGGACAGCCTTCGTTCTGCAAGTATTCTAAAAAACACACGTACACTGCCTTTACGGATGAAAAAACACTCCGAAAACGCACAATACATCGCCGAACAATTAGAAAAAGACGGTATAAAAGTGATGTATCCCGGACTTAAAAGCCATAAAGACCACGAGTTATTTAAAAAATTATACAATAAAGAATTTGGCTTTGGCGGAATGTTAACCATAGACGCAAATAACTTAAAAACAGCCAATGATTTAATGGAAAAAATGCAAGATAAAGGTGTTGGATTTTTAGCAGTAAGTCTCGGATTTTATAAAACCCTATTTAACGCTCCCGGAACCGGAACTTCCAGTGAAATCTCAGAAGAAGAGCAAAAAGAAATGGGTTTAAACGATGGATTAATTCGGTTTTCTATGGGATTAGATAACGATATTGAACACACCTATAAACTAATTAGAGAAAGTCTCTACGAAGTTGGTTTACTTTAATAACTATATATAAAAAGCCTCGTTTAAACGAGGCTTTTTATTTCAAAAATTCTAAAAAACAAATTATAATAAATTGTTTTTCCGTATTTTATATAAAAAAATTATAGTGAGTTTTACAGGTTTAAACATTTCGCTGTTTATTAATTTCATCTTGTAATTGTCTTCGTAACACTTGCTCACGTTCTAAGGCTTTTTTACGATGTGTTTCAAATTCTTCTTCTATTTCAGCTAATGACTTTTTAGCTTCTCTCGTGATAGCATTGCTACTTTTAAAGCGAAATAAAAAGAACAAGGTAGTTGCTAAAAAAGATAAAATCAAAGACCAAAGGATTGTATTATAGGAAGCTTTAGTTAAACGCATTCCCAAAAAATCAATAGTGTCTTTATCCACAGAAATAGCATCTATTTTTTTATTTAAATCCGTAATTTGATTTTGTAATGAAGATATTGTCTCTTTTTGAGTTGCTATTTTAGAATGTGCTTTTTCAAATTTTAATTTTGTCGCTTTTAAAGAATCTTTAAAATTCTTTCTAAAACGATTTAAATTATAATGCTTTAAGTTTTTATACTCTTGAAAATCATTAGATTTGTCTATTAGAGTATTAAACTGTTCTTCAATTGTACCGGTTTTTAAAACTTCGTTTATTGTTTCTTGATTTTTTTTACTTTGCGAATATACAAACGTAGATAACAACGAAAATAAAATAATAAATATGGTGATTTTAGCTTTCATTTTTTAGTGTTTAAAGGGTTACAAAACTACATTAATATTTGTAATTTTATCTACAAAATTTCTTTTTTTATTTAGACTCCTTATAAATAAAATTTTACATTTGCCGAAATTTATAACGACATCATGAAAAGATTATTTTCTATAACAACAATATTATTTCTTCTTTCGTTTGTTGTTTTCGCCCAAAACAATACCGAACAATTAGATTCAATCGTTATTTCGGGAAATAGAATTGATTTGCCTTTTTCAAAAAATTCACGTACAATTTCAATAATTACAAAAGTTGATATCAAAAATTCGCCTGCAACAACTTTAAACGAGTTATTACAAGAAATTACCGGAATTGACATTAGACAACGAGGCGTTAACGGAACACAAGCAGACCTTTATATAAGAGGCGGAAATTTTGAACAAACGCTCCTTTTAATTGACGGTATAAAAGTAGAAGATCCTCAAACCGGACATCACACCTTAAACACCACAATTCCATTAGAAAGCATCGAACGAATTGAAATTATCAAAGGTCCGGCATCCAGAATTTACGGTCAAAATGCATTCACGGGAGCTATCAATATCATCACCAAAAAAAGCAGTAAAAATCAAATAAAAATCCGCAGTGAATATGGTTCGTTTAATCACCTTAACGGAAGTATTTTCGCAAGTAGAATATTTAAAAAATCCAATCATATCTTTCAATACAACCAAAACAAAGCAGATGGTTATCGTGAGAATACCGATTTTAAAAATAATTCTTATTTCTTAAAAAGCTCTTTTAAAACAAAAATCCCTTTTTCCGTTTTAGCAACTTTTACCGAAAGAAAGTTTGGTGCAAATAACTTTTACACCAATAACCCTAATTTTAATGAATATGAAGAAACACAAACAAGCTTAGTTGCTGTTTCGACAAAAACAAAAAAAGAAAATTGGTCTATTAAATCCAATTTATTTTGGAAAAGAAATCAAGATATGTTTCTATTAAAAAGAGAAAATCCTGATTTTTCAAGGAATTTTAATATCTCTAATAAAATTGGAGGAGCAATAAATACCGCATATTTTTCCAAATACGGAATTACAGGTATAGGAGTTGAAATTGCCAAAACAACATTATCAAGTAACAATTTAGGAAACCAAAATCGCAATAGTATCCAAACTTTTTTAGAACATCGCTTTCAGTTTGCAAATGAAAAACTAGACATCACACCCGGAATTTCATATACCTATTTTTCTGATTTCGGCAACTCATTCTTTCCGGGAATTGATCTAGGTTATCAAATAAATTCTACTTTTAAATACTATTGGAATTTTGGCAAATCCTACCGAGTTCCTTCTTATACAGAGCTATATATTAATATCCCTAATTTCTTACAAGGCAACCCTAACTTAAAACCGGAAGAGGCATTTGCACAAGAAATGGGAATAAAATACCGTAAAAATAATTTTCAAATAGATTTTGCTGTATTTAATCGTGTTTCTAAAAATTTAATCGATTATGTTAAAGAGACAAATACCAGTTCGTTTTATATTGCCAAAAATTTAAGACAAATCACTACAAACGGACTGGAAATAAATGTTAATTACTGTTTTAAATGCAATGAGTTTCCACAAAAATTTAGTTTTGGCTATACCTTTCTACAAGACGATTATAAAGACATTAATGTATTTCAATCCAGATATTTAATAGACACTTCTATCAAGCATCATTTTACAGCAAATTGGCAATCTCAATTTTTTAAATACATATCGCAAACCATCAGTTATAAATATATTGAAAGACCTTTTAACAATTACCAACTATTAGATGCTAAAATAACTGCTAATTATAAAAATATTGGAATTTATGGTGTTTTCAATAATTTATTAAATACAAAATATTATGAAAAGATAAATATACCAATGCCCGAAAGAAATTGGCTTATTGGTATTAATTATATTTTTAAGTAACATAAAAAATCCCGCCAAACAGCGGGATTTTCATAGTATAAAATTAAATTAATAATTTGAAATATCAAATTGTGTTCTACGGTTTACTTGGTGTTCGGTTTCCGAACATTTAACACCGTCTGAACAACGGT
>Ga0256840_1000246_pt1 | contig 53448 bp, 46 predicted proteins | sample 355202metaG_FD_185969 | JGI IMG/M metagenome (GOLD analysis project Ga0256840, IMG submission 185969) | Hydrothermal vent microbial communities from Mid Atlantic Ridge, Atlantic Ocean - 355-202 | ecosystem: Environmental > Aquatic > Marine > Hydrothermal vents | place: Atlantic Ocean: Mid...
TAAGGCATTTGAGAAGATTATCCATCATTCATTCATTCATGATTTCATGTAGATTTTTATTTTGACTCATCGATTCATTTTCGTGTAGATTTTTTATGAGTCAACTCGCGACTTGACATATTGTGAATTGTCTGGTATCATATTCTTGGTTGTTAGCCGAGGTGGCGGAATTGGCAGACGCAACGGACTTAAAATCCGTTGAGGGTTATCCCTCGTGTCGGTTCGAGTCCGATCCTCGGCACCAACAATTTCGGTGCGGGGTGGAGCAGGCTGGTAGCTCGTTGGGCTCATAACCCAAAGGTCGGTGGTTCAAATCCATCCCCCGCTACCAGATTTTTTTATTCTTCTTATGCTCTAAAGGCGGCGTAGCTCAGCTGGCTAGAGCATACGGTTCATACCCGTAGTGTCCTGGGTTCGATTCCCAGCGCCGCCACCATTGATAATTTGTAGTTTATGAATATGAGTCCCCTTCGCTTCGAGTTTTTTTATTCGTACGGACTTTAACTGTTGATATTAATAAAATAAAATCCCATAAAATTAAATTATATTGTCTTCCCCATTCGACTGTGGATAAAATAAAAAAACGTGGAAACAAAAGGGGTGTATTAGCTAACGTGCCACCCCTTTAATTATTTTTATCAACGCTCTTCAAAAAGACTCCACTGCTGTGAGGCAGCTAAATTTAAACTTTGAAAAAATTGAGTTTTTCGTTCAATTTGTTGGATTGTTTTTCAACAGGTCTGATCGATGCGTATGCTTCTTCCATTGAGGCGTTTATTTCCTCAAATGTCGCATTTAAGTTTTGAAGTACCTCGGATGATTTGTTTAACAATTCGGAGAGTTTAGTTGCTCCGGCGGCCATTTCTTCAGAACCCGCTGCCTGTTCTTGTGAGCTCGCCGCAACAGTTTGAACGGATTCTTGAAGTTTTGAAACTATCTGCTTGAGAAGCTCAAAACTTTTTAAAACACTCTGAACACTTTCAGATGTCTCGTTGGACATATTGGATGCCTTTTGTACCACATCGAGCGAGTTGTTTACTTCTTGGCTTATTTCTTCAAGAGTTTCTTCGATCTTTCCGGTAGCGCTGGCACTTTCTTCCGCAAGTTTTCTTATTTCATCAGCAACAACTGCAAAACCTTTTCCGGCTTCTCCGGCTCTGGCGGCTTCTATCGCGGCGTTTAAAGCGAGAAGATTTGTTTGTTCAGCTATTGAGTTTACCGTTTCAATGATCGTTCCTATATTTTCTGACAAGCGATGAAGTTTGTTCAGGCTTTCTTTTGCCGCTTCACTCACTTCTTCCGTTTTTTGCGCTCTTTCCATAGTTCCTTCGATCAATCTGTAATCATCATTTATTTCCTTTTCTATCTGTTCACCGTGTTCAGCCATTTTTTGGGCTGCCTTAGAATTCGTGTCAGAAGTCGACGCCAACTCTTCAAGACTCGCGTTTATTTCCTCAAGTGAGGCACTGTTGTCGGTAACATCTGAGCTCAAGGCATCCAAATCCTTTGAAGCTTGATTTATGTTTTCGGATACTTCTTTAAAAACCGTTCCAAGTTTTTTGATACTTGAGACAGTTTCTTTGGAAGCATCGATTCCACTGCTTATAGCGTCCATAAAAATGTTTCTTAGCTTTTCAATTGAAGTGGCCATTCTTCCAATTTCATCTTTACTGTTTACAATGTCCATTTTTACGTTTAAGATACCTTTAGACATGTTTTCAACAAGAATCATGACAGTTTTTATTGGCTTCACTAAAATTCTGGCACTCAGGAATGCAACAAGCAACGCGACGATAACTATGATGATACTCAGGGCAATGATCACCATTCGAGTTTGATTTATCTGTCCAATTCGTGTATTTTTAAACGCTTCCACGGTGATACTGAGAGACGAATCAAGGTTTTTCATTATCGTGGAAAATTCCGCATATCTTTGTTGAGACAAATCTTTTACGTTCGTGCCTGAAGCGTCTTTTATTAACTCTTTCAGGAAAGAGATCTCTTTTGCAAGATCGTTTCGAACATTTCCTGAGAAGTTTGGAAGCATTGAATTGAGAACTGACAAAATCTTGCTGAGGGTTGAAATAGCACCATCGAAAGCATTTTGATCTTTTGACCATATAGCATCTTTGAGAGCAAGTTCTGCCGAATCTATTTCTTGGATTTTAGCGTTTGCCTCATCAATACGGCTACTTGTGCTGTTTATTGCCGAGAATTCATAAATTGAGACAACTCCTAATAGCACCACTAAGCCTATGATGATTAGAAAACCGATCAGAGTTTTCGAAAATACACTTTTCAATTTTCCTTCCCCCTTTGAGGTTTATTTTTTCGAGGATGTTCAAGATTTTCGAATTTTAGAATTTTGTGAAAATCCTTGTACAATTTTCTTATTTTCGGTTGCGCTTCTATAAATGCTTCAATGACCTGTGGATCAAAGTGAGTGCCCGATTCTTCAACGATGATTTCCACAGATTTATCGTAGCCAAGTGCTTTTTTATAAGGTCTTTCTGTTGTTAATGCATCAAGCACGTCTCCAACAGCTACTATACGTGCACACAAAGGAATTTCTTCACCTTTCAAGCCATCTGGATACCCGCGACCGTCCCATCTTTCATGGTGGGAGCGTACAATCTCTTTACCAATTTCAAAAAAATGTTCATGGCTTTTTAGGTCTACTTGATCAAGGATCGCATATCCATTGGTCGTATGATTCTTCATTATTTCAAACTCATCGCTATTGAGTTTTCCGGGTTTTCTGAGTATGTAATCTGGTACGCTAACTTTTCCTATATCATGAAGCGGAGCTTGCTCATGGATCCGTTCAATAAAATCTAAGGTCAGTATCTTTGAAAATTTTGGATTTTTGGCAAGTTGTTCTGCTATAGCACGTGAATACGACGCCATTCTAACCAGATGCTCACCCGTTTCTTCGTCTTTACCTTCTACTAATTTAGTAAGGCCAACAAGCGTGCTAAGAACAAGGTTCTGAACTGTTACCGTCTTCTTGTGGAGTAATGCCAAAACGTTGGCCACAACTTTTAAGTCTTCAATATCTTCTTTCTTGAACGTATCTTTCTTAAATGAACTTAAAAACAAGAGAGCATCACACTCACCACCTACACAAAGAGGGAGAATTAGAGCCGACCTCATTCCTTCTTCGAAGATGGAGCCCATTATTGAATAGGGATGACTTTTCAAATAATCCTCAATATTGTTAACCACGTGTATTCTTCTCGACTTTATAGTGTTTAAAGATTCTTCTGATAACTCCTGAGAAAAACCTTTGCCTATAATAACCCTCTTCGAATCGTTAAGAGCTTCTTTAACAATCATTTTGTTTCTTAAGATCTCTGCAAAGGTTAATCGGTTAATTTCGATCGACTTTTTCAATTCTGAAAAAAGTTCTTTCGCAAACTCTTGCAAAGTTCTCGAACGTCCTCCTAAGTTTAAAACGATTCTGTAAAGCTTTACGCGCCTTGCCATAAGATTGAACCCATCGATCAATCTTTCAGTCTCAACGTAGGAAGAATTCTCCGATTTAAACTGATGGAAAAGGCTAAAACTTGAAAGCTGTTCTGAAATGCTTTTTACATGACTCAAGAGATGTTTTCGAATGGTTTTGGAAAGGGAGATTACAATGATAATTGAAAGTAAAATCACTACCACAAAAATAGCCATGAATATCTCGGTAGCCTTCTTAACAGCTTTTATCAAGGAAATGTTGATGTTGTTGAGCGTGCGGAAAGCAAACAAGGCACTACTGGGGAATTTTCTTAAGCTATTCAAAGAATCTTTGATTTCTTCTATTCTTTTTTGATTTACAAATGGAATAGATGACATTCTCTTTAGCAAATACGAATTTTCCTTAGAGATCAAAGTCAGCCTTTGGTTTTGGCCATTTTGTTTGATAACGCTTCCTAAATAGGTTTCGGAAAACTCCTCTACAGAGTACACTCGTGGAATGAAATAAGCGTCATACAAAAAAGCAAGAAAAAGAGCAAACAGCAATAAACTGCTGAGCGTTAAAATGCTCAAGTTAATTTGTTTCTTAATGGAATGAAACATGCTAACTTAAAGCTCCTCTCCGCATATCACTTTACAAACGACAATTATTATGCCATAATTTACGGAAGCATGTCAAATAGTTTAACCAAATATTACAAACATAGTATAAATTTAATTTGAGTAATATAAGGCTAAGAGGAGGTGATACCTATGAACAGAGTTTGCCCAATTCGAGATAGAAAGAAAATCAAAGTTCTGAAACTCCTCTTGGAAACGCGTGGGGATTATAGGGATCTCTTATTATTCACACTGGGAATAAACACGGGATTATACATTTCTGATATCCTATCAATGAAATGGGCGTTATTTCTGACCGATACCGGGAGATTGAAGAAAACGGGCTCGAAAATAGCAATTAAAGAACGAAAAACGAAGAAGATGAAAATTTTTATCTTGAACAAACCGATTTATCGTGCACTGAATTTGTACTTCAACCATCTTGAAAGCCTGTCGAAGGATGATTATGTTTTTGCATCGCAAAAGCTCGAGAATGGTCGAATAAGACCAATAACTCGTCAGTATGCATGGTTTTTACTCAACAAATACGCTAAGATGGTCGGGATACACCAAAAAATAGGTACACACACACTTCGTAAAACTTTTGGATACCACCTTTATAAAAAGGGTGTACCGCTTTACAAAATTCAGGAGGCGTTGAATCAAGTAAGTCCATCTGCTACTTTACGCTACATAGGTGTTGCAGAGGAACTTGATGAATATGACACAACTTATATAAGTCCGAATTTGTAAAAATCTATTTGGTTCACTATGAAGATATTAGAAAACATGTGAAAGCCTTTTATTCGGAGTTTTGCTTATTATTTATGACATAACATTTTTGAGTAAGATTTACACTCATAACAAGAACTTACAGTATGAATTTAGTGCTTTTCTTCTCATGATTTTTTTCTCATCAGTTTGATGTGGGTAATTGAATTTTATCTATTTTTCACTTTGCAAATGATATGACCCCCTCAAAATGAGGGGGTTTGATAGAGATCCTGAATCAATTTCAGCGTAAATGTTTAAATATGATTCTGTCTTGCAAACCAAAATGTTTTTAATGTTTTTATCACTGCTTCCAGAGAAAATAAAGACCATACCTTTTGTAAGGCAGAGTAGTTCATTTTGATAAATTGTAAAAGATAAGGTCTTTATCACGAAACGGATTATAATTTGCAGGGTATAAGCCCTTTAACCAATCTTTATAGACAAGCTGACGTGACGGTTGAATGAGCCAAATCATCACAGCTTGATTGTAAACTTTCATGCTGATTTCCTTGTAAATCTTTTGAGCTTCGTTAGTATTTGTAGCTGCAACAGCTGCATTAATAAGAGGATCGAAATCTTTTCGAGCCAATGCACGGAAATTATGGCCAAGCGCTAACCCGTAAACGCTATGTGAAGAAAGATAACCGTACACACGATTATAAGAGCTGGTGCCAAACCAATCCAAGGCTATCATTGGAATTTCGTTGCCAAGAAATGAATCTACAAGAGAAGCCCAGAGCGTTGGTACTGGAATGATGTTAAATTTAGGGTTTACCCGTTTTGCATAAGTTTTCAATATCTCGCACGCTTGTCTCATAGTTGGATCCGTGGAGTTATAAATGATTGCAAATTTAAATCCTTTTTCCCACACTCTACCACCGTACGCTTTTTTGAAATATTCAGCAGCTTTTGCGAGATCTTGATGGTAAATGGGAATACTTGGATCGTAGCCTATAAGTCCTTTAGATACTGGACTATTTGGTTCTATTCCAAGACCATTCCATACTTCTTTTATGTATACTTGATGTGGGAAAAGATATTCAAACCCTTTTCTTACGTTTAAGTTTGAGAAAAAATCAGGCGGTATTCCATTGCCATCTAATTTTCCAGAGTAGATGTATTTGCTGTGTGGGCTAACACTAAAAGCAAATGAGATTTGATATTCGGCAAGTTCTGGGATATTTTTTGAGATTTTTATTCCATTGATGTTTCTAACTTGTCCAATAAATTGTGGAGGAACTGATATTATATCGGCATTTCCACGTATCAAATCTAATTTTCTGGTTGTGAATTCTGGCACGGTTTTTATAATCGCATATTCTATCTTTGCAGGACCAGCCCAATATTTATTAAATCTTTTCATTATGACTTCTCTTCCTCGAATCCATTTGTATAGTTTAAAAGGTCCCGTACCATTTGTAATAGAGTAAAGAGGATCTTTTTGACGAGTTGGATTGTGATAAAGCCACCATGTGTTGACTGTACCAGGCCACGCTCCGTGTGCAACTGCCCACTTTTTGTCTATGATCATTGCTACAGAATCAATAATGGAGCTAAAAAATGGAGAATATGGGTGAGGTAGGTGAATTACAACGTCATTTCCTTTTATTTGAAAATCTTTTGCCAAGAGATTGAAGGTATCAATAAGTGCTTTTTTGCATCTATCATTCCTTGGAAGTTTCGTATCGGTTGCGAAGAGCTCACTCCATGATTTCACTCCTGCGAGTTTCACACTCCATTGCGATATGTTGCTGACGTAAGAACCATTTATTTTTGGGAGCAGCGGTTCTGTCAATTCATGAGAATCTCCCCCGGCCATTCCAACTACGACGTCTCTTTCAAGAGAATACACAACATCTTGAGGAGTTAGCAAATCTCCATTTTGAAAATGGACTCCTTGCCTTATATGAAAAATGTACGTCCGACCGTTATCAAGAATGGTTTTGTCTTTGACAGAAGGAACATTAGTTGAAAGCACGGGTGTGTATTCTGTTAAAGATGTGCCCTTAAGCTGAATAAGATTTTCGTATATATTGCTCAGAACTTCAAAGGACGCTGTATCTATAACCATTGCTGGATCAAGAGTTTCCGCAGCTCGCTCTTGTTCATAAACAACAGTGTTCGGATGAGAAATGGATGCGAACACGAATACAGCCCACATCACTGACAACGACACTGAAAAGAAGAACTTAAACTTCATAAAATCACCTCCAAAGATTATCGTGAAGAAATTCAAATAAACTTGTAAACCTTTCCGGATTTCATAACAAACTTTACATTTTTCAAAAGGGTTATATCTTCAAGCGGATTTCCCTCAACTGCTATCATGTCCGCTTCTTTTTCAGGTTCAAGAGTTCCTATTTTGCTATCCATACCGAGAAGCTCTGCACCCCATTTTGTGGTTGCCATTATCGCATCTACTGGTTTTACACCTGCGTTTACCATCAATTCAAGTTCTTGAGCGTTTTCTCCGTGCTTGTTAAAGGGTGTGGCGGCATCCGTACCCATGGCAATTTTTACGCCGGCTTTATATGCCCGAACAAAACTGCTAATATGTTGGTCCATTATCTCCTCCGTTTTTCTGACAGCGTAGTCTGGTATTCCTGCTTCTTTCCCATACTTTTTAATGTTGAATACAGCAGAAAGAGTGGCTACCAAAAACACACCTTTTTCTTTCATCATTTGTACAGCTTCATCATCCAAAAATATGCCATGTTCAATTGAATCGATTCCCGCTCTGATGGCGTTCTTTATTCCTTCTGTACCTTGAGCGTGAGCCGCAGCCTTTTTCCCAGCTTTGTGCGCCTCTTCTATAGCAACTCTCATTTCATCTTCATTGAATTGTGGCGAACCTGGTTCGTCTCCTTCAGACATAACCCCACCCGTTGCCATCAATTTGACAAAATCGGCCCCCATCTTAAGTTGGTAACGTGCCGCTTTTCTCAATTCATCAACACCGTCGGCAATGACACCAAATCCTGAATAAGTTATTCCTGGTGCCAACCACATATCTCCATGCCCACCAGTCATTGAAATAGCTTGTCCAGAAACTCTCATCCTGGGACCATTGAGCATACCTTCTTCAATGGCTTTCTTTAGAGCTACGTCAAGAAATCCCCTATCTCCCATCACTCTTATAGTTGTAAAACCAGCCAAGAGATCATTTTTCGCATTCACGTACGCTTTCAATGTTGCTGTGGGGAGTAAGTCTTTTAACATGGCAATTTCCATATTTGGCTCTCCGTTTCCACTCAAATGTACATGAGAATCTATCAATCCTGGAAGCACGGTGTATCCTTTCATATCAATAGTTTCAGCGTTAATCGATGCGTTTTTAGTTATTTCCTTTATTTTTGTTCCATCCACTATTACACTTTCATCTTCTAAAAAGTTGCCGTTAGCGTCTATCAAATTCAGATTTTTGAGTACTATCATCTTTCTCACCCCTTCATTAGAAATAGAAATCATTTTTATATTGAACTTTAAAAATACTTGTGAAAATTCAATTGATATAAAAAAAGCCACATCTATTAAAGATGTGGCTGGTGGATTCACTTCGATTTAAAAGCGTACGCTCAAATCCCCGCTCCTCCACCAGCGGGCAAAATAAGTACTACATAAATTATTTTCTGTTCAATTCCAAAACTCGGCAGAACATATCTTTTAGTCATTTTTTTCCTTCCTTTTTGATAAAAAGAATTTTGCAGTTATCTTATCATTTTACTCTTTGTTGTGTCAAGTTACAATATACTTTCAAAAGTGTATACTTGACATATTTCAGATATAAAATTTTAATTTATAAAACGCTTTCCCACATAAAGTCGAAGAGGATCGCAGTTTGTTTTTCGTTTTTTACGCAGGTCTCAGCAGTGTTGCAAGAACCAGCCCTTGACAAAAACGTATAGAATAGCGTAAAATGCAAAATGCGTGTGGGGTCGTAGCGCAGTTGGGAGCGCGCTTGCATGGCATGCAAGAGGTCGTGGGTTCGAATCCCATCGACTCCACCAGACGAGGGATAGTTGTATCCCTCGTTTTTTCATCTACATTCCTTATATTATGTACACACCTGAAACCCTAAAAGAACCTGTGGTGTGGTATAATTTCTAAAAGTCCGAAAGAAGTGGGATTCTCCGATGGAGAATGTCTTTTCCATTTGTGCTACGCAGTGAGCAAAGTGAATGAAAGGAGTGGCAGGATTGCGTGTTCTTAGTGGAATGAGGCCGACAGGTAAATTGCATATCGGAAATTTGATCGTTCTTGACAATTGGATAACCCTTCAGAACAGTGGAAATAAGACTTTTTTCTTTGTAGCAGATTGGCACATGTTGACGACGGGATATGAAAATGTCTCCAACCTTTCTGAGTTTACAACAACTCTTGTAAGGGAGTACTTAGCTGCTGGGCTAAATCCTGAGAAGAGTACAATCTTCGTTCAGTCGGCTATAAAAGAACATGCAGAGCTTTATCTTTTGCTATCCATGATCGTTCCTCTCGGTAGACTTGAAAGAGTCCCAACGTACAAAGAACAATTGCGTGAACTTAAGGAACGCAATATTTCAACGTTAGGTTTTCTTGGTTATCCTGTGCTTCAAGCAGCTGACATATTGATGTACAATGCGGATGGAGTTCCTGTAAGCGAAGATCAGGCTTTTCATCTCGAACTTACTCGCGAGATCGTGCGGCGTTTCAATTCGCTTTACGGGCGGACTTTTAAAGAGCCTAAGACGCTGTTGACTCCAAAGCTCCTTGGAACGGATGGCCGAAAGATGTCAAAAAGTTATGGAAATACTATAAATATAGATACAAACACGAGAGAAATGGAAAAAATGATTATGCCCATGAAAACAGATCCAGCGCGAAAACGCAGGACCGATCCGGGTACACCCGAAAAATGCAACGTGTGGAATTATCATCTTTCTTTTGGAACATCTAAAGAAAAGTTGGATGAGATTCGTCATGGTTGTACACATGCAACGATTGGTTGCGTGGATTGCAAACGTATCCTTTTGGAAAGTATGAAGAGACGGTTGGAGCCTATATGGGAAAAAATTGAATACTTTAAAACACATCCAAAAGATGTGAAAGATGTTATTTTTGAAGGTAACAAACGTGCAAGAGTTGCTGCCCAAGAAACCATGAAAAAGGTGAAAAGTGCTGTAAACCTTGTTCATTAATGGAGGGCTCTATGGAGTTAAGAGTTCACTTAGCCGAATTTGAAGGTTCACTCGATCTTTTGTTGTTTTTAGTGCGAAAACATCGAATGAATCCTTTAGAACTTAAAATTTCTGAGATCACAGACGAATTTGTAGAATACGTGAATGAGATGAAAAAATTGGACATAAACGTCGCATCAGATTTTATGGTAATGGCATCAACTTTGATGGAGATAAAGTCAAGGCTTTTACTTAATCCAGAGCCAGAGGCTTTAGAAAAGCAGAATGCCATCGCCAAAAAGCTATACGAATATTCTCTAATAAAAGAGGCAGCACAACACTTGGAAGAACTTTACGATTTTCATTCTAAAGAGTACAGTATTTCGGTTTCACCTATGAGCGAAAGTGAGGTACTTGATAAAGTGCCAGAGGGGTTTTGGAGTGTTTTGAAGTCTGTTGAAGAGGAGATAAAACTTAGGAAAAGAGTTTATAGAATTTCAAAGGATTCTTATTCCATTACCAAAAAGCTTGAGGAAATCAAGGAATTTGCATTTCAAAAGCGCAGATCTACTATTAGGGAAATCTTACTTCGAGCTCGTGACAAATTGGAAGCTGTGGTGATCTTTGTAGCTATACTTGAACTTTTAAGGGTAAGATTTTTGTCTCTTGATCTTGCAAAGGGAGAGGTGTCTGTATACGAAGGCGGAATTGATCGCTGAAATAGAAGCGTTAATGATGGCCTCTCATGGTCTAAGTGCGAATGAAATTATGCGCATAACTGGAAGAAAAAGGAATGAAGTTTTGGAAGCGATAGACACAATAGAAGAAAAGTACTCTTCTGAGGAACATGGAGTTGAGCTAAAAAATATCGCAGGCAAGTATTCTTTTTTTACGAAAGCAAAGTATGCTGATGTGGTTTCAAAATTGAGAAGAAAGTCTGTGACAGATTTAACACGTTCACAAATGGAGGTTTTGGCTATAATTGCTCAAAATCAACCCGTTACAATGAGAGAAATATCCGATTTTAGAAGCGGAATGCCAACCGGACAAGTGAAAGAACTCCTTGCAATGCGTTTAATAAAGAGAAGGCGAGACAAAAGCAAAAAAGGCAATCCTTACATTTATACTACAACAGATGAATTCTTAAAAGCACTTGGAATTTCCGATCTTTCTGCTATAAAGGGAAGGGAGGATATTTTCGCTGAGAATACAAAAGTACCTGAGGATGTGCGGAGTAGCATCGCGCAGAAAAGCTGAAGAGCTGATAAGGAGTGGACTTGTAAAGGTTAATGGTGAAAGGATAAAGGATTATATTAAAGTTGAGGACGGAGACGTTGTAGAAGTAAATGGGAAAATCGTTAAACCTCAAAGTTATGTGTATTATATGCTTAATAAGCCAGTTGGTTGTATTACAACTCGAAAGGATCCTCAAGGGAGAAAAACTGTCTTTGATTTGGTTCATGTTAAGAAAAGCGTCTTCGCAGTGGGAAGATTGGATCGAGATACGGAAGGCTTACTGTTGCTCACAAACGATGGCGAGCTTTCGCAATTATTGCTTCATCCTCGCTATGAAGTGAAAAGAACGTATGAGGCCCTTGTAGAAGGAACGATCAATAGAAAAAAACTTGAGATGTTAAAAGTTGGAATCGATTTGCCTTATGGGTATACTGCTAAGATGAATGTGAAGATTTTAGGAAAAGAAGATGGCTTGACAAGAGTCAAAATCATGATACATGAAGGAAGAAAACGTGAGATACGTCGTGCTTTTAAATATCTTGGACATCCTATAATTTTACTCAAAAGAGTCTCTTTTGGTCCTATCGATTTAGACACTCAGATCGGGCCTGGAGAATATCGTGAACTCACAAAAGAAGAAGTCGAGACCTTAAAAAAGTTTGTAAATAAAAGAAATGAGACCCTTTAAAGGGTCTCACCCTTGAAAAATGTTGAGGGGGGATAGGGGGGTATCCACTGTCGAAAAGATGATATCATATAGAATGTATCGTTTTGGTTATGTAACAAAAAAGATGTTGTGAAAACATATTTTCTAATGAGAGGAGTGCTTGCGGATGAAAAGAAAGTTTTTCTTCGCGTTCATATTTGCGCTGGTGTTGTTAATGTTATCTTCCGTCATAATGGCAACCCCTGTGGATCAAAACGGAGTGGATATGCTTATGGGTGCCAGAAATGCCTTACAACTTTACAAACAATATGGTGATACTTCTGGTGTTTCAAATGTCATCTCACAACTTGAGCTTTTCTTGTCCAAATACACAGAACCTGCTCAGTACATAGGGCAAGCGCATGAATTGCTTGGAGACGCTTATTACCTTTTGAATGATTATAACCATGCCGTTAAAGAATACGAGAAAGCCATAAGCTATCTTCCAAAGAATTCTCTTGATTATGAGTACTCCATATACTCAATGGGGTACGCTTACATGAGTATGGGTGATAATTCGAATGCCATTTCTTATTTTTCATCACTTTACGGCTCTGCCAAATATGGTGATGAATCAAGAGTACTTGTAGGGAGCATATATGTAAATCTCGGAAAATACGCAGAGGCGAAAAAGGTTTTGAGTGAAGTCAAAGTGAACGTGTGGAAGGCATGGGCTATCTTTTATGAAGGTAAAATAGCTTTCAACTTGAAAGATTATCAACAAGCTCAACAGCTTTTTTCGAGTGTATCGAATTATTCGAGCGATCCCAATGTTATAGAGCCAGCGGCGTACTATAATGCATATTCCCTTTTGAATATGAACAAAATTCAAGAAGCCATAAAAGTAGCCGACGAGTCAATAAAAAATTATCCTCCTACTGTATGGAGTGTGGATCTTTACACCATATTGGGTGAATCTTATTACAGAGACGGTCAATATTCTAACGCTTTAAACGCTTTTCAGAATGCGATACAGCTTGCTCCAAATCCAGGCAAACTTTATAAAGCTCTTAACGCAAAAGCGTGGACTGAATATAAGTTAAAGAATTATAGTCAAGCTGTGGCCGACTGGGAAAAAGTACTTAATAATTCTATGGATTCCGGTTTAGCACTTTCTGCTGGACTTAGCGCCGGTGCAACTTTAAGGGAGCTCAAACAATTCGATAAAGCCATAGCTTTATATGAAGCTATGGAGCCAAAATTCACATCTCAAAAGAACCAAATTATTCTTCAAAAGGGAAAAGCCTATCTTGAATCTGGTAATTATGACAAAGCAGTGGGGATTTTTGAAAAGCTTTCAAAACTTGTCGATCCTATAAGCGACTCTGCAGCTTATTGGTTAGCTTACACGTACAACGTCGAAGGGAAATACAAGAATTCCATAACCGTTCTCAATAATTTGATCGAGGTTAGCAAAGATCCGAATATGAAGGCTAAATCTTACATGCTTGAAGGAGATATCTATTTTAAACAGTCTAAGTATTCGAATGCTGAAGACGCTTATGAAAAAGCTGTTGCTATTGGAACAAAAGAAACGAAAAATGTGGCAGAGTATAATCTTGGATTGATTTACTACAACACTTCAGAGTACTCCAAAGCGCTCAATTATTTGAGAGACGTGATGAACAATCGTACCATAGATCCGGATCTCGCGCTTAACGCAGCGTATTATCTCAGCCAGTCTTATGTTAATCTTCAAGATTACAAGTCAGCTTTGCCTATTTACAGCTGGATCGTTAACTATGACTTTGAAAATGTGTACAGGCCATCAGTGTACGTTCTTAAAGCAGTAGCTATGGAAAAGCTTGGTCAGTATTCACAAATACCGGCTTATGTGGATAATGTGCTCAAATCTTTCCCCAATGTGTCTACCAAGAACGATCTGTTGTATTACAAAGCGTATGCCTATCTCGAAGCCGGGAACATTTCAGCTGCACACGCAATAGCATCTTCTCTGCTAAAAGAGAAAATGTCGAGCAATGCCATGGGTGGGATCTTGTACATAGAGGGAAAGTATTATCAGTCTAAAAATAATGCCAGCGAATCGGCAAAATACTTCAAGGATGTTTATACCAACTATCCTTCAAGCAGTGTTGCACCAAATGCTGCCTATGAGCTTGGGATGATGTATTACAGACTTGGAAAATATTCCAGTGCCAAAGAAGCGTTTTTTAGTCTCATCTCTTTGTTTGGAAATGATCCAAAGGTGCCGCAGGCATTTTACTATATAGGTATGTCTTATGAGAAGCTGGGACAGATCTCTGCAGCTGTTCAAGTTTACAATACGATAATAGAAAAATTTCCGAACTCCGGTCAAGCTGCTTTGGCGAAAAAAAGGCTTTCTGAACTGGGAAAGCGGTGAGAGTCGTGAAGGGCTTCGCAGTTGTGGCAGCGTTTTTGATAGTTGCCGCTACCATTCTGGCCCAACCTATATTGCTGGAGATAAGTACCAATTTTATCGCCCATAAGCTGGAGCCAGCAGGAAATTTTTCACCAAGGAATATCGGTGTGCGCTTGCCAAAAACATTTGTTAAATCAACTTTTGGCATTTCAAAATCTGCTCCTCTCATGCTGGTAACTGAAAAAGCTCATATGGGATACGCAATTTTTTCCGTGCCTTTAAAGAATTACGAAGTTAAAATAAAAAGGATCAGAAAAGCTGAATTTGTCTTTCCAAAGAGCTTATGTTACAAAAGTGCTTTGGAAGGTCCAACTCCGATTCCATATTTTGCTTTTAAGTTGCCGAAGAAAATTTCTTTTCGTTCGTTAGCTTCTCTAAAAAGAATTCGTAGAAATTTCGAAGGATTTAAAGCGGAGAATTTGAATATTTCTAAAGGAATATACATTTCTATTCTTCCTCACAAAGGCAAGAGGACATTCATTTCATCCCTTAAAATCCTTGAAATGAAGAAAAAAGTGACAGCCTACTCACCGCTTGGAGGGCTCGAAACGATAGGAAAGTTTATCAGAGAAGATAGGTATGCATTTTGGACAACGCCAAAGGAATTTGGTATGGAGATCGACACGTCTTTGATCTCAAACTGGGTTGTTTATAAGTATGCTCAAGGGTATGTGAGCAACTTATCGTCTTCATTTAGGGTAGGTCCTATTTCCACATTAATATCGATGAGGGAAGGAAACGTAAAAGGCAAAGCATTTACACTTAGTGGGATATCGTTTGGGACAGAAATATCTTCCAAATCAGCAGTTTCGTTGTTTGCAGAGGTTCCAATCTCTGTTGGGAATTTTATGGCAACTGTGGGAGGAGAATATGTGACATCATCTCCAACTCAATTCAAACCAAATATAACTTTGAGATATAACATAGGAGGATTTTCGCCTTATATTTTTTACGGTTATGAGGGTGCCACCCCAACTGTGGGTGCTGGTTTGATCACAAATGTGCTTTCGGTAGTTGGAAAAATGAGCTTAAATTCTACATCAACAATGAGATTGTTTGTGCGGTATTTCAGTCCTGTTGGAATAATAGGAACTGGTTTGGGAATGAGAAACGGTATGTACTGGGGAGATATTCAAACAAGTTCAAAGCCTTTTGGCTTTGAAGCCGTGCAATTCTCTGTGGACGCTGGTGCACATGTAGAATCGAATGGTGCATATGAGGTGTCAGGAACGTTGAATATGGATTTTCGCCTCCTTTCTTCTTACATTCAGACTTGGGCGAGTATGGAATTTAATGGCAATGCTCCCCAATATTCTTACGGTGTGGAGGTGAATTTTTGAGCAAGATCGAATATGATGTGTATGTTGCTATACCTAAAGCAGAAGTGCATATGCTCAACTACATACTTGAAGCGGAAGATAATTTTTTAAATGTTCGTCACATCGATCCAGCGTCAGGGTTGTTGAAAATTATAGTAATAGATGATCAGTTGGAAGATCTTTTGAAACTTTTGAATTCTTTGAAAGACGAATTACATTTAAAAGTGGTGAGATATGAGCCGAATCGTGGAATTCTTTAGAAAACCAATACCACGAGAGGTCGTGAAAAATGTCCATGAAATATCGTACAGTAAGTTCAAGCTGTTGGGATTTGACACGATTATTTTCGATTACGATAATACGCTCGCTCCGTTCAGGCGCGATGTCTCTGGTGACATAGTAGAGTTGCTGAATCGATTGCTCGACGCGGGATTTAAAGTGGCAGTGGTTACAAACGCTCCCCTTAAGCGGACCGAGATGTTTAGGAAGAAGCTACCGAGAGTGCAGGTTTTTGCCAAAGCACGAAAGCCGGGATTGAAGACGGTAAAATTGGCGGTAAGAAGGTTAGATTCTAAACCATCTGAAACGGTATTTGTGGGAGATCTTTTCTTTACAGATATCATAGCCGGTAACAGACTTGGAATGTACACCATTCTTGTGGAGCCATATCCAGGAGTGGGGCTGTTTTTGGGAACAATAGCGCTGTTGGAAAGAGTCTCTTATAGTGTGCTTTTCTACACATTTGGGTGGCTTTTTAGAATAAGCGAACTCGCATCTCCAAACGAGTGGCGCAGTAGTATATTTGAAGTGGACTATGACCATATGATAGCGAGTGGAGTTAAACTTTTCGTTTTTGATATGGATAACACACTTGCAAGATGGAGGGCTTCTAAACTGGACAAGAAAGCGTTGGAGCTTTTAAAGTACCTTTCGAATCGCGTACATGTAACGGTGCTGTCTAATGGAAATTCTCCGTCGCTCAATTGGTTGGCTAGAAATTCGGATGTGAATATTTTGAGGCATTCGCATAAGCCTTTCACCGGCAAGCTTATAAAACTCATGAAAAAGTACAATGTGTCAAAAAGTGAAGTGGTGGTCGTTGGTGATCAACTTTTTACAGATATTCTCATGTCCAACCTCGCTGGTGTGTATTCTGTAAAAGTTGAGCCGATATCGAGAAATGAAATATTATTCACCAGGTTATTGAGGATATTTGAGAGGATCGTAAAACCACTGATAAAATCTAAACCATCAATAGCGTCAAAAAACAAAACAAAGAGGGAGATCAAAAGGGTAAAATAAGGGGTGGTAGAAATAAGGGTAGTTGGGTTCAGCAAAAAGATTCCAGAACTCTCTTCTTTGCTTTCTTCTTTTACACTTAGACTTAATGCTGCAGAGACCGTTACAGCGTGTGTTGGTGAGTTAGAAAAAGTTTCTGAGAATTTCTTTGAAATTGATTGGTATTCCTATGTTTCAGAAGAGGAAGAATTTGGAAAGGTTCTGGAACAAAAAACATTGAATTTCGCTCACTGGTCAGCTCAAAAGCATCATCTTTCAATTACGCCGATTGGTAATTCTATGGTGCTTTTCGTTCCACTGTTTAGCAGAACGAAAAGTCTTGGTGTGCTTGTCATGGGGATAAAAAACGATGTGAGTGAAATCACTCGTGGAGTGATAGATGTAGAAAGTTTCTTGGCATTTGAAACGTCAATGGTCATAGAAAACATGAAGCTTGCAAAGGAACTTGTGAAGAAAAACAAATACGTTGCTGAAGCCAAATATTATCTCGAAAACGTTCTGAATTCTTTAAAATACGCTGTGGTTGTGGAAGACATTTACAGGAATGAGGAATTTTCAAATGTGCCTTATCGAAAACTCATAACGGACAAAACGAGTTTAAGACCCCAGATAGAAGAGATGATTAACAATGCTTTCGTTTACAGGAAAGAGATCTCAAACGAAATAGAACATGACGGCAGTTTTTATAGTGTTCACGTTGTTCCAGTTGAGTTGTCTTCGGGATTGAAAGTTGTGGCTTCTATACAAGATATCACTAACACCAAAGAACTTGAAAGGCTTCAAAAGATAAACAAAATGAAAAATGACTTTGTAGCCACAGTTTCTCATGAATTGAAAACACCTTTGTCGGCTATACTCGCTTATTCGGAAACCATCCTTGATTCGGTGGATTCACTTGACGATGAAACCCTCAAGCAATTTGTTGGGACTATAAAGAATGAAGGGGAGCACTTAAAATCAATAGTTAACGATATGCTTGATTTTTCGAAGCTCGAATCTGACAGTTTTCCGATGAACTTTAAGAGAGTAGACTTGATTAAACTTATCAAGGAATCTTACGAGGGCTTAAAAGCCCGTGCTCAAGAAAATGGAATAAAATTTGAACTGTCATTGCCAGAACATCTTATAAGTGCATATGTAACCGCAGATTCAAGAAGAATGCGCCAAATTATTGATAATTTGGTGGTAAATGCCTTCAAATACGATGATAATCCGTCGCCAGAAGTGAAAATCTCACTATTAGATGCTGGAGAAAATTATATAGTTGAAGTTTACGACAACGGAAGTTCAGTTCCTAAAGAAGAGCGCGACAAAGTATTTCAGAAATTCTATAGAGTTGAGACGATGAAAGCAAAAGCGTCAGGTACTGGACTGGGCTTAGCACTCGTTAAAGAAATCGTGGAGAAACATCGTGGAAAGATATGGATAGAAGGTGACGAAAACGAATGTGGTTTCAAGTTTTCACTTCCAAAGAAAGACTGGTTAACTTCACCAGAACCGTAGATGAGGGCAAAGTATGGCCAAAACTCTAAACGATGTACTTGGAGAGCTTGATTCCGTTCCAACACCGAGCTTTGTTGTTGCAAAAGTTTTAGAGCTTGTATCTCAACCTGAGGTTTCAGCTTCAGAATTAACCGAAGTCATTGAAAAAGATCCGAATCTAACAGTCCGAGTCATGAGGCTTGCAAACTCTGCATATTACGGTCTTCCTCAAAAGATATCAACGCTATCTCATGCGGTTATGATCTTGGGATTTAAAACAGTAAGAAATCTCGTTACAAGTATATACATGCACGATGCCTTTTTCACTTCCAAGTTGAGAACCGAGTTGATCGATACCGAAAAACTCTGGCGGCATTTAATAGCTACCGCAATCGCTACAGAACAAATTTCTGATGCTGTGGGCTTCATAAACAAAGAGGAAACGTTCTTGGTGGGAATGATTCATGATCTTGGAAAGATCGTTATAGCCAGACTTTTCCCAACTTACACAGATGCTACAATAAAGCTTGCATCGGTGGAACTTATAACATACTTTGAATCGGAGAAAAAGTTGGGTTTACCTGATCATGTTTCAGTTGCAAATTATCTCTTAGAAAAATGGGGATTTCCTCACGAGATCCAGACGGCCGTGAACTTTCATCATGATCCTGAAAAAATAAATGAAGAAACATTGAGAGATATCGTATATATTTCTCACGCCGCGGATGTGGTAGCAAATGTACTCGATCCAAAAGCGGCGGGAAATTATACAGTACCGGTCATGAACAGAAGTGTTTGGTCATATTTGAAGCTTAATGGTACATCCTTTCTCGAGATTGCAAAAGAAACTCGCAAAATGGCAAGAAAGGCCACAGAATTTTTTGCTATATGAAAATATGAAAAAGCTCATCGGACCTTCGATGAGCTTTTTCCTGGTCGGGGCGACTGGATTTGAACCAGCGACCTCCTGCGCCCCATGCAGACGCGCTAGCCATCTGCGCCACGCCCCGGCACTCAAACCGCTTATAGCATATCATAGAAACGGCTCTTTTTCAATACGACGTGATAGACACCTTTGAATATTTTGACAACGTACGGATTTTTTTACGTTATTTGCTGGTTTTGATCTTTTCTTTGGACCCAGAGCTCTTTGCAGAGTCTGTAGAGTAGTATCCACCACCTTTAAAGACGATTCCCACATTTCCGATTTGTCTTACCATTTTTCCACCGCATACATCACATTTAACATTATCAGCTTCAGCAACTTTTTTCAAAAGCACAATTTCATGGCCGCATTTTTTACATATGTACCTATAAAGTGGCATAAGAATCGCCTCCGTTTTATAATCAATCATTCTTTGAAAAATTCTACCACAAATTCTTGAATTTTTCCTTCTCGAACTTTGTGCATATGTTACATTGAATTTAAGCTATATCGGTATTTTACTATCGTAACATCGATTACAAGCTTGACTTTACATATCCACCATCTACTCTGAGTGTTATGCCAGTTATGTAGCTTGCACGTTCAGAGGCGAGAAAAACTACTGCACTTGCAATCTCATCTGGTGTAGCAAGTCGTTTCACATCTGTCTTACGGGAGATCTCGTTTTCAATGATTTTAGGGTCTTTTCCTTGAGCACGTGCGGAATCTTCAAACAAGGTACGCACTCTATTTGTCAAAGTGTAACCCGGAGCTATGCAATTAAAGGTGACTCCTGAAGATGCATGTTCAATCGATAAACTTCTCATCAGTCCTTCTACAGCCATTCTAATGGAATTGGATAGTAGAAGACGTGGTATGGGTTCGAAAACAGAAACAGATGTAAGGGCAATTACGCGTCCCCATTTTTTCGAAATCATTCCTGGTAGGAATGTCTTCACAATTCGAACCACACTCATTAATGTTAGGTCACAGGCTTTGTGCCAATCCTCGTCCTCGAGGGTTTCTATTTCTCCAGGTTTTGGCCCCCCAACATTTGCAAACAGGATATCTACATCACCCACCTCGTTCTTTAAATGGGAAATATCGTCCATTTTCGAAAGATCACAGTTGTGGCCATGAGCTATTACCCCAAATTTCTCAGATATCTCTTTGGCAACTTCGCCTGTTGAGTGTCTTGCCACAATTTCCAAATTAGCACCCTCAGCTGCGAAAGCCTCCGCCACAGCCTTTCCTATTCCTTTGGTAGCGCCACCCACTAAAACTTTTTTCCCTGCAAGTCCGAGTTCCATTATTCGTTACCCCTTTCGGATTTATCTCATTCACATACTGAATTTTACATCTATTCCCTTGCTCTCGAGCGCAATAGTCTTATATGCAAGGTCGTGAAGTGCCTCTACTTTTCGAACAGTATGTGTTTTAGATCTCATGGCTATTGTATAAGTTATAATGCGGTTTTTGTAATATCTTACACCCTTTAGCATATCACCATCGGTAACTCCAGTGGCAGAAAATATTACGTTGTCTCCACCCGCAAGATCATCTGTGAAGTAGACATTGTCGAGATCTACATCGCCCAACTTTTGTTTTTCTTCATCGGTTGGAGCTAACTTGAGCTGTATTTCCCCACCTAAAGCTTTGAGAGCAGCGGCAGCGAGCACACCTTCAGGTGAACCCCCTATTCCCATATACAGATTCACACCACTATCTGGAAGAGCCGTAGCAATAGCAGCCGCAATATCACCATCACTTATGAGCTTTATCCTTGCTCCGACTTTCCTGATCTCGTCGATCAAAGCTTCATGTCTCTTACGATTAAGAACTACAATAGTGAGTTCGTTAACATCTATTCCAAGCACAGCCGCAGCGATCTTTACGTTCTCCCTTATACTTGCGTTTATATCTAACTTTCCAGCGAGCTCAGGTCCGCACGCCAGCTTTTGACTGTAGAAAGTTGGAAGGGAAGCAAGCTTTCCTCTTTCGGATGCAGCCATGACGGAAATCGCATTTGGTAGTCCATTGGCGACAAGACGAGTACCATCTATTGGATCTACGGCTATATCCATCTCAGGCGAATCCTCGGACCAATTTCCAACATGCTCGTTTACGTAAAGCATTGGGGCTTTATCTTTTTCGCCTTCGCCTATAACGATTGTACCTTTTACATCCACTAATTCGAGCATTCCTCGCATGGCGTCTACTGCCGCTTGATCTACGATTTCTTTATCTCCGAGACCAAGATATTTGCTTGAATTAAGAGCAGCTGCTTCAGTAACACGAATTAACTCAAGTGTTATCTCTCTCTCGTTCATAAAAACGCTTCCTCCTTGACTTTTACAAAATTTGTGATGCCAACGTGGCAAGATCCGATCTGACACCATGAGACAATTTCACATGACCTGCAATCTTGTAAGGTGAGAACTTCACGGCTGCATAAGTTAATCCATTAGACGATGCATCTAAGTAAGGACTATCGATTTGGGAAATGTCTCCGGTAAGAATCATTTTAGTCTTGATACCGACTCTCGTTATAATCGTTTTTACTTCATGTGGAGTAATATTTTGCGCCTCATCAACAATTATGAATTGGTGTGGAATACTTCTGCCACGAGTGTAACTAAGGGCTTCAACTTGTAAAAATTTGGCGTTGTCGGCTTTTGAAGTGGATTGCCCAACGTTATCAAACAAAAATTCAAGATTGTCACGTATTGGCTGAATCCACGGGCGCATTTTTTCTTCTGCACTTCCCGGTAGGTAGCCTATATCCTTTCCCATAGGTATAACTGGGCGAGTAACGGTTACCTTTCTGTACCTTTTTTTATCCACTGTTAAATAGAGTGCCACTGCCAATGCGAGTAAAGTTTTTCCAGTACCGGCAGGCCCAAGGAGAGTAACAAGAGAGACATCATCATCCAAAAGTAAGTCTAAAGCCATGAGCTGCTCGATATTGAGTGCGTGGATTCCCCATATTTGAGAATCGAATCCTACCTGAATAGGTATAAGCTTTCCGTTTTTGAATCTAAAAATTTTAGAATCTTTGAATATTACAAATTCATTTTCCACAAGATCGCTGAGTCCTACGGTTCTCGGATCACTATCGTCTGGAGGTGATTTTTCGGATTTTCTGTAACCAGTAAGTATGCTGTTTTCACTGGTGCGATCGGTCAAGTAATCTTGGGCTTCCAATCCTATTGCGTCTGCTTTTATCCTCATGTTTATGTCTTTGCTCACGATTATGGTTTTTAAAGAACTGCGCTTTGCAATTTGCAGAGTGTAAAGAAGTATCCAGTCATCGGTTACCCGATCAGACAAGAAATGTGGCATTTCTCTTCTATCTTCTACAACTTCGATTTTTAGCATTCCACCATTTTCGAGTTTAACCCCCTTGTAGAGTTTTCCTTTTTGCCTCAGACCATCCAATTCTCTGGCAACTTGACGGGCATTTCTGCCAATCTCACCTGGGCGGCTTTTGAGTTTGTCTATTTCTTCTATAACGGGAAGCGGGATTATAAGATTGTTATCTTCAAATGTGTAAATTGAATTCGGATCGTGGATCAGGACATTCGTGTCAAGCACGTAATTTTTTATCATCAAAAACTCCTCCTCGTAAAGAAGGGAACCGCGCCTTGAAGGCGCGATTCGGTTTTTATTTTGTTTCAGTCCATCTTGGGGTGAATGGATATGATTTTATCGGACTTATGTGTTGGATGTATTCCTTAACAACATCTGCTAAAACGTAATTAGTGTTGTACTGGTCTCCGTTTTTAAGCATAGAGTAGTGATCTCCACCACTGGCCATATAGTCGTTTGTAGCCACTGTATAAATTTTGTTGGGATCTATTGGTTTCCCGTTGAGCAGTATGTTTTCCACACCTTTAGGTGTGACTTTATAAGTCAAGCCCCATGGGTTAAGCCTTGCGCCTGTGTCATTTGGATGAGATACGGCTCCCCATTCTATGGCTTTGAGAAGATCAGAACCTTTCAATTTGATAGTAACAACGGTATTTCCAAACGGAAGTACTTTGAGAATATCGCGGTAGGTTATGGTACCGGGAGCGATCGAAGCTCTGATTCCTCCACCATTCATAAGAACAGCTTGAACTCCCAGATTTTTAAGTTTCCATGCAACTGCGTCGGTGATCAAATGGCCTATTAATGTGTCTTTTATTCTCGTTTGTCCCTTATCATTTGCGAAATTTACTTTTGAGAATCCAACGGGTTCGTTCGATTTTGCTTCTCCGATTTGCTTGTACCCAGCAAGAAGTTCTTTGATTTTTTCATTTGGTTTTATTTCTTTTCCGACATAAGTGTAAGTAACTTTTCCATTTTTGTCTTTGTGGTAAACTTTAAGGTTAACTGGTATAAGTTTATAAGTGTAATCCGTAACCTTGCCGTTTTTCACGATAAGATCGAGTCTGGCGACATACTTCGAGAATGATCCGGCTTGAATTATCAATGTTCCCTTGACATTGAGAGGCTCTTCTACAATTGTGTGACTGTGACCATCGAGGATTGCTGTAATTCCCTTCACACTCTCAGCAAGAGTAACGCTTCCACCGTAAGGATCATTAGGTTTGTTGTACGTTAACAATTTTCTCATCATCAAGGCGGTGTTAGAAACTTTGGAACCCGCAGTAAGTCCTGGCCCAAAAATTCCAAGATGCGTTAGAGCCAAAACTATTCCGTTCTTTCCCATAATTGTATGAAGCATTGGAACGTATTTTTTGGCAACGCTCACTGGTGATAAGAAATCGTAACCTCCAACGTTTTTTGGATTTCCTATATACTCAGTAGTTTTAGTTGTTAACCCAAGTATGGCAACACTAAGGTCTGGAAATCGTTTTATTATGTAAGGCTTTCCAACTGTCTCGTTTGTACCCTTATAAACTATGTTCGCAGAGAGAAACGGAAAGTTCGCCCACGTCATTTGTCTCATCAAGATCGACCATGGATGATCGAATTCATGATTTCCAATTGCCATCGCATCTAAATGCATCGCATTTAGGGCCAATATATCTGGTCGCGCGTAAAGCAAATCAGATTCAGGAACACCTGTGTTTATATCACCGGCATGCAGGAACAAAAAGTCCCATCCATTTTCAGCAGCTTCTTTTCTCGCTTGCTCCACGATCGTCGCGATTGCGGCGAATCCACCTATGTTCGGATTGTGCCATTCATTGTAAGCCCAAGCATGTCCATGAGTGTCATTTACTTCAAGTATCACGAGATGTGCCGCCATCGCCATGATTGAGAAAGCCAACACGATCACGGTAAAGATTAGAAACGATCTTTTTAGCATACTTTTTCCCTCCTTAGATTTTGAAATGCCTCTTATTTTAACATTGATTCCATATTATGGTCAAATTCTGAACTTCATGTTAAAATGAGAAGAATAAGAAAAGATTTGTTGAATACGGCGAGCTATGCTCTCGTTAATTGATGGTATAATGATTATGAGGTGATGAAATGCTTGACTTGTCAACCAAAAGTATGTATGCTACCCGTGCGGTTTATGAATTGGCACACGCATGGAACAGAGGAGTAAGAAAGTTAACACTCAGAGAAATAGTCGAAAGGCAAGATGTTCCAAGTGATTACATGGAGAAGCTGCTTTTCAGACTCAAGAGATTAGGAATAGTTAGAACCATACGTGGAAAGAATGGAGGGTATTCTCTTGCAAAACCTCCGAAGGATATAAAAGTTTCTGACATTATACTTGGATTGGAAAATCCAATCAAAAGGTTGAACTGCATGAACTTGAAGAAAAACTCTGAGGATAGGTGTGCTGAATTTGAGCATTGCATGATCAAATACGTTTGGAGTGATGCTTACAGTGCAATGATCAAGGCTTTTTCTAAATATACTTTCCAGGATCTTGTGGAAATGGAAGGAAACATGCTTCAAAATAGCAAGGTGTGAAAAGATTGTTCGTTGATAAAAGTAGAGATTTTTTTGAAATTCTATCTTTAGAAAAAAGAAATTGGCCATCGTTTTACTTTGAATACATCAAGAATGCTCCAATGGCTTTTAGTCTTTATCATTCTTTACTTTGTGTTGACGATTCTCAGATCACAACTATAATATTGTCAATGGAACGTAGATATCTGGATCGATGTTATCAATCCATATCCGATCTTAAGCCTTACGAGTACGAAGCGGCACGTGCTCTTGTTAGTTTTTCCGAGAAAAACTCTCTTGACCTTTCAAAGATTCAAGTGTACATTGTCGGAGCTCTTAATCTCGGAGAGATTTTCAAATTGGATGAGTGCAAAATTTTTATAGATGTCCTTTCTCTGCACAAAATAGGGTTTGATAAGTTGCCCTTTTTGATTGTTAAAGCGTTTGAGCGAGAAAAGGCGTAGGTACAAACGATATTTGTGTGTAACCAAGTCGTGCCATTAATACACGAGACGAATAGCGAGCTTCACAAAACAAGGAGGTTGATCTGAGGATGGCGGATGAAAAGCAGAAATATGTGTGCACTTTGTGTGGTTATGTGTACGATCCCGAAAAGGGAGATCCGGATAATGGGATAGAGCCAGGCACCCCGTTTTCTGAGCTTCCAGACGATTGGGTATGCCCTGATTGTGGTGCTCCAAAAGATGCTTTCGAACCTGCTGATTGATGAAAGTTAGGTCGTCCCGGACTGAGCATAGGTCATGCTAAACTTGATACATCTGATAGAGTCTTAAACCGACATGTCATCCCGGACTTGCCACAGGTCATGCCGTACTTGATACGGCATCTCATTCTCAGATTGCGGGTCAAGCCCGGAATGATGTTATGGTCAAAGACTCTGTGTAAGGCACGCTGCATACTTAACACCTTCCACCGCTACGCGGTCCCCCTCACGGCTATCGTTTCGGTCAGAAAAGCGGGAAAGCATTGCGCAATCCCACTTCTCACTTTTATGAACTTCCAGATGGTGAGCTTATATGTCTTGATGAAAACTTCGAGTAAGATGTGAAATCTCTTTCTTTACGGACTCTGGATCGTTTTGAATGTTCATACACAATTTGAGATTTTTTATAGTTGGATCACTTGTAAAATATCACAAGCATTTCCATGCCTTGAGAATAAACTGACATAATAACAGTTCCATTCTTTTTGATCTTTTCGTACAGTTTTTCAAATTCCTTTGTTGAAGATATTTTTTTATTGTTTAGCGATGTGATCACATCTCCTGGTTGAAGACCGGCCATAGCAGCTTGGCTGTTTGGATCAACACTTGTAACTACAACTCCTCTGATGTTTGAAGGTATAGAATATTTTGTCATGTAAAGTTCTGTCAAATCAGCAACACTAAATCCATTTGCGCTATAAACAGTAGATGATGTTTTAAACACCGCTTTTGATGAAAGTTTTACGCTGAATGTGAGATATTTACCATTTCGATAAACTTTCACATTTACCACGTCATTAGGAGCATATTCATGAATTGTGCTTACGAGTTTATCTGCGCTGGTAATTTTTACACCGTTAACTTCAACTATGACATCTTTTATCCTTATTCCAGCCTTTGCTGCTCCACCATCAGGAACCACTCCTATAACCAACGCACCCTTCACATCATCCAAGCCAAGACTCTTGGCGAGAGTAGAGGTGAGATCTCTGACTTGAACCCCAAGATATCCAGAACCTTGCCCTTTTATCAGTCTTGCGATCAGGACTTTCGCGGTATTTATTGGTATAGCAAATCCCAATCCTTGTCCCTGCGAAGGACTGATTATAGCCGTGTTTATTCCTATGACTCTTCCATGAATATCTACAAGTGGCCCACCACTATTGCCAGGGTTTATCGCGGCGTTTGTTTGAATCATGTTGTAATAATATCCATTTCCATTTGGTTTTGGAACTTCTCTGTTTACAGCACTTACTATTCCTTGCGTAACCGTGTAGTCAAGGCCAAAGGGGTTTCCAATTGCAATTGCATACTCTCCAACATGTACTTTGTTAGAGTCTCCTAAAGTTGCAGCTGGGAAAGTTACTCCTTCAGGAGCTTCGATTTTAATAACGGCAAGATCGTTTGTGGGGTCTCCCCCAACAACAATACCTTTGTATTTTTTTCCATTCAATAGCGTTATTTCAGCTTCTTTGGCACCTGCAACTACATGATAGTTCGTCAATATGTATCCTTTCGAATTGAATATTATTCCGGATCCGAGGCTTTCTACCTGCCTTTCTTCAGGTGTTGGCATTTGAAATCCAAAAAATTTCTTGAAAAACGGGCTCATTTCCCCAAATGGGTTTGAGTTAGAAACAAGGGTTGTGTGAACTACAACTCTCACGACAGATGGTGATACCGCTTTCGCTACGGCTATCACTGGACTTTGTACATTAGGATTGAGATAGCCATAAGAGGATGAGGAAATCGGGGTTACCATGCTTGTGGACGAGTTACCTGCAAACGCAAAGAAGCCAACCATCGATACGAGAATCACTGCTAACATGAAAATTCTAAGGTTTTTCATTCGAACGCACCTCCTATTTATTTTTAGATGTTGTTCCAGATTTTTTGACGCGTTTTAGCATACTTATGTTCAAAAAGGGAATTTCAAGGAGCATTTTTGTGTACAAATATGGTAAAATTAATTAGACCCGGACTCAGAGTTGGGAGAAATACCCGCTCTTGGTTCAATTTTATGGAGGTGTCATAATGGAAAAGGAAGATAAGAAAAAGATCGTGGAAGCTTATAGGCTTCACGAGGGAGATACGGGTTCTGTAGAAGTTCAGGTAGCAATTTTAACGGCGAGGATATCTCATCTGACAGAACATTTAAAAGTTCATCCAAAAGATTTCCACTCGAGACGTGGACTTTTGAAAATGGTAGGTAAGCGTCGAAGACTTCTTAGATATCTTAGAGATCGTAAACCAGCAGTATACAAAGAACTCATAGCAAAGTTGAATCTAAGGCGGTAAGGCTTTGAACGAAGAGCGGGAATCTGCCCGCTCTTTTATTCTTAAAGTAAGTTTTATAACATTTGTTGATATTTTGTTAGAGGTGATCAGATGTACAGGATTTGGAAGAAAGAATTTAAAGGTAATGAACTCGTCATCGAAAATGGAAAAATGGCGAAGCAAGCTGATGGTGCATTCGTAATTGGTTATGGGGATTCTAAAATGCTCGTGACAGCTGTTATGGATAAAAGGCCAAAAGAAGGACTCGATTTTTTCCCCTTAACAGTTGAATACCAAGAGAAATTCTACGCTGCTGGGAAAATACCTGGCGGGTTCATCAAGCGTGAAGGAAGACCAAGTGAGAACGCGGTGCTTTCTGCAAGAATGATTGATAGACCCATAAGGCCTATTTTCCCAAGAGATTTTAAAATACCAGTGCAGATTGTCGCAACCGTACTTTCGGTGGATCCTGACAATCCCCCTGATACACTGGGAATAATGGGTGCTTCTCTAGCACTTAACGCATCTCCAATACCATTTAATGGAAAAGTTGCAGGATTAAGGATTGCGCTTTTGGATGGCAAATACGTTTTCTTTCCCTCAGATGAGATAGCCAAAAAAGCAGATATAGATCTTGTTGTTGCCGGAACAAGAGATGCGATAACAATGGTTGAAGGAGAAGCAAACGAAGTGAGTGAGGATGTGATGATACAAGTTCTCATGGAGGCACATGAGGCGATCAAAGAGTTGCTTGATTTTGAAGATGAAATTCTTTCTGAGTTTCATACGGAAAAGTTTGAATACGAAACTCCCAGTGTGGATGAAACTTTGATCGAAAAACTAAGATCTATGGTTGAAAGGGAAGAGTTAGAAAAGCGCTTACTCACTCAAGGAAAACTTGCAAGAGACAAAAAAATAGCAGAATACAAAAATCAGATAATAGATGCATTGATTGAAGAAAGTGGATTAGGAGAAGAAGAAGTGGTCCAGACTAAGACCTTGCTTTCTGATGAGTTTGAAGATATCGTTAAGCACACGATGCGTAGGATGATATTTGAAAAGAATCTGCGCGTTGATGGACGTAATCCAGATGAAATACGTCCCATATCTTGTGAATTGGATTTGCTTCCGAGAGCGCATGGGAGTGCTTTGTTCACGAGGGGCGAGACTCAAAGCCTTGGAGTCACCACACTTGGAGCTCAGATGGACGTTCAGATTATAGATACGCTTTTAGAAGAAGGCGAGAAAAGGTTTATGCTTCATTACAATTTTCCGCCTTACAGTGTTGGTGAGACGGGAAGATTTGGTAGTCCTGGAAGACGTGAAATAGGCCATGGCCATCTTGCCGAAAGATCTTTCAGACGTGTGATCCCTTCAGAAGAAGAGTTTCCCTATACTATGCGTGTAGTATCTGAAATACTTGAATCTAATGGCTCTTCTTCGATGGCAACAGTTTGTTCCGGTTCACTTTCACTTATGGCTGCGGGAGTTCCAACAAAGAAACATGTGGCCGGCATTGCCATGGGGCTTATCTTTGAGCCAGATGGTTGGGTTGTCTTGACTGATATACTTGGGATGGAAGATCACTTAGGAGACATGGATTTCAAAGTTACTGGGACAAGAGAAGGAATTACCGCTTTCCAGATGGATGTTAAAGTGGGGAATGTCTCTGAAGAAATAATGAAAGTCGCACTTGAAAAGGCTCGAATCGCAAGAAACAAAATTCTTGATATAATGTACGATACAATACCTGCTCCAAGGGACCATCTGTCGAAACATGCTCCAATCATAAAACTTGTTAGAATACCTGTTGAGAAAATAGGAGAATTGATAGGCCCTGGGGGTCGTACTGTTAAAGCCATATCTGAGGAGTTTGGTGTTGAACTTCAAATCGAAGAAGATGGTCGTGTAAAGATAGTTGGTGATAAAAACGAAAATGTAAGAGCAGCTCTCCAACAGATCGAAAACATGAATCGAGAGATCAAAAATGGCGAGCGTTTTATTGCCACTGTTACCAGAGTTGAAGGATACGGTTTCTTTGCTGAGCTCTTCCCAGGTAAAGTCGGGCTTGTTCACGTTTCGAAAATGGGGAGACACGTCAAAAATGTCAGAGATGTTGTTCATGTTGGAGATAAAGTAAATGTGGAAGTAGTGGGAAGTGATCCCACAGGAAAGATTCAGCTCAGGCAAGTGGTCGAAGGGAAAGAAAAAGAAACTCAGTATCACCAAAGACCCAGGAGGAGGTTTGACGACAGAAAACATGACAAATGATATTACCGTTGAGAAACTTTCAAATGATGCTTTAATCGTCAGCAGGGATATGCCATTCCTGCGGACGGTTACTTTTGGTATAGGTGTTAATGTGGGAGCAGCGAATGAGAATTCTAACAATTCTGGAATCTCACACTTGATAGAGCACGCGGTTTTTAAGGGGACAAAAAACTTTGCTGGTCACGATCTAAAACGAATAATAGAATCAGTGGGAGGGGTTCTTAACGCTTTCACTTCCCGAGAGTACACACTTTTCTATGCCAAAGTTCCTGATTTTGCTTCTCGTCAGGCCTTTGATGTGCTGTACGATCTTGTAAGTGTTCCAATATTTCCGGAAAAAGAGATCGAATTGGAAAAGGGAGTTGTTCTCGAAGAAATAGCCATGTATGAAGACGATCCAGCGGATCTCTCGGGGACTAATTTTTTGAAAGCACTTTGGGGTGAGGAAACACCTTATGGAAGATCGATAATCGGAAAAGTTGAAACTGTCAAAAATACAACTGTTGATGATGTGAGAAAGTATTTCAAAGATCACTACATTTCTTCGAATATTCTCTTGTCAATTGTGGGAAATTTGAGATCTTGCGATATGAATTATATTCGGGAGAAAATGGAAGCTCTACAAAACGGTGAATTGAAAGAAGACATTGAAAAACCTATTGCTCGTCCGTCAACAAATGTTGTAATTGAAAAAAGAGATTTGAAGCAAGTCAACGTTTCCATAGGAATTAAAACCATCGAAAAGTCAGATAAGAGGAGTTATCCACTATCCATAATAACCACAATACTTGGTGGTGGAATGAGCTCTGTGCTCTTTGAAAAATTGAGGGAGAAATATGGACTTGTCTATTCAATATCATCTTCTAATCAGTCAAACAGATTAGGGGGATACTTTACAGTGGATTTTTCCACATCTCCAAGTCGAGTCTTTGATGCGATCGAAAAGATCAGAGGTGTTTTGAATGACATGGCAAATAGTTTAGATTTAAAAAAACACATGGATTATGGAAAGAAAAGATTAAAAGGGAAATTACTCACATCCACTGAATCTACGTTTTCTACTATGTTTATGATGGTAGATGATCAATTTACACTTCGAAAAATAAGAGGAATCGATCGTGTAATTCAATCCATCGAGGATGTAAAATACGACGATGTAGTTGAAACTTATAGGGACTTCTTCCTTGGAAAGTGGACGCTCTCCGCCGTCGGACCATCCGGGACAGTTCTTGATAAGTTAAAAGCATATGAATTTGAGGTGAGTGGCAATGGCCATTGAATGGAAACCCCTGGAAGATATAAAAGATGGTGCCGTGCTTGCAGAAGATTTGTATGATGGAACATCGTTCAAAGTACTACTTTCAAAGGGAACTCGGATTAACAAAGAAATTCTGGATAATCTCAGGAAACGAGAAATCTTATGGCTTCCCGTGGAAGGAAAGGGAGAAGATCTCGAGAAAATCCGAAATTCCATAGATCTCGATCAAGAATTGCTTAAGGTTGAAGAACCAATAGCTCCTGGAATACGCCTTTCAGTTCCAGATGAAATGTACAGAGGGTTCATAACGTCTTTCAAAGATCTTTCGGAACAGCTTAAGCTGGGAGAAAGGATAGATAAAGAATCAGTTGAGCACACCCTTGGGGCAGTTGTGGATGATCTTCTCAGTCAAAAAGAATATGTGGTCAACTTTTTCAGGAAGCACGTGAGTGGTTATCTTTACAAACACGGTATAAATACTGCTATCCTATCAGTTATGGTGGGAAATACTTTATCCATGTCGAGATATCATCTCATCCCACTCGCAAAGGCTGCCCTTTTCCATGACATTGGTTTGATGTTTTTAAACGATCCAGAATATGTAGACATAGGAAGAATGTCAAGCAGAGAGAAAATACTTCAACACACAACGATTGGGTACAAAATCCTTTCATCTTATGGGATAATAGAGAGCAGGGAGATCCTTGACGCCGTTCTTGAACATCATGAGAAATATGATGGAACTGGCATTCCATTTGAAAAAAAAGGAGAGGACATAAATTTTTATGCACGTATACTTCAAATAGCAGATGCTTACGACTCTCTTACGTCCACGTCTTCTGAAGCTCTTAAGTTGACCCCTTATCAAGCTTTAAAATGGATACTTGTTAGGGCTGGAAAGGATTACGATCCTTACGTTCTTAATGCCTTTATAAAAATTCTTGGTATGTATCCCACGGGGACAAGAGTCAAACTTAACAACGGGAAAATCGGAACTGTGATAAGGACAAGCGGTGCGGGACTTCTTATTCCGGTGATTATGGTGGACGGCGCACTTATGGATTTGTCAAAAGACAAAAGTGTGTGGATCGTATCTGTAGTGACGTAAAAAAACGGAAAAATGCTTAACATCAACGAAATTAGGATTTTTATAGAAGTAGTGAAAGCCGGAAGTATTACAGGAGCTTCTAAAAATTTGTTCATAAGCCAGCCCGCCGTTTCTCAACATATCAAGGCGATTGAAAAAAAATTAAGTACTAAACTTTTTGAAAGAGTCAATACTAAGCTGTATCTCACTAACGACGGATTCAAGATTTACAAGGAGTTAGAAACGCTTTACCGGATCTTTGAAGGGACCATCGAAAAGATCAGCACTGAGAGCATTTCAGCTAACAAGTTGATCAACATAGGTGCGAGCAAAACCATTGGAAACTATCTTCTTCCTTCTCTGATTAAAAGTTATAAAGAAACTGAAAGCGATGTCTACTTTTCTGTGAGAATTCAAAATACTTCTGAGATTGTTGAAGGAGTTTTAAAAGAAGAGAGCTCGATAGGTTTCGTAGAAGCACCTGTATATCACAAATTATTGAATATTGAGACAATGTGTGAAGATGAGTTGAAAGTTGTATGTTCGCCAAACAGTGAGATTTCAAAAAGATCTAAGATAACAATTGAAGAGCTGAAAGTGCTTCCGTTCATATCAAGAGAAAAGGGATCCAGCACCAGGAAAATAATTGAAAATGTTTTTTCAAAATGCGGATGTATTCCCATAAATGTTGTTGCGACAGTTTCAAGCAACGAAGCAATAAAAGAATTTGTTGCCAGCGGACTGGGAATATCGATACTTAGCAAATTTGCCATTTCCGCTGACGAGAAATGTGGACGCATAGTCTCAAAAAGTATAGATGGTGTTGAAATCAAAAGGAATTTTTTCATGATCTGGAAAAATGGAAGAACACTCTCGAGTTTAGAAAATGGCTTCAGGGAATTTATTAAATCATTGTAGCAAAGGTGTTATTCTTATCGATCAAAGGAGATGCGTTAGTTCTCTTCCTCTTTACAAGAGTTTTCTTGCAGCCTTGGATATGCCTTCAGATGACATTGGATGTTGATTGGCAAATTCCGCAATATCTTTAACATTTAAACCGTTTGCAATCGCTATTCCAAGCTCTCCTATGAGATTATCTGCATCTATGCCAACTACCCATGCACCAACGAGTCGCATTGTTCTAACATCGAAAAATTCGCGAATTTCGCCTTCCATTTCATCGAATATTTGTGCACGAGAGTCAACTTTAAATTGGTAGTCCGTTTCAACAAGTTCAACGCACTTTTCTTTTGCAATAGACGGCATGAGACCAACGTAAGCGATCTTTGGAAAAGTAAAGACGGTTGTTGGTACTGCGTCAAAGTTCATATAGTCTATAGGATGATTACCAGCCATTATGTTATTAGCAGCTACTAACGATTGTCTAACAGCTGAATGAAAGAGCATTGAAGCCCCATTAACGTCACCCGGCGCGTATATGTGTGGAATATTTGTCTGCAATGCATTATTGACAATGATCTTTCCTTCCTTGACGTTAATACCTATTTCCTGAGTTCTCTGTGGCACAACGGGTTTTCTTCCAATTGCCATTAACACAAGATCGGACTTTACGGTCTTTTTGATTTCATGTTGTGTGTAGATAACTTCATATTTGCCATCGTATTTTTTGATCTCTTCAACTCTGGCATTCAGGATGATCTCTATATTCGGATCTAAAAGAGCACGCAATTTCCCGGAAAGTCTTGGCTCCATTGTTGGCAAAATTCTGTCCATCATTTCAACAACGCGCACCTTGACTCCAAACTCGTTGAAAATTGTGGCGGTTTCAAGTCCAATGTAGCCAGCACCAATGATCGTTAAAGATTTTGGCAACTCTTTCAAAGTGGGATTAAGAGCAAAAATGTCTCTTGATGTTATACAATACTCAGCACCCTTTATAGGTGGTACTGCTACATCTGCACCGCTGGCGATTATAATATTTCCTGCTCTGTATTCTTTTTTTTCCTTTTTCTGTTTCTACCTCAATTGTATGTTCATCTAAAAAAGAGGCAACGCCTTTGATTAATTTTAAGTGTTTCGAAGCTTCTTTGAGTTCTTTAGCATGTTGTTCGTATCTTATTTTTTGAATGCGGTCTTTATGCTCAACTACTTTTGCATAATTAAACCCTACTTTTCCACCTAAGCCAAATAGCCCCACCTTTTTTGAAATTCTGTAGATATCTGCTGCTTCCCTTAACGCTTTTGAGGGTACGCATCCTTCTGCAAGACAATTTCCACTCATGATGCCTTTAGAATCTATCATAACAACATCTTTTCCAGCTTTTGCAAGTCTAAACGCAGCTGGATATGCACCTCCGCCTGCACCAATTGTTAAAATATCTATTTTTTTCATGTTACCATCCCTTTCCATAACTAAGTGACGAATTCAAAAACACGATAGCATCATTCTTTTAGTGCGTCAAATACACGTATTTTATGGAGGCATAAGTTGTACTTATATACTCACGTTGTGTGTTAACTTTACAATCTATGAATATTTATCAAATAAACATCACTTTTCAAGCGATAAGGAAATTTTTCGAAGTCTTATCAAACGTCATCCTGAACCGACCGTAGGTCGTCCTTGACCTGATCCGCGGTTCCCTTGCCTTTACCAACCAAGCTACGAGATGCTGGTTTTTATCTCGGTGGGTTTATCTCCCACTGAACATGTCTGCCTTTTCTGGACACACTCATCCCGGACTTGCTCCGGGATCTCATTCTTAGATTCCGGGTCAAGCCCGGAATGACGTTGTGGAAAAGATGTTGCTCTCGACTACCGCCTGCGCCTTCGCGCCCTGTAAAGGACAACAGAACAGACAGGAAAGTGGGAAAACATTGTGCACCGCACAATCCCACTCAGCTATCGCTTCGGTCATGGAAGTGGGAAAACATTGTGCACCGCACAATCCCTTCTCAGCTATCGCTTCGGTCATGGAAGTGGGAAAACATTGTGCACCGCACAATCCCACTCCTCACTCTTGTGAACTTCCAGACGGCAAGCTCATATGCCTTGATGAAAAGTTCAAAGGAGGTTTAAAACCTTGAGTTAGTTTGTTCAAAATAATTTCACACGAGATGTTGTAGGTTTTCAAGTGTTTATGCCATTTTTAATGAACTCTGTTACATCCCGATCTTTTTTTGTTACTCTCACGCACAACGTGAGTTATGTATGTTTGAACTTTATCTAACAAAATTCATGAAAGCACAATGAGTTGTGTTTTGGTATAATGCTGTTGGTTGATGCATTTTAGATATTCTTTATTGACCTTGAAACGACTGTCGGTCAAGTAAATTGAGGAGAATGAGATTTTGAACAGGAAAGAAAGATTGAAGAAAATCGTAAATTTTCTTTCATCATCCCAAGAAAGCATAAGCGGTTCAAAATTGGCATCTTTGTTAGGAGTCACACGGCAGGTTGTGGTTCAGGATGTAGCTATTCTGAAATCGAAGGGAATAAATATCATATCAACAGCCAGAGGATATGTTTTGAACAATGCGGAGCCAAAATTTACAATGCTTGTTGCAGTTCAGCATACAAAGGAAATGATACGTGATGAGTTAACATGTGTGGTCAAAAATGGCGGAGAGGTGCTCGATGTGATCGTCGAGCATCCCATTTATGGGGAAATCAAGGGAAATCTCAACATAAAAACACTTGAAGATGTTGAAAAATTTATCAGTGCCCTTCAAACATCCAGTGCGATTCCACTTTTAGCACTTTCAAACGGTGTCCATCTTCATACCATAGGGGCAGATTCTAAGGAAACACTGCAAAAAATTGTTAAATCGCTTGGGAAAATGGGCCTTTTGATTTGAATGCCTGACAAAAGATTCATAGAATTATTCGAATTTTGGTGTTAAACTAACGCTTTTTTCAACGATGAAATGAAAGAACTTAACTCTGTTTTTTTATCACCAAATTCCCCATGCTGGTTTATTATTTTCATAATAGCGCTTCCTACAATTACCGCATCCCCAATTTGTCCCACAATTGAGGCTTGTTCTGGATTTGATATTCCAAAGCCTATAGCAAGGTTCATGTTAGGCATGTTTTTACGTACACGTTTTATGAATTCAGGCAATTCACTTGACACATTTTGGCGCATACCTGTTATTCCCGTTACAGATACGCAGTAAACGAATCCAGAAGCAATTTGAGAGATCTTTCTAAGACGGCTGGGCGTTGTTGTTGGTGCAACCAATGGAATGTAAGCACATCCTTTTTTCTTAGCTTTCAACGAAAAATTCCGTGATTCTTCAAGTGGCAAATCTGGTATGATAAAACCGTCTATGCCTATTGCTGAGGAATTATTGATCAACAAATCTGGGCCATATTGGAGAATTGGGTTAAAATAACTCATTAGAATGATGGGGATATCTATCTTTGGCCCTATTCTTGCTGCTAAATCGATGACTTTAACTAAGTTAGTTCCGGAATTAAGCGCTATTTCGTCTGCATACTGAATGACAGGACCATCTGCAAGTGGATCTGCATATGGAACTCCCAATTCAATGATATCCGCACCGCTTTTGGCAATCAACTCTAAAAAACGCTCAGAAATCTCCAAATTTGGGTCACCAATTGTTAGGTAAGCTATTAAACCTTTCTGTTTGGATTTTTGAAGTTTGGTGAATTTGTTTTGAATCCTTCCGATTCCCATTTTTTACACCTCCATAATTTCTTGAACTCTCTTGACATCTTTGTCTCCACGTCCAGAAAGGTTTACAATGATACTTTTACTTGGTCCAATCTCTTTTGCGATCTTCATAGCATACGACACGGCATGAGCACTTTCGAGCGCTGGTATTATCCCTTCAATTTCAGAAAGTACTTTGAAGGCTTTCAAGGCTTCACTATCTGTAACTGAAGTGTAGAACACTCTCTTAATGTCTTTAAGATAACTATGTTCCGGCCCAACTCCGGGATAATCAAGTCCCGCCGCTACAGAGTGGGTTGGTAAGATCCTTCCGTATTTGTCCTGAAGAACGTAGCTTTTAGAACCGTGAAGTACTCCTACGGATCCTTTTTCCAGTGTAGCAGAATGTTTGTTCGAATCAAGACCTAATCCCGCAGCTTCTACACCGATAAGGTTTACGTCCTCTTTCAGGAACGCGCTAAATATACCCATAGAATTGCTTCCGCCTCCGACACAGGCGATCACGTAATCTGGCAGTTTTCCAATTTTTTCAAAAATTTGATGGCGTGTTTCCCGACCTATCACCGTCTGAAAATCCCTAACGATCATTGGATATGGATGAGGGCCAGCGACGGATCCTATTATGTAGAATGTACTTTCTACGTTTGTTACCCAATCTCTTATTGCTTCGTTCATCGCATCTTTGAGAGTTTTGCTTCCGGTACTCACAGGGACTACTTCTGCCCCAAGCAACTGCATTTTCACAACATTTGATGACTGGCGCTTTATGTCTTTTTCTCCCATGTATATTGCACATTCGAACCCGAAAAGGGCTGCGGATGTTGCGGTTGCAACACCGTGTTGGCCTGCTCCTGTTTCCGCTATGACACGTTTTTTTTCCATTCTTTTTGCGATTAGAGCTTGTCCTATTGTATTGTTTATCTTGTGGGCACCTGTGTGGTTGAGATCTTCTCTTTTCAGAAATATTTTTGCACCGCCACAGTATTTGGTAAGTCTTTGAGCAAAATATAATGGAGAAGGTCTACCCACGTAGTCTTTTAAATAACTTTCAAATTCTGACAAAAAGTCCGCATCTGTTTTGAGTTTTTTGTACTTTTTTTCCAATTCAATTAGCATTGGTATAAGAGTCTCAGGTACGTATCTCCCACCGTATTGTCCGAAGTATCCATTGTTATCTGGTAACATGATATCGGGCCTCCCTTTTCGCAATTCTGATAAAATTCCGTATTTTATCGATGTCTTTTTCACCTGCTGTTTCAACACCACTTGATACATCGACTCCATAAGGTCTAAAACGTTTGATGTTTTGCAAAACATTTTCTGGAGTTAAACCACCTGCAAGTACAAAAGGACCAAGTTTCCTAATTTTGTCGATCAATTTGACACAGTTAAATCCTTGATCTGTTCCTTCAGGGTTTTTTTGTGAATGAATATCAAACAGTCTTAGATAGACAGAGTAATCTCCGGGATTCAAAATAGTCTTGCAATCTCGCACAGAAAAAGCTTTTATGATTTTTCTTTGAAACTTCGAACAGTACTGTTGACTCTCATTTCCGTGGAATTGTAGGTAATCTAATCTACAAAAATCAGCCTTTTCTTTGACCGTTCTTAAGGATTCGTTGACAAAAACCCCGACTTTCGCCACAGTTGATGGCAGCACAAGCGATATCTTTCTAACTTCTTGCGGGTTTATTTGATGCCTGCTTGGAGCGAAAACAAACCCAATCGCATCAGCTCCAGCCTCAGCTGCTGCAAGAGCATCTTTCAATCTCTTAATTCCACATATCTTTACCCACATTTCAATCACCCGATAAGTTCTCTTATTTTGTTTGGAATATTTTTACTTGACATAAGCGCTTCTCCTACCAAGATAGCCGAAGCGCCTAATTTCTTGATCTTTTCGACATCAGAACGACTTTTGATACCACTTTCTACTACTACAGTTGCTCCGGCTTCAACAATGATAGGAACTAAATTCTTTGAGACTTCCAGCGATGTTTTAAAGGTTCTAAGATCTCTATTGTTGACTCCAACTATTTTGGGATGATGCTTAAGAACCATATCGGTTTCGGATTTATTGTGAACTTCGACCAAGGTGTGCAACCCCAATTTTTTAGCAAGATCCATAAATTTGGCAAGACGCTTATCATCAAGAATGGCAACAATTATAAGAATTGCATCAGCACCAAGAACTTTAGATTCAAATATTTGATAGACGTCTATTATGAAGTCTTTTCTTAGAATGGGTAAATTGCAAGCATTTTTAGTTACTTTAAGATAGGATGGATCTCCACCAAAAAAATATTCGTCTGTCAAAACTGATATTGCCGATGCACCAGAACTTTCGTACACCTTTGCAATTTCGGCAGGATCAAAGTTTTGTCGTATTGTCCCTCTCGATGGAGAGCGTCTTTTTATTTCGGCTATCAACGCAAGATTTTCTTCACGGGCAATAAACTTTTCGAAATCTCTCGCTTTCGGAAGTGCTGGAAGTTTTTTTTCAAGTTCTCTAAGAGGCACTTTTTCTTTTGCAAGGGCAACCTTTTTCTTTTTATGCCTAAGAATTTCATCCAAGAACATTGACATCACTTCCACTTTGTAATTTAAGATTGGTGAACGAAATGAGCTCATCGAGCTTTCGTCGTGCTGTGCCGGAATCCAGGGAATGTTGTGCTATTTTGAAAGCTTTTTCCGGCTTGTCAGTTATTCCGGCAGCCATGATGCCAAAGGCAGCGTTCAAAATAACGGTATCTCTTTTAGGACCGATTTCGCCATCAAGAATACTTTTCGTTATTTCAGCGTTTTTGTATGGATTTCCACCAGCGATAGAAGACAGAGGTGCCCTGCTAAAACCAAAATCAAGCGGATCAAAATAGATATTTTCAATTTTTCCTTTCATTAAAGAGGTGATCTTGTTCACTCCCGCAAGTGAAAGCTCATCTACCCCTCCTGCTCCGTGAATGACATATGCACGTTCAACGCCAAGATTTCGCAAAACCTGGGCCATCAATTCGGTGAGTTCCGGGTCGTATACACCGATAACTTGAGATTTGACCTCCGCCGGATTTGTAAGTGGGCCAAGAATGTTGAAGATCGTTCTGATACCTATTTCTCTTCGAGGAGAGAGTACATTTTTCATCGCCTTATGAAATGTTGGTGCAAATAAAAAAGCAATACCAACATTTTCAAGACACCGCGCTACCATCTGACTGGTAAGATTGATATTAACACCAAGCGCTTCCAAAACATCTGCACTACCTGAAAGGCTTGATACTGAATGATTCCCGTGTTTTGCTACCGTTATTCCCGCCCCAGCGACAACGAAAGCTGCCGTTGTTGATATGTTAAACGTGCCAAGACCATCACCACCTGTGCCACACATATCCATTAACGTGGAATTTTTGACAATGACCTTTGTTGCTCTTTGACGCATAACCTTAGCAAAGCCCGTTATTTCCTCAACTGTCTCGCCTTTGATCCTTAAAGCTGTTAGCAAAGCACCTATCTGAGCTGATGTAGCATTGCCATCGATTATTTCATTCAAGACTTTCTCAGACTCTCTTTCTGTCAGTATTTGACCTTTAACCACTTTTTTAAGAGCTTCCTTGATATACATAAAAAACCTCCCTTCATTGTGCGTTCACGAGTTTTAAGAAATTCAATATAATCGTTTTCCCGTTTTCTGTGAGAATTGATTCTGGGTGAAATTGAACACCCTCAATTTCAAACTCTTTGTGCCGTATTCCCATGATCTCACCGTCACTGGTTTGGGCAGATATTTCGAAACACGAAGGCAAAGAATATTTTTCAACCGCTAAAGAATGGTAACGTGTTGCCTTAAACGGTGATGGCATCCCATCAAAAATTTTCTTACCATCATGGTAAATCATTGAAACTTTTCCATGCATGATCGTTTTTGCCGGGATAATTTTCGCGCCGAATGCTTTTGCTATTATTTGGTGTCCTAAGCACACACCTAAAATTGGTATTCGATCGTAAATTTTTTTCACTAATTCAATAGAGATTCCTGCTTTTGTAGGAGTCGCAGGACCTGGCGAAATAACAATTGCCGAAGGATTTATCTTAAAGATTTCGTCTAAAGTGATTTGATCGTTGCGTTTGACAACGACTTGAGATTCGAATTCCAAGAGATACTGGACAATGTTATAAGTAAAAGAATCATAGTTATCGATCATCAAGATCATCGCCATCACCTCTCATGGTTAATGCTTTTAACATTGCTTGAGCTTTGTTAATCGTTTCCATGTATTCGAGATCCGGCATAGAGTCCGCCACAATGCCAGCTCCTGCTTGCCAATAAACCTTGGAATCTTTTATTACTAACGATCTGATGATCAAACAGCTGTCAAGATTACCGGTAAAACTGAAATAGCCAACTATTCCTGCATAGGGCCCTCTTCTAACAGGCTCCAGTTCTTCAATTATTTCCATTGCACGAACCTTAGGTGCGCCAGAGACGGTTCCAGCGGGAAAAGTAGCCTCCAAAACGTCAAAATCATCGATGCCATTTCTCAAATGCCCTTTAATCTTGGTAACAATATGCATAACGTGAGAAAAACTCTTGACCTTCATGAACTCCTCGATTTTCACACTTTTGGGTTTGCAGACTCTTCCGATATCGTTGCGGCTAAGATCCACAAGCATAACATGCTCAGCCCTTTCTTTTTCATCGTTTAAAAGGTTCTTTGCGATCTCATGGTTGATTCTTGAATCTCTTGTTCGAGGTCTTGTCCCAGCTATTGGGTTAGTTTCTATGACACCACTCTCAACTTTAACAAGCATTTCTGGCGACGAGCCGATGATTGTAAAATCATCACACTTCAAGTAAAACATATAGGGAGATGGATTAAGTGTTCGCAGGTTCTTGTAAATCATCAATGGAGAGAGTTCAAGAGGGGCTTCCCAGCGTTGAGAAAGCACGACTTGAAAAATATCACCAGCGCGTATGTATTCTTTTGCCCGATTTACTATCGTTTCAAAAGTTTCTTTTGACATGTTACTTTTGAAGTTAATGGTTTTGGTGGTTTTAAAATTACTGTGAGTGTGCTTTTGGCTTGTGGTATTTGTGATGGTGCTAATCTTTTCTTTGATAGCATCAATAATTTGAATTGCTCGCCGATATCTGTATGTCGAAGTGTTTTCGTCTTCAACTGTATTTACGACTATTTTGAGCGTGTGCTCTTGGTTATCGAAGATCAAAATGACATTTGAAAGGAGAAAATATGCTTGTGGGAGCTGGAGATCATCACGATTTAAGTTTGGTAGTTTTTCTACATATCGAACCGAGTCGTAAGACAGGTAGCCAACAGCACCACCGTAAAACGAGGGCAAGTTTTCAATTTCGGGTGCTTTGTAGCGCCTCATCGTTTTTCTTAATATTTCAAGGGGTGTTCCTCGAATTTTATTAATTTTGCCTTTCAGCTCAATTGTTCCTACCCCGTTGGCAAAGCGGTAAATTAGGAATGGATCGTATCCAACAAAGGAATAACGACCAATGTGTCCCTCTTGACTACTCTCAAGTAGATACATCTGATCGGCTATCTTTGCTTTGATTACTGACAAAATCGGAATGTCCTTGTTCCAAGCGATCTTATCAAAAATGGGAACTAAATTGAATTTTCGACTTATTTTTTCGTATTCTCTAAAAGTTGGAAAGATCACGAAAATCACCTCCAAACGTTTATAAAAATAAAAAAATCGGGGATCTTAGGTTTTAAGATCCCCGATGTTGAATACAACTTACGCCGAAACGAAAAAACCGCGCACGTCAACACCGGGCGCGGTACCACCAACCATTATTCTTTAAATTCAGTTGTTTTATCGAAAAAATATAAAAAAATGTTTTCATAACCGAAAGTATACACCTAAAAAACAAATTTGTCAAATTTTCGAATCGCCCTCGATACTACCTTAGTTGCAGGATTTGGCCAAAGAATTGCACATGATTTGTGGTAAAATCAATATAAAATAAAAACATGTAAGCTACATTTGGGGGCAATCAGATGCGCATAAAGATATTGGTAGACAGTACGTCAGATATAAAGCCCGATTGGCTTGAGAAATATGATGCAGATGTCGTTCCTCTGAAAGTTATATGGTCGGATGGCACATCAGAAGATGATGAAAGGACTCCTCAAGCCCTTATGGATTTTTATGAAAGGCTTAAAAACTCTCCCGAAATCCCAAAAACTTCTCAGCCGACGGTCTTTGAGTTTCTTCAACGGTACCGGAATGCAGAACAAGCTGGATACGAAGGCGTGGTTGTGATAACTCTATCTTCTAAGATGTCTGGCACTTTGAACGCAGCAACAACAGCTGCTAAAGAGTCTGGAATTCCAGTTGAAGTTTTTGATACAAAATTAGCTTCAAGTGTTAATTCACTTGTAGTAAGACGTGCAAGAGAGCTTGCAGATGCCGGAATGACACCGAGAGAGATTGCTGAAAGGTTAGAAGAAGAGAGAAGATCGAAAGCGTTTCAGGCTCTTTTTTATGTTTCTGATTTCAAGTTTCTCGTAAAAGGTGGGAGAGTTTCGAAATTTCAAGGATTCATAGGAACGATGTTCAAAATAAAAGTTGGTCTTTGGATAGACTATAATGGTGAGATGGTGCCATTTGATAAGGCTCGCGGAAGATCTCGTGCATATGATCTCCTTGTGGAAAGGGTTGGCAAGGAGATTCCCTTTGGTACGCGAGTAAGATTAGCTATGATTCATTCGGATGCAGAAAACGAAGCGAAAGAACTCCTTGAAAAATTGAAGGAAAAATACGATGTTGTTGAAGCATCTTTTCACATGACCGGAAAGGTAATTACGACACATGTTGGTCCAGGGATGTGCGGCTTTGGAATGGAGGCTTTGTCGTAAAGGCAGATCTCCGGAAATTTGTCTCAAAAAAAGAGCCATGCATCTATAGAAATGAATTTAAGGGAGGCAAAACTCATGGGAGAAAGCTTGTGCATCGAGAAAACCGTTAATAGCGAAGATTGTGCTTTAACGTTGAAAAGCGGCGATCTGGAAGTGCTTTCTACGCCAACAGTTTTAGCTTGGATGGAAGAAGCGTCAGCCAACCTGGCTCGAAAGTTTTTGACATTAGATGAATCCACAGTCGGCGTTCATGTTGAACTTGATCACCTTGCTCCTGCCTTTGTTGGCGATAAGGTCAAAATAGAATCAGTGCTAAAAGAACGGGGGACCAAGAAATTCGTCTTTGACATAACCGCGAAGTCCGGAGAAAAGATGCTTGCAAAAGCCAAACATGTGCGTGTTATTGTAAACAGAAAGCGGTTCGCAAAATGAAGATCGAGAACATAATTCCGGTTGCTTTGGGCAAAATTCCTGCTGACATAGTTCTTAAAAATTGCAAGATCGTTAACGTCTTCACGCATGAAATAGAGACGGGGAATATAGCTCTTTACAAGAAAAGAATCGCTGGCGTAGGAGACTATATAGAGGGAAAAGAAACGATAGATTTACATGGTGATTATGTCGTCCCGGGGTTGATCGATGGGCATTTGCATATAGAAAGTTCTATGTTAGAACCCGTTGAGTTTGCAAGAGCGGTTCTTTCGCGTGGCACCACAACTGTGATAGCCGATCCTCATGAAATAGCCAACGTTATGGGAATTACTGGGATAGAATATATGCTTAAATACACCGAAGGTGTTCCTCTCAATATTTATATGATGATTCCATCTTGTGCACCTGCAACTAATATGGAAACAAGTGGTGCAGAAATATCTTCGATAGATACCATTAGACTTGTTACAAAATATCCACGAGTTTTAGGCCTTGGAGAGGTCATGAATTACCCAGGTGTTTTGAAAACCAATCACGATTTAATGACGAAGATCGAGATCATTCGCCATCTTTATAAAAAAATCGATGGTCATTCTCCTGGATTGTGTGGAAAGGAATTGAATGCTTATGTTTCTGCGTTTATACGTTCGGATCATGAGTGTACCACTCAAAGAGAAGCGCTTGAAAAAGTATCAAGGGGAATGCATGTCCTTATAAGAGAAGGAAGCGTTGCTAGAAATCTCGATGATCTGATAGGTGTTGTAGACGAGAAAAATGAGAGATTTTTTTCATTTTGCACCGATGATCGTCACCCAGATGATATGGTAACAGAAGGACATATAGACAACATGGTACGCCGTGCCATAGCTAAAGGAATCGATCCTATAACAGCTATAAGGATGGCCACAATAAACACAGCATCTTTCTATGGTCTGAGAAGTATGGGAGCAATTGCTCCATCGTATAAAGCAGATATAGTCGTCACGCATTCTCTTAAAGACTTCTTTCCTCATATTGTGATTAAAGATTCGCAAATCGTGGCGATAGATGGGAAAATAAAGGCTAAAATAATTGGAAACAAGGGAGAGAAGTTCATTTCAAGAATGGACGGCAATTTTAAAACTCCACACATAACCGAATCTGATTTAAGAATCGTGAGCACATCAAGCAGAACAAGAGCCATTCGCCTTTTCAACAACAGTCTTGCAACAGAAGAAGAAGTGTTTGACATCCCGCCTTCAATGATACCGGATGTAGGCCATGATCTTTTGAAGATCGCGATTGTGAGCAGGTATGATCCAAATAAATCCGTTTCGGTTGGTGCAGTAACAGGAATTGGATTAAAATCCGGCGCTATAGCTACTTCTGTTGGACACGATTCACATAACATGTCTGTTGTTGGTACAAACGATCGGGACATGGTAGTCGCGATCAATCACGTGATAGAACTTCACGGTGGGATAGTAGTTGTCAACAACGGAAAAGTGATCTCCGAGCTTCCACTTCCTATAGCTGGATTGATGTCGAATCTTTCCATGGAGAAAGTTGCACAACGAATAAAAGATTTGAAAGAAAGCGCTCATTCATTGGGATGTATCATTGATGATCCTTTTATGGTCCTTTCATTTGTTCAGTTGGCAGTTATACCCAAGCTTAGAATAACAAACCTTGGTCTTGTAGACGTAGAAAGCCATAAATTCGTCAGCGTTGGTTTGTAAGAGGAGGCGTTCTTCGATGCAAGGTGTTACCGAAAAACATGGATACTTCATAATTGGAAAAGAAGTACAAAGGGTTGATGCCTTCCAAAAAGTCACAGGTCAAGCAAAATTCGTAGCCGACTTTGATATGAAAGACATGTTGTATGGTGTATTGGTTTTGTCAAAATATGCGAGAGCACGTGTTAAAAAGATAGACGTCTCTAAGGCAAAAATTCTAAAAGGTGTTAAGGCAGTTCTTACTTATAAAGACATCCCCGGTGAGAACCAACTTGGTGAAGTGGTTGCGGATATGCCTTGTTTAGTTCCTGAAGGGGAAGAAGTTAGATACCATGGAGACGTTGTTGCCTTGGTTGCGGCAGATACTCTCAAAATTGCAAAGAGCGCGGCAAAATTGGTTGAGGTTGAATATGAAGAGCTCACGCCAATTCTCACAATAGAAGAAGCTTTGAAAAACGAATACAAAGTTCATCCCAACGGAAACGTTTTAACTTCAAAAAGGATAAGAAAGGGGAATATAGAAGCAGGATTTGCTGATTCTGATGTGATATTGGAGGACGACTTCTATGCCCACTATCAAGAGCAAGCTTATCTTGAACCTCAAGGAATTCTCGCCACCTTTGACAACAACTACGGGATAACCATATATGGTTCTATGCAATGTCCTTATTACGTTCAGTCAGCTGTACCAAAGGTTTTAGGAATCCCGATGAACCAAGTGCGTGTCATTCAAGCTGAAACTGGAGGAGCATTTGGTGGAAAAGAAGATGTCCCGTCCTATGTTGCTTCTCAATGTGCTCTTTTAGCTTATCACACTAAGAAGCCAGTTTTGCTTGTTTACTCAAGAGAAGTTGATATTCAGACAACAAGCAAACGCCATCCTATCAAATCTCATTACAAGCTTGGACTGAGCAGAGATGGAAAGTTGAAAGCTGTTGAGATCACAGCACACATGGATATGGGAGCCTACGCTACACTCTCTCCAATTGTCATGTACAGAAGTCTTGTTCACGCAGCCAGTGCTTATGATATCCCAAACGTCAAAGTTGACATAGACGGTGTGTACACCAACAAAGTACCTTGCGGTGCTTTTAGAGGTTTTGGAAGTCCACAAGTGCTGTTTGCAATGGAATCCATGGTAAGTGAAGCCGCAAAGAGGCTAAAGATGGATCCGATTGATATTCGAATGAAGAATGCCCTACGAGTTGGAAGTCGAACTTCCACGGATCAAGTTTTAACTGAATCTGTAGGTGCTGTTAAAACCATTGAACATGCTGTCAAAATTTCGAATTACGATGAGTTAAAAAGGCAAGTTATTGAGTTCAACGAGAAAAACAAATTCAAGAAACGTGGAATAGGTGTTTCTCATATAATATATGGAGTCTCTCTTGGAGCAGCAGGACAACATCTTGATGCCGCTGGAGCTCTTGTTCAAGTTCATAGAGATGGAACGATTAACGTACATTTTGGCAACACGGAAATGGGACAAGGAGCCAAGACTGTTATATCAATGATTGCAGCAGAAGCGCTGGGGCAGAAAATGGACAAGATCCGTGTGGACAATCCTGATACATCTTACGTTCAAGATAGTGGTCCGACAGTAGCGTCTAGAACAACAGTTTTTGGTGGTAATGCTGTAAAAAGTGCCTGTGAAAGTATAAAAAGTAGAATGGCTAAGCATTTTGCAAAAACGAGAAAAGTCCCAATTGACGAAATCACATTTGAAAACGGAACGGTCAAAACATCTAATGGAGAAGAGGAAGATTTTGGTAAGCTCGCACAGGAATGTTACGATGCCAATGTTAAGATGATCGAGAGAGGATGGTTCGTTTCCCCAAAACTTTATTGGAATCCCGAGACCGGAATTGGAGAAGCATATATAACGTATGCTTATGCCACGCAGATCGTGCTCGTTGAAGTTGACATGTTGACAGGGAGAACACAGGTAATAGAAGGCTACACATCTCACGATGTTGGGAAAAAGCTTAATCCTGTAGGCTTAGTAGGACAAGTTCAAGGAGGATTTGTTCAAGGAATGGGATATGGACTTTTTGAGGAGATCAAAACATCCAGCGGGAAGATTTTAACTGATAATTTCAACACATACATCATTCCAACTATAAGCGATATACCTAAGAAACTTGTGATAGATTTTGTGGAAGATGATTATTCACAAGGACCGTTTGGTGCGAAAGGAATAGGGGAACCATCTCTTATGCCAACACCTGCTGCTGTAGCTAACGCCATTTCAGATGCCATAGGGAGAAGAATCAAACGTATCCCAGCAACTCAAGAGTATGTTATGAATCTTATAGAGGAGGTAAAATGAGATGAATTTTAAGAATAAGAAAGTGATCGGACCAACATTCGAAGAGATGTTGCATCCTGATAAGATCGATCCCAAGATAAGAAAGCAGGCATTAAGCAAATTTAAGGAAGATCCACTCGATCCGATAAACTTTTTCAACATTACGTGGCGTGGAGTAGATAACAAGGTAAAATATATTGTTTTACCCAAAGCTCTAACTGGAGTGGAGGCCAACATAATCGTCATGTATGGTAGAGATTTTCCAACAGGTAGCCACAAAGTTGGAGCAACTTATTCAATTCTTGCCGAAAAAGTTATCAGAAACGAAGTAGATCCCTCTTATCACACTCTCATATGGCCATCAACTGGAAATTACGGGATTGGCGGAGCGTGGGTTGGATGTCGGATGAAATTCGATTCCGTTGTGATTTTACCAGAAGAGATGAGCAAAGAGAGATTTGACATAATAAGATCGTATGGAGCTCGCGTCATCGCGACACCAGGCTGCGAATCAAATGTGAAGGAAATATACGATAAGGCTAAGGAATTGAAGAGTAAGAATCCTGAAAAAGTACGAATTTTAAATCAATTCAGCGAGTTTGGGAATTATCGTTTTCACTATTACGTTACGGGTAACACAATGTTGGAATTGGTTAAAGAAGAAGGGATAGGAAACGGAAAGATCGCTGCGATAGTTTCTGGAGTTGGATCGGCTGGAACAATAGCCTGTGGTGATAGAGTTAAACAAGTCTTTCCGGAGACTAAAGTTGTAACGCTGGAACCTATTCAATGTCCGACAATTTCCATGAATGGCTACGGGGGACATGATATACAGGGAATAGGAGACAAACACGTCACGTGGATACATCATGTTACTAACAACGATGCAGTTGTTGCGGTTGATGATATGGAATCAAAAAAAGGCTTACAACTTCTTACAGACGAAGTTGGAAAATCTTTTCTTAAAGAATTCATCCCAGAAAAAACCGTAGAAGAAATCGCCACAATTTTTGGAATTTCGGGTGTTGCCAACGTTCTCGGTGCTATAAAAGTTGCTAAAAAATATGAATTCGGGCCAAACGATAACATCGTGACAATAGCGACTGACACTGTGGAAAGATATCATTCAGTTATGGCGGATCTTGATAAAAGACTTGGAAAAATGGATAGAGCGGAAGCAAAAGCGAGATTTGAATCTATATTCATGGGTGTGAAAACAGACTGGTTTTTTGAAGGAACGCTTGAGAACAGAAGAAGGTGGCACAATCTTAAATACTATACGTGGGTTGAACAGCAAGCTAAGAGTGTTGAAGAGCTAAACGAACAGCTTAGTGATGAGTATTGGGAGGCCCAGCAAAAGATTGTTAAAGAGACAGATGATCTCATCCTGGAATACAGGAAAAAAGAAGGGATAGCGTGAAATATCTTTTCAAAAACATTGCCTACCTTGCGACTTTTGATGAGATGGGAGAGATGGAGAATGCTTCTCTCTCGGTAGAAGATAATCGCATATCTTATATTGGTGAAGAAACACCAAATGGAGATTTTGATCGTATAATAGATTGTTCTAACAAGATAATGCTTCCTGGGTTTGTCAACACACATCATCATCTTTATCAATCACTTACTAGAAATGTTAAAAGTGTCCAAAACGCAAAGCTTTTTGATTGGCTTGTAAATCTTTACGAGATTTGGAAAAATTTAGATGAGGAAGGAGCTTATGTCAGCGCAGCGGTGGCCTCTGCCGAAATGGCTCTCAGTGGAGTGACAACTACCAGTGATATGCTCTATCTCTATCCTAACGGAAAGAACTCGCTCTTTGATGAAGAAATAAGGGGAGTAGCTCATGTTGGACTTAGATTTCATCCCACAAGAGGTTCTATGTCCATGTCTAAGAAAGATGGGGGTCTCCCACCAGATTCAGTAGTTCAGAGTGAAGATGAGATTCTTTCGGAGTACGAGCGCGTCATTTCTAAATATCATGATAGATCGAAATATGCGATGGTAAAGGTTGCACTTGCCCCGTGTTCTCCATTCTCGGTAACAGAATCTCTCATGGAAAAAACACTTGAATTGGCAGAAAAAAGGGATGTTTTACTTCACACTCACTTAGCAGAAACAAAGGACGAAGAGGATTTTTGTCTTGAAAAATTTGGTCTAAGGCCGGTTGACTATATGGAAAGAATAGGGTGGCTGAATCCACGCGTATGGTTTGCCCATCTTGTGCATATTAACGATATGGATATTGAAAAACTTCGTAAAAACGATGTGGGGGTTTCTCATTGTCCTTCTTCAAACATGAGACTTGGTTCTGGAATAGCACCAATCGTAAGAATGAAAGGACTCAGAGTTTCTCTTGGTGTTGATGGAAGTGCTTCTAACGATACATCAAACATGATTTTAGAGATTAGAAACGCATTACTACTTCAAAGGGTAAAATATGGTGCATCTGCGATTACGCCAAGAGAAGCTTTGAATTTTGCCACTGTTGGTGGTGCTAAAGTCCTGAGAATGAATGATTATATTGGTACGTTGAAAGTTGGAAAAGCGGCTGATCTCATAATGTTCGATCTCAATAAAATAGGATTTGCCGGTGGATTGGACGATCCTGTAAGTGCGATTGTCATGTGTGATGCTAAACAGGTAGATTTTAGTATGATCAATGGCAATGTGATCGTTGAAAACGAAAAGCTGACTGTGAATGATGTAGCTCAACTGGTTGAAACTCAAAATAGGATATCCAAAAAGTTAATAAGGGGGTAGGAGAATTCATGGAAATTAAAGAATTCTATGATTACTCAAAGGAAATATCAAAGCTTCGCAACGCCATATCTCTTCTCGCGTGGGATATGAGAACCAAGATCCCGCCAAAAGGAATTAAAGATAGAGCTGAAGTTATGGGAAAATTGTCGAGGATGGTATTTGAAATGGCTACAGCACCAAAGGTGGCAGAATTTGTAGAGTATTTCAACAGACCAAAGATCTACGATTCTCTCAACGATGTTGACAGAAGAAATGTGGATCTTGCAACCAAATATTATCGTAGGCAAAAATCGATACCACCGGACAAGATTGAAAAATTTTCAATCGTTTGTTCAAAAGGTGAAAGTATTTGGCAAGAAGCACGTGCCGAGTCGAATTTTGCGAAGTTTCAGCCAATCCTTGAAGAGATAGTCGGATATCTCAAAGAATTTACCGAACTTTACGGATACGAAGATAACAGATACGATGCATTACTTGAAGATTATGAACCATCAACAACAACCAAAGATATAAAAAACGTCATAGATGGATTAAAGAAGGATCTCGTGCCGTTCATTCAAAAGATATCTCACTCTAAGGCGCCAGATGATACGATTTTGAATGGTAACTTTGACAAATCTCTGCAAAAGAAGCTTTCCATTGAAGTATTAAAAGCCATGACGTATGATTTTGATGGTGGAAGATTGGATGAAACTGCTCATCCATTTACCATAGGGATAGGACCGGGGGACGTGCGCGTAACCACGAAATATGATCCCAAAGATTTGAGACCTTCTTTCTTTGGAACCATGCACGAGGGTGGACATGCTCTCTACGAACAGGGAATAGCGAAAGAATACCATGGAATGATGATAGGAACTGCGGCATCTATGGGAATTCACGAATCCCAATCGAGAACATGGGAGAACATGATTGGAAGATCCAGGGCATTTTGGAAATTTTTCTATCCTAAACTTTGTGAGATTTTTCCGCAGTATGCCGATATTCCATTAGAGGATTTTTACAAAGCCATAAATGTTGTAAAACCCTCATTAATAAGGATAGAAGCAGATGAAGTTACATATAATTTACACATCATACTCCGATTTGAAATTGAAGAGGCTCTCATAAATGATCGCGTAAAGATTGCAGATCTTCCTGAACTGTGGAATTCGAAGATCAAAGAATATCTTGGAATAGAACCGTCTAATGATGCCGAAGGAGTTCTTCAAGACGTGCACTGGTCAGGTGGTCAGATGGGATACTTTCCATCTTACATGCTTGGAAATATCTATGCAGCTCAATTTTTCGCAACGGCGAAGAAAGAGATTCCAGATCTTGAAGAACGAGTAGCTTCAGGGGATTTAAAAACATTCAGAGAATGGCAAAGAGAAAAAATACATAAACACGGTGCATTGTACGATCCAAAAGATCTTATTGTCAAAGTTACCGGTGAGCCACTCACCCATAAGTACTTCATAGAGTATATAACTGAGAAATTCTCTGACGTTTATGGAATTTGATGAAAATTTTTAGGACTTTTGGGCTCAGATACTATGATAAAAGTCAAGCATAAATTGGATCTTTTTCAAATTTTTCGCAATCATATATAAAGGTTACCTTATTCACATAAACAGCATGTGCGATCAAGATCATCTTCTTCATTGAAAAAAGCACGATGCGTGCTAAGTTCAACTTTATAGATGTCTGACTTAAGGGCGTAGCCGTTAATTTCAATGACTGAATGCTACACCCTGAAAGGATAAGCATTAAAATCATACCGACCGCTGCTGATGTCAGTAATTTTTTCACA
>Ga0256840_1000247_pt1 | contig 53421 bp, 49 predicted proteins | sample 355202metaG_FD_185969 | JGI IMG/M metagenome (GOLD analysis project Ga0256840, IMG submission 185969) | Hydrothermal vent microbial communities from Mid Atlantic Ridge, Atlantic Ocean - 355-202 | ecosystem: Environmental > Aquatic > Marine > Hydrothermal vents | place: Atlantic Ocean: Mid...
GACAATTGTCGTAAACTACTATTTAGTGCTCTGTCTTAACTAATTTTATGATAGATAAAATCAAAAATCAACAATGGGATTGTTTTAGAGATTAAAGACTAGAACATGTGAAATTATGTATTTAAACGAGTATGTAAACTAAACTGTGTAAGTTAGTTTTAGACATTTTTAATTCTGTCCTCGAATTCTATCACAAAACGGTTCAATGCAGGTTTCCATCTATGGATTGGCATTGTCCATTTTTTACTTGCTGACTCAATTGCAAGAAAAACGGTCTTCATGGCAGAGTTGTCTGTTGGGAAAATGCGCCTATTTTTTATTGCTTTTCTAATAACCGAGTTTAAAGATTCAATCGCATTGGTCGTATAAATGACTTTTCTGATGTCATCAGGATATTCAAAAATAGTGCGTAAATTCTCCCAATTCTTGTACCAAGATTTGTAAATTGTCGGGTATTTTGAATCCCATTTTTGCTTAAATTCATCCAGTGATTTCAATGCTTGTTTTTCATTCACTGCTGAATATACCATCTTCAAATCTCTACACAATTCTTTGCGGTCTTGATAGGTCACATACTTGACCGAGTTCCTAACCATGTGAACAATACAAAGCTGTATCTTAGCATGAGGATAAACAGATTCAATGGCTGCTGGAAAACCGCTTAGGCCATCAACGCAAACTATGAGTATATCTTTTAAGCCTCTGGTTTGTAAATCCGTTAATACACTTAACCAAAACTTGGCTCCTTCGTTCTCGCTCATCCACAAGCCTAAAACATCCTTATGACCTTCCATATCAATGCCTAGAGCCACATAGATGGCCTTTTTGATGACTCTACCATCTTGACGAACCTTCACAACAATACAATCAAGATAGACAATAGGATAGAGTTCTTCTAACTCACGGGCTTGCCATTGTTCAAGTTGTTCAATAACCGCTTGGTTACCTTTGATACAAGCATTGGTGAAATTTGTGCACCATCATACATTTCTTCAAACGTCGCAACAATATCTCGCGTACTCATGCCTTTAGCATAAAGTGATAATATTTGCTCATCAAATTGAGTTAATCGAGTTTGTCGTTTCTTGACAAGAATAGGTTCAAAATCACCGTTGCGATCTCTTGGTGTAGAGATTTCAACTTCACCAACATTGCTTTTTATTTTTTTCTTGGTAAAACCATTACGGTAGTTTTTATTCTTGCTTTTTTGTCCTTTAGGATAACCAAGGTGATCATCCATCTCTGCGCCAAGGGCTGCTTCAACGGTCATCTTCATTAATTGCGATGAAAAGTTTGATAAATCTGATTCAGTCTTTATATTTTTAGCAAGAGACTGGGCGAGTTTTTCTAGTTCTTTTTGTTTCATTTGTATAACCTCAAAAATTTATTATAACATTTAAAAAATTTCCCCCTAGGGGGAACATCAAATGTGAAGTTACACAGTTTTATTTACAGACTCATTTAAACTTGACAGGTCAAAACATATCAACCCCTAAATATCAAAATCAATTTCACTGATAGGATCAGGTATCTTCTTTTTAGGCTTAGCCTCTGCTTTTGGTTTCGCTTCTGCTTTAGGCTTAGCCTCTGCCTTTGGCTTAGTTTCTGCTTTTGGCTTAGCTTCTGCCTTTGGCTTAGCTTCAACTTTTGGCTTGGCTTCTGCCTTTGGCTTGGCTTCTGCCTTTGGCTTGGCTTCTGCTTTTGGCTTGGCTTCTGCCTTTGGCTTAGTTTCTGCTTTTGGCTTGGCTTCTGCTTTTGGTTTAGCTTCTGCTTTTGTCTTAGCTTCAGTTTTTGGCTTAGCTTCAGTTTTTGGCTTTACTTCTGCTTTTGGTTTGGATTCTACATTTGGTTTGTCTTCAGTCTTTGGCTTTGCTTCAGCTTTTGGCTTTGCTTCAGCTTTTGGCTTTGCTTCAGCTTTTGGCTTTGCTTCAGTCTTTGGCTTTGCTTCAGCTTTTGGCTTTGCTTCAGTCTTTGGCTTTGCTTCAGTCTTTGGCTTTGCTTCAGTCTTTGGCTTTGCTTCAGTCTTTGGCTTTGCTTCTGCTTTTGGCTTTGCTTCTGCTTTTGGCTTGGCTTCACTCTTTGGTTTTGTTTCTGCCTTTGGCTGCGCTTCATCCTTTGATTTGTTTTCAACTTTAAGCTTTGATTCTGCTTTTGGTTTAGCTTCAGGCTTTGGTTCTGATACTGGCTGCACTTTTGCCTGATCTTTAGATGTTACAACTTCACTTCCAGAGTTCTTTTGAGCTTTTTTGGCCGCATAAGATGCCACACTCCCTAAAGGTCTTTGCAATATCTCATCGTTAGGTTTAGCTGCTTCAACTTCTTTATCTTTATGGTTAGCATTTTTTTGTTGAGGCTTAACATTTGCCTGCTGCTTTTGTTGTTGAGGCTTTTGCCCTTGCGGTTTTTGGTCTTGCAGTTTTTGGTTAGGCTTAGGTTGCTGTTTTTGCGGGCCTTTATTTTGAGGCTGATATTTATTCTGTTGCGGCTTTTTATTATGCGGCTGTTTTTTATGCTGCGGTTTCTTTGGTTGATTCTTTGTATTGCCTTTATTTTGATTAGTGGCTTTTTTATGCTGTGGCTTTTTATAAGCTTGTTTATTATTTTTTTGCTGGTTTTTAGTTTGTGGTTTGGTTTTTTTAACGGGTTCATCCGCACTTGAGGTAAATAAACTCAGTAACCAACTTTTCAAACCACTTTCTTTTCTTCTTTCTGGCACTTGAGATTCTGGAGTCAACACCTCCACAGCCGCACGTTGTCTGTGTACCTGTTTTTGCATTGATTTGTTTTCTGCTTCTTCTTCATTTTCTGGTTTATTCAATTCAACCTTATTAATGTCAAAGTTTTTTGCCTCGGCTTTCTTTAAACGACTGATATCAAATTGCGGAGATTGATAATGCTCGTTTGCGACAATATACATTGGCACAGAATGCCTTTTTTCCAAGGCAGTTAGTTCATCCCGCTTATCATTAATAATAAAATTTGCAATTTTAGTTGGCACTTGAGCAACAACTTTACCCGTACCTGGCTTCATGGCTTCTTCTTCTAATATTCTTAAGATAGAAACCGACAAGGACTCTATGTTGCGTATAAAACCATGACCCGAACAACGTGGGCACACAAATTGACTGGATTCGTTTATGGATGATTTTAAGCGTTGACGCGACATTTCTAACAAACCAAATTTAGATATTTTACTGGTTTGAATTCGCGCCCTATCATTACTAACTGCTTCGTTAAGCTGTTGCTCAACAGCACGTTGATTTTTGTGGTTACGCATATCAATAAAATCAATCACCACTAAACCTCCCAAATCTCGGATTCGCAATTGCCTAGCGATTTCATCGGCGGCTTCTAAATTGGTGTTAAGTGCAGTTTCTTCAATATCGGCACCTTTGGTTGCACGGGCTGAGTTAATATCGATTGAAATCATGGCTTCAGTGTGGTCAATTACCAACGAACCTCCCGAAGGTAAATGCACTTCTCGTGAGAATGCTGATTGAATTTGCGACTCAATTTGGTAACGAGAAAACAATGGAATTGTGTCATTATAATAAGACAACTTTTTGAGATTATGCGGCATAACTTGTTGCATAAAATCCCGAGTCTTTTCATAAATTTCTTTGTCATCTATTAATATTTCACCAACATCTGGGCGTAAATAATCGCGGATAGCACGTATTTCTATGGCACTTTCTTGGTATAAAAATCGCGGGGCTTTAATGTTAGCTGCCGCTGATTTTATAGCGGTCCATACCTGATCAAGGTAATTTAAATCCCATTCAATTTCTTCAACACTGCGACCAATGCCGGCAGTTCTAACAATAATACCAGAATCTTTAGGTTGTTTGACTTGATTCAAAACCGCTTTTAATTCTTGTCGGGCTTTGCCTTCAATTCTTCTGGATATGCCACCTGCTTTGGGGTTTTCTGGCATGTAAACTAAATAACGTCCAGCTAAACTGATGTATGTTGTAATTGCTGCGCCCTTGTTGCCACGCTCTTCTTTATTGACCTGAATAATAACTTCAGTGCCTTCTTTAATGGCTACATTAATAGGAGGGCGTTCTTTGGCTTTATTGGCAGCTTCGGTGTAGTAGCTTCGGCTTATTTCTTTATAGGGCAAAAAACCGTGGCGATTGCCTCCATATTCGACAAATGCTGCCTCCAAACTGGGTTCAACACGGGTGATTTTTCCCTTGTAAATATTGCCTTTTTTTCGATCTTCACCTGGGACATCTATATCGAGATTATAGAGTTTTTGACCATCTGCTAGAGCAACGCGTATTTCTTCTGAATGCGTTGCATTGATTAACATTCTTTTCATTGTAAATTCCTGTTTTGATGCTCACACAGGTAAGAAAACGCCTTAAATACAGGCAGTTACAGCTAGAATTGCTGTTGTAATTTGGTTAGTGCATGATCTTTTTTTCTGGCTTCATGCATTAAATTTGAATAATTTATTATTCAAATATATCGAGTTTTTCTTCCAATATCTTCCCAATAAAAGCGTTCCTTTGCCTTTTTACTTATCTTGTGTGTGCATTTATTTTATTAAAATGCTGATGAAAAAAATCATTTGCTTGTACGGATTTGATTGACTCCTTGTGCACAGTAACTAAATACTCAACCTGTGTCTCTGGGTTGCTTACTTCCTGTATTGAAAATCGCTTGCCTTAAATCTATAAAATTGTTCATCAAACTGTTCAGGCAATTCTCTTGATTACCTGATTGTAATTTATTTTACCTATTTAGTTTTTATATCTGTCTAAATAGATTTGCGGATGATAACATTTCTCATTCTTATAATACAGACTAAATTCTGCTTTTATGCAAAATAAGCCAGCAAAAAATATTTTTATCGTTAACTCTGACTGTAATGGGCAGCGTATTGACAATTTTTTATTGAAAACATTGAAGGAAGCAAGTAAGTCCAACTTGTATAAACTTCTTCGAAAAGGGCAGATTCGAGTCAATGGCAAAAGAACTAAACCCATTTACCGAGTTCAAACCCAAGATATTGTTCGCATTCCTCCTTTTCTTATTCCTGATGAAAAGGGGGGGTTATTTATTAGTGATAATTTATTGAATCAAGTCAGAGAAGCCATTATCTTTGAGAATAATAATTTCTTAGTAGTTAACAAACCCAGTGGACTAGCGGTGCACTCAGGAACAGGCGTACGAGTCGGTTTAATTGAAATTTGCAAAAAACTTTTTTCAAATATTGATATTCAACTTGCTCATCGCTTAGACAGAGACACTTCTGGCTGCGTGGTTTTGTGCAAAAACCGTGATTCTCTTAACTTGTTTAATCAACAATCTAAAGAAAATACTTTAACAAAAAAATACACAGCCTTAGTTCAAGGCATAATCAAAAACGATTTTATAGTTGATTTAGCGTTAGACACCTCTGCCCGCCGAAATGGAGAACGAACCGTGCAAGTGAGTGAAACGGGTAAATTTGCACGAACAAAATTTACTGTGATGGAAATTTATAACGGAAAAAACCCCTCCACTTTGCTTGAATGCCAACTATTTACAGGAAGAACCCATCAAATTCGCGTTCACACCAGCACTAGTAACCACCCAATTGCTGGAGACCAACGTTATGGCAATGGTAAATATAATAATAAACTACGCAATCTTGGACTCAAACGTTTATTTTTACATGCTGCCAACATACAATTTAAAGACGGCGAAGAAAGCATTATTGTTTGTGCTGATTTACCCAATAAACTCCAACAACTTTTAGAGAAACTATAAATGTCAATCTACAACCACGTCAAATCTTACCCAAAAGGTTCTTTGGTTCAATTTGAAATTGAATCAGAAATCCTAAAAGACAATCCGTTAAAAGACCCTCATGTTCGCACCGTTTATGTGTATGTACCTGCCACCTACGATGAGGGTGACGAACTGTTACCAGTGATGTATTACCTCGCAGCCTATACAAACAGCGGAACAGGCGTAATCGGCTGGCGTGCTTTTGGTGAGAGCATTACCGAACGTTTGGATAGGTTGATAGCGGATGAAAAAATGGGCAACACCATTGTTGTTATGCCCGATTGCTTTACTTGTTTGGGCGGCAATCAGTACATAGATACGCCAGCTATTGGCAATTATGCCAGTTATATTGTAGAAGAAGTTGTGCCCGTGGTTGAGGAGAATTTTAGAGTGAGAAAAGGCGCGCAACACCGTGCAATTTTGGGCAAATCATCAGGTGGCTTTGCTGCCATTCGTTTTGCTATGGATTTTCCAGGGTTTTGGGGGGCAATTGCCAATCAATCAGGTGATGCAGGTTTTGATATTTTGTACAAACGCGATTTCCCAACCGTTGCCAATGTCCTTGCCAATTACAAAAGTGACATCAATCACTTCATCAAACGCTTTTGGAAAGCAAAAAAAACACATGGAACAGACATTCTAACCCTGATGATGATATGCATGGCAGCCACTTACGACCCACAGGACGAAATCGAATTACCATTTGATTTAAAAACCTGTGAAATAAAACCCGAACGTTGGCAAAATTGGTTAGATAATGACCCCGTTAATTTGGTTAAACACAACATTAAAGCCTTAAAACAACTCAATGGTTTATTTATGGATTGCGGTTCACGTGACCAATTTATGATTCACTACGGCATGCGCCAACTCGCCAATCAATTAGACAAACACGGCATCGAACACACCTACGAAGAATTCAACGGAACCCATTCAAGTATTGATTACCGCTTGGATATTTCTTTACCATTTTTGTACAAAAGAATAGCGTAACATGAAAAAACTTGGGCTTGTTGGAGGTATCAGTTGGGTATCGACGATGGAATATTATAAATACATCAATGAAGGCATTAATACGCATTTAGGTGGATTAAACTATGCAGAGTGTGTTATCTATTCACTCAATTTTGCTGATATTCATGCGGTTAAATGGGATAACTCTTATGACTTATTGCTTAACGCCTGTTTTAGCTTACAAAAAAGTGGTGCTCAAGGCATTGTTTTATGTGCCAATACTGCACACTTTGCAGAAGAAGAACTTAAAAAAGAACTCAGTATTCCAATTATCAGTTTAGTTGATGCAACAGTAGATGTGGTAAAAAAAACAACCTCAATAATGTCGCTTTAATTGGTACAAAATACACTATGGAAATGAATTTTTATATGAAAAAATTCAAACAAGCAGATATAACTCTTATTATTCCGAATAAACAAACAGTCAGGGACTTTATACAAAATACATTAAAAAATGAACTGGGTAAGGGCTTTATTAAAGAAAAAACAAAATCTGAGTATAAATTAATTATCAATGATTTGATTGCACAAGGAGCTCAAGGCGTTATATTTGCATGCACTGAGATCCCTCTATTTTTTGACCGAAAAGACTTTGACGTTCCTGTATTTGATACAACAAAAATACACGCAAATGCTGCTGTTGAATTTTCTATGAGCGAAAATTTTTAATAAAAGAGACCTTTGCACAACTCATCGAACGTGTTAAATAAGTTGTAAAAACGCCACTCTGCGTTAAAAAATTATCTTTTCCGGAATATTAAGTTGTTTTTTTCGGAACAATGCATTGTATTATTCGGAATAGTGATATACTCTTACGCCAATAGTCATAAAAGCATCCTAAATGTTCAATCGGAATTTACAAGAAACCATAGAAGAGTTACTTAAAGAATTTAGAGTGGTCTATTTAACCGGGCCTCGCCAATCTGGAAAAACGACACTTGTAAAAAAACTGGGCAAACAGTTGAATATGTCGTATGTTACTCTTGATGATCAAGCTATCTATCAAGCGGTTAACCAAGACCCTCATGGTTTTATTGATTCATTTAAAGGGAGAAATATTATACTCGATGAGTTTCAATATTCTCCACAACTTGTACCAGCTATTAAAATGTGTTCTGATAATTTAGCAATAGAACATAAGGGTAAATTTTTATTAGCAGGCTCTGCCGATATTTTTAAGTCTGCCAAAACACATGAAGCTTTGCCGGGACATATGGCACGACTAGAACTATATCCACTATCTCGAACCGAAATAAACAACAAACAATTCAACCTAATAGATTATCTTATTATTCAAGATTTTAAAAATACTAAGCAAATATCCATAACAAGAGAAAATATCGCGCAATGGATAATTGATGGTGGCTACCCAGAAATTCAGTATAAAAAAAGCCAAAGGACAAAAACCATTTGGTTCAAATCCTATTTACAAGGTCGATTATTTAAAGATTTTGAAACGCTTTATAATGCACGAGGAGATTATCAAACAAAGTTAAGGGTATTAATTTCCTATCTTTCAGGCTTATGTGGCAATTTGTTAAAGTATTCCAATGTAGCAAGTGACATTGGTTTAGATGACAAAACCAGCAAAACCTATATTTCGCTTCTTGAATTAATGTTTATTGTCAAAACAATGCCTGCTTTTCGTAAAAATAGAGCAAAGCGAGAAATTACACATATGCCCAAATTGCATTTTGTGGACACGGGTTTAACATGTTATTTGCTTGGGTTGAATAAATGTGAACAGCTGATTAAATCAAACAATTATGGCGGCTTGTTAGAAAACTTCATTATGATGGAAATCACAAAACACAGTCAATGGGCATTAAATGATATCTCTGTTTACCACTTTAGAGACAAAAGAAAAAATGAAGTCGATATAATATTGGAACAAACAAACGGTCAAACCATCGCAATTGAAGTTAAGGCATCCGCCAGTGTTTCCATTAGAGATTTTAAAGGCATTCTAAAATTTGCTGATTTTGTAGGTTCACAATTTTCACATGGAATAGTGTTCTATTCTGGTAAACATGTATTACCTTTTAACCAAGGTAAATTAAAATTAACCGCACTGCCCATAGGATTACTCAATGAGTGTTGAAGAATTAATAAGAACAATTTTTGATACACCAAATCTCGCTATTTCTTCAGAATTAAAAGCTAAAAAAGTCGGACAAACAACTTTTCCTGTAAAAACTAAAGTTTACCACAAATAATAGAATGAATATTAGCCCTTAACGCTTGAAAAAGTTATATTAGCGCATACTTATGCAACATATTTGCCAACACAGACACAAGAGAATCAAATGAATATTACCATTAGTCCCGAAGCAGAAGCTTTTTTAGCCGACGTCATTGCCAAACACGATATCGATGATTTGCATTTGCAAGTGATGGTTAAAAACCCAGGCACGCCAATTGCCGATTGTTTTTTAAATTTTTGCGAGCGCGATGAGATACCACCAGAGGCTTATGAATTTAAGCAGTCGACCTACAGCTTGTTTGCTAGTAAAGCCGATGAAAAATACCTTGATGGCGCTGATATCAGTTACGATGATACCGATACAGGTGGTCAATTAAATATAAAAGCCCCTCAACTCAAAGGCAAAGAACCTGATAAAGACGCTCCTTTACATGACCGTGTGCAATATTTTATTGATACGGAACTTAACCCCTCACTTGCGATGCATGGGGGTAATGCAAAGTTAACTAATATTGATGACGGTTATGCTTTTATCGAGTTTGGTGGTGGTTGCAATGGTTGTGGCATGGCGGGTCAAACTTTATCCATGGGCATGGAAACAAAACTCTTGCGTGCATTTCCTGAACTCAAAGGCTTAATGGATGGCACCGACCATTCCACAGGTGAAAACCCTTATTATAAAAAAGAAGATTAAATAATTACCATGTCTAAATACATTAAAGCCGTTACATCAAGTGATTTTGAAACCGAGGTTATTGAGAAATCCAAAACTGTTCCTGTCTTAATCGACTTTTGGGCAGATTGGTGCGCTCCTTGTAAACAATTGATGCCATTATTACACCAAATTGTTGATTCACTGAAAGGTTCTGTGCACTTAGCAACGGTTGATACTGATGCCGAGCAAGAATTATCAATGAACTTTGGCATTCGTTCTTTACCTACCGTTTTATTGATGAAGAATGGCGAAATCATTGAGCAGTTTATGGGCGTTCAGCCAGAGAGTGAAATTAGAAAATTAATTGAACCTCATGTAACACTTGTGTCGCAACCAGCAGAAGAAATATCTAACTCCATGCAAAAAGCGCTGGATTTAATTAACAACAATCAAGTTTTGGATGCAATTCCCTATCTTGAGCAAGAAAGTTCGTTGCACGGCAAGTTACTTTTGATTAAAATCTATTTGCAAGAAGGAGAAGTGGAAAAGGCTCTTGAATCTTTCGCAAAATTAACGGATGACGAACAAGAGAACGATGAAGCCAAAACCATTAAAACCATTTTGGACTTGGTTGAGCAAGGGCAAAAAAGTCAAAACAAAGCCCTGCAACAGGCGATTGATCAAACAGTTTCGATCAACCCTGAACAAGGAATAAATCAACTGTTACAACTTTTATCTCACGCTCAAGCGGATGAAAAAGATGAAATTAAACAAAGCTTAATTAGTGCGTTTAATCTGATTGAAGACGCTAAATTAGTCTCTCAACTGCGCCGCAAGATGGCAGCACTTATTTTTTAACAATTTAGGAAAAGAACATGAAAAAAATTGCATTAATTCTCACCACACTTTTGATTTTCAACGCACAGGCACAGCTTGCGAAACCCAAATTAAAAGTGATTAAGCGTCCACCTTACACACAAATGTTATTTCAGCACGACAACATCTTTATTGGTCCGCAACCCCAATACCAAGATTTTGCCACTTTAAAAGCAGCCGGCTTTACCAAAGTCATTAATATGCGCACTCCAGAAGAAATGAAGGAACTAAAATTCTATGAAGATTATCTTTTGAAGAAAGCTGATATTGATTACAACTTCATCCCAATTGGCGGCAAAGACAACTCCTACTCTCCTGAAAAATTAGCGGAGTTTGCTGCCGCATTAGAAAATACCGAGGGTAAAGTGCTGTTGCATTGCCGTTCAGGACATCGTGCCTCGCAATTGTGGGCCGCTTATTTGGTTAAGTACAAAGGCAAAACCCCAGACCAAGCTTTAGAAATGGTTTCTGACATGGGCTGGTGGCCAATGCCAATGGAAACTTTACTTAATAAAAAATTACACGTTAGTTTTGAATAATAAGAGTCTATTATGAGCAAGCCACCAGAAGTTAAAATTATCCCTGCTTTTGCGGTGCCATTTGGAGCTTCTTTTATGGCAGATTGTGGTCAGATGAACTTGGACTTAAAAACATTATTTTTAAGTCGAGAAACAGAACAATACAAGAATCCAATGGCAGATTCGGTAGAATCTGACCAAGTTTTCGAAAGTGATTTTGATTTATTTACGTGGAAAGAACAATGCGTAGCCAAATTAAAAGAATTCATGACGGCATGTGTTTTAGAAACCCTCGGAATGGTTAATAAATACAAGCGCAGCAAAGTCTCTGAGTTTGATATATATGCCGATGCGTGGTATCACATCACGCGTAAAGGTGGCTATTTCACCAACCATAATCACCCAATGGCATCATGGTCTGCGGTCTATTGCGTTGCCGATGGGATAGAGCAAGGCGAAGAAGAAGAAGATTCTGCCGTTACGCGTTTTTTCCACCCGCAAACGGCGGCCTCAACCTATTTAGATGCAGGCAACTTTAACATGACTGACACGCCTTTTGGCTATGGTCATCAAGTTTTTAAATTGCAAGCAGGACAAATATTGATTTTTCCTTCCTGGGTTTATCATGAAGTCAGTCCTTATATGGGAAATTCAGAAAGAATAACCGTTGCAGTTAATTATTGGTTCAATCACCCGCAAATGAATCCGCAAATTGGGCCAAAGATATATTCAGGAAAAAAATAAATGAGACCTTTACATAACTATATGGCGAAAGAAAAAATTTGCAAGATTGAGTTAAAAATCGAAGGCAATAACCAGTTATTGGCGAGATTTTTAGCGAAAAGCTGGTGAATTTAATCATTTTTTACTCGTCACTATAATTATGCAAATGTCTCTAAATGCTGCTAATTGTATTGGCTTTTGAGGTAATCAAGAGCCAATGCAATATCGGCTTGTTGCCCTTGGGTTAAGACCTGCTGAATATAACTGGGGTAATCCAAACCACAAGCTTTTGAATTTAAATAACAAAGCATTACCATGGTTGAACTATAAGCGGAACAATCTGCTCCTGATTGGCATAAATACAATTGATGGGCATAGTTTTGTATGTATTCAACGTAATCGTATTGGTGATTGCCCAAGACACTTTCTAAATCCCAGTGAATCGTTTTTTGGTAAAATTCTCGCAAATACTGTGGTGCTTGGGTTAACACATTGAGGCTGCCAGAACTCAACAACCCTCGCACTTCAGAATCTGTTAAATCAGCAGCTAATTTTTCTCCTTTAATTATTTCACCCCACAGACTGACGGCTTGTGCCTTATTTTTTTGTTGGTTTAATATTTTCTTTTCGGTCAAATGGTATTCTGGGTGTTGTTTGTTTAACTTTTGACAATATTGGGTAAATTTGTCATAAAACTTTTGCTGATTTTCATCCAATCTCGCCTTAAAACGTTGCAAGTATTGCACGTAATTTTTACTGTCGGATAAATGCCGAATACAGAGGATGTTTTCTTTCAATAGCATCGACGCATTGACCACAGGGTCATCGTCATAGACAACATCCACAGCTTCTTCGTGCTTTGAATCACCTGTTGTCGGTATTTTTTTTGGAGGTGATTTAACCGTTTCCAACTGAGGCTTTTCAACAACCTTAGGACTGACCGGCTCAACCATTGCGATAGACTCTTTTTCTCTGTTCAACGTTTTTTCAACGTTAGGCGAATAAAGATTCCAAGCAAAAACAGCCAACAACAACAGCAGAAAAACAAAGATAAAAATACGTTTACTTTCCATAAGTATTGACCATGTATTGAAAATAAGTATTCACATCATTGAGTTGATTGGCACCGATATAAAAGTTGAAATAAAAGTCTTCCAAATTCATTCCACAAGCTTGATTGAACATGCTATCACGCAAACCCAAACAATAACTGAGCATATAATCCGAATCTGCATCACAAGGATAATTCATCGAGCAAGCAATCAAAGGCATGGTGATTTTATTGAGGATATCAATATAGTACGAATCCCAAATTTGTGTTTCTTGCTTAACTTTTGCCAGCACGGGTGAGTCTTTTTGGTAATATTCTGAACGAAATAAATTGCCCGCAATAACCAAAAAAGCATCAGCAGAAATCACGGTCTTCAAAAACGCCTCCATGGCAAGTAAATGCTGATTGATTTGTTCATTAATAAGTTCACGTTGTTCATTGTCAACCACTTGACTCTTAGCAATTATGCCATTTAACTCATCCAACTCTTGAGAATACTGTTGCAAAAGCCGATTTTCCTCTTCTGAGAGTTTTTCTTTGCCTTCATAAACTGACAACAAATTCTGCGTAACTTGATTAATCTGTGCATTGAGTTCCTGCAATTGTTCAGGGTTCAAGTTGCTTTTTTTGCGGCTGCTATTGGTAAAATCCAACATTAACTGGCGCAACTGTGTTTGCATTAGTAAAGCCTGCTGCAACTGCTTTTCTTCTTCTGTTGTTGGAATAATGGCGTTAAATCTTTCTTCTAAACGTTGCATATTAGCGTAATAATCATCGCTATCGTCCTCAATCATGCTTTTGCAAATATCCACATGATGCAAGTAATAAGTATTTTGTTGTGCTGTTGGCTCGGTTTGCGATTCTCGCGGATTATTCTCAAACCGCTCTTTTAATGTATCCAACGGGTCTCTGTGCTTAAGAAAATCTTCAACATCGGTATAACAATTTTGAAAATACTGCCAATCACGGTAAGCACTGATGTAGTCAGTTTCAGGTTCTGATTGTTTTTGTTGTTTTAACTCCTGTGCATTTGCAACAACCTCAAGAACCGCTTCAACCTCACCTTCTTTCTTCTTATTATCAAGCTTTTCTGTGTGTGTTTTAACTGATTTAATCGCTTTGTTGTGAAAAGAAACCCGATTAACCTCCTGAGCCTTAGTAACGCTCGCCTCATCATCTTGCCCTGCAAAATAATAAAACAAAACCAAAAAAACCAGTAAAAATAGAATGACCAGTAGAATATTTTTCATGTTTTTAACAATCATATTTTTAACAATAAGGTCAAATAAATTAAAATCAACTTTAAAAGGGCATCATTTTAACGCTTAGCATTATTAAACAATTGCTCTATATAATTTACTAGAATATCGATGTCTGCTTGTTGACCCGGGCTATAAAAGAGCTTAATGTATTCATTGTAGTCATTTATAAAACAAAGGTTTTCATCTCTTTGGCATTGATACTTTAATTGCGGCATAAATCCATCACAACCTCCATTGATATTACAACTGTAAATCATTTGTGCGACATTGACTGTATCCCATGCATATGCAATTTGTTGCGTGTGTAATAGATCCATAATTTTATATAAATACTGTAGGTGATAATCATTCATTGCATAATAAGCATTGGCAGTTAAAAGAATTCTTGAATCAGCATTTGCAAGCTCCTTAAAAAACTGTTGAGTGATTTGTTCATCCTCTCCTAGGTATCTTTCGTATTTGAAAACTTTTTGCAATAATGATCGACTCTCTAGGTTAAAAGCCTTTCGTTTGATTCTAGTCTTATTAGTTAAATCCAATTCAGGGTGCTTCAAATTAAGTCTTTTACATTCTTTAAAGCGACTTTTAAGGCTTTCTTTAATTTCTCTTGATTTTAATCTAATTATGTTGCTTTGCCAAATATGCTTATCATCTTTGTGCTTTAAAGAATATTCAAGGTATTCGATGCAATCGGATAATGTTGCTAGTATTATCAGTTGGTTAATATATGGATCTGATGAGAAATAATCAGAAATACCCTCTATTACTTTTTCTTCATTAACTTTTTTTATGATACTTTCATTAAGAGGTATCTTTTTCTTTGGTTCTAAGTTATTGGGTTGTGGTTTTATTTTGTTTTCACCAATATAACTCTCATGCGTTGCAAAAAAGAATAATACAACAATCAAGCCAACCAATAAAAAGCTTTTAAATTTATTCTTGTGCATAATTTTCCAATAACAAATCTAAAAAGCTATCCACATCTAATCTTATATTTGGACTTATATAATCTTCAAGAATAAAGTCTTCTACACTTTTTCCACAAGCATGGTAATTAGCCATGATAATACAATAATAAGTCGTCAACTGCGAATCACTGCCACAGGGATAATCTAACGCACATGCAAATAAAGGGAAACTCGCTAGTGCTAAAATTCTTGGGAAATTATCTTGTTTAAATGCAAGCTTTGTTGTTATCTCGCTAATCATTTTGTCATAAACACCCCTCAACTCAAAAGTTAAATAACTTTGCTCTTTCCACATAATCATTAATGCGAAAATATCTGGTGTTTTTATATGAGTTAATTCTTTAAGCAATATACTCTTCAAGTTTCCTGAAAATGATTGAATGTCCTGAATCAAGTCATCGTCTTTTACATAACTCTCTCTTAAAATTTTATCAATTTTACTCATCTGTTCACTCTTTTCATCCAGTATTCTATTTTGTGTCGCAGTTCTTTCTTTCTCAGGGATTCGAACTATTGGTTTTATGTAGCTATAGAGTTGCCTTAACTTTTCTTGCATTTTCTTGACTTCAGAGGGTGGAAAACTTGATATACCTACTCTTTGAATCTTTAATTGAGATGAAAGGCCACCCAGTTCATCTAAAATAGCAATAATTTTAGCCAACTGTTTTTCTCGTTCTGTTTCGGGTTGAATATTCTGATAAGTCTTTTGCAAACGATCATAGGCTCTGTCATAAAGTTCTTTATCATCAAGCAGATAGCTCTTACAATGCTGCAAATGAAGAAGATAGTATTCTTCATGCTTTTTTCCGCCATCAAAACCAAACTTTTTAACGTCTTTTAATTTTTGTCGAAAAGACTTGAGTAACGTTTTATTTTGCCAATCTGTAATGGAAGTTTTACACAACAAAAAATCTGTAAAATTTCTAAATGCATTGATATAGTTGATAGCCATCACTTGGTTTACTGATTTTTTATCTTTCAAAAGTTTCTCTTTATCATTGGCAGAATTTTTAAATGAGTTAGTAACTGAATTCATCTTTTCTTGAATTCCTTTTCTTAATTCTTTCTGCTCTACATCTAGACTTAAATTTTCGTGCTCAAACGGAAGTTTTTCGGAATGTAAGAAAAATAGATACACAAGCAAAGCACCAAGGATTAACAGGTAATATTTTTTGTTTTGCATTTATCTAATGGAATGTCCTTTTTTATGATTAAAAAATTATACCACCGCAAAACTTTTATTTCCATGAAAAATTTAATCGCTCTTTCTGCTTCTTTAACTGTTAAGGTATAATTAGTATTTTTAAAACACCAAATTAAATCATGTTCAAATGGGATAAACTTATCATCAATGCCAACCTTGCCACTCTGGCGGAGGGTTCGCACAATTATGGCATGATTAAACAGGGGGCGATTGGGATTTTGGGTGGTCGTATAGAGTGGTTGGGAACTACCGCTGGTATTGCCAGCAGCCTTGATACCTTAGCCAAAGAACTCATTGATGCCAAGGGCTGTTTGGTCACGCCTGGTTTAATTGATTGCCACACCCATTTGGTCTTTGCTGGCAACCGTTCGGATGAATTTGAACAACGGCTCAATGGCGTAGCTTATGAAGAAATCGCCCGAAATGGCGGTGGCATTTTATCTACTGTTGCTGCCACACGCAATGCCTCTTTTGATGAATTGTATCAACAATCTTTACCGCGTTTTCTTGCCCTCATTCGCGAAGGCGTGACCACGGTTGAAATTAAATCGGGTTATGGCTTGGACTTTGAAAATGAATTAAAAATGCTCAAAGTTGCCAAAAAGTTGGGTGAGGAACACACCATTGATGTCAAAACCACCTTACTAGCCGCTCACGCTATTCCCCCAGAATATAAGGGCAAAGCCGATGAATATATCGAGCTTATCTGCACCCAAATTATTCCACAAATGGCAGACTTAGGCATGGTTGATTGTGTTGATGCCTTTTGTGAAGGCATTGGTTTTAGTTATGCCCAAACCAAACGCGTGTTTGATGCAGCGGCTCGCTGGGGTTTGCCCGTTAAGTTGCATGCGGATCAATTATCAGACCTTAATGGTGCGGCATTGGTTGCGGAATACTCGGGCTTATCGGCTGATCATGTTGAATACACCAGTTTAAAAAGTGTTAAAGCCATGGCACAAGCAAGAACAGTTGCAGTGTTATTGCCCTATGCTTTTTATATTCTCAAAGAAACGCAATTGCCACCGATTGATGCATTTAGAAAATACCAGATACCGATTGCCGTTTCGACAGATTGTAACCCAGGAACCGCTCCATCCAGTTCTTTACTCACCACCATGAACAAAGCTTGTATAGAATTTTCATTAACACCCGAAGAAGTCCTCAAAGGCGTAACCATTAATGCAGCAATGGCATTAGGCATTGAAGAGGAAGTCGGCAGTATTGAATTTGGCAAAAAAGCCCATTTGGTATTATGGAACTGCCAATCTCCTGCTGATTTAAGCTACTGGCAAGGCATGAATCGAGTGCAGAGGGTTTTTAATTAATAAAACTGTTAAACAATACTGAATTCTTCTTTATTTCTTGACATTTACACTTAGGGAGGGGGTGCATTTCAATTTTAAAAAAGAGGTTGTTAAAAAATGAAAAATAGTTTATTGTTATTTGTTTAGAAGACCCAATGAGAATTTAAATGAAAAAACAAATAATTATAATATTAGTTTTAGCTACATTTTCAACCGTTCTATTTAAAAGTGAACTTTTTACTTATTTTAATAGCAATGAAGAAGTATATGAACCTCATATTAATCAAGTCAGTAAAAAAGATGTTAATGAAAGCAAGGTTGAAAAGAAGGATTTTTTGGTTAAAAGTTTAAAACAAAAACCTGTATCTAAAAAAATCAGGTCAAAGAGTGTTGTTAAAAAGAATACCGAAAATGACATTAATTCAAAAGAGCCAGAAAACAGCCAAATACTTGAGAACTTACAAGAAGTTGAGTCAAGACTCTTAAATGGTGGTAAAGGAGTAGCTTATTCCCTTGTTAATAGGATTAATGATGACAACTATTATTTTAAAACACTCAAAGAATTGGAGAGCGTATCAAACTTATTTCCCGATGCTTATGAGAATAGATCTGACTTTCTAGATTCATTTCTTCAAGCTTCTAATGATTTAAACAGCGAATTAGTTATTAATGAATTGCAATGTGGACAAGCTTCATGTGTTGGTTCGTTTTCTACTGCAGACTACGATACATGGAAACAATTTTTAGCGAATAGAACATCAGGCAATAATGAACTATACCCTCCATTTTATTCACTTTCACATTTTTCCCAGTTAAGAAATGATGGTAGCATTGAGCATCGAGTATTCTTTACAACCATAGCAGAGTTAAATAAAGTGATATTGTCGATGCAGGACTATAATGGAGATTAAAATTAAGTAGTGGATTGGTCAACTTTATTGCTTACGTAACCAATAAACAAAAATCACAATCAAAACTAAAGTCATGGCAAACCATTGCACCGCATAGGCTATGTGTTTTGAGGGTTGCATGACAATGGGTTTCCAGTCGCGTTTAAAACCTTGTGGCTGGGATTTAGCCATCATCAAGATTTTAGAACTCACCACACAGTCCAAGCTTTTACAGAGTCGTTCTTGCACAAATTTCTTTATTTTATCTTCTTCGTAATAGGTGATGACTTGAATGGCGCGTTCTTGAATTAATTCAATTTCACCTAACTGAATACCGACTTTGGGTGGTGTATTGAGTTTACCTACTAAGCTTATTTGATTGCTCTCAATACCTAATTGTTCATCGGAAAATTTATTTTTAACCAACCAACCCCTATTAACCATGATAATAAGGTTTAATCCATCGACAACAAAAGGCGTAAAGGCGTGGTAACCTTGTTGTCCTTCATCGACTTGGTTATCCAACAATAACTGAGGCGAGTCAACAAAGTATCCCTTTAGTTTCACATTAGCGTATTTAGGCAGGTCTTGAATTTGGCTTTTTTGCGTTATTTTAGTGACATTTTCATCAGCAAGTAATTCAATTAACTGCTCTTTTTGCGCGGCTCGTCTAATTTGCCAAAAACCCATGTTAACCATAAGAATGACAAAAAACAATACCATTAATGTTGGAATCAAAGGTAGGTTTTTCATTTTGGCAAGTGTGTTTTATCAAAGGAGTGAGGCAATAAATCATTCATGTTAAATTGTGTGACTTCATTATTGTGGTCTATGAGTATTTGTGTGTTTTCATCACTAAATTCCTTTATTTTTTGACGACATCCACCACAGGGAGTCACCATAAGATCACCCGATGAAACAATTAAGATTTTTTTAATGGATTTTGCACCCGACAAAATCATGTTTGAAATAGCCCCAGCCTCAGCACAAACACCTTCGGGATAAGCCGAATTTTCAACATTACAACCCAAATGAATGCTATTATTTTCATCAATTAATGCCGCACCAACGTAAAATTTTGAATAAGGTGCGTAGGCTTTTTTCATAGCAATTTGAGCCTGATTTTTGAGTGTCTCTAGTGTTGTCATAAACAAATATTGGAATACGGGTGAGAACAATATCGAATAAGTGCGAAAAATTCAAGTATTTCATTGCTAAACTAGGGTGGAATCACTTAAAATACGCGCGCTTGCAGGTCAATCCTGTCAGTTTATCTCGTCGATGCGAATGTTCAACGCTCGATTGGTCATATAAAACAGGCATTCATGCCAAAAATTAGGAGAAGTCATTATGTTGACTGTAGAACAAACACAAGAAATTATCAATGATTACAAAACAAGCGACAACGACACGGGTTCTGCCAATGTTCAAATCGCTTTATTAACAGCACGTATCACATACCTTACTGAGCATTTTAAATCGCACAAAAAAGACCTACACTCACGTAGAGGCCTTATCAAGTTGGTTAACCAACGTCGTAAGTTGCAAAAATACTTAAAAGGAAAAGATGCTGAAGGTTATCAAGCATTAATCAAACGCTTAGGATTGCGTAGATAAACTCTTAAAAGTTTTAAAAAAGGTACATTGTGTACCTTTTTTTATATCGGAAATGAAAATTAATAATAGGTGAAAATAGCAGTGGCTAAATATATAAAAGAGTTTCAGTATGGTAATCATACTGTAAAATTGGAGACTGGTGAAATTGCACGTCAAGCAAGCGCAACAGTTATGGTAACAATGGGAGATACAGTTGTCATGGTGGCAGTTGTCGCTAAAAAGGAAGCAAATCCAGGACAAGGGTTTTTTCCATTAACGGTTAATTACCAAGAAAAAGCTTATTCGGCTGGTAAAATACCTGGAGGATTCTTCAAACGCGAAGGGCGTCCTACCGAAAAAGAAATTCTAATCTGTCGTTTAATCGACAGACCCATTAGACCTTTATTTCCTAAAGGTTTTAAAAATGAAATACAAGTGGTTGCAACGGTTATTTCCTACTCAGAAGACATTGATGCAGATATTCCCGCATTAATTGGTGCCTCTGCAGCTATGAGTTTATCAGGTGCTCCTTTCCACGGCCCAATTGCGGCGGCAAAGGTGGGTTATAAAGATGGCGAATACCTCTTAAACCCAACTAACGAACAATTAAAAGACTCGCAGCTTGAATTAGTGGTTGCAGGAACAGAATCAGCCGTATTGATGGTTGAATCTGAAGCGGATTTACTTTCTGAAGATGTTATGCTTGGCGCAGTAAGCTTTGGTCATAAAGAACAACAGGTGGTCATTAACGCTATCAATGAAATGGTTGCAGATTTAGGTGTAACCCAATGGAAATGGGAAGCGCCAAAACTTGATCAAGAACTGGTTAATAAGGTTAAAGAAGTTATCGCTGCTCGTTTGGTAGCTGCCTATAACACCCACGATAAAGCTGAACGTTACGAAGCATTAAATGTTATGCGCACAAATGCCGTTGAGACTTTGGTCACTGATGAAGAGGATTCTCCAAGTGCTGATGAAGTTAAAGAAATTGTTGCTTTAATCGAAAAAGCTCACGTTCGCAAAAAAGTCATCTCAGGCAAGCCTCGTATAGATGGTCGTGGACTTGCTGATGTACGTGACATTGCAGTTCGTACTGGCGTTTTACCACGCACACATGGCTCAGCTTTATTCACAAGAGGTGAAACCCAAGCTATCGTTGTGACAACATTAGGTACTGGACGTGATGCACAATTAATTGATTCGCTTGATGGCGAAGACAAAGATAAGTTTATGTTGCATTATAACTTCCCTCCCTACTGTGTTGGCGAAACTGGTTTTATGAGTGGTCCTAAACGCCGCGAAATTGGACATGGGAAACTAGCCAAACGTGGTTTGATGGCTGTTATGCCAACGGACGAAGAATTTCCTTATGTTATACGTGTTGTTTCAGAAATTACTGAATCCAATGGTTCAAGCTCAATGGCATCGGTTTGTGGTTCATCGTTATCCATGATGGATGCTGGCGTTCCTTTAAAAGCACCTGTTGCTGGTATTGCTATGGGCTTAATCAAAGAAGGCGATGATTTTGCTGTTTTATCTGATATTTTGGGCGACGAAGATCACTTAGGCGACATGGACTTTAAAGTAGCTGGTACTGCTGATGGCATCACTGCACTGCAAATGGACATTAAAATTGAAGGCATCACTGAAGAAATCATGCAAAAAGCCTTATCACAAGCCAAAGGCGGACGTGATTATATCTTGGGCGAAATGAACAAAGTCTTAGACGCAACACGCGAAGAAATGTCTGATTACGCACCTAAGCTCATCACTATTACTGTACATCCTGACAAAATCCGCGATGTCATCGGTAAAGGTGGCGCAACAATACGAGCCTTAACTGAAGAAACCAACACCGTTATCGAAATCAATGACGATGGTGTCGTCACTATCGCTGCTGTTAATGGCGATGATGCACGCAATGCAGTTAAACGCATTGAAGAAATCACTGCTGATGTAGAGGTTGGTGCTGTTTACGAAGGTAAGATTGTTAAGATAATGGACTTCGGAGCCTTTGTTAACTTACTACCAGGCAAAGACGGCATGGTTCATATTTCACAAATCTCACACGATCGCGTTGCTAACGTAACTGACGTGTTAAAAGAAGGTGAAATGGTTAAAGTTAAGGTATTAGAAATCGACAAGCAAAACCGCGTAAGATTATCAATCAAAGCTTTACTTGATAAACCAGAAAAGAAAGAAGATTAATTAACTCTGTTGTCATCCTCGCGAAGGCGGGGATCCAGTATTTTAGAACTCAATCTTTGTAGTATTGTTCTATTTTCAATCATTGAGCTACTGGATTCCCTTTTTCAAGGGAATGACTGAACTTTAAAAAAAGCCTATAAGGTGCGAGTCTTATGGGCTTTTTTTATGCCTTAAAAAATCTTTATTGAATTTACTCAACAAATTACCAGCAAGCTTTTTTATAGTTTTCCAAAATTACATTGTCTTTTGTTAATAATAGAGTTTTATTGATAGAAGCTTGAGCCACGATGATTCTATCAAAAGGATCTCTTGTCCAATTTTGATTGATAGATTGTTTGATAACCTCTTCAAACGGTTTATTACAGGTTTTTAAGCCAATTGTTTTGGATAAATCTTTAAGAATAACATCAGCAGATTCAGTGATTCTTTTAATTTCTAATAGGTATTGCAACTCAAGTTGCACAACAGGTGATATCAATAAATCATGAGCATTAATTAAATCTACACCTGTTGGTGTAAACTTATTCTTATCGCCAGCGTACAGCCAAACCACCACATGGGTATCGAGGTATATCATAAATCAGTATCGAGTTTTACAAACTCATCCCAATGAATATCTGATAAATCCTCAGAGTCATCTGTAATAAAATCAGGTCTCTTGGATAAGTTTTGTAGCTTATCAACTGTATCAACAGCAATAATTTTTAAAATTTTTCCTTTTCTAATAATCTCAACAGGAATGCCAGACGCCAAAACTTCATCCAGCACATTATAAATATTATTTCTTAATTCGGTTGGTGTTAAATTATTCATGTACGCATGTTATCATATCACGTACGTTCACACAAGCCTGTTATTGGACTACATGCCATAATCTATTTGGAACTAACCATCCGCCCTAGGACTAACCAATATCTTCGCATAACTCAACACAAACAAAGCAGAGGTCACCACCCACAAAGAGCCTGAAACAATAATTGTCCATAGGTAAATCGAAGGAACAACAAGAGGCACAAAGACACGAACAATAACTGCTAACACCATAAGAATAAATGCAGGTTTGAGTAATTTGGGTGGAAAGCGTAAATCTCGCCCCGTGTGACCAATACTTACTCTAGCCATCATACCTATGGTAACAATACCTAAAGTACCAATACTAAAGGCGTGTAACGCTAAAAAATACAAAGATGGTATATATTGACTAATTGCCGTCATCACTAAGCCAATGATTAAAAATAAATAACCGACATGCAAAATCCAAACCAAAGGCACCTGCCAGATTTGGCGGTTGTACCACCCTTTTAAACGAATGGCATGAATAAGCGCAGCCAGAATTGCGGTGATAGCCGTTAATATTGGCGAGCCAATAAACAATAAGCTCAGGATAAATACAAAATAACTCGGCATAACCAATTTTTCAATTATAGGATATTTCACCACTTGATAACGCACTGGCACACCATTTTGCGAAAACATCGGAAACACCCGACCTGCCATAACAATGATTAAGGCAATAATAATGTAAAAGGCCGTTTTGTAAGCGGGTATTGCTGTATTTTGTACAACACCAAGTTTATCCAAGTGCAGCAAAAGGTTTAACAATGCCATCAAAACAATCATACCCACCATAAAATAATTGCGTTTATTACCTGTTTTAACCAAAGGAATCGCCACAAAAACAGCCAGTAATGGCAAGAACAACATATCAACCAAAGCAATTAACCACGCTTGGTTAAAGACAAAAGGAGCAATTCGTCCTAATACCCAGACCAAAACCAATAGCATTAAATTGATTCCATTCACCGTTTGCACACGCGTCCAATTGCGAATAGCCGTTAATAAAAACCCAGCCACAACCGCCATGCCATAACCAAAAATCATCTCATGCACATGCCAAGTGACGGACGAATAATAATCAAATGAACTTAAAGGTTGTTGTGTAGAATAGAAAAACACCCACAAAGCCATTAACACCGTTGAAAAAAGTGTTGCCAATAAAAACAAAGGCCGAAAGCCAATTGAAAAAAATACTGATTTCATGATTGAAATTGTCATTCGTAAAACTGCATTCTAAAGCAATTGAGTTGCGATTGAATTGATTTATGTTAGGGGTGTTCAATATTTTCACTCGAAGACAAACCTTATACCGTCATCCTATGTTAACACAAGTTTTTAAAGCGTAACGCCAAGGTCGCAAAGCAGGCGCAAAGTTACGCAAATGTCATAAGAAATAAGCATCTTTGCTAGAAACAAAAGCAAGGTGGAAACTTTATTCTTCCTCGCAATGAAATGTACAATATTAATCCTTTCTGCTTATTTGAGTTTGACTCAACAAAGGAAGACTGACATTATTTACCTAATGAAAAATCTGTCCCAAAATTGCTCGTTTTAAAAAGTCTATAAACTACTGAACTATCCTTAATAAAAGGATACTTTTCTTTAAAACCTTTTATAAAACTATTAAAATTTTCCCTGTCTTCAAGATAATATCGCCAAGGTATAGGCTGTTTATAGCAATCAAGACCAAATGATCCAATATACACTGCTTCCTTTTTTTTAACAGAAAAAGTTCCTCCTATTGGTACTCCATTATCCATAAGTCTTGATTCATTTGCTTTAAGCTTAAATATATCTCCCTCATACCCATTAACTTTAATACTATAACCAACTAAAGCATATTCACCAGATTCCAGAATATAAGCAAAAGATTCAAATTTATTTTTAGAGGTATAACTTGTAGGTTTCTTTAATGAAAACAGTAAATTTTTACTATTTGGCTTTATTCTTTTGAAAATCAATTTTTGTAACTGTGCATTTCTATACCCAGAACAACTCCAGTTCTTTCCCCAATTGAGTTGAATTAAAACAACCCCACTGTCATTACTTATTCTGTTGTATTTAGACTTCGTTAATTTTATTGGCTTTACCGCAAAGCAAATACTAAAGAAACACAACAAGAAAACAAAAAATATTTTTTTAAATAATTCATTCATTTTTATAATGTCTTTTACATGGTGTCTTGATTCTAACACATTCCACAGATTGCCGCGTCGTTCCTTCTCGCAATGACGAAGTCTATTTATTAATTTTTAAATCTATATCGTTCTTTCAGTGAACTATACCCCAAACCACTTTGTTTTTTGATATGGATTTGTACGGGGATGCGTTCTTTTAAGGCATCTATGTGGCTGATTATGCCTATCATTTTGCCTTTGGCGTTGAGGTTATCTAGGGCATCAAGGGCAATATCCAAGGTTTGGGCATCGAGTGTGCCGAAGCCTTCATCCAAAAATAAGCTGTCAATAGAGGTTTTATGGCTGACTAAATCGGACAATGCCAACGCTAAGGCTAAGGACACCAAAAAGCTCTCACCACCGGATAGTGTTTTGGTATCACGCAGGCTATCGGCTTGCCATGTGTCGATGACTTCAATTTCTAAGGCGACTTCGGCTTTGCGTTGCAATTGGTAGCGTTTATGCAATTGTTGCAGTTGTTGGTTAGCGAGATAAATAAGGTAATCAAGCGTTAAGCCTTGAGCATAAACCCGAAATTTTTTGCCATCTGCCGAGCCAATCAAGCTATTTAAATGCGTCCAAATATCGTAGGTTTTTTGTTGCTTTTCAATGGCATTTAATAGCTTTTGTTGTTTCGCCCTTTGCAATTTGTCATTAGCCAATTTTTGTTGTATTTGTCCTTGTTTGGAGTTTAATTCGGCAAGCTTATGTTTTAGCTGTTCTAAATCTTTTTGTAAGGATTCACTATTTAAGTCTTTTACCGCACTGGCATCAAAGTCATTAAATTGTTGTTGTGCTTGTGAGTTTAAAGTTTGGGCTTGCAATAACTCTTTATCGAGTTGAACCTTAAGATTTTTTAGTAGTGTAAACTCAGCCTCGGGTATTAATGCTTGCTCAAAGGTTTGATTATCAGTAAAAATTGATTGCTCTAACGCTTTATTCCATTTTGACTGAGTCTCTTTGAAAATATTTTTCTGTTCTTCAATGGCTTGTCTGTTTTCTGCTTGTTGACCACTAATTTGTTGCATCTGTGCAATGCTACTATCGAGTTTTTGTAAAGATTTTGGAAAATTATCAATAGGTGTAAAATTTATTGCTTGAGGTAATTCAACTCCAATAATTTTTATTTTTTCATCTATTTGTTTTTTGTGATGGCTCATCTCACGCAACTCTTGATTAAGTTGGTTAAAAACCTCTATCTTTTCTAGTTGTTTGGCGTTATCTTTGAGTTTTTGAGCAAGGATAGTTAAACACTTTTCATCATCTATGTGCATATCCTCTGATAACTTGTTCCAACTGTTAGTTGTTTCAAAAACGATACCACTAATTTCTTCTCTTTGCTTTTTTAACGAGTCACAACGCACTTCAGCTTGGTTTTGGTGCTTTCTTGCTTTTTGACCTTGCTCAGTCAGTTTTTCTAACTCGCCTTTGGCTTGTTTGAGCAACCTTTGGGTGCTGCTAGCATCAATTGTTTGGTAATGCTCCACTGCGGGATGTTCTTTGGAGCCACAAAGAGGGCATTCTTTATCGTTTTGTAATTTATCACGGTATTCTTTTAAGCTTTGGATTTGCGATTCTAGCTGTAACTTTTCTTCCAGATTTTCAATACTTTCTTTTTTATAACTGTAATTAACGCGCAGTTTATCTGCTAAAATTTTGTTTGTTTCAAGCCATTTCTTTTGCTCAATTAATTTTGCATCAAGTTGAGTATCTTTTTGTTTTAATTGATGATAATTTTTATAAAGCCGCTGTAACTCCTTATAATCTGAATTAAGCTGATGAATTTTAGTAAAATATTTATCTGATTTAGTGACATCAAAATCTTTTCCAAGAGCCTGCAACAACGCTTGCTGTTTATTGTTTATGCCTTGAGTCCTTTGTTGCAAATAATGCAGGAGTGATTGGGTTTGATTAATGTAATTTTGTTTGCTGTTTTCCTGACTTGTTTGTAAAAACAGTCCTTTGTCCTCCACCTGTTTCAATCGATTGAGTTCTTTTTGATTTAATTGAAACAATGGATTGATATCTTGTGCGGGTTCAGCATTTTTAAGCTTTGCTAAGTCTTCTTTATGGAATTTAATCTTATCTTGTGTCTTTTTTAAACCGACTTCACTTTTTTGGGCATTTGACTTTAATAAATTCCATTGTTTCAGTTGTTCTAACAACTGCTGGGTTTGAGTTAATTGTTTGTTTTTAGACTGAATAGTGCTGTCAAGTTCATTAAGCTGAGCCTTACAGTCTTTTACTGTTTCAGGTTCTAACAATTCTACGTTTTGATTTTGTGCCTTTAATAGTTCTAACTTTTGGCTCTGAGTTTTATAATTTTCATAAACTTTATTTGAGATTCTTCCGTAAATTTCTGTGCCTGTTAATTCTTCCAACAATTCAGCTCGCACACCGGCATCGGCGTTCAAAAAGGCAGCAAAACCCCCTTGAGCCAGTAACATGGATTTAGTGAATCGCGCAAAGTCCAAACCAGTTATATTAGCGATTAAGTCTTTTTTATCATTGATTTTATCGGCTAATATTTTTTCGCCTTGAGCTAATTCGACCACTGCGGGTTGCAATTTACCATCAGCTTTACCTCGTGCTCTGCGCACTTCCCAAAAGGCACGATACACTGTGCCATCGGCTTCAAACTCAACTTCACTCAAACAATCCCCAGTATGACGTGTCATCACCATTTGAGCAGGTTGACCAGAGTCTATGCGAGGTGTTTGGTGGTACAAAGCCAAACAGATGGCATCCAAAATACTGGATTTGCCCGCACCTGTTGCACCAGTGATGGCAAACAATCCACTGCTGGCAAAAGGTTCTTTGGCGAAATCAATTTTCCATTCGCCTTTGAGTGAATTGATGTTTTTAAAACGCAGGCTAAGGATTTTCATGGCAATCCTCAACGATGGAGTTGAATGCTTTGGTGATTTGTTTCTTTATGGCTTTTTGTGCTGGACTACTCCAGTCTTCTTCGCTTAAACGCTGATTAAACACATCCAATGGCGTGAGTTCTTGCAAGCTTTCTTTTTGCACTTGGTTGATGCTTTTCAGCTTTTGTTTTTTCTTGCGGCGCAACTTTAACACGACTAATGATGTATCTGCCACCATGGACTCAATGCGTTGATGCAAATCGCCTAAATAATCTTCGCTGGATACTTCGATATCCAACCAAATATTGCCATCAAGTTCATTTAATTTCTTTTCAATTTCGACTAAATCGCCTTTTATCTGTTTGAGTTGCTGAAAACATGGGATTTTAAGTTCAGTTACCGCATTTAATTTCTCTTCATTAAATTCAACCAGTAATACTTTTTTATCGCTATTGAGTTCATCAAAACTTAATGCAATCGGCGAGCCACAATAACGTATATGCTCACTTTTACCTACTTTTTGCGCACGATGAATATGACCCAAAGCAATATAATCCGCAGACGGAAAATTGTTAGATGAAAAACTCTCCAAAGTACCGATATAAATATCCCGCACCGAATCACTGGTCTTAGCACCAACCGTTGCCAGATGCCCTGTGGCAATTATTGGAATTTTTTTACCAATGACTTTGCGTTGCGCATGAGCTAAATCGTAAATTTGTTGGTAGTGTTCAGTAATGGCTTGTTGCAAAGAGGTTTGTTTTTGTTTGCCGGTAAGTCCAGCTTGTGAAAACTGCAAATCACGTGCCCGCAAAAAAGGCACGGCACAAATCATCGCGATTGGGTGTTTGTTTTTATCGGTTAAGGTGATGACTTGCTCATCTAAATTAGACATGACACCAGGAATCACATAGGTATTAAGCATTTTCAACAAGCCTTTGGATTCACCCAATGTTGCCACCGAATCGTGGTTGCCACCAACAATAATCAACTTAATCTTGCTTGCCTGCAAATCTTCAATAAACTGGTTGTACAACTCGCGCGCATAAGATGGCGGTGAACCCGTATCAAAAATATCACCCGCGACAATAATCGCATCCACCTGCTTGTCTTGTGCACAGACAAGCAACCAATCTAAAAATTGCTTATGCTCATTCTGTCGCGATTTTCCAAGGAAATATTGCCCTAAATGCCAATCAGATGTGTGAAGGATTTTCATGGGTGAATAATAACATAACTTTGGCTTTCTCCACAGCCTTGCTATAAAGAATCGTAAGGAGAGCTAAGAAAACGATTATTAGAATTGAAATTCTTGATAACATGTATTACAATGTGTCTTACACATAATTTTGAGGTCTTTATGTTAAATATTAGACTAGATAAAAACATGGAAAAAAACATTGATTACTTGGCGAAACAGGCGGGCAAAACAAAGTCTGAGTTTGTACGCGAGTGTCTGGCACAGTATATTGTTGAGTACCAACAGCCTACCCCTTGGGAAACGGGCGAAGACAAATTTGGCAAATACAGCAGTGGCAAAGGTAATTTGGCACAAGAGAGAAAAGCGTTATTAAAAGATATTCTTGAAAAGAAACAGCATGGATAAAGTCCTAATAGATTCAGGACCAATGATTGCTTTATTTGATGGTTCTGATAAATACCATAAAGTCTCAATTGAATTTATCAAAAACAATACTGCCGAACTAATAACAACATTGGCATCCATCACAGAAACCCTACATTTATTGGGTTTTTCTCGTCATGCACAAGCTGATTTTCTTCAATGGATTTACTCAGGGGCAATAAAAATCGAAAATATTAGCAGCCGCGATTTTCAGGACATTGCTCAAATGATGTTAAAGTACGCCGATTTACCTATGGATTTTGCCGATGCTTGTTTAGTCTTTGTCGCAGACAAACTCAAAATTAATACCATTGCAACCATTGATAGAGATTTTGATATTTATCGCTTGAAGAAAAAGAAGACTTTTACAACTTTGATTAAGTAATTCTACTCATTAATATTAATTCTGTACTTTTCTACAATTTCACCATTAATTAATTCTGCTTCTATTAATTCATCTCCAGAGATGGCGAATATTCGATTGCCAATAAAAAATGGGCGACTATTACCATACCAATCCTCACAGGAGAGGGTACAAGTTTTATTGGGTTTGGCTTGGCTTGTTAATTCACCTATATATTCAATTTTTTCATTACCACCAATAAAGGTAATATCTGATGAAGTATTATCATCCCAATAGTAATAACCGTCTTCATTTTCTGCCTTATCTTTATCTTGTGTTGTTATTCCCGCAAGAAAATAATCATCAATATAAGTGAAATTAAACGCATGACTCCTATTTTCACCTTCTAATCTATCGAGCAAGGTTGTTTGTTCTATTACTTTCGGGTTCTCAGGTGAAAATAAGCTAACTCCTAAATTATTATCTAAAGTTTTACCAATAACTAAAGCCTTGTTATTTATTGCCTCAATTCGTTTTGCGTAGTTATTGAGATTAATTGTTTTCTTATACCCATTTTTGAAATTTATCGCTGTAAGAGGTTTAATAATTTTATCTTTAACAAAATTATATCCATCATCACCTATTAAGAAATAATTGCCTACATAGCGTTGTGTTGATGATATATCAGCACCGTTATTTATTTCTCTGACGAGAATTGAAGACATACTTGCAGATTTATCAAATAGACTATCAGGCATCTTCACAAGTTGTGCTTTCCTCTTATCTAGCAATCCAAACATATAAAGTGCATTGTCTTGATAATGAAATGAAAATTGTGACGTTGGCATTACTTTTACTTGAATAGCATCAACATCAAAAGTATCTAAAGAAATACGGTAAATTAAAGGATTATACAGTTCATCTACATCTTTATTATTAATTTCATATCGATATCTAGTTTTATAATTATATTGATTTTCATTTCGGTAACTGGTTTTATAATCATAAAGAGTTTCTTCTATTTTAATTTGCTTATATTTCAACGCCTCTTCTTGCCATGCAGATGTCCACATATAGATGTTTTCACCATTGTTATAATACAGATTATCCCATGAGCTGATTATACCAATACCATTACATATCAACACATCTTCATCTAATGGACACACAATAAAGCTATGTAACATGGGATTTAACACAGTTTGAATTGGATAATAAATATCAGACACTTCAATTAATGGACTCCAAATCAAGTCATCTTCATCTCCACTAAAGCCATCTTCTACTTTGGCAATCTTTGGCAACTGTTCTTGTATGGCAGTATCTGTATCAAGTTCAATTGGTATATAAGTAGTATACTGGTGGTTAAACAAACGAGAAGAATAATTCTCTTCATCAAAGTAATCTTCTGATTTTATTAAGTAATTATCCTTGTAAGAAAATTCACCGCCTTTTGTTAAAATAAATCGAATAACTTCTGTTGAGTCAAAGTCATAATTATACCCCAAAACTAAGACCATACCGTTATCGATTAAAATTTCATCAAACCATGCATCGTGTTTCCAAAAAGGCGAAAAAGCATCCACTTCATCTATTTTAATCATTTTAGGCAGGTTGCTTTCTGAAATGTCTAAACTATAGAGTTTGCCTTTGCGTAAAATGACAAGCATATTTTTATAACGCTTTATAATATCGCCTTCATCAATACCTGTCACTTGATTGTTAGTGATTAAATCTCCAGCAGATATTCGTGAACCTGTTACTACAACTCTCTCTAATAAAATACAATTCTCAACATCATCTTCACATCCTACATTAGAATAGCTATTGTTATAGTAAAGATTAGCATTCTGATTTTTTAAAAATTTATTTCTTTTTTTAATTAGTCCAAGATATTCATTAACCTGATTTAAAGATGTAAATTTTTTTAATCTTTTTTTTGTTATACTTGTCGGATGTATATTTGAATGACAACCTTGAAGTACAAAAATAAAGAGAAAAAACAACAAACGAGAAAATTTAGCCTTTGTACAATCCATTATTGCATTTTACTTTTAGAAAACGTCATTATATCACCAGAAGAATCTCGATATTGGTTAAATATTTTGATATTTATCGCTTGAAGAAAAAGAAGACTTTTACCACTTTGATATATCCTAAACCCCGATAGTAAAAACACGATTCACTATCGGGATTTGGGTATTAACCTTGCTCGATTTTCCTGAGCCATCATTTCTTTTTCAACGGTTTTGGCTGTTTGCGTGAGAACACTAACAAATCTTCTTTAGAAACACTCTTATCGTATTTATAATCGGCATAATCAAAGGCTTTTATGCCTTCAATGGTTTCAATGCGATTACGGATAATGAAATCGGTCATCATGCCACGGGCTTTTTTGGCATAGATGGCTATTATTCTGCTTTTACCGTCTTTATTTTCTTTGAAGGCGACTGCAATAATTTTGCCGTTAATTTCTTTTGGTTTAACTGATTTGTAGTATTCGTTTGAGGCTAAATTAAGTAGAACCTTTTCTTTTTGTCGTTCCAGTGCTTTATTTAAAAGTTTGGTTATGCTATCGCCCCAAAATTGATAAAGGTTGTCACCACGATTGTTAGCCAGCTTGGTTTTCATCTCCAAACGGTAAGGTTGAATCAAGTCCAGTGGACGCAAACACCCATAAAGTCCTGACAATATTCGCAAATGTTCTTGAGCGTATTCAAAATCCGCTTGATTCATGCTGGCTTTATTTATTCCTGAATAAACATCCCCTTTAAAGGCAAATAATGCTCCTTTGGCATTTTGTGGGTTAAAAGGTGTGGAAAAATCTTTATAACGTTGGTAGTTTAGCTTAGCTAGATTTTCACTAATCGACATCATCTTGGCAATTTCTTGTTGCGAATAATTTTTGAGTTGCGCAATCAATTGTTCTGAATCTTTAAGTTGTTCAGGAATGCTGTAAGTCTGCGTGGGCGCAGCTTGCTCGAAATCTTGACCTTTTGAAGGTGAAAGTGTAATTATCATCAGTTTATAATTTTAGTAAATAAGGGTAATATTAACCATTAACTAGCAGAGAAACAAATATTTGCGTAGAATATCCGTTTTGATTTACAATATTTGTCAATGAATAACGATTACCTCGAATTTGAACAACCGCTAACCGAACTGGAAGCCAAAATTTCTGAACTGCGCAATGTCAGTGATGACAATGCCATGAATATTGATGATGAAATTCATCGCTTGGAAGAAAAGTTAAAAATCAAAACTAAACAAATTTTTGCAAAATTAAACGATTGGCAAATTGCCCAATTGGCACGACATCCCAAACGCCCCTACACGTTGGACTATATTGATTTATTAACGGAATCGTTTGATGAATTGCACGGTGATCGCGCTTTTGCCGATGACCCTGCGATTGTTGGGGGTCTTGCACAATTTAATGGCAAAGCGGTAATGATTATTGGTCACCAAAAAGGGCGTTCAACCAAAGAAAAAATAAAACGCAACTTTGGCATGCCAAGGCCTGAAGGCTACCGCAAAGCTTTACGCTTAATGAGAATGGCTGAACGCTTTAACATCCCTATTCTGACCTTTATTGATACGCCTGGCGCTCATCCTGGTATTAGTGCCGAAGAACGTGGTCAAAATGATGCTATCGCACGTAATTTAGCGGAAATGTCCGATTTACGTGTTCCTATTATTTGCACTGTTATTGGTGAAGGTGGCTCAGGTGGTGCCTTGGCAATTGGTGTGGGTGATTGCACCATGATGCTACAATACAGCACTTATTCTGTTATTTCTCCTGAAGGTTGTGCTTCTATTTTATGGCGTACGGCAGAGAAAGCCAATGTGGCTGCTGAAGCTTTATCGATTACTTCCAAAAAATTAAAAAAACTGGGATTAATTGACCGAATCATTGAAGAACCGCTAGGCTCTGCTCATAAAGACGTGGAAAAAGTGGCCGCTTCATTGGCTAAGGCCATTGAACAAGAATTAGAAAAACTTGAATTAATGTCAACGGATGAAATGGTTAAAAGGCGTTACCAACGTTTGATGAGTTATGGTGTATACCAAGACGCTCAAGCTTAAAACACTGATAAAGGACCTTCCTGATTGCGAAGGTTATTTAATTGCTTACAGTGGTGGTGCTGATTCAACTGCTCTTTTGCAGCTTTTTGCACAAGCCCATAAAGTTCGAGCCATTCACATTAATCACGGTTTGCAAAAGCAAGCGGATGATTGGCAAAAACATTGCCAAAAAACCTGCGCACACGTTGGTATAGATTTAATCATAGAACAGGCTAATTTAACCAGTGCCAGTGAAAGCAGTTGCCGAAAAGCGCGCTATGCTTTTTTTAAAAAGCACCTTAAAACTCATGAAATTTTGCTCACCGCACACCACAAGCAAGACCAAGCGGAAACGGTTTTGCTTAAATTATTACGAGGCACTGGCTTGAACGGTTTGACTGGAATCCAAAAGCTCAGAAAATTTTACAACGGATTTATTGCTCGACCATTACTTGATTATTATCCGCAACAACTCAAAGAATACTTGCGAGCACAAAACATTAGTTGGATTGAAGATGGTTCCAATAAGGACAATGCTTACAAAAGAAACTTTCTTCGCAATGAAGTTCTTCCAACTTTACAATCGCAATTTGCTAATGCTACCAACAACATAGTTAGAAGTGCCAAAAACACTCAACAATCATTGGCATTGTTGAATCATTATTGTGAGTTTCATTCAAGCCAATTGCCCCTTTCAAAACTCCAACAATTGCCAACTAATCTGCAACCAAGCCTTGTTTATCATTGGCTCAGTCTTAAAAACCTACCCACTCCTGACACAAAAGCACTAACACAGATTACTTGCGATTTTATCCATGCCGCAGCAGACAAAAATCCCCATTATCAGAATGCATACTACCAATTATTTCGTTCACAAGGAGCAATTTATTGCATTGAAAATTTTGACATTATTGACCCAGATGCCATTTTTCATTGGAATACCGACAAACCCTTTGTCTTTCCAAATGGCTGTGGTTCATTAACTTTTACTGGTTCAGAACCTTTAGATTTAAAAGTGAGATTTAACCAAAAAGGGCAAAAAATCAAGCTTCCCAACCGCAACACGAAAACCATCAAAAACCTTTTTCAAGAGCACGCCATTCCCCCGTGGGAAAAATTAAACACACCCTTTATTTACCGAGGTAATGAGTTAATTTCTTTGGGGTATAAGTGGTCTAATACAAAAAGCATCTCTAGTGAAATTAGGTTAAATTATAATAAATTAAAACTTTAGCTCTGTATTTTCTATATCGAGATTTGGAGTTAAATGATTAATATATGTATAGACCTCTAGAGTATTTCTTTTAAAATATATGTCACAAAATACATGAAAAAAACGTATAGATAGTTGAGGCATTACTTTAAGAGAAAATTATGATTATAAGAACATTTCTACTATTTACACTAACAACTGCTGTTTTTGCGAAGCCAATCGTGAGCTATGAACAAGAAATCACGGTGTTAAACGAGTTAAGAGCTGAACAAATTATCACCCAAAACCAATATGAAAACCGCATACAAACCATTGAATCTATAAAACCAGTGGTTAAAAATAAAACCTTAGGCGGTACAGCAATAATAAACGGTCATGTTGAAAACACATCTGCAGTACCCTTAACTTCACAAGCCATTCAATTGCATGAAATTATAGCGGGTCAGCAGGTGTATGTTGACACAATAATAACAGATGCAAGTGGTGACTTTTCTTTTACTGGTCTCAATGCCGGAACTTATCTTGTTTTTCAAGGAAGTCTTGATGACGATTATCTCAATTATATGTGGGGTTCTGGTAGCAACACCCTTTGTACGGTTTATGTTGGTGATTGCCGAACACCTACAGCATCTAATCAAATTGTCCTAGCGGCTGCTGAAACACGAGCAGGAATCAATTTTATTCCCGAGATTGGAGGTACTATTTCTGGTAGTATTTTAGAATCAGTCACCAATAACCCATTAGATACGTTAGTAGCAAAAGTCGTATCGCCTGATGGTCGAAACAATTATCAATTAGGTGCGGTACTAAACAATTTAACAGGAAGTTATACAGTAAAAGGTATTCCTGATGGTGACTATCGTGTTTATCTCCAACCTGATGATTATGGGCAAAATGGCATTCATGGGGATAATCAACACATTCCTGTTATTTACGGCGGACCACAATGTAATATTTGTGAGCGTCTTTTAGCCACTGGTTCTGGCATTGGCACAATACTCACCATTGCTTCAGCTAACACAATTACCAATATTAACTTCTCTGTTGAGATTGGAGCATCTATTAGTGGCAATATTGTCGACAACACTAGCTTAAATGCAGTGCAAAATTATGCCTTTATTGTGTTATTTAATGACTCCAATTCCATTGTCAATTACAAAGCAATTGAAGGCACATCAACAAACCCAACTGCTGATGGTTCTTACTTTCTAGGCGGACTTCTAGCTGGGAACTACTACGTTCAAGGAGAGGGAGGGGATTACTACCAAAGAGAATTGTATAACAATAGACCGTGTTATTTTGGTGGTTGTTATCGAAATTTAGGTGATTTGGTTTCATTAGCGTCTAAAGAAAATAAAGTTGCTATTAACTTTCTCCTCGAAAAAGGGGGTCTAATTTCTGGAAATATTATTGATGAAATAACTGGGCTACCTATTATTGGTGAAGCGTACAATGAAACGATTCTTGAGGTTGTTGATGCATCAGGGGTTGTGGTTGGCGGGGCTTATGCTCAAAATGATGGGACTTACACCACCGCAAAAGGAATACCCGCTGGCACCTATTCTATTAGGACTGGCTCAATGTTCCAAGGACAACTAACCAAGCCTTATGTCAATGAGAAATACAACGACGTTCAATGCGCTGGTATTGCCTGTGACTTTAGCTCTCCAAACATTATCGTTGTCACAGATGCCACAACATCAGGAATTGATTTTGCACTAACAACAGGCAATTCTTTTACTGGAACTGTCACTGACTTATCAACGGGTGCACCAATTGGCGGTGTGCATGTTTTGGCTTATAAAGAAATGAGTCCAGGTGTGGTAAAATTTGCCAATTGGGCAACTACTTCTCGTGGCGATGTTCCTGGAGGATCTGCCATTGGTACATTTGAAGTGAATGGATTGCCTGATGGCACCTATTATGCACGCACAGGTTATGGTTCGGATTTGCCATTTTTTGTTAGTACTTTTCATAATATTGGAGGCGTTGCTCCTGTGGGTTGGATAGATATTTTATATGATGGCATGCCTTGTCTTGCGGGTTGCAACGTGACATTAGGAACACCAATTGTATTACCTGTGGTCGCAACAAAAACCACAAACACGGTGACAACAGGACCAATTATTGATTTCTCCCTGTCTCAAGGAGCCGTGATTTCAGGGCTAGTGGTAGATTTTATTAATCATGCCAGCCTTAAAGACGTAACGATTAATGTTTATAATCACACTGGCACATTTATGGGAAGTTCCATTACTAACTCTCAAGGAGAGTATATTACTCGAGGATTGCCTGCAGGAACATATTATTTAACAACTAGCAGCTATAATAATTTATTGGATGTTAAATACGGCAATGAATTTTGTTACCCTAGTAATTGCAATCCACTGGATGCACAACCTATTAGCGTCACAGAACTTGAGACCAAAATAAATCAGAACTTCATCTTGAAAACAGCTTATATGCACATGTTTAGCAATGACTTTGAATAAGTAAAGCAATAGGACGCTTGGGTTTTCTCAAGCGTCTATTTTGTTTGCTTTACATATCTTCCATCAGTTCATCCATGGCTTCACACGCCTCTTGTGGGTCAGAACTGCTGCCTAATTTTTGAATTTCTTTCATCTTGCCTGAAAGCGCCATAATTTTACTCATGTCGCCTGAGGTCATGAGGCTTTGCATTTTCTTAGTCAGTTCCTCGCCTTTTGCTTTAACATCTTCCTTAGTGCTGCAACTAGAGCCTCCACAGGCTGCCAGTGAAAAAGTTGCTAATATCACGATGAGTTTAAGTAAGTTTTTATTCATTTTGGTTTCCTCTTTTTTAAATAATCGATAACGTCATTCTTTTTATCGTATGTATCTAACCACATTTTGAAGGCATTTATCTTGTTAAATGCATTTCCAAAGTGGTTTTTGATTCTTTTTTCGGCATTTTCTTCGACATTCTTGAGTAGCAAGTGCTTTTGCCACTTTTCAGAAAAAATACTTTCTAAATTTTTTTGCAAATCAAGTTGTTGCAATAATTGCCACTCACCCGAATCAATCCACGTTTCATAGCACCTAAAACACAAATCTAAACGGTTATGTGTTTGGTTTGATATTTGATACTTTGTCATAAACCCTGAACATTTTGGGCAATAGATTAAGTCGCTGGTTTCATCAATTTCACAAATGGTTTGACTGGTGTTTCCTTTTGTTTCTTGAGTGTCTCGCCACTGAATAAATTGAACAATTGAAAGCAAGCTCCCCTTGCAATGATCACAACTCAAGGCAATCAGTCCATTATCTAATTTTTTGGGTTTTAAATGGTAACCTTGGCATTTTGGGCAATTCATGATTTTTTACTGGTTCTTTTTTTTACCACTGTTTTAACCGACTTAGTTGAGCTCAATTCATTGAGCTTTTCACTTAGTTTAGTGACTTCTTCTAACACTTCCATATTTATTTCGAGTTTTTTATTCATGGCAACGACGATGGGTACAAAGGAGTTTGTCATGGTTTCGGACAATGACGACAATGCCTCACCCAGTGCGGGTAATGGATTGTTAACCACCTCGACGTCTATATTGAGATTATCAATCGCGGTGGTGATGGCTTTAACTTGTCTGGTTGTCGCCGCTTTTTCTTTGCTTTTATCTGCAGTTATGGATTGCGATAAATTGTCTAAATGCTCTTTTAAACCCGATATTTGCGAAGCAATTTTAGTTGCACCGTCTTCATCGCCAGCGACTGAATTGCGGATTTTGAATTCTGTTTTTATTTGAGCCCAGCGTTTGGCATCATCATTGCTTAAAATGCCACGAAGCTCTTTGAGCTTCAGCAAATTTTCCTCAGCCCCTGTGGTGAGTAATTGAGCTTCACCAACATAGTGGTCATCAATCAGTTGTTGCAGTTCTTTTTCATCCATGATGGCAACAATCTTTTCTGCCATTTTATTCATGTTACGGTAAGAACCTTGTAGTTTAAACGCTGGCTCTTGGCGGTATTTATCATCCATGGCAGCAGAACGAATGTATTCTTGATTGACCGATAAAATGACTTTTTGGACTTTAAACAACGCTTTAAGTACAGTGGTTATTTCGTTTATCTCACTGCCAGAATAACTGTAGGATAAATCCGAGGTGGCAATTTCTTTGCCTTGAGCTTTATCCATCAGCAAATACAAATCATTCATGTCTCGTAAGGCTAAGGGTGCAAGCACTTTATTGGAAGTTAATGCGTTTTCGATATAACTCATGGAAAATATGTCTTCTTGTCCGCTTAACACATCACCTAAATTATAAACATCGGCACGATTGGCTAACATGTCAGGAATTTTGAACACTTCACCGGATTCGGTGTAAGGATTTCCTGCCATAATGACACAGAACTTTTTGCCACGCAAGTCATAAGTCTTGGGCTCGCCCCTCCAAACACCTTCAATTCGGCGAGTGCCATCACATAACGAGATGAATTTTTGCAAAAATTCTGGATGAGTGTGTTGGATATCATCCAAATACAACATGGCATTATTGCCCATTTCTAAGGCTAAGTTGAGTTTTTCTAGCTCTTGTTTGGCCGTTGCATTGGGTGCATTGGCTGGATCTAACGACTTAACATCATGCCCCAGAGAAGGGCAGTTGATTTTCATAAAATTCAAACCCAAACGGTTGGATACATATTCCATCAGCGTGGTTTTACCGTAACCCGGAGGTGAAATCAGCATTAATAAGCCCATCAAATCGGTGCGTTTTTCGGCACCTAATGCACCCATTTGTTTAGCGAGGTTGTCACCAATAATAGGCAAATAGGATTCGTTAATCAATTTATTACGCACAAAGGAAGACAGCGGACGGGCTTTAAAGGAGTCTAAATTCATGGCGGTTTTTTGGGCTTCCATGATGGCCGTTTTTACTTTTTTGAACTCATTATAAGCAGGCACAGTGAACTTATTGTAATGACTTAATCTTTCAATAAATTCATCCACTTCAAAATGAATTGTTCTGTCATTTATAGAACCATGATCACCCAACAAATGCTTAACCTCGCAATGCATGTCTTTTGGGTTTTTACTAAAAACTTCACTTGATTGCAGCAATATGTTGACGATGGCTTCATTTAAGTAACGTTTGTTGTCCGCTTGATTTGCTTGTTGCAACAATCCCGACAACCAATAACCCACATAGTGCCATTGCTCTTTGGGTGAGTCCTTAAGGTCTGCCAAGGTATTGTTAAATTCTCTGCTTTGGGTACTGGTTTTGAAGTATGTGTGTAATTGTTCAACCAATTCAGCGGACTTATGCGAGACGTCAAATTGTTTTATGTCTGCCATTAAAAAATGAATTAAATATTCCGCCGAGTTCTGCAGTAAATTTTCGTCAAATTCCATCGCTATATTCATGTAAAAATCTTGCAGGTTTTGCTGCGTTTTCGCTATCAAATCATTGAGCATCTGTACACCACCGAAGGCTTGTTGAATTTTATTTGCTGTTTTGGCTTGATTGATTAGCTGTTTGTTATATTTGTCATCGGTAGTTTTGAGCCAAAAATAACTGGCAATGGCGCGAGCCGAAGGACTATAGCGCAGTAAGGGCTGGGTTTTGTATTTGTCTAATAATTGAGTCAATATCAACACGGCATCATTATCGTGTACGCCTTTTTCATAGCCTTCTTGGTAGCGTGGTGCGGCATAATTTTTGACTATTTGAATCAATGCTTTATCACTTTCTAATAATTTATCGAGATTCAATTCGTTTTTGTTGTTTAATGCATCATTAAAAATTGAGTACGCTAGGTATTCTGCGCGGTAAATATCGTTGTTTTCTGAAACCAAAGTTTGTTGCCAAAATTCACTTAAGTCATTAAGCAAGTCATTTGCAACCGTTTGGTAATATTCGGTACCCGATAAATGAAAGGCAAGTTTACCGTCTTTGGGCAGGATGGTTAAATCCAAGGCCTGAGTGTTGACGCTAAATTTGTGTTTGCCGAATTTAATTGCATTACCACCATCTTCAAAAATGTCTTTTTTATCTCGTAAGGAACGAATGGCTTGTTCTTTTAGAGCTTTGAGTTTGGCTTGGGTATCATCCGCTTTGACATTGTCATCAACTTCTCGCAGTTTTAACACCAAATCAGATACCTTCATCACCGTTGGATCGGATGAAAAGTAGGTGTTGAGTTCATCATTTTCACTAAATTTCAAACTGCGTTTTTCGATGCTTTTTAAAATGCGTGTCGCTGCGCTTTGCAGCGATTGGGCTTTGCGTTGCCTTTGATCAAGCAAGGTTTGTTTGCGTGCTTCAAAGGTTTCATGCAACTCATCGCGTTTGGCATATATTTGATCAAGAAACTCATCGTTTTCACTAAAAATACTTTCCAACTCTTCCAGTTGCACCAGTAGTCGCGCGAGTTGTTCGTCACAGGCATCGGGTGTATCGGCATTGGAGACGCCGTTGGAAATGCTTTGCGATAAAACCGCTAGTTGTGCACCAAATTCGGCAACCGACTCACCTGCTGATAACTCCTTGCTGGTTAATTTTGCGTGGGCTTTGGTTTGGTTAATACGGCTATATACCGTTGAGACGGATTGTAAAATCTGGGTTTTTACCGTGGTGTCATCAATTGCCAAACCATTTATCACTTCGCTCAAGGCATCCAAACCATGACTCATTTCATCGAGTTGCGACAAAATTGGTTGTAAGTCTTTGACGGTTTTGATTTTCTCTATGCTTTGATGAACCTCATCAACCACCTTGTTGTAGTATTCCATTGCATTTTCTTGCGATAAAAACTCAACCGTGCGTTTGCCCAATTCGTCAACTTCTTTGTCAACTTTGGCTGAGACTTCATCCAGTTTAGCTAAGTCGATGTAACGGTAATCTTTAAGGGAAAGCAAATGCCCTTTTTGGCGTTTGAGCTTTAACAACCCCTCAACAAAAGGGGCGGGTGTGTCCCAATTGGATATGGCAATTTCTTTGAGCAAGGCCTTGAGCTTATTTTGCGCCTCTTTTAATGCCTGTGAAGATTGTTCGCTGATGGCACGGACTTTTTCGAATTCATCCAAGACCAGCTCTGAGGTTTCGCCAATTTCTTTGAGTTGATGGGAAAACTCGCCGACTTCATCACTCTCCAGCCAATAATAACCATCGGTGACGCGTTGGATATTTTTGATTAAATCTTCATAAACTAAAATGCTGGGTTGTTGCTGGCTTATCATCTTGGTAATGGTATAAAGCTCAGAAATACCTTGCACCAATTCGGCATTGCCGATTGTCGCTAAAAAAGTTTTCTCACTGCTGTTGGCTAGAGAATATTCTTCGCTGGTGTAAGGCGTTTGCCACACTTGCATGGGATGGATGCGAGTTGGTTCGTTTGATTCACTGCGAAAAATGAGCATCTTGCCATCATCATAGAGCGAATAACCATGCCCAAAAATTGGACTGGCAAGTTCTTTTCGAATCATATTATAGGAAAATAATGCAAATTTGCCTTCATTTTGTTCGTAAAAGACATAGAGAACGTCTTCACCATTGGGAGAATTCCACTGGCGTTTAAACTTTAATCCACTGATGTCTTCAGCAAAGACCTTGGATTCTCCACTTTGCAGATAATAACCACCGGGGAATATAATGCCATGTTCGTTGGGCAGGCTTATGCAGGCATAACCGATGGCATCGATGCGTTTGACATCCTGATTGCGAGTATTGAATACGAAATAACGCCATGTTTCTTCTTTGTAGGGTAAAAATTTCAATAAAATTAAATGACCCACGCGTGCATAGAAAATTTCGGCATCATCTAACGATTGATGGGCTTCTTGCACGGGTTCTCGGTAAATCCCTTGTCCGTCTTCGGTGTTGTCTTCTATCTTGATGGTCAAATCACCACCCACGGTTTCGACAAATATTTCATCCATTATCGAAACATGCGGGTGCTTGCCTTCGATAAAATTTTCACGTTTGGTTGCAATCCATTGAAAATCATAAGCCGGTGGCAACTCCATATCTCGCTCACCACGGTCATCAATATACTTAACCTGTCCATCTACTGATAAATCCCAACGAAAGACACGCACATCAGTAATACGATCGCCGATTTGAAAGCCAGCCAGTAATTTTTGGTTGTTAATCCTTAATTGTACCAAGTGGGTGTTTTTATAATAGCTGTAGAGTTCAAAAAATTGCTTTTGAAATAAGGCATCATCCAAAAAACTGCCTTTTAGACTTTCCGCCTTTACATCAAATTTTCCGTCCTTTTCTTGTAAAGAATACAGGGCAAAGACATCGGATATTTTGGTTTCCTTTTTTAAACCAATAAAAACGTTATACCCAAAAAGCAGCTGCCCATTGATGCGAACAATATCACGAGGGACGCAATTGTTTTCGGTACGAACGCGAACACGGTCAATAACCTCAAGCACGGTTTTGCCAAATTCAGCTTCACGTTTTTCATTAAGCGAAAGAATGCCTGATTCCAGCTTTTTGTTTTGTTCCTCTAAGCGTTTGCGAATGACTTCATAGGAGCCACCTTCGGCTACGGCTTGGTTTATTATGTTGCTTTTTTTATTTTTCTCTTTTGACACGGTGATACCTTTTTATGATTTACTACAATCCCCGGGTAGTTGGTTTTTCAACTGTTTCTTACCTAAAACCTGTGGTTTTATGGGTTGACTAAAGCCAACTACCGATTTGAGTGTTACTCATTTATACGGGACAATTAAGTTTCCTTATCTTCGGATTGCTTTTCACCCTTATTGCGCGCTAAGTTTTTTATCATTTTAGTGACATTAGCGACATCAAAACTTTGTCCAGTACCGAGTTTCATGACTTTTGAAACAGCGGCTTGTAGAATGTCTGATTTTCCAATCGCTCCATCTACGGCTTTACCAACAGCGAGTGAACTCATGAATTTCTCAAGGAAATCACCGTTACCACCAACGATATCGATATTGGCTTCTTTAAGTGCTTCTGCCAAAATATGCGCTTGCTTATCGGCAATTTCGGTATTGGCTTCTATGGCCGTCATGTTCTCTTTATGGGCTAAATCCAGTGCCATGCGGAACTCTTCGTGACCTCGAACTTCTTCATTCATGGTGCCTAGTGCTTCGAATTTCTCCTCTAAACCTTTGGCTTCAGCGGCATATTGCAGTTGAATGACTTCGGCTTCGGCCTCTCCACGTTTTTTAATCGCTTCGGCTTCGGCTACTTTGATTTTGACATCGACCATGGCTTGTTGTTCTTCGCCTTTAGCATCGGCCTCTTTGACGCGAACATGTGCCATGCCCACTTCTTCGGCTCCCATGGCTTCGGCTTTGAACTTGCGTTCTTGAACGATGGCTTGGGCAATACCTGGAGCTGCAACTTTTTCTTTGACGCCTTCGGCAAGTCTTATCATTGCATCGGCTTCTTTACTGGCAGCTTCACGTTCGGCTTCGGCTAAGATAATGCGTTCGGAAGCTTTATGTTTAGCGCGGGTTTCATCGGCTTGTGCGGCTTTGATTTCTTTAATTAACTCCTGTTCAGCAATGGCTTCAGCATTAATCACATCTGATTTTTTGTTGCGTAATGCTTCTTCAACCAAGCGTAATTCTTTGATTTTTTCTTCCTGCTCGGCTACGGTTCTTTCTACCGCTATGCGCTCACGAATAACATCGGCAATGTTTTTCTTTTCAACTTCGATGTCTTTTTCTGCATTAATTTCTTGTAAGGCTACTTCACGTTCGCGGCTAACAATTTCGACTTCTCTTGTTCGAATGACTTTTTCTTCTTCAATCGCAACGGCTCGTTTGCGGTTGTTTTCAGCCACTTCAACTTCACGCAATTTATTTTCTTCTAGTACTTGCACTTCTTGTTCCATGGCAATACGGGCTTGTTCGGATTTGAGCTTTTCTTCGGATTCAATTTTTTCCTGTTCGGCAGTTTCTCTTGCTTGAACGGTTGCCACTTCACGTTCTTGCTTTGCTATCGCATCGGCTTCAATGCGTTCCAGTTCTAAAATTCTCTCACGGGCTTCCACATCGCGTTTTTTAATTCGGGTTTCTTCATCGCGTTCAAATTCATTGGTCAAAATATGTTGTTTTGCCGTTAACTCGGTAATTTTACGAATGCCTTGGGCATCTAAAATATTGTTTTCATCCAATGCTCCAATGGGTGTTTGTTCTAAGTAGTCAATCGCCGCATCTTCTAGGACATAACCATTGAGGTCTTTACCAATAACCATGATAATTTCATCGCGAAACCTATCTCGTTCTTCGTATAACTCTTCAAAATCTAATTTTTTACCAACCGTTTTTAAGGCTTCTGAAAATTTTGCACTGAATAACTCATCAACCGTGGCTTGTTTGGATGCACGTTCACAACCAATGGCTTGTGCCACCTTAAGCACATCTTCTTTGGTCTTATTCACCCGCACAAAGAAAGTTACCTTGATGTCAGCACGAATATTGTCCTTGCAAATCAAGCCATCTTGGGCACGTCTGTCAATCTCTATGGTTTTCAAGGAGATATTCATAATTTCTTTTTTATGAATAATTGGCCACACTGTTCGACCCGTAAAGGTCACATCAGGAACGGCACGCAAGGTGTTAACAATCATGGCTTGTCCCTGATCGACCTTTTTGTAAAATTTCATTAGAATTAGTGCTAACCCCATTATGACGAGGAAGATAATCCCTGCATAGGTTGCAATGGCTATTAATAAATCACTGTTCATATTTTTGCTCCGTTGTATTTTTTGAGATTCCTGCCTAAGCAGAAATGACGGTCTTTTATATTTTTGCTACGTTATAGCAATCATCTTTTTCATTGTATTCGATAAGGATAACTTTATCCCCTTTCTTAATTTCTTTTTCTGCTGGTGCTCTTATGGATAATACCATGCCAGCTTCGCCATCTTCTAATGAGGCTTGTCCAAACTCTTCATTGACTTGACCCGTTGTGACTTCACACTCTTGCCCAATCAATGTGCTTTTCTTTACTGCAGTATGGGCAATAAAAAAACCTTTAAACGGTCTTATTGTCCATGCAGTAATTGGAATAGATACAGCAAAACAGACCGCTATTAAACCTGCTCCTATCGCATAGCGTAAAATATCAAGTGGTATATGAACCAAAATAAGCGATGTAGCCAGATAACATATTAACCATGAGGTAACGATTAAAAATGAAACCACAACGGTGATTGGCACTCCCGTCAATCCCCAGTTGAGCATAAATCCGGCTAAACCACTTAAACCTTGTGCATCAGGATTGATACTGACTTCGGTTTCAAAATCCGTTTCAATCTCAATATCTGCATCAAATACATCAATGTCCACCACGCCAAATAGAGCCATCATCCAATAAAAAAGCACGATAATTAACAAAAAAGTGTAAACCACTACGGGAAAAGTTGTTATATTTGCTAAAAATGTTTCCATTATTTTTTCACCTCATCACTTTTACTTGCGTGTTTAATTAGTATTTCTGCTGCACGTTTCTTTATTTCTAGTTTGTTGTCTTCTTCGACATCAAATTTTTGCGCTAAAAACTTCATGTCTGCACCATTTAAGGAAATGGACAAGCGCAGTCGTTTCGGTTTTCGTGATATTTTTAGTCCTAATAGTTCACGAATTCGATCCGATGGATTTAGATCCCTGTCAAGCGCTTCCTTACGAATGACGTATTGAATCTTTTCTCCCACATCAAAAGCCACTTGTGTTGCTTTGATGGCTTTTTCTTCTTGTTCCCACTTTTGTAGGATTTTTTTCTTTTTCATAGGCTAGCTTTAAATTTAAATACCAGTCGTCACTGGCATTATGTTGTTAATGGGTATTTCCCTACGCTTTTTTCTTGGCTTTGGCTTTCAATCGCGCTAATACGGCTTCGGCTGCACTTTGGGTGTCACCAATGCCCGCTTGCTTCATCTTATCTGATAGGTTTTTGCCACTATTTTCAGCATCCAATTGTTCTGCGGCTAAATTTCTGTCATCAAAGTCTTCTTGCTTTTTACGAATTCTATCCAATGACTCTTTTGCCGACATCAAAGTCGAATCCGTTGTCCCAAAATTGTCTGTTATGGCTGCCGTGGCTTTTTGCACATTCTCTGTGGTTTTCACCATGGTTAATTGACGTTCATAATCCTTAAGCTGTCTTTCGGCTTTTTCCATCATGCTTTTGAGTTTTTCTATGTGTTTTTCATAAGATTGTTGAGCATCCACCTGCAAAGCTTTATCTTGTTCAAGTTCTGCCACTTTTGTGGCAATCTCTAAGGCAAGGCTTTCTTCTTTTTTGGCTAACGCATCGGCAACATAACCCTCATTCTTTTCAATTTCTGCGCTAATGGACTCTACCTTGCGAGAAGCTTGCATTTCTTTTGCCATCACTTGGGTTAAATCGTGTTTGGCTTTTTTTAAGCTTTCTTGTGCGTCTTCGATTTCTTGTTCAAAGATACGTGTGCCTTGAGAGTCAACGATTGATTCACCTAGTTCACGCGTTCCTCCTCGGATAGCTGTCATTATTTTCTTTAATATGTTCATGTTTTTCACCTTTTAATCTTACGTTATTTTAAAAAATCTTCCATAGCGGTCACTACGTCTATGGCATTTTCATTGAGTGTTACCACTTCTTCTATGACTTTGTCTAAATTTGAGTTGACCGAGAGTGCTCCATAAAGAACAAACCGATTACCTACCCGCGCATAAGCAGAAAGTGGTATGGAAATACTGGTATCGAGCATCATTTCTAACATTTGTGTGCGCTTTTCAGATTTAACTTCATCCTCCGACCACAAATAAACAATGCATATAATTTGGTTTTGGGTTTTTGTCAAAAAAATTGGAAAACCATTCATTCCGTTGATTTCAATTTGCAAAACTTCAACTTCTCCATTAATGGTTTGGCAGTCAAAAGTAAAACCTTCCCTGGTTCTGTTTTGTGATATTCGTATAGCGTAATCCTGTATGTTCATTGTTGTTTTTCTCCTAACAGTTGTTTGCTTAATGACATAATATGGCACCTGCCATAATATGTCAAGCGGTAATGCCATAATATGTCATATTTGTTCGTAATTTAACTGAGAGCTTGCCTTAGCCTCTTGAAAGAAGTGCTCTTGATTGGAATAAAATCACACAATACCTAAAATGAAACCAGTATTGCATAGCACGTCATGATAGCTTTTTTTAAATGCCAACAAGCTTATGGCGTTTATAAAAACAATAAACTGACATAAAACACCCTGTCAAACGACAAACCCTCACACCTAAAAATCTGTGAAATTCTTGAATATATTGTTAAAATGTAAAATACAGTGGGTGTCCAGCATTCACTTAAGAGGTGTTCCTGTTTGAGCACAGTTTCTAATATCAGTGAGAACTTTTTCATCCATTTGTTCTAAAAATAAATAACGGTAATTCTCTTGTTGTTTTTTTCTGATTCTTGCTAGTCCTTTGTAACTGCTGTGTTCTGAAATCACGGGGTCATAAGCTCCTCTTACATTGGAATGATAACTCGACCATTGATAGTCTTGCGGTGCTTTTACCATATCTGCTCTAACTGGGTTCATCTCGATATAACGCATACAGGACAAAACATAGACTTCATCAGCAACCAAAGAACTTTTAAAACGCCCCTCCCACAAAGTTCCTGTTCTGTTGTATTTAAAATTGACATAAGGAACATAAAATCGCCCAACTTGTTGCATCATTTGACTGATGCCATTAGTTGTATCTGCTGTTGCTAACAGATGAATGTGGTTTGTCATCAAAACATACGCATGGATCTTTACCCCTTGTTTAGTGGCTGCTTCATTTAAAATAGTTAAATACTTGTGATAATCTTCTTCTTCAAAAAAGACAGCTTCTTTATTGTTGCCACGTTGAATAACGTGGTTGGCAATGTCAGCAACAAAAAATCGTGGTTTTCTTGGCATGATTGGATCCTAAAAAAAACAGTATTATATCATAGTATGCATTAAAGGGGTACTGACCCCTTAAACTCACACAGTCAGTAAATTCTCTTTAAATTCGTATTTGTAAGCTTGCACAACCGCTCAAACTCCGTGCTAAAGAAACCTGTTTCAAAAAGAAATAATTTAGTCGTTATCCATCTATTAGATTGAGAAATTCAACTAAAATGGGTACTAACCCGAATACTGGTATTTAAATTAGAATTCATAGGTAAGTGGGATTTATCCCACTCAAATCAAACGAAGCCACATGTAGGATGCGCCACGTCCATCTGTAGTGTTTAGACAGCCTCAATGATCAAAAGAAAATCAAATCCTCCGAACCCATTGTAAGGCGTCAGTTCTTTTAAATGATTTTGTGCTACAATACCTTATTTTGTAGATAAAAACATGCCAAGAATAAAAATAAGGGTACTGACCCCTTTAGCTTAGGGCAATAATGAGTAAATCGATGAGAAAGTATATTAACACATTAGATGAAGGTCAATGGGAACCAGTATTCAAATCAGAGGGTTCAGAATCTACAATGAGTAGCCACAGAACAACTCATGAGATATCAGATTATAAAGAACCTTTTACACTAATCATTCAAAGAACGCCAAAATCAGGTCAACAACAATTAGATTTAAACCAAGAGGGTGATGAAATCCAGACAAATGGTTATACCTATCGTGTAATAGCAACATCAATCGATAGAATGAGTGATAGTGAAATCATCAACTGGTACGGTGCCAGAGCAGAAAAATCTGAAAATAAAATCAAAGAATTAATGCTAGACTTTGGTGGTGCACATATGCCTTGTGGCCAATTCCAAGCCAATGCACTATACTTTAGTATTTGCACATTATCCTACAATTTATTTGTTATGCTGCGAAATCATCTTCCTGATGAATTTAGAAAAAGCCGTTCCAAAGCTGTTAGATTGCGAATTTACTCCATGGCAGCAAAATTAATTAAACACTCACGTTCATACAAGTTGAAGCTACAAGAATTTAATCGAGACCTGTTGTCACAAATCATATATAAAATTAAACGCTACCAATTTTATCCAGTCTTAGAATAGTTGTTTGTAAATACCAAGAATTGAAAAACAGGTAAAACTAATCAGCCAATGTCTACCCATGCCTGAGATTTAGTAAAAGTTAATATAAGCTCATGATTTTGAGAAGTTAATAACTATTTTTAAAAAGAAGGTGTCTGGTATTAAATTTCAAAAAATCAAACAGGCAGACTTTAACTCAAAACCCTAAATCGCCCTGAAATCTACGATTTAGCCGAGAATTTGATTTCTATATCGGGATTTGGGTATTATATAAAGAAAATAAACTTACAGTGTATGAAACAGGAGTTAAGTGCACAGCCATGTAAATTTTTAATGGATTTCAGAAGAGAAATCCTTAAGAAGAAAATACTAAAAGGGCGCTTTAACAGCCAAAAAGTTTAAGGGGTCGGTACTAAATGGCACTAAGTTTAGGGTTCTTAGCATGGTTTTGATTTTGTATAAAACCGCTAAACATCTAGGTTTCATGCGGTTTTCAAGTATATAAAAGCGGCTTAACTTAGCAGCATTCGGGTCAGCACTCTTTTAAATGATTCTATGCTATAATACCTTCTTTTGTAGATATAAACATGCCAAGAAAATTATGATTTTTTGTTGTAGGAGTTGCCAACTACGTTATAAAGGGTACTGACCCCTTTAATTGCATAAGGGTTTGATACATTTCCTTGGTGATTGGAATGTGGTTCTTATATTTCCTCATGGGTATGACTATATCTATTGGGGAGAAGAAACCAAGTCTCAATTGTTAATGTTTCAAAATTACCAATCCATATTTACAGCCTGATTATGCATTTCTGATAAATGTTCAATAAAACAATTCATTTCTTCCACCGAAATCATGGCTTTTTGATATGTTCCATCTTTTGTCATGGTTAATATAGTTGGTAATTCGCTTTTAATGTAAATTACTTCGGGGAAAATTTCTGACTCCCAGTAATAATTTATAAAATTATTTATAACCGATAAAGCTTCTGATTCTTGAAATTCCAAATCTCTTTTAAATGAAAAACGACTATTGCCTTGTTGATGGGGCATTAACAAAGGGACAGCTCCTGCTCCTGTATGAATCAAAAATGCTTCCCCTCTCTTTCCAAATGCACCATGTGCTACATAGTTTCTGATTTGGCGTTTAATCAACACTAATTGGTTGTAATATTTGTTTATATCTGGGTTAGAAATATCCAATGCAGTTTTAAATTTATCCCCCCAGTTCCCTTCTGCTAAATCTGCAACCTCTTTGCCTGTATTAATTTTACATTGCAGTATTGCAGCATGAATAAATACGTGCTCTGTCCAAGTAAAAAAAGCATCTATAGCAGATAAGGCCAACCAATTAGCGTTTCGTTTTAACTCAATTGATGGAATTGAGATAGTTTTAGCATTATCATTGAGTACTTTAATAATACGTTCATCTTTTCTTTCTATGGCTTCACTATTCACCTTGTTGTATTCATCTAGATGGTATTGAAATCTATGGAACAAATTATAATTATAATTAAGTACATTTAGTTCGGAATTATCCGCACATATTTTTGCCCTCCATTCAAAGTATGGTTTCGAAAATTCAATAGCTTTTTGTATCAATTTAACAATTACTTTTGCATCTGCTTGTTGGGCTTCTTTGTCTTTTGCAAACAACCCAAAACCAAATTTCCGATGCTCAAGTAAATATGCTTCACCTAGGTAATCAATTGGTATTGACCAAGAAACTTTTTCAAATTGGCCTAAATTTCTAAACCCTAATAAGTCTATAAATAGAAAATAACATAAGTAATATTCTGGTAAGCTTTTACTCTCTTCTGTTTTTTGAGCTGAAAAAAGAAAATCCTTATCAGCTCTCGTTTTTTCGCTTACTGGAGATATAGGTTTTAATGTTTGGAAGATTTCAATTTTAAACTTCTCAAGGTCTTCATGGAATTTATGTTTTTTAACCATTGTAATCTCTAATTTATTTCATTGATTTCAATTTGAATAACAGTAACACCTTATTATAAATTCTTTATTATATTGCAAACCCAATACCTACTAATGCAACAATGATTGAGAGTATTGTAGTAACATGAGATCGATGGATTGCACTCCAACCACTATCCGTTAGTCTATATATAGGCTTATCAGATTGGAAAATCTGACCTTTTGGCAATGAACCACCTGTTCCAAGTTTTCGAGTTGGCACGGAGTCATGCAATACTTCAACCCACCCTCGCATTAAACAAGTTTGGAGGTTTTCTTCATGTAATTCAGTATCAGGTAGTGCCTTTTCAATCACCCAAACATTCCCTGGTTTTAGAACCATACTAACTCTTTGCTTTGAGAGTAATTTAAGTGTTTTATGGATTGAGTATTCTCGTTTCATATTTGAACCTTAATAATTTATTATTCGATAAATGCATTATATTATCATAGTTGAATTTGTTAGTTCTTCGTATTGGTAAGATTTATTTAAAATTGGTTTAATGGCTCCAAAAAATATGCACTTCATTATATAGAGTTAAAGGGGTCAGGAGTTAAAGGGGTCAGTACCCTTTAAAGATGCGTGGTAGAAAAGAAAGGCTCAAAGGATTTGACTTCGTTAGATTGTCGGTTTTAACCGACGCTTTTCAGGTTTAAGTTTAGTTTTGAGTGGGATAAATCCCACTTACCATTATATGATCCTTAGTTCAAATCAACACAATAGTTTGCTCATTATATTTTATCTGACTACAACTTCTTCAACTTATACAACAAATCCAATGCTTGTCTTGGGGTCAGTTCATCGGGATTAATTTGTCCAAGTTCTTTTTCTACGGCGGTTTCTTCGGGTAGAGTTTCGAATAAGGACATTTGTTGAGGAGCCAGTTCGGTGGTTTTGCCTGATTCTAAAATGGACAATGTTTTCTTGGCGTTTTGTAGGACTTTGCTGGGAATACCTGCAAGTGCGGCAACTTGTAAGCCATAAGAACGGCTGGCTGCGCCTTTTTTGACTGAATGTAAAAAGACAATGGAGTCATCGTGTTCTATGGCATCGAGGTGGACGTTTTCGATGTTTTGGACTTCTTTGTCAAAGGCGGTAATTTCAA
>Ga0256840_1000248_pt1 | contig 53417 bp, 48 predicted proteins | sample 355202metaG_FD_185969 | JGI IMG/M metagenome (GOLD analysis project Ga0256840, IMG submission 185969) | Hydrothermal vent microbial communities from Mid Atlantic Ridge, Atlantic Ocean - 355-202 | ecosystem: Environmental > Aquatic > Marine > Hydrothermal vents | place: Atlantic Ocean: Mid...
GAACATGAAAGAAAAGAGTATATGCCAAATATTGAGATTGAAAAGGAAATTGAACTAGTTAGAAATATGTCCAAAGAAGCGATAGAGCAATTTAAAAATGAAGTATTATCGAAAGTTTGAAAATATAAAACTTTTGTCAATAAATCATTTTAAATATATTTTTCTTATATATGTTTATTTAAGTTAACTTATTAACAAGAGGTGATATAATTAATGCAATTTTTTATAGGAGAATAAAATGAGTTATATATTTAAAACCTCTATTGTGTAATTAGCAGCAGCAATAGTATTGGGTATGGGCGGCTGTAGTGATTCAGATCCAGTTGTGACAGATCCAGTTGTGACAGAGGTAAACAGTATTGGTGGAAAGGCAATCGATGGTTATTTAGTTTACGCAACAGTTTGTTTAGACTTAAGTAATGATGGTTATTGTCAGATTGGTGATGAGCCTGCTACATCTACAGATGAAAATGGAACATTTTCTCTTACTTTAACAGCAGAGCAAAAAGCTCATTCAGGTTATGCAACAGCACCACTTTTAGTTTATGGTGGGTATGATATAGATACAAATACGGACTTTACAGGTAAACTAAAAGCTACATTTAATGAGTCAGCTGAGGTTAACATCACACCATTGACAACAATGGTTGAAGCAATGGTAGCATCTGGTGAAACTGAAGCTGATGCTGAAGCTGCTGTAATAGGAATGCTTGGTCTTCCAGCAGGTACAGACCTTGGAGCTGATCCTATAGTAACAGCAGAGACTGATCCAGCACTTTTAATAGCAGCATTGCAACTTCAAAAGAGTTTAGAGATTTTAGCTGAGGCACTAGAAGCAGCAGGTTTGACAGAATCTCAAGATGATTTACTTGAGGGTTTATATGCTAGTTTAGCAACACAACTAGTAGCTAGCACAGACTTAGACTTAGATAGTGCTTTAGGTGCAGTTGTAGCAGCTGATGGTAATTTGACTGCTGATGCATTAGGGAGTGCTACAGCTTTAACAGGTCAGATTGAACTTATCGTTGGTACTGATGGAACTACTGACACAGCAGTTATTGGTACGCAGATTGGTGCTGTTCAAGAAGAGATTGTAGTAAATGTAATTGATGGTAATGAAAGTATAGGCGATCAAAACTTGACTGCTGTTACTAATAAATCTTTTTCACTTTTACACGCAGAAGAGATTTTACGTATGTTAGCGCTTGGTTTAACAGATGCTGAATTTAATGCACTTGCTCTTAAGGTTAGGGCAGTTTTTATTGCTGGTGGAATGTCAGAGACTGAGTTTTTACCTGTTGAGACAGAGATAGCTTTACTTAAAGCTAGCCCTGATGCAGATGTACGAGACGTTGGTAATCGTTTTGAAGAAAAGATGATGGGCTTCGAATCTGATGCATCAGGTTTAGAAACGCGTGTAGAGTATGAAGAAACTATAGCTGCTCTTGAAGATAATGTTAGACTACTTTTAGATACTAACAATACAGCGACTGTAGCAGATGCAAAAACTTTTGTTACTCAAATAAGAGAGAGTGTAAATTCTTTTATTGATATAAACATAGACAATCAAGAAGATAATAATGCTACTATAGTTGGTTCTCAAGTTAGTCTTATTACAACTAAGATTCAACCAGCTGCTGATGCAATAGCTAGTGATTTTAATGCTTCAGTTGCTGCCTTAGAGAATTCAGTTACAGCATTTGGAGATAGTTTAGAGACTAACTTCGCTGCTGTATTTGGTTCATATAATGAGCTTACAGATGTTCATACTCCAGGTTTAATTGAGACTAGACTAGATGCTATCGACTTAGCAATTGGAGATAAAAATGAAACTAGTAACTGGAGCGTAACGTCATCACTTGGTGATACTTTAGCTCATACATACAATAAAGTAAACACTACAGTAACTGAGACTTGGACTTTTAACGGTACAACAATTAGAGCATCTTGGGAAGATTCTGAAAATGGAGGCATAAACTCGATCACTACATCTGGTGAAATCCAATTTAGTGGAACAGGATATGATTTGAATATCACATCATTAGACTTTACAAGTGATAGGGCAGTTTTTAAAGCAAATGGTACTATTGATGGACTTAATAACTCCAAGATGACACTTACTGCTTTGGATATATCATTTGATTTTAATGAAACTGAGGCAAATAAAGATAGTGCAAATATGCTTGATAATATTGAAGCAACATTTGATGGTACGATAGTGTCTAGTGGTAGAACATTGGAAGGAAGTTTAGTAATTAGTGAAAGTGTAAGCGGAGATAACCAAATGATAGGTTCATATACTGGTGCTACTGGGGAACCATCATTTGAGGGAACTCTTACTTTGGACGTGTCATTAGATGATGTTAAAACATTAATAGATGATGATCATGATGAAAACTGGCATATTGATCCAAATGCACTTTTAATGGTAACTTATGATGATGGAGTTAAATCTTTTGTTGCATCATACAACAGAGAGTATAATAGCTTTACTCAATCTTATGATTATAAACTAAATACCCAAAATGGGAATTTTTTGATATGCAATACTAGAAGTAATTATGAAGAAGAATCTTACAAACATATAGTGTCTTGTAGTGGTGGTAGTGTAGAAGCATTTTATGGTGATGAAAAAGTTATCACTTTAACAGTCAACGGAGCAGAGTATATAGTTCGTAGTGCATCGAACTACTGGAACGGTAGTGTTAGCAATATATACATAAGTAATGGCTACATCTATTCAGATATGGGTACTTTATATATAGATGTTTATGGTGACGGTGAAGGTTATACAGAAGCAACTATTACTGATATCTCTATAAGAGATACATACAGTGTTGCAGAGATGAATGCTGACTTTAGTTTTAGCGGTGCAATTACACATGGTACAAAAGTTATTAGAGCGACTGTAGGATACCAAAGCTTAGGTAACTCTTCTGATATGACTATCATGGCAGAAAATGTAGCTATTGAAGATGGTACAAACTTTGTAAAATTTGATAGTTTAGTGTTAACTGCTAAAAATCTTATGAATGATGATAGCAACTATAATTATTCAAATTTTGAAAACTATAGTGTGGATTATAGTTATGATGAGGGGGAAGATAAATTTAGTAATTTTACTTCTGTGTCTCTTAATAACTTTGCTGTATCTATTACAGATGAAGATAACAAAGTTTTAACATTTGATGCAGATTTAACTTATACTTTATCATCAATCTCTGACTATGCTGTAACTTTCAATGGAGTTTACAGTTATGATGATACTGTGTTTACAGGTGTTGTAGATGCAGCAGGAAATATGAATACAGAGAATATTGTATTTAGTGTATCTGGTGATGTTGAAGCAAGTGGTTTTGAGCCTTTTAGTATAGCTATTGCAGGAAGTGTAATGGGTGAGACTATAGATGCTTATGCTTTATATACAAGAGGATTAGACTATAAGCTAGGCCTTTCATTAGTAGAAACTTATAATGAAGTTGATTATACATACACAACTGTAGTTAACCTAGCAGATAGCAATGGTGTTATGTCAGAAATCGTTAAAACATGGGCAAATATGCATGTTACTCGTATTGAGGGTGCTACATGTTATGTACATATTGGAGATAATCATACTACTGAAGTTGAAATGTTATGTAGTGAAGTTGATACTTATAACGATTCAAGTGATACTATCATCTTAACAGATAAAGATGATACACAATTAGCAGATTTTGGTGAAGATGCTACTGGTAATAACTGGGAAATCAGTTATTCAGATGGAACTAGTGAAACACTGTTCTAGTCTTTATCGTACTTTAATGCAAAAGGGGAACTTATTTTTTATAGCTCCCCTTTTTTTATTTGTAAATAATGTTAATGCTAATTATCTAAAAAATGATTTTAGAGATGATGCAAACACTACACACACCCGAGGACTCATAGAGTTACTCTCTGACAAACTACCCCCTAACATTTTTGAAAAAGAGTGGCAAGAGATGCCTCCTCATAATAAACAAAACAATGCTTTTGGTGAAAGATACTTTGATGTTTATTATAACTTTACAGATTTTAAAATCGGAATATTAAGAGAAGAAAAATTACAAACTACAATCAATGATGGATTTATACAAACTTGGTACTATGCAGAAAAAGATTTTATAACACTCCTTACTAAGAGTGATATAGGGAATGCTTTAGATATTACAGATATAGATGCGAGCCTAAATTACTATGAAGCTTATGGTGTATTTTTACAAAAAATCATACCTTATAAACAAAATCATTTTTTAAGCATAAAAGCAAAACTTTACTCTGCGACAGAGATACAACACTTGGATGTTAGCGGATACAACAGCAGTAGCAGGTTTGAGCTTAGTTTTGATTATTATTATGCACATAAAAATCATATATCTAAAAATCAAGACAACGACAGAGATTATAATGGATTAGGTTTTGGAGTTGATTTAGAATACATATATAATGATGATAAGTTATATATTTATGGCGGTATTTTAAATATAGGTTCTTTTATAGAGTGGAAGAACATTACCCTGATGCATTATGATTTTGATAGCCAAACTAGATATCTTGGAGAGGATGGATATTATCACCTTAAAGCTTTTGGAAGCGGATTTTATGAATTTGATGTTGATTATAGACAAAAAATTCCTACCCAGTACAAAGCAACCCTTGACTATAGTGTAAATGAAGATTTTTCAATAGGTAGTAACTCAAATGGGTATAAAGATGTAATTTTTAATGAGCTTTATGTGACACATAACATAAACGGCAACAGATATAAGGTAGGTTATATTTTAGAGACTGATAATGCTAGTTTTGGTGCTTATTTTAAGTATATTAGCTTAGAGATTTCAAATAATTTTGGGATGAGTACAAGAAGCATACAAGCTAGTTATCATATACAATATTGATTTTATCTTTATATTTAGTCAATTAACTAAATATAAAGTTTAGTGAAGTTATAATTTAGTCAATTAACTAAAGGGCTTAAACTATGAGATTAAATGCCGGTGGATTGAGTAAACTCGTAATTGGTCGAGAAGATGAGATAACAACTCTTCAATCATATATAAAATTTTCACAACATACAGTCATAACAGCTCCTAGAAGATATGGAAAAACAACTTTAGCAACAAAAGTACTAGATGGGATGTCAAAAGATTACTTGATTGTGAAAGTTGATGTGTTTGAAGCTACAAACATAGAAGAGTTATGTCACAACTATTTAAATGCTATCTATAAAAGTATCGGTATAGTTGATTTTGCTAAAACAGTCAAAGAATCAGTTTTTTCGCTTTTAGAAAAGTTTTCTTTATCTTATGAACAAGATGGAATCAAACTTGGTTATGAAATATCAAAAGAGAAAAATCTTGATGAATTAGTTAAAAAAACTTTTAATTTTTCAGAAAAATTTGCAAAACTTTTCAATAAAAAAATGATAGTTTTTTTTGATGAGTTTGGAGATATAGAAAAGTTTGGAGAAGATTTTTTAAAAAAACTAAGAAGTTATATGCAGACTCACGAGAATGTAGTTTATATATTTGCTGGTTCACAAACCTCTGTTATTAACAGCATATTTTTAAATCATAAAAATGCTTTTTTTAATTTCGCAAGTTTAATGAATATAGGTTTTTTAGAAGAAAAATCAACTATGAAGTTTTTAAAAAATCTAAAAATAGAACAAAAAGAACTAAATGATGAGGTTATTGCAAAATTGTTAAGTATTACAAAATGTCATCCATTTTATCTTATAAAAACTATACAAGAAACATATATATCTTCACTTATAAGCAATACCAAAGAGATTAGAGTAGAGGATGTAGATAACGCGATACAAAAGATACTCTCCGACAATAACGCGTATTTTGAAAATATTTGGCATAAATTAAATGCTAAAAAATATAAGGGTACAATCTTTAAATCAATATGCAATAATAAAAAGCTATCGATAAATATAAATCCCTCATACAAATCTCAACTAAACAAGGAGCTCAAGATGGAAAGCTTAATTTCTGAAAATTTAAATGCAACAGACCCATTTCTTTGTATTTGGCTAAAAGGTGCACAAAATGATTAAGTATTTTTTAATAGTATTAAGTGTAAGTTCTCTTTTCTCCTCCTCAACTTATTACGAATACGGCAAAAAAGTAGAATTAACTCCTTATATACAAAACAAATCAATACAACTAAACAAACAAGATAGAAACATCTCTTTGAGATACTATAAAAATCAAAATGATAGAGTTGTTGGTGTAGATAACACCATCATAGCAAAATGTTTACAGCAAAATGATTGTATAAGTGTAATAAATAAATACACAAATCTTAGATATAAAATTATCTCAAAAGATACATACATCATAAGTGTTGATAATCAAGAAGAGGTGTTTGATATGAGTGTTAAACTATATGAAGAGGGATGTTTTAAGTATGCACATCCAAACTTTTATAGACAAAGAGAACTGCGGTGAGATTTTTTGCTCTTGTTTTTTTAGTTCTATTTTTTTTAGGATGTTCTAAAAATGACAATAGTGAAGTAAGCCAGCAGTATGATGCATACCTATGGCACCTTTTTTTTACTGATAATGACTTTTCTACATCTTACGCCATAAACAAAGATGCAAATATAAACATAAAAAAAGCTTGGGATATAACTCGGGGTAGCGGTGTAAAAGTAGCGGTGATTGATGAGAGTTTTGAGCCGACTCATGAAGATATAGCTGATAATGTAGTTTTGACATATAACGCACTTGATGAAACCACAGATGTGACAAGCACTAGCACTTCTCATGGAAATACTTGTTCTGGTCATGTTGCTGCAATGGATAATGGGGTTGGAATTATAGGGGCAGCTCCAGAGGCAAAACTCGTTTTGATTAAGTATGGATATAGTGATGCCGATGATATAAGAGCTTTTAATAAGGCTATGAGTGAGGGGGCAAAGGTTATAAGTTGTAGTTGGGGAACATACAATATCTCTCAAGCTTTATCGGATAAGTTAAGGGAGGTGTATGCCGCTGGAATTACAGTTGTTTTTGCTTCAGGAAATGATGGAAAGTCTTTAGATGGAAATGATAATGATGAATCAGAATCCCCATATGTTATAGGAGTTGGTGCTAGTTGTGAGAACAATGATGTTTGTAGCTACTCAAACTATGGGGTCAATATCGACCTTTTAGCCCCAGGGGGAGATCATCAAAGCTCCATAGGTCTTTTAGGACTCGACAACAGTGGAGATGCTGGAAAGACTAACCAGAAAAACCTCGTAAACAACAACTATAATTTTGATAGCGGAACAAGTTACTCAACCCCACTTGTAGCAGGTGTTGTTGCCTTGATGTACAGTAAAAATCCAAATCTTACACCAAAACAAGCAAGAGATATACTCATCCAAAGTGCTCAAAAAATAGGAGATGGTGTTGATTATGATAGTGATGGTTTTAATCTCAGAAGAGCTTATGGAAAAGTAGATGCTTATGAGGCTTTACAGCTTGTGCCAAACTAGCTTGTACAATTCTTATTTTCATAATTAATTCTTTTTTTTCAACTTTAAGAAAACAATATACTGACGCAAACAGAACATACTACCTTTTAGAGGGTTCAGTACAAGAGTTGCAAGGTGGCGTCAGTATAAATGTTGGTGACTTTTCTGATCCAACAATTTACGAAGTTCTAGAATCAAATGATGAAAGTTTGTATTTAAGCACTCTTTATAATGGATTGTGGTTTTGGACAACATCTAGCACTTATGTAAATTCTGTTCGGGTGTCTACGATATTTGACATCCCAAATGCTGAGCATATTATAGGGACATACAATGGTACCTATGTCGATGGTTTAGGTAGTCTTGACTATGGAACTTACAACTATTACGGTGATGGAACTCTTCAAGCTCAGTACAACACAGCAGACTATCCACAACTAGATATAGTGGCTTCAGCAGGAACAGATGGAGCGATAGAGCTTGGAGGGAGTGAGCTAAGTAAAATTAACCTTGTAGAGTATGATAGCAAAATATATGCAAGTACTTTTACTTTTGACTTAAGTATCATTGCAACTCAAGCGCAAAGTCGTATGGAAGATGTTAACGCAAGTGCAGTTCTTCCAGCAAGTGCAGTTGCTACTGTTGAGAACTTCGAGCAAGAGCTTTTAAATTCATATGAATACTATATGGATATCACTTTAACTGAGTATAAAGATAAAACAGAGAGTGAGCTTATAGACATATTTTCTAACATGAGTAGTGATTATGCTATGAGTAGCATTAGCAGAGGAGTTGATGGATATTATGACTGGTATTTCCTTGCAAATCGTTATATAAATATTAACCAATATTTTGAAGGTGAATATGGTGATGGTGAAGAACCTATGTTCGCTCCATCAAGAACACAAACTGATGAGGTGGAAAAAACACTTACAAAAAGACCATTTAGTATTGGTTTAGATGTCTCTAAAGTTTGGTAATATTGTTGCTGCTACCTTGATGGCAGTGGCATTGAGCATCTCTGGGTGTAGTGACTCACATCCAGATAATCAGGCAAGTTTAGATAACTTGCCTGCAACACATACGCTCTATTTCAAATCCCTCTCACAAGCAAAACTCACACTACAACAAAACGATACAAATATCTCTAGTGTTATAAGTTCTGTATTTGATGAGCAAAGAGGTTCACGCTTTGAACTTTTTGTTGATGAAACCATAGAAGATGATGTAAGTTTAGAAGTAGTTGTGAGTGGTGGATATATAGGTACTGAACCATTTGAAGCAAAACTTAGAGTGAGAGTAAGTGCCAAACAGCTTAGAGAGCAACATATAGTTATCTCGAGTTTGAGTGTGATGCAAGATATTTATGATGCAAAACATACAGATACCCTCGCATCATCCGTACTTAGAAGCAGTGTGGATGAAGATGGAGATATTGACCGTGATGATATTCTTTATTTGTCTCCAAAAAATTTACTTCCTCTCATTCAGCCAAATATATTTCAATCACTAGAAGAGAATGGTTTTGTAGATGTGATAATAAACGATGAAAATATAAGTACATTTATTCAAGAAGATAATGACAATGATGGCTTAAATAAGTTTGAAGAGATGGTGCTTGGGGGTTTAGATAGCAAGATAGATAGCGATGATGATGGATTAAGTGATTTTGCAGAAAAAGAGCTAGGTACATGCTTGTATATGGCTGATAGTGATGGGGATGGATTAGATGACAAAAATGAAACTATACTAGGCACATCCCCAATATTAGCAGATAGTGATGGAGACTTTATAGGTGATGGGGTAGAGATTGCTTCATCAACAAACCCAATGGTAGCAGATGAAAATAGTGATGGGATAAAAGATGGCATAGATAATGACCCACTTTTGTTTTTGCAATGGCATCTAAAGAGTGAAGGAACTGTAGTAGCAAACACAAATGGCGTAGCTACTATAATAGGCAATGATTTAGATATATTTAGAGTAAGTGCCAAAAGTTATACACTCATTAGTAAACCAAAAATTCAAGTTGTTGACACTGGGGTAGAAGCGATACACGAAGACTTGGATGTTGATATGACACTCTCTTCAAACGCCATAAATGGCACAAATGATCCAACAGCAGTAGAGATACCCTCTTTGTTTGATAAGAGTGATCCTTTAGTGATTGGGCATGGCACTGCGGTGGCTGGAATACTTGGTGCAAAGGTACAAAACGGTTTAGGGGTAAGGGGAGTTGTTGCGGGTGCTGTTATTGTTGGGAGTAATTGGCTTGAGAGCGGAGAGATGGATAAACTTGAAACACTTTGGTATGCTTCAGAGGCAGCAAGATCTTGTGCGGTGAGTAACAATAGTTGGGGAGCATACTATATAGCCGATGAGAGTTTTGAGCAGATAATGGAGTTAGCTACTACACATCTAAGAGATACAAAGGGGCGTATATTTGTTGTTCCCGCTGGTAATGAGAGAGAGGAGTTTGGAAACTCTAACCTTTCATATCTTGCAAATAACCCTTATGTTTTTACCGTTGGAGCACTCAACCACAAAAACCAATATGCAAGTTACTCCAATAGCGGTGCTAACATCCTTATAAGTGCTTATGGGGGTGAAAAATATCTTGATGCCCCAACTATAGCTTCAACACTTTTGATGGGAAAGTCATACTATGAAAGCGAACTATATGGATTAAAAGGTGCTTTAACGGATGATGCTGATGAAAACAGAAACTATACAGTAGCTATGAATGGAACGAGTGCCGCAACACCAATGGTCTCAGGTGCAATAGTTTTAGTTCTTGATGCTTGTCCAAATTTAACTTGGCGTGATATGAAGTACTTAGTGGCTACTACTGCTCAAAGAGTTGATATAAATGATAGCTCATGGACGCAAAACGGTGCGGGACATTGGCACAGCAATAACTATGGTTTTGGACTTATCAATCCGTATGAGATGATAGAACAATGTCGCAAGGGATATTTTGAAGCACTTAGTGAGTTAAAGGTAACTACATCTGGAACGAAGCTACTTAACATCAGTATCCCAGACACAAATCAAAGCATATCCACAAGCATAAATATAGATGAAAATCTACTTATAGAATGGGTAGGTCTAGTTTTTAAAAGTGATCATCCCTTTAGCGGTGATCTAATTATAGACTTAATCTCACCATCTGGTACTAAAAGTGAAATTATCAGTTCAAATGATATAAGGTTTGATGCCTATACAGATGGTTTTCGCTTTAGTTCTTTAGCCTTTTTGGATGAGGAATCAAAGGGTGTTTGGAGAGTTGTGGTAAGGGATGCTCAAGATGAAGACAATGGTGTTGTAGAGAGTTTAGAGTTAATTATAAGGGGGCGTTGATGAAAATAATACTTTTAATGATTTTAGTGATTAGTTTTCTTTTTGGAGTTGATAAAAATCAAAACAGACACAATAGCTCTGAAGCATTCATCCAGTTAAATATAAAAAAAGTAGAAACATTTGATTTTATAGATTTTGAGAGGGAGTATTCTTTAGAGTTGCAGTACTGTGTTGGAACAAGTATCTGTTTTTTTAAGCCCTCCAAAGAGATAGATATAAAAAACACTGTAGATAAAATTAGTATTTACGGAAAAGCTAACATATATAAGCCTTATCGCTTAAAAATCTATTAGATAGCTAATTATCGTGTAAAAAATCATTTTGTGACCTAAAAGTAATGTTTTTTTACTATAATAAGTAATTAAAAAATCTAAAAGGTCAAAAATATGCGTAATTCAGCATTTACAAACAAATCAAAAAAAGCATTTTCTCTTATAGAACTTATGATAGTTATCGTTATATTAGGGTTGTTAGCGGCAATGGTAATGCCTAGTTTAACAGGTAAGGGTGAAGAGGCTAAGAGAAATCTAGTGTGTGTTCAGATGAAAAGTATCTATAACGGCGCATTAGATATGTTCAAAATCAACAATAGTGTTTACCCTTCAACTGAAGAGGGACTTGAAGCACTTGTAGAAAACCCAGATCCAGAAAAATATCCTAACTACTCAACAAGTGGTTATTTTAAAGACAACAAATTACCAAAAGATTCTTGGGGCAACCAGTTTGTATATATCAACGAAGATGGCTCTGTAGATATTATCTCTTTAGGTGCCGATAGAAAAGAGGGTGGTAAAGATGAGAGTGCTGATATTAAGATGAGTGCTTGTAAATAAGAGACTAGGAATGCGTAAAGCTTTCTCCTTAATGGAACTACTCATCGTTGTTGTGATTATGGGTGTTGTTTATAACTTAGCAGTAGGAAGTTTTCAAAAAATTGGTGAGGTAAAGACACCATTGAGTCTCAAAAACTTAAAAAAATATCTCTCAGATTTTGAGTATGAAGAGAAAGTAAAATTTTTATGTTTAGATAGTTGCTCTCGTTGTGACATCTTTGTAGATGGTAAAAAGCAAGAGGAACTTCACGGTAAATTTGATGGCTTTTTGGACGACAGTGTAAAAATTTACAGATATGAGTATGGACTTGGAGCTATTAGAGTTGAGCCTAAGGCTTATTTCAATGAAGAAGATGTAGAAGAAGATGTTTGTTTCTCATACTCGTTAAATAAACAAGGGATAGGTGAACAGGTGTTAGTTGAGTTTAAGGGAAGTGTTTATGATTTTTCACCATACTTTAGTAAAACATTGAAGTATGGTTCTTTGGATGATGCCGTTAATGCAAAGGAAGTGCTTGTTCAGGAAACATTTAGATGATTTTTAAGTTTAAAGGTATTGATGCAGATGGCAAAAAGGTTTCCGATAAGATAGAAGCTACTTCAGCAGAAGAGGCAAAAAGCAAACTTAAAGCCAAAAAAGTTATCTACCAAACTTTAGATGAAGATTCACCCTCTTTTTTTGAAAACTTTGATTTTAGTAGAAAGTATAAAATCCCTCCAAAAGAGTTAGCTGGTTTATCTCGTGAACTCTCTATGTACATCCGCTCGGGTATATCCATTGTTTCTGCTCTAAAAATTGTTCAAACACATTACGAAAAAAACAAACCAATGAAACTCTTTTTAAGCACAGTGAGTACGCACTTAAATGAGGGTAAAAACTTCTACACAGCTCTTGAGACTCAAAGTGTAGTAATTTTGCCAGAGTTTTTTAAGCAGTCTATTAAAGTGAGTGAGAGTGGGGGTATCTTAGATGAGGTACTTTTAGAGCTTTCAAGATTCTTAAAAGAACAAGATAGAATCAACAAAGAGATAAAAGGTGCTTTTGCTTACCCCTCTTTTATGATAATTATCTCTTTGCTTATGATATCTTTTATGCTTGCCTTTGTAGTTCCACAAATAACAGGTATTTTTGAGAGTATGGATCAGGAGCTTCCTAAGCCTACTCAAGTTGTCATTGCAATGGGTGATTTTTTTAACAATAACTTTACAACTATTTTAGTTGTGATTTTTGCTTTGGTAAGTGCTTTTATGCTTTTTATGAACAAAAGCTATGGGTTTAAATACTACATACATAAGTTAATTTTAAAACTTCCTCTCTTTGGAGAGATAGCACTCAAGAGTGAGTTGGCAAGATTTTCATATATAGCATCGTTGCTGACACGCTCAGGAGTTCCTTTTGTGCAAACTATAAACCTCAGTGCAAATATTTTAAATAACTTAGTTTTAAAAGAGCTTTTTGTTGCAAGTGCTAAAAAAGTTGTAGAGGGTAAGTTGCTCTCAAATGCTCTAAATGAATCTAAAACTAAGATAGATTACGCTTTTATCCAGTCTATAGCCTTAGGGGAAGAAACCTCTCAAGTAGAGAATGTTTTAACAAATGTATCAGAGCTTTATTTTGAAGAAAATCGCGATAAAATCAGTATGCTTTTAACGCTTTTAGAACCTGCACTTATGCTTTTTGTAGGGGGAAGTATAGGTTTTATCGTTGCTGCGATGTTGCTTCCAATATTTTCCATGAGCGTTGGCTAAAATGGTGCAAAACACACAAATGAAAAGCAGAAAAGCGATAGCCCTACTTATCACTCTATTTTTTATTATTGCTATTACACTTGCTATTGGCATAGGGCTTAAGCAAGTCAATGAAGCAGCGTCTCATGTTCAAAGTGAAAAGCTTCTTTTACAGTCAAGCATGATATTTGATGATGTATTGGTGATGTTAAAAGGGGCAAAAGAGCTAGACTATCTCCTTGACAATAATATTTCAGGTGATGTGTTTGGTGCTTTTTTGAGTGGCTACTCAATCCCTGGCATCCCCTTAGGTGATTCTGGAATTATTATATCGCTTGAGCTTAAAAGTGCCCGTTCAAAAGTGAATATTAATACTCTCATAGACAACAACAACAGCGTAGATGCTTTGAGAGCTTATCTCAATTACTACATGGTGAATGAAATTTATGCCGATATGCTGTTAGATAGCATGGATGGGATTCAAGCTGATGATTCATATAGAACAGGATTGTTTTACGAAAAACCCTATCTGTATAGAGATTTTATTGTCTCATATGAGCACTTAGAAGAGATAAATGAGTTCTATATGAAAACATATCGTGATAATTATTTGAAAAATATTCATTTAAAAAATCTTTTTTATTTTAGTGAAGTAAAACAAAACTATAAAGTTGATTTAAATTGCGTAACACCCGAAGCTTTAGAGATGATGTTGGGTGACAAAAGCAGAATGGCAATGCTCTATCCAAACTTTGAGAGTGAAGATGACATAGATAAGTGTAGCTCTTTTGTTTGCAACAACTTAGATGAAGATGAAAAAACAATTTTGGCTCAATACGGAGCAACCTGCAATATACAGCCATATCTTGATGTGTCGGTGGAAGTGATGCAAAATGAACAAACAGCAAAGATAAATTTTGAATACGATATAAAAAATAAAAAAGGGTATAATTTTGTTTATGAAATTTAACAATAAATTTAAAACAATTTTTTTAGATACAAGTGCAAATAAACTTGATAGCGAAGAGGAAAATAATGCCTCAATACTCGCTGCAACACAGGGCAGTATAAAAAAAGAAAAAGTAAATATTATTTTATCCCCCTCTTTATACTGGGTGAAAAAACTCTCTCTCCCTGTGAAGTATGTTCGTGAGGTGAAAAAACTACTCCCATCTATCTTTGAAGATACACTTCCAGAGGGACATTATAGCTATTATGTATATAAAAGTGGTGATGATTTTTTTGCCTTTGCATATGAAGATAAAGCTATCCTTGATGTTTTATCCATGCAGGGGATTGCAGCCTCAAATGTTGCAAATGTTTATTTTGCGCAAAGTGAATTTCAAAATCTTGAGAAGGCTGTGAAGGTTAGCGATACACAAAGTATCTATGTAAAAGATGAGCTTGTTATTTTAGTTCCCTCTACATGGGTTCAAGAGAGCGATGATTTAGACCTCTCTGATATGAAATTTTCAAAACACAACATCACTTTGCAACAATTTGGGCATATTGTTGATAACTCTAGTTTGTATAAAATTGGTGCGATACTTGTTGTTTTGATTGTCTTAATAGCTATTGAGTATTTTATCACTTTGAGTAAAGCGGAGCAAATTGCCCAACAAAACAGTGAATTATTTGAAAAATATAAACTAAAATCAACAATGATGCAAAACAGGTCAATGCTCAAAAAATATAGCTACATCCATGAGAAACAAACAAAACTAAGAGAGTACATTTCATATATGCTCTCTTTGAAACTTAAAAAAGATGAAAAACTTTCACTCTTAAGCCTGAAAAATAAAACCCTTATAGTGGAATTTACAGGGGTAAAGAAAAATCAGGATGCACACATAACAAAGATACTACAATCAAAAAATATAAAATATAAGTCTAGCTACAAAAATGACACCTTGCATGTGGAGATTACATTATGAATCGTATAAATCCACTCTATCTAGCACTTTTGCTCATTGTAATCTTACTTTTGGCTATCTTTAAACTAGATAATGCAAAGGTTGAACTCGCAGATGCCCAAGAGAGTTTGATTGAGACCACAGCACTAGCAACAAATTTGAGCGGGCTTAAAGATGTATATGGCAATCAAAAAAAATCAAAAGCGGCAATACTTAAGATCTTAAAAAACTCAAGTTTAAAGCAATCTAATATCATGAAAAAAGTGAAAAAAAGTGGGATTATTATAAGCTCTAAAAGTATGGATCTCAGAGCCTTAAACTCCCTTTTGGGAAAACTGTTTAATGGTGCATACAATATAGTTGCTTTAGATGTAAAAAAATTGAGCGAGACTAAAGTCAGCCTTCATGTGGAGATTAAGTGGTGAAAAAACTAATGAAATTTTTAGCATATTGTTTGTTCTTTATAATCGCACTTATATATTTTGCTCCAAAAATAAGTGCGTATTACTTTTTAGAATCGCAAATAAAACCATTTGGAGTTATAGTTAGCGGTGAAGATTTACGAGATAATGGTTTTTCATTAGAGATAGAGAATGCAGATATCTCGTTTAAGGCTATAGAGAGTGCGAAGATAAAAGAGATACATGTAAAAATCTATGGTGTATATAATGGGGTGAGTTTCGAAGATATAAGCCTCTCAAGCACAGTAGCATCTTTTATACCTCTTCATGTTACAAGTGCTAGTGTTACCCATACAATAATAGACCCACTAAATGTTCATGCTTTTATTGAAGGGGAATTTGGAGAGGCTGAGGCTACTTATGACATACTTGCAAATGGTGTGAAAGTTACACTAAAGCCTTCAGATATTATGCTTAAAAAATATAAAAGCACATTACGAAGCCTAAGTAAAAATGGGAATGGGGAGTATGTTTATGAAAAAACTTTCTAGTTCTCATATAATGAAAATTATCGCAAGATTATTGATACTTTTAGCAGTAGCAAAAGTTATCTCTCTGGGTGCATGGTGGTACTTGCCTAGTGATGGGCAAGAGTTGAGTGTCAAAAACTCTTACCAGCCAAAATATCAACGGGTTGATTTTAAAAACATGATAGATAGGGATGTTGCAGCAAACACACCTCATGCTAAAAAAGAGGAAACAACAAACTCTGGCATCAGCATAACAAATATGATTTTAAAAGGTCTCTACGGAACAAAAACGAAGGGCTATGTAATAGTTGCTATGAAATCATCTGCTAAAAAGACATCTATTGTAGGGATAGGGGAAAAATTTAAGGGATTTACTTTAAAATCTATCAGTATAAACAGTGCTCTTTTTCAAAAGGGTGGCAAAGATTATATACTGGAGCTTGCTAAGAGTAAAAAACCAAATGCTATGAGTAAAGCAAAGAAAAAATCTACTAAAGATCGAGTAAACATTGAAGAGCCAATAGGTGTTACACGAGCAGATATTAGCCATTATGCTAAAAATCCTAAGCAAATATGGAAAGAGATATCTATCAAAGAAGTGAAAAATGGGAAAAAAATCAAAGGCTTTAGAGTAACAAAAATTGATGCAAAATCAAAATTTGCAGCTTTAGGCTTACAAAAGGGTGACCTCATCATAAAAGCAAATAATGTTGAGCTAAAATCGTATAGAGATGCTTTAGAGATTTATAAAAATATAGATAAGCTAGACACCATTCAAATTGTGGTGATGAGAAATAATCAAGAAACGGAGTTAGTATATGAAATCAATTAAATTTTTAACATCAAGTATGGGCAAGCTATTTATAATGCTTAGTTTAGTTGTTGTGATTCACGCAAGAGAAGAGGTCAACATAAACTTCTCTGACTTAGAGATCAAAGATTTTATTCAATTAGTATCCAAAATTACAAATAAAAATATTTTAATAAACCATAAGATCAACGGAACAGTTAACTTAGTGAGCAATAGCCCCATTTATGATGATGAACTTATAGGGATATTGGTATCTGTTTTAGAGTCTAAGGGTTTTACTTTACTTAAAAAAGGCTCGCTTTACGAGGTTGTCCGTTCAGCAGATGCAGCAAAAAATAATGCAAAAGTTGTCAAGCAGGGTAAAAAACTTTACGGCTCTTTAATGGTGACACAATCTATCCATGTTAAAGGTGAAAATGTAGATGTGATTGCGGCAAAAATTCGTTATCTTATCTCAAAAACAGCAAAACTTATGACAATGAAAGAGAGCAATACCATACTCATCACTGATTATCCAAAAAATATAGAAACCATCAAAACTGTCATAAAAGATATAGATAGCAATAATAAAAATATTGTAAAAATAATAAAAATTAAAAACGCTGAAGCAAAAAAACTTCAAGCAAGAGTGGTAGATATAAGCAAATCCCTCTTTAATGAAAAAGTTGTTGCACAAAAAGTTAAAATTATTTTAGATGATAATATAAACGCACTTATAGTTGTTGGTCAAAAAGAAAATGTAAATAAGGTTGCATCTTTGGTTGCTGAACTTGACTTAGAATCAAGTATAAATAAGGGTGTTCAAATATTTGAACTTAAAAACTCTGATGCAAAATCAGTTTTGGGAAGTCTTAATGAGATAATCTCAAAACAAACCTATACAGACCCAGCCCTCAAACCAAATGTTTCAATGAGTGAAGAGATAAATGCGATTATTGCAGTTGGTGAACCAAATATAGTAAAAGGTATCAAGATGATTATAGATGAGCTTGATAAAGAGAAATATCAGGTTTATGTTAAAGCCAAAATTATAGAGATAAATGAAGCCGATTCTCAAAAGCTTGGAATTAAATATGGATTTGATGGAGCGGCAATCAGTTCAAGTGGTGGACTTTACTCTTTTTCATCAAACTTTGGCGGTCCTGTTGTTGCGGGAACTGTTGGAGCAGCGATGGCAAGCTCGATAACAAGTAGTGGCAATGCATCTTCTGGTTTTGCCCTTGGTGCAGCTATAGACTTTTTAGAAACAAAAGGTGCTTCAAAATCTGTTTCTAACCCATCTATCCTTTGTGTAAACAACAAAGAATCATCAATCTATGTAGGTAAAACAATCTCTGTTTCTTCAGGGGCAACTACAGGAACTGTTGGAACTACAGTATCTTACAAAAGAGAAGATGTCGGTTTAACTTTAAAGATTAAGCCACGGGTCTCTTCTGTGGATAAAGTAACACTAGATATAGAAGCTATTTTGGAAAATGTTTTGGATGATGGAAGCAATAATGCTTCAGGTCAACCAATCACTTCAAAACAAGAGGTAAAAACTCAAGCAATTCTCCGCCATGGAGAGAGCATTATTATTGGTGGGCTTGTAAAAACTTACGATATGGAATCAAAAAGCAAAATTCCATTCTTAGGTGATATACCTTGGATAGGTTCATGGCTATTTTCATCGAGTAGTACAAGCAAAGAGAAGGATAACCTTGTTGTTATTTTAACTCCATATGTGATTGATAAGAGTGAAAAACTCTCACAACTTCAAAGAGAATTAGGGACTCGCTCAAGACTTCAAAGAGAGTATAATCTTGATATTTTTGAAAAAATTGAAAAATACGGAATGAGTGAAAGTGTTGATGTTGCAGAGGAAAAAAATGAAGATACTCAAGGTGACTACTGATGCTTTCACTAGAGCCTCTTCATAACTTAAAACTTGATATATATGAGCCCTCAGAGGTTCCAACAGACTTAAGTGTTAAGAACTTTTTACTCTTTAGTGAGATAGATGGTGAGGTGTCTGCTCTAATGTGTGAGCAGTACTTAGTAGAAGCGAGTAACTTTTATACGAAACTAGAGAAAAAATATCCTCTTTATATGTTGGATGAAGATTCATACGACAGGCTCTATAACCGCTTTTTAGAACTTCGTACAGACAAAGCTATCGAGACGATGCAAGAAGACTCTTCTGAGGATGGCGAAGAGGAGGAGATCTCTTTAACAGACTTTTTAAGAACCTCTTCAGATATACTAACAAGTGAAGAGTCCGCTCCAATTATCAAGTTTGTCAATGCTCTTTTTTATCAAGCTGTGAAGAAAAAAGCTTCAGATATTCATATAGAAGTTCAAGAAAAACGGGGTGAAGTACGCTTTAGAGTTGATGGGATGCTGGCAAAAAATGCAGACCTAGACAAGAAAGTGGTTAACCTTATCATCTCCCGTATAAAAGTTATCTCAAATCTTGATATATCTGAGAAAAGAATCCCACAAGATGGACGAACACAGATAAAAATAGCTGGTGAGACACTTGACATCCGCGTATCTGTATTGCCTACATTTTATGGAGAGAGAGTTGTTATGAGACTTTTGATGCAAAGCTCTCAAATCCCACATATCAATGAGCTTGGATTTGATAGTGATCTGATAGATGATGTAAAAAAACTGCTCCGTTCATCTCACGGTATCATTCTTGTTACTGGACCAACTGGTAGTGGTAAAACAACCTCCTTGCACTCATTTTTGCGTGAAGTTGAATCACCTGAGAAAAATCTTATAACCGTTGAGGATCCTGTTGAGTATAAATCAGAAAATATCTCTCAAATTCAAGTAAATGAAAAAGTTGGTTTAAGTTTTGCAGCTGCACTTCGCTCCATCCTAAGACAAGATCCAGACATTATAATGATAGGGGAGATTCGAGATGAAGAGACAGCAGCGATTGCTGTTCGTGCAGCACTCACTGGTCACCTTGTTTTCTCTACACTCCACACTAACTCAGCAGCAGCTACAATCTCAAGACTTGCAGATATGAATATAGAGCCGTTTTTAATATCTTCATCACTTTTAGGTATCTTGGCGCAAAGATTGGTGCGTGTTTTATGTGAGGAGTGCAAAGAGGAAGATATGATCGCAGAAGAGTTCGCAGAGGATTATAACTTAAGCAAGGATGCAAAGATATTTAAGGCTGTAGGGTGTAAAAATTGTAGTTATAGTGGTTACTCAGGTCGCCGCTCCATAGGTGAGATTTTAGTGATGAACGATATGGTAAAAGATTTGCTAAAAACTACAACGGATGAGCACACAATAAAAACGGCACTTGAAGCAGATGGACTTAAGACTATCTCTTCTCAATTAACTGTAATGCTTCTTCATGGTGAAACATCTTTAGATGAAGCGATTCGTATCGGCTTAGGGCATGCATAACAAAAAAACAAGTGTATCGAGAGCCTTTACACTTATAGAGGTGATGATAGCAGTAGTTATCATATCTGTAGTTATCCTCGCACTACTTGAGATGAAGGGTAACAGCAGTTTTATGTTTGCTAAACATACCAACAATCTAGCAGTCAATCAATACGCATCATTTTTTATCTCAAACCCTGATTACGGCTACAACAAAGAAAAAGTTATGATGGATGATTTAGTGAGCGATTTTAAGGTTGAAGATGCCCTAAGGCGTGAGCTCAAAGAGGTTAAAGTAGAGATACTTTATCAGGAGCTTCAAAGGTTCTCAGATTTTTCAGATACTGCTGATTCAAATGAATCAGATGAGGAAAATCAAGAGGCTACAAGTACAAATATGGCTTTAGAGATTGGCAAAACAATCTTAAAAATAGATGACAAAGCTTTTTTAAATGGCTCAGCATCCACAGCACTTGTAAGGCTGAGAATACAATGAAAAATCAAAGGGACGGCTTTACTTTAATTGAGTTACTTGTATCTATAAGTATCTTAAGTATAATGATGATTTTTTTATACAAAAGCTATGCATCTCTCAATATATCAAATAAATTTTACAAACAAAAAATAAGTGAAATAGAGGATGAACAACTTAAAAAGAGAGTTATGTTTTTAGATTTTTCACTATTACTTGATAACAATAATAGTACGGTAATTATTTTTAATCAAAATAAAAAAGAGGACGCTGTTTTTTTTCAAAGTTCACACTCTATCCATAAAAGATACAATCCATATATAGCCTATATTGTAAATAACTCTAAACTTTATAGATTGGAATCACTCAAAGCTTTTAAAGTTTTTCCCATAACTCAAGAGAGTGAATTTAGTGTAGATTATCTTGGTGAAGTAAATAGTTTTAGAGTCTATTATCATCAAAAAAAGACACAAGAACTTACAAGTGAACTCTTTTTAATTCATGTTGATTTTAAAACTAAAAATGACATTTTACTCAAAGTAAAAGCTTTAAACGAGTCTATAGATTAGTCTTGCCTATATTTAGAGATACCACATGCTTGATTTGGTGTAGGTGGATTTTCTTTTAGATAGGTCAAATCTTGAAGTGTTTGTGTTAAAACTTTTTTTTGTTGTAACATTGGAAGCATAAGGTTGTCTTTTTCATTAAGAGGGATACTCCAATCTAAAAGTATAATTTCCACCTCTTTATCTAACTCGGCTATTGCATTTTGTATATATTTAATTGAATTCATAAAATGATTATAGCAAAAGTATATAATATTTTGGGTATAATGCCATTCTCAATTTCTAACTATTGTTAGATAGAGAATTTTACAAAGGAGCAATCGATGCCTAAAATGAAATCGGTAAAAGGCGCTGTAAAGCGTTTTAAGGTTAAGAAAAATGGTCAAGTTAAGCGTGGAACAGCGTTTAGAAGCCACATTTTAACAAAGCAAGATGCTGGAACTCGTCGTGAGCAAAACACTCCGAAAGTGGTTGCAAAAGCAGATGAAGCAAATATCAAGGCTATGATTAACTAGTTGTCATTCCAAACTAGATTTGGAGTCTAATTAATCATAAATCTCCAATTATATAATTGGGCAAGACCACCAAAGATGTGGCACCTTGACTACGAAAAGTAGCTAGGTAAAGAAAAAAGGAAAGAGATGCCAAGAGTAAAAACAGGTGTTGTTCGTAGAAGAAGACACAAAAAAATATTAAAATTAGCGAAAGGTTTTTATAGCGGTCGCCGTAAACACTTCCGTAAAGCCAAAGAGCAAATTGAGCGTTCATTAATGTACGCATTCCGTGACCGTAAGCAAAAAAAGCGTGAGTTCCGTAAACTATGGATTATCCGTATCAATGCAGCGGCTCGTTTAAATGGGATGAACTATTCAACTTTTATGAATGGTCTTAACAAATCTGGCATCGAGCTTGATCGTAAAATTCTTGCTGATATGGCGATGAATGATGCAGCAGCATTTAGTGCAGTTGTAGAAGCATCTAAAGCAGCACTTAGCAAATAAGCTATAACCCATGTGGGTTTAGCTTTTGCTAAACAAATTGAAGTTTATATTTTGTGCAAATAAAGTACAGAATTCCCCTTAGAATTATAATAAATCCCCAAAGATGACGCACGAGAAACAAAAACACCCCTTCCATTAAATGCCCTTGAATTTCTAAATATTGTACTTAATATATGGGTATCAAATCCATCCCCCTCATCTGTTATATATGTAATTATGTAAGTATCTAAGTTATATTCTATTTTATTTATCGAAACGGTTATGGTTTTAGAGCAATCTTTCTCTTTTTCTAAGAGCGTATCAAAATAGATGTCATCTTCTAGTAGTTGGTGTTTTGCTTGAGCTGTTAGACCCAAGTTTCCATGCTCGTAAGCATTCATGTATAACTCTGTAAACACCACGCTTGTATTGTAGATGAGCTTAGCATCCTGAGTAAGCTTTTCCCACTCATTAGCGTACCATTCACCAGCAAGGTCAACATCTTCAAGTGAACTCTTAAAAGTGGAAGCAGTAAGTTTCGTTTCATGAAAATTTAGTTTATTCATAAAAATGAGCGTGATATCATCCTCTTGAGTGTCTATTTTTTCAAATAGCTTTTTTTTAAAATCTTCTCGAGTAAAGGAGTTTAGAAAATCATCTTCAATATACTCCACATACACTCCATCTCCATCTTTTATATCATTTTCAACCACTCCATCACTATAAAAAAGGAACTTTGTTATATCTTTTGTATCCACTTTTGAAATACTGAAGTTGGGGGTATATTTACTTAGCGGTGGATTATTAGATTTGATTTTTACTATCTCATTTTTTATATTTTGCATTAATGTTACAGGCATTGCAAATTTTGCATACTCTAGCACATCAGTGTTACAATCAATAAGTATGTACTCTATAGCAATAGCCTCTTCATCAAGCAAAATAGGTTGTATATACTCAATAGATTCTGAGATTAGTCTGTTTAAATCAAAACTATTGGACTCCTGCATTTTATCTATCAAATGATTTATATAAGAGGTGATTATCATCGTTGTTAATGAAGCGGAGAGACCCTTTCCCATCCCATCAACAATAAGGAAAAATGTTTTGTTGTTATCGAGTTTTCTTGCTGAATAAGCATCACCACTTATTGTATCAAGTGGCTGATATAAAAAATCTACTAAGAAGTGATGACCATTGCCATCACATGCTACACATTCAATCATCTGATAGTAAAAATCATTTCGCAAGATATTTAACTCTTTTTGAAATGCCAGATCCTCTTGATAATTACTATACTTATCTTTTTCCTCTAGTTCTGTTAACTTTTTATCTCTTAATTTCTCAAGATATTTATTTGCAATTAATAATTTTGAGACATAAACAACCGCTTCGATCACTTCACTAGATTGTATAGGTTTTTGTATGAAGTTATTTACTTGAAGCTGGAGTGCTTTGACAATAACACCCATATCTTTTATGGCTGTAACTAAGATAATAGGGATGTTTTTGTCCTCTTGTCGAATCTTTTCACACATCTCTATGCCATTAAGGACAGGCATATCGTAATCACTAATTATAAGGTCTATATCATTTTCTAAGTATTTCTGGTACCCCTCTTCCCCGTTATCCGCAAAAATTATATCTTGCACTACATCTTCAAATATTGATTTATAGAGGATTTGTGTTGTTTTATTATCTTCAACACAAAGAAGTGTTAAAGATTGAACATACTCTAAAGCAGAATCATGAGTATCTATGAGGTGCTTTGGCATTAGATCTTAAATTTACTCAATTCGTCTTGCAGTTTTTGTGCATCATTAGCTAATGATACTGCAGCGTTCTCTACTTTAATTCTATGGTCATTATTTTGAGATGCAATCTCTATTATCTCATCCATGTTCTCAATAAGCTCTTTAGTTCTTGTAGCTATATAAGTACTTTGATGCATAACATCTTTAGATTTATTAGTAGTGATTGAGAGATTCTCTTTAGTCTCTTGTGATGATCTGATGAGCTCTTGTGCAGAGTTTGCAATATTTTGCATATTATCAGATGTCTCTGATGTCTCTTGTGAAATCTCAACTACATTTTGTGTTATGAGATTTACATTTGCACTTATTTCACTCAGAGATTTTTGTGTACGCTCTGCAAGCTTTCTCACTTCATCGGCAACAACAGCAAAGCCACGACCATGTTCACCTGCTCTTGCTGCTTCTATAGCTGCATTAAGTGCTAGTAAGTTTGTTTGATCGGCAATATCTGAGATTATTGCTAAAACATCTTTTATATTTTTTGCTTGTTCTGTTAGGGATGCAACTTTCTGAACTAAATCTTGTTGATTCTCACTCCCCTCCTCTATAGATCCAACTACGGAGTCAAGCTTAGCAACAAACTCATCTAAAACATTAAAGGTTTTATGTAAATCCTCCGTTACAGTTATAGAAGCTTCCTCTACAGCATCTAATCTCTCTCCAACTTCACCAACAAGGGCATTAATATTGGTCATTTTATCATCTGCAATTGCACCGTTTGAAGCAAGTTTTTCAACAACATCATTGAGATTTTGAGTCTCAAACGCTGTTGCCTCAGACACCCCTTTTGCTTTAAAAACAGTTTCTTTAAAGGCTATTATCATCACATGGATAGCACGAGAGATTTGTGATATTTCATCTTTGCCCTCAACGACAATATCGCAAGTGAGATCAAGATTGGATGATACGCAGTCTATTTTCTCTAAAGAGCTTTGAACACTTTTATTGACCCCTTTGCTTATTGTAAGTATGATTATGAATATCAATATAGCGAAAATAGAATAGCTTAGCAAAGTTATAATCATGCTTAATTTAGAATCTGACTCAACTTGAGCAAGTATTGCATCATTTTGAAGTGCGAGCTCATCATCAACTTTTTTGAGCAGGTTGATTTTTTTCGTGATTGTTTTAAACCAAAAGACACTATCAATTCCAAAATTTCCAGTAATTGAATTTTTTCTTGCGATATCACGCATTCTGTTTACTTCATCTACAGCACTAGAATTCATCTGTTGTTTGTAAAAATCTTTTGAAGCATCAGTTGCCATAGCTTTATAAGAGTCTAAGTAACTATTTTGCTCTACAACAAGTGTTATCCACTTTGCAAACATCCCCTCTCCAAATTTATCAGCTCCAAAAGTAGCACTTAAAACGGCGCGCTCTATCCCCGCACGCTCTTTTGATTTTAAAAAGTTAGTGTAAGAATCCAGCGCCTTTACCAGCTCAGGAGTCTCGGCGAGCTTTGCGGTTAAAGCAACTATATTTAAGATGTTTGTATTCATTTTAGTATAGTATGCCACTTCATCTTTGACGCTAATATTTAAAGCATCTACTTTTGAGCGGATTGTGTTGATTTGATCCATTGTTGCTGTAAATGCTAAAATCTCCTCTTTTAATTCATTTGAAAAAGAGTTTAAATCCAATGTAGATATGTAAGCGACAAGCTCTGAATTTCTATTGTTAGTTAAAACTCTTTGTTTTGGAAGAATATCTGAAAACTTTTTCCCTTTACTTCCTATAAAACCAGCACTTGCCCCTCTCTCTTTTTGTGTTTCATGGATAAGCAAACTTAGCTTTTGGCTTAAAATATTTAGCTCTTTGACCTGCTCAATATGGGCTCTTTCATTAAGAGCTTTATTTACAGAGAGCCCTACAATAACTAAGGCAAATCCAATAACCATTGCCATAATGAGGTTAAGTTTATTTTTAATACTCACAATGAAACCTTTTTCACTTTAAATACAGAGCTAAGGTTAAGGTCATCGAGCAACTCTATGAGTTGTTGATTGCCTGCATTTATTTGTAAATTTATGCCATCTTTTAATACCAGCTTATTAAAATATCCAATCACTGAAGATGTGATCGAGAGGGAGTCAACTATATGTAAAACAACACTCTTATGCTGAGAAACAATACTATCTATAGTATTTTTTAATTTTTGAAAATCACTCACACTTTTAATGTTGCCAGTTATCGTGAGAGTATTTGATGACACTGATATATCCATAATAAAACTCCATTCATTTTAGTCTAAATTTATAATATCTAAATTTTACTAAATAATCATAATCCTATCACAACTTAATAATATTTTCTTGCCATTCTTTCATTTTTTTCTCATATCCTATCTCTTTTAGCTCTACAAATTTAAGTGGTTTCGAGAGATAATTTTGTTTAACATAGCCACCAAAATCGTGTGGGTAAAGGTAGTTTTTATTTTGCTGTGTGATATTTTCAGGGATATCAAGCATAACCCCATCATTTACCGCTTGTAAGGCTGAGTTGATTGCAAGATATGAGGTGTTTGATTTTGGTGAAGCACAGAGATAGATGACAGCTTGGGCTAAAATGATTCTAGCTTCAGGGTAGCCAATCTTTGAAACACTTGTCATGGTAGAGGTGCAAAGAGTAAGTGCTTGGGGGTTGGCATTGCCTATATCTTCACTTGCTAAAATCACTAGTCGCCTTGCAATAAAATCAGCACTCTCTCCACCATCTATAAGACGAGCTAGATAGTAGATACTTGCATCCATATCTGAGCCACGGATAGACTTAATCATAGCACTTACCAAATCATAATGAACACCCGCCTCACTACTTCCCGTACTCAAAGCATTTGGACGAAGAGATTTGAGAAGCTCAAGTGTTATGTGCTTGTCGATATTGGAACTGAATTCTAAAAGTTTCAGTAAAGACCTAGCATCACCACCACTACTAAGAACTAAATACTCTCTTGCCTCATCATCATAGCTTAGATTAGCATAGATTAATGCTCTATCGCAAAGCTTATAAAGTGCTTCATTCTTAATTGTATTAAGCTCAAAAAGCATGGAGCGGGAACGGATAGCCGATGTAAGTGAAAAGAAAGGGTTTTCTGTAGAAGCTCCGATAATTAAAACGGAGTTGTTTTCCATAACAGGAAGTAAAACCTCTTGCTGGTTTTTTGCTAAACGGTGAACTTCATCTATAAAAAGAAGGGGTTTTTGCAGAGTATTTTTATACTGCTCAAATATCTTTCTAAGTTGTTCTATCTTTATAGAAGTTGCATTAAACTCATAAAAAGGCAAATCCATAGTTTTTGCGATTATTCTCGCAAGAGAGGTTTTCCCACATCCAGCAGGGCCATAAAAAAAACTATGACCTAAAACACCTTTTTCACAGAGAACTCTTAGGGGAGAGTTCTTTGCACTTAAGTGTTCTTGACCAACTATCTCATCAAAATTTTTTGGTCGTAGGAGCTGCGTGAAATCTGACAAGTTTACCCAGCTATCACTTTAATCATGACCTCTCTCTCTTGTCTTGGTCCATCAAACTCACCAAAAAATATACCCTGCCATCTACCAAAGATAGGCTTTGCATTGACAACAGGGATGCTTACAGAATTACCCATGCGAGAGCTTTTTAGATGTGCTGCTGCATTGTCTCCAGAGTGGAGATAGTGAGCATCATTTGGTGCTACACGGTTAAGTGCATTTAACAAGTCGCGGCGAAGAGCAGGGTCTTGGTTTTCAAACATAAAAATACTTGAAGTTGTGTGTGGAGTAAAAACTACACAAATTCCATCTTTTATACCTGAAGTGATTACCGCTTCACTCACCTCTTTGCTTATATCCATTAGCTGCGTCTTATGACTTGTTGGGAACCTCATTGTTTTCATCGTTTTTCTCCTCTTTCTCTAGCTTTTTTCTCTGTTTCTTTTAAAAATGTAAAAAGTGCAGAATACTCACTTCTGCTTAAAAATCTTGTTTTACCAGTTGGTAGATTATTGAGTTCAACCTCTGCGAAACTTATCCGTTTAAGATCAGCTACATCCGTTCCAAAATGGGCAAAAAACCTTCTGATTTCACGGTTTTTCCCCTCAGAGATTGCTATCTTTAGTATAGAATAATTATGCTCATTTTTTTGGATTTTATAGCCTAAAAAAGGTGCAAATGTCATGCTTGTAACATCACTAAGCTCATGCCCACCAGCAGTTGCATCTGCAAGCTCAAGCCCATTCATCATAGCGTCTTCCATAGCTTGCGTTATTTCACCCTTTATTTTTACCTTGTAAATTCTCTCTAATCCTGAGTTCATAAGTGCAGTTGCAACTTTTGAAGCATCGGTTAAAAGTAAAACACCCTCTGTGGCATAGTCAAGTCTTCCAACTGGGATAAAATGTTTGTACTTTCTATCTAGTGAATCATATATGGTTTTTCTACCTCTAGGGTCACTCTTAGTTACAAGCTCACCCTTTGGTTTGTTGTAAACTATAACAGTATATTTATCTCGAGGTGCAACTTTTTTTCCACTTATCCAAACATCTGCTTCTTTTTCATCAACTTGTGTTGCAGGATTCTCTTGAATCTCTCCATCTACTCGAACATAACCATCTTGTATAGCTTTGTCAGCTTCTCGACGAGAATAACTTGTATGATGTGCAATAAATTTGTTTAAACGCATCTGAAATGAGCCTTATTTGGTTTTGCTTGTTTTGTATTTTTATTTATCATTGTGTGATTATACCCTTTTTATCTTCATAAGCTATAATTTTGTATAGGAGTTTGTAATGCAAAAGCTGTTTGATGAAGTTAACTTTCTGGATAAAAGATGTTATGACGAGTTTGGTTTAAGTGAAGATATTTTGATGGAGCATGCTTCTACAGGGATGGCGGAGTATATTCGAGAGAACTTTGCTTTTGGTTCTCGTATCATTATCGCTTGTGGCAGTGGAAATAACGGTGCAGATGGAATTGCTTGTGCAAGATTACTTCATGGCGAGTATGATGTTAGTATATTTTATGTAAAAAAACCAAAATCTCCTATGGCACTATTGCAGGATAAAAGGGCAAAAAGCATAGGTGTTTTTGAGTGCTTGGAGCTTAGAGAGTGCGATGTTTTAGTGGATGCTGTAGTTGGCACAGGCTTTAAGGGCGAGTTTGATGAGACGCTCAAAACAATTATGAAAAAACTTAATGCACTAGAAGCATTTAAAATAGCCTGCGACATCCCCTCTGGATTACAGTCACATGGGGAGTGTGCCAAAGAGTGTTTTAGAGCAGATATATCTCTCACTATGGGGGCTTTAAAAAAGGGTATGTATCTTGATGAAGCAAAAGAGTTTGTAGGTAAAATAAAAGTTCTTGACTTAGGAGTTTGTAGAACTATTTATGAAAGACAAAGCTCTTGGAATCTACTCGACTTAAGTGACTTAAAGCTTCCATATCGAGAGAAGAAAAACATCCATAAAGGAAGTTTTGGGCATTTAGCTGTAGCGTGTGGAAGCAAGAAAGGGGCAAGTATCATCAGTGCACAGAGTGCTTTTAGATTTGGTGTTGGTCTAGTAACGCTTATTGGTTTTGAAGATATAGAGATACCGTGTGAGATTATGTACTCACATAATTTGCCAAATAACACTACTGCTTTAGCGTTGGGGATGGGTCTAGGTGATGAGTTTTCAAACTTAGAACTGGAACAGTTTTTAGACAACAACCTTCCCCTTGTTGCTGATGCCGATATTTTTGCAATGGGTATTTTAAGCACCATTTTAGAGAGAGAAAATCTTGTAATAACCCCACATCCAAAAGAGTTTGTTTCTCTTTTAAAACAAACAAATATTGCAGAGATTAATGTCGAGATTTTGCAAAAAAATCGCTTTAAGTATGTGGAGGAGTTTTGTAGAAAATTTCCTAAGGCAACCCTACTTTTAAAAGGGGCAAATGTTATCATCGCAAAAGATGGAGAATTTTTTATAAATCCACATGGCACATCCGCTCTATCTAAAGGTGGTAGTGGGGATGTTTTAAGTGGCTTAGTAGGCTCGCTTTTAGCTCAAGGGTACGCACCTTTGGAGTCAGCAATTCACGCCTCTTTAGCCCATACAAAACTTGTTTTAGCCTTTGATGGTGCCAGTTTTTCACTTACGCCAACTGATTTGATTCTTGGAATAAATCAATTATAAAATTTACTTCAAAAATTTTATATATAAAGTTATATAATACTCGTAACTGTACTGCACTTTAGTTGATTAGGAGGAGATGATGAAAAATTCATTTAATCAAGAGATGAGAAGAAGATTTGTACTTATCTATATAGCGACTATCTCTATCATTATCATAATTGCTACTCTTCAATACATCAACTTAGTTGAAAATGAAATAAATTTTCAAAAAAAGGAAATTTTAAAGAAAACACCATATTTCATCCAGACAAATGATGTCAAATTTGTAAGCAAAACAGATATACTGAGTGCCTCCTTATTAGAAAAGTCGATACCCTTGCGTATAATCAAACAAGGCAAGGTGCACATACTATTTTACACCCCAAAAGATAATTATTATAGATTTTTAATTAGGCCTATAGTAGCAATCTCTTGCATTATTCTTTTTATCTATTTTGTATTGAACCGAGTTCTTAAAAAATGGCTTTTTAGGTTAAGGGAGTTTAAAAAGTTTCTCTACAGTTATTTAGAAAATTCTATTATAGATGAGAGGCTCTTCATGAGGATTAAACAGAGCGATGATGAGATTTACAAATTAAGTGTTGATGCAAAAAAACTGATGGATGATAGCCTTAAAATATCAAAAAAACAGAAAAATTTTATAAAAATACTTGAAGAGCTTAATGAGGTTGTACTTGTTATATCTAATGAGTTTGATGTGTTAGAGTACAATAAACCTTGGTTAGAGTTTGAACAAAAAAGCAGTAACTTTTTAGATTATCTCAATGAGGCAAATATAGAAAAATTAGAGATAGCATTAAGTGATTTACAAAATTCCAAAATTCCAAATATTATATTTGTAGATACCCTACACAAAGAAGAGAGCTATTTTGAAATTAAAATCATCCATACAAAGAGTGCTTTTGGTGTCATTATAAGAGATGTTAGTAGTATATATAAAAAGCATCAAGAGACAAAACATATGGCACTCCATGATTCTTTAACAAATTTACCAAACAGAATGCTTTTTCTTGATAGGTTAAGCACAGAGATTAAAAAATCAAAACGCGAAGATAGAATCTTTGCGGTATTGTTTTTCGATTTAGATAAATTTAAAGAGGTAAATGATAAGTATGGGCATGAAGCAGGAGACTTGGTCTTGGTAGAGTTTAGTAAAAGAGTATCTGGGCATTTAAGGGCTTCAGACACACTAGCAAGATTGGGTGGTGATGAATTTGTTGGGATTATATCAGATATTACCCATATCAGTGAAATAGATTTAGTTGTAGAGAAAATTCACACCACTTTAGAACAAGCAGTTGTATATAATAACCACTCTATCTATATAAACACATCAATCGGCGTTAGTATATATCCAGATAATGGTGTAAATGTTGATGTGTTAATGTTAAAAGCTGATAATGCGATGTATAGGTGTAAAAAAAATAGTGAGAAGTATTGTAAATATAATGAGGAATTATAGCGTTTTCATAAGAATTATAATTTATAAAATAATTTGAGGTAAAGTATAAGATTGCTTATGTTATAAATCAAAATAATTATTATAAACATAGGAATGCTTAATGGATAACATGTTAAAAATTGGAAAATATGAGTTAGGTTCTCGTCTTATAGTTGGAAGTGGAAAATATGATTCATTTGAAACTACAAAAGAAGCAACACTTGCATCTGGAAGTGAACTTATCACTGTTGCGGTTCGTCGTTTAAATATCACTGACCCAGATAAAGAAAATCTAAGAGATACTTTCGCTGGAACAAATGTAAAGTTTTTACCTAACTCTGCTGGATGTGTAACAGCTGAAGAGGCTATCACCACTTTTAGACTTACTCGTGAAGCTACGGGGATCGATCTTATAAAGCTTGAGGTTATTGGTGATACGCAAAAAACTCTCTACCCAGATGTTTTAGAGACTATCAAAGCGTGTGAAGTTTTAGCAAAAGATGGTTTTACTATCATGGCATACACTTCAGATGATCCGATTATGGCAAAGCGTTTAGAAGATGCAGGTGCTCATGCTATCATGCCCCTTGCTGCTCCTATTGGAAGTGGTCTTGGTATTCAAAATCCATATAATATTGTTTTTATTCGTGAAGCTGTAAGTGTTCCTGTAATCGTGGATGCTGGGATCGGATGTGCAAGTGACGCCGCATATGCGATGGAGCTAGGTGCTGCGGGAGTACTTACAAATACTGCTATCGCTCAAGCACAAAACCCAATGATAATGGCTGAGGCTATGAAACACGCAATTATCTCTGGTCGCATGTCTTACCTAGCTGGAAGAATCCCTAAACGCCCTTATGCAACTGCATCTTCACCAGTTGATGGGATGATTCAGTTTTAAATCAAACGAGCGTCACCAATTTTTACAATGGTGACGCTTCCTTACGCTTGTTAAATTATAATCACTTATACTCTTTGATATAATGCCAAAATGAATAATGAACCCATAACACTCAGATCTATCTTTAAGCTCATTTTAGAAAAAAAACCTGCTCTTATTTATGGGCAAATTATAACTCTCATCGCCATTCTTGTAAGTGTACCTATTCCACTTATGCTTCCTGTGATGGTAGATGAAGTTCTCTTAGATAAGCCTTCACATTTTGTCAATGCAATTGACTTCATAATTGGTGAAACTACTGCTATTTACTATATTGCCATCGTTACTATTGGGGTGATATTTTTAAGATTTATCTACTACTTTTTTGGAGTAATCATAACACGCGTTTTTACAAAAATATCAAAACATGTAACTTTTATGATTCGTAAAAGGCTTATAGAGCACCTTAAAATTGCTTCGATGAATGAGTATGAAACATTGGGAAGTGGAGCAATCACCTCTAACCTTATAACAGATGTCAACACACTCGATAACTTTATCATAACAAGTGTTAGTAAGTTTGTGTCATCTGTTTTAACTCTTGTGGCTGTTGGGATTGTTATGATTATGATAGATCCTATTTTAGGAATTTTGATACTTATTATCCAACCTCTCATAATGCTTATGAGTAAAAAAATGTCTAAAATTGTGGGCAGATTAAAAAAGGAAGAAAATGAAGCGATAGAGAAGTTTCAAGAGAATGTTGGGGAAACCTTAGAGCTTTATGGACAAATAAAAGCATCCAACAAAGAAAACTATTTTTTCTCTAAAGCTGTCAATCATGCAAAAAAAGTTCAAGTAACTTCAAACGAATACGGCTTTAAAAGCGTTGCTTACGAGAGACTCTCTTACACCATATTTTTAGTAATGTTTGAGCTTTTGCGTGCATCTGGTCTTGTTTTAGTTGCTTATAGTGACCTTAGCATAGGGATGATGTTTGCTATGTTTGGCTATATCTGGTTTATTATGACACCTGTTCAAGATATACTTTCTATGCAGTATTCTTACGCATCAGCGATGGCTGCACTAAAGAGAATCAACAAAATTTTAACCCTAAAGATAGAAGATAGCGGAACAAAAACTTTAGATGACATAGATGTAGATATATCACTTATAGATTTAAACTTTTCATACACAAAAGAGAAAGAGATACTTAAAAATATAACACTAGATATAAAAGCTGGTTCTAAAATAGCTCTCATCGGAGCAAGTGGCAGTGGGAAAACCACACTAGCTCAAGTTATTTCAGGATTTTATGCAAAAAGTAGTGGAACCCTTGCATATAACGGCATAAATATAGAAGATTTAGATAAAAGCTCTTTAAGGCAAAAAGTGTTTTTAGTTCTTCAAATGCCCATACTCTTTAACTCCACACTTAGGTTTAACATCACTATGGGAGATGAGAATATCTCAGATGAAGAGATACACAAAGCTCTTAAAATAGCACAACTCACCTCAATGATACAAAACATGCAAGAGGGACTTGACACCATAGTTGGTCGTCATGGTATTCGCCTCTCAGGTGGACAAAGACAAAGACTCTCTATAGCTAGAATGATTATAGCAAACCCTAGTGTAGTTATCTTTGATGAATCAACATCCGCACTCGATGTACACACTGAGGCAAAATTACATACAGCACTAACACCACTGCTAACAAACAAAACAGTTATAACAATAGCTCACAGACTCAGTACAGTTAAAAATGCTGATATTATCTATGTTTTAGAAGATGGTAAAATTGTACAACGGGGAACTCACGAAGAGCTAGAAGATGAAGAGGGTCACTATATGGAGTTTATTAAAAATCAGTTGATTTAATCTCTATGTATCTTTAAATGTATCTCTTATCTTTAAAAACTGATCCAAATTTTCAAAAAATAGATCAACTAGTTTTGGATCAAAATGTTGTGCTCTTTGTTCCTTAAAAAGGTTAAATATACGCTCATCATCCCAAGCCTTTTTATAAACCCTATCAGATCCCAATGCATCAAAAACATCCGCAAGTGCTGTAATACGCCCGTATATATGTATCTCTTCTCCAGCTAACTTTCGAGGATAACCTGTTCCATCCCATTTTTCATGATGCTCATAAGCAACTGTTGCTGCTGCTAACAATAGCGGCCTATTGGAAGCTTTAAGCATCTCATACCCTATCTGTGCGTGGGTATCCATAATTTTACGCTCATCATCATTAAACCTGCCTGGCTTGTTAAGCACAGCATCAGGAATAGCAATCTTTCCAATATCGTGCATTGGTGATGCTTGCTTTAACATCTCCGCCTCATCTTCACTCAAGCCATAAAACAAGGCTAAAAGCTTTGAGTATTCTGCAACGCGTTTTACATGGTTTCCTGTCTCTTTTGAGCGACTCTCACCAATCGCTCCCATAGTAAAAACAACCTCTTTTTGTGTTTCTTCAATCTCTTTGTTTAGGAGTTCGTTCTCTTTGAGTGCTTTAACAATACCGCTAAGCATCTGTTTAAAAGCTTGGGCAAGTTTGGCAATCTCATCTTTTCCTTGAACTTCAATATTTTTAGAATAGTCTTTTGTTTTTGTTATCTCTTCAACATTATGTGAAAGCTCAAGTATGGGTCTTATGAGCTTATTAATAAGAATAAAAGCACTCCACCCTATGATGATAGCACCAAGCAAGAGAGCAAGAATAAAAAGTTTTTCATAATGGGCTAGTTCATTTAAAAAATCTTCTTGATTTTTTTCTAAAACAATCTCAATCTTATCATCAAATGCAAGAGCTTTTCTCACAACTATGAAATGCTCAAAACTAGATGATTTAAAAAGAGGCTTTCCATCATCTACAATATAATAAATCTGCCCATCATTGTTATCAAAAAATTTCGTGAAGTTTTTTAGTGAAAATTCTAATTCCAATAAAGCGATTTTTTCATTGTTTATATTTGAGATAATATCTACACTATAAAATGGTTCTTTATCTATTTTTTGAAAAATCTTTTCACTATTGCTTGAAGCGATAATGGAATCATTTTTGTCAACTACATAAAAATCACCAAGGAGTTCTAACTCTACCTTCTTTTGCTCCAATAGATTTGAGATTCTACGATCAACATCTAGTGAATAGATGTCATTCATAACATCAAGGGCACCTATAAACTGCATATCTCTTTTTATATTTTCTAAATACTGCTGGATCTGCTCTACATTGAGTGAAAGTTGCGTTTGCATCTCATGCAGAGTGTTGTCGTAATACCTTTGACGCAAAGTATTTCCAAAATAGCTCATTAAAAAAGCATAAGGTACTATACTTACAAGTAAAATCAATGCGATTATTTTAATTCTAAAACTCATAAAGCACTTTCACCGTTGCGTCTATTTCACTTTTTGGCACATATCCAAGTGCCCCTTCAACATTTTTGACAAAAAGCTGTATGGATTTACTTGATGCCTGCACTATAGGTGGACGAACCCCTTGAAAATGCATCTTTGTCCAGTACTTAGTGAGTCTATGTCTAGGCATTTTTAAAAACATCTTCTCAAAAACATCTCTTTGCTTTGATGTTGCAGAAGCATTTACGGGCACCACTTTCACACCTTTAACAAACTGTCTTTTCATCAAAAATATATCTTTTGTTTGTTTGGCATTTAAACTATCAAGTTGAAAGTTTTTATCTGCAACTATTGCAAATTCAGCACCAAAAAGTGTTATAGATGAAAATATAATTGTAAGTATAATTTTATTTTTCATCAAAACAACACCGATAACGAGAGTAGTGCTTTGTTAGCATTTTTATCATCATGAAACTGATACTCCCCCTTGATTGAAAAAGCATAAACTGGGCGGTAGCTATAACCAAGTAGTGCAATATGTTCATCTGCTAACTCACCTAGCTGTGTATCTTTAAAGTATTCATATCTCCCAACTAGTACGTGTTGTTCTGTGAAGTTATACATCCCTTGAAGGTACCCGCCTAGTTGATACTCCGTTCTATCCGTTTGTGTGTTGTCAATATTTGTATAACCCCACTCTGTTTGTATTAAAAAAGGATACCAATCATATTTTGCATTTACCTGCAATAAGCCAACATTTTTTCTAATCTCTTTTGTTTCAAAATAAGCAAGACTTCCACCAAAACTAAATGCATCATCTGCAAAATACTCAATGGAACTTCCAACAAAAAGATTGTTTTTTATATTTATATAGTCTTCATCTATATCATCTGTTGCCTGAATAAATAGATTGTATTTTAGATCACTCTCTTCACTTGTGTATCCATACGATTCAACCCCCGTAACAAACTTTGGGAACATTCTATAACTAAAGAGCGGATTGGAAGATGTATCTCTAAGTACATTGATTGGTACAAGGTTCCAGTATCCTATGGGGGTGATAAACTTACCAGCTCTAAAATTAACACTGTTTGAGTAGTCATAGTTCATATATGCTCTTTCATAATGAAAAGTTGTATTTTTTTGAGAGGTATCGGATAAAAAGTCCTTCTCATAAAAAGGTGCTGCTTCAAACTCTACAAAATATGAGAAAGCTTTAGGTAGTTTTCCATACATCAAGAAAGCAACATCATCCAATCTTGCTTTATCAACATTCTCACCATTTGCGTAGTCTATGGAAAAATATCCACCTATATTTATATACTCATGAACTACATACCCTTGTCCAAGCTCATATTTTTGTGCATTTAGGGACACTAAAAATATCAATAACCATATATACAAAAACCTCAATTTTCAACCCTTTTAAATACCAATATCTATAATTTTACAAAAATTTTCATATTATATACTAAATTTTACAAACTAATTAAAATGCTATCCCTTTTGCCGCCTAAAAATAAACTTACTCCCCTCCCCTAGACTGAAGCTCTCTCATCTTAACACAAAATACCCTTCTTTTAAAGTTGCAGTTATTTGTGCTTCTGGCATAGAATACTTTATAGGATATGTACAAAGGGGAACTCACGAAGAGCTAGAAGATGAAGAGGGTTACTATATGGAGTTTATTAAAAATCAGTTGATTTAAAATCTTTCCACCGCAATTCAAAACAACTTCCAACATCCAACTCGCTTTTCACCTCTATAGCTATACTAAACTCATCGCATATCTGCTTCACTATACTCAGTCCCACCCCAAAGCCACCGGCAACACTAGAGCCTCTTTCATAAAGTTCAAATATATCCTCTAGCTTTTCCTTTGGGATGCCAACTCCCTCATCTTGGATACTAAAGAATCCCTCTTTTAAAATAAGTGTTATCCTTGTATCTGGCATGGAATATTTAATAGCATTTGAGATTAAATTTGAAAAAAGCAAGCTAGCTTTATCTTCTAAAATTATCAAATTTGCATCTTTTATATCCGTATTTATATGTATGTTTTTTGCATTTAAAAGCTCTTCATAATACTCTATAGTCTGTACCAATATGGGTTGTATATCTATCTGTTTTGCTTTTAGAGTTTGAGTGTTAAAGTTTAGATAGGTTAGTGACTGATAGATGGTGTAGAGTTGTTTTGTACTTATAGATATATTTGTCAGTATTTTTTCATCATATACCCCTTTTTGTAAAGCTCTTTGTGAACTCATTTTAAGTGCTGTTATAGGGGTGTTTAACTCATGTGAAATATCTTGAACAAAGTTCTCAATCTGTATAACTTTTTGACGAATTGGTCTCATAAAAAGCTTTGAGAGTGCATACGATATAACAACTATCAGAAAAAAAACCACTAGCATAATCACTAAAACATTATTTTTTAGTTTCTTAAGACTTTTATGATACTCATCGGTTTTGACCACTACATATTCTATTTCTAAATGTTGTCTTGGGGAAGATGAGATTAACACCTTGTGAGAGTTTTCCTCAAAATACTTTTCTTTATAAACTTGAGTATCCTTAGTTGGTATAAGCATATATTCGTAATTTTTTGGTGCTTCAGGGAGTGCTAATGCCTCTTGATGCATATGAGCATTTATGATTAAAGATGAAATCTTATCTGCTAAATGTTCCATTTTGTAATAAGTATTGCTCTCTAAAGAGTTTTTTTGCGCACTATAATACCAGTACCCAGAGAGCAAAATAAAAAACAAAGATGAGCCTAAATAAAGAGCTAAAAAAGAGTAAAATGATTTTTTTTCTAAATCATTCAAACCTATACCCCTCCCCTCTGATATTTATAATATGCTCTTTTCCAACATGCTTCCTAAGCTCTTTTATAAGAGTTCTCACCGCATCCCCAGATGGCATCTCATCATACTCCCATAAATTTTGCAACATCTCATCCACACTTATAACTCTATGACGATTTTTATAGAGATAATGAAGCACCAAGCTTTCTTTGTTGCTTAATTTTTGAATCTTAGTAGCTGTTTTTAAAATATTGTTTTGAGTATCAAACTCTATAGTTTTAGTGAGTTGCACTAAAGAACTAAGCCCAAAATGCCTTTTGATATTTTCTATGCGTTGAGCCAACTCTTCTAAATCAAAAGGTTTTTTTATAAAATCGTTTGCACCTGATTCAAAGGCAACTTTTAGGTGCTGTGTATCATGAAAAGCGGTTATAAATATAGTTGGCGTTTCATCTCTAAAACTCCTGAGCTCCTTTAGGAGTGATATACCGTCACCATCAGGAACATTGATATCAAAGATATATAAATCAAAGGAGTTCTCTTCACTAAGTGTCAAAGCTTTCTTCATACTATAAGTATGGATTACACTATATTGCTCCTGCAAAAAATCGACCAATATATCTGCTAGAACCGTATCATCTTCAAGGAGTAAAATTTTCATAAAAAATTATATCTAAGAATTCATTAAAGGTATAGTTTGTTTAGAGATAACTCTCGATGTAAAGTGTCGCAAAAGGTACTCAATCATAAATGCCACAGCAAATGTACCTATAAGATAGTAAGCAATCTCTGGCATCTTTTCATAAGTTGAGTAGAGTGTTAATCCTGCCACCCCAAACATAGCAAATATAGCTATAACAATGAGTACTCTATTGGCTCCTGTTTCTTTAACAAGCTTTAAATGACCAAGATGTGTAACCCCCTGAACAATAAGCATAACTATAGCCGCGACAGTAGTGATTTGGGCAAGATTAAAAAAAAGTATCATCGGGATGATAAGTATTGCACTAATAATTAGTCCCTCAAAAGAGTTGTAAACACTATGCTCATATACTTTAGGTAAATCTCCATCTTTTGCCATGGTATAGCCAATATCTGCAACAGCATAGAGTGTTGCATTGATTGCTGAAGCCGTTGCTAACAGTGCAGTTATTGCCATTATCTTAAATCCCAACTCTCCAAAAAGTGGTTTTGCAGCTTCAGCTAAAGCATAATCTTTACTTTTGATTATTGTTTCTAAAGGTAGATTACCTAAAACTGCAACACTTGTTAAAATATATAAAACTGCAACAAAAAACAATGCTATAAACATAGCCTTCATCATAGTTGTTTCTGGATTTTTCATATCTTCAACCGTATTAGTAATAACACTAAACCCCTGATAGGCAAAAAATGTTATACCAATGGCAAAAACCATGCCACTCACGGGTGGCATGCTGCTTAGATTTAAAAGCTCAGGTTTTATTGTAAAAAAAGCAGCTATTGCAAAAAATATTAAAACTGATAATTTTATAATCACTATAAAATTCTCTGATTTAGCTACAACAGAAGCACCAATGAGATTAATTAATGTAAAAAAAAGCACAATTCCAACTGCAAAAAGATTTATCCAAAATATATCGCCATCTTGCATAAAAGTTGCACTATAAGTTCCAAAAGATTTTGCTACGGCTGCTACAGCTATGAGCTGTGAGAGATAAAACACAACACCCATAGAGCCAGAAAAAATATTTTCTCCAAAACCTTGAACCAAATACTCTACTATTCCACCGCGAGATTGGTAGCGTACTGCAAGTTTTGCCAATGAATAACCACTTAAAAGTGCAATGAGCCCTCCAAAAACGAATGAGAGCCAAACAATATTTCCAGCCATAGCACCAGCTTGACCAATAACAATAAATATTCCAGCACCAACCATAGAGCCAATCCCCAAAAAAACTGCACTCCAAAGTCCAAACGCTTTTTTATTTTCCAATAAATTATCCTTATTTCAACTTTTTTCTATAAAAATTTATCACTATTTTTTTCACAATATCATTAAATAAAAACCATACAAATGCGTAAAGCCATATCAAACCAGCCCACTCCCAACCGATGGGAGTCATCAACCCAAATCCATAAACACCCACAAGAGTTCCAGCTATAGCACTTAGTAATGATGCTGTCCATAATGGGGCTGATGGAAATGGTTGTTTAAAAAACCAATCATCTGTTCTTGTGTTAAAGATAGTCCCATGACCTGCTACAACTAACTTTACAAAAAAGAGACTCTGAACAACATCTAATGGCAATTTAAGATAATGCATCACAATAAAAAATACACCAAAAGAGGAAAGCACACCTGCAATACCAAGCCAACTAGAGAGAACTAAAATCTCTTTCATATCCCATCTTACTGGTTCATCTTGTACCTTAGTGTTGTCATATGCTATTGCTAGAATTGGCAAATCGTTTAAAAGAGCTAAAACTATAATCATTATAGCCGTTACAGGATAAAAATTAAACACTACAATTGCTAAACTCATAAAAATAACAATACGAATCGTCTCAGCTATACGGTAAATAGTGTAACTTTTCATCCTCTCAAATGTGATACGAGCTTGCTCAATAGCATCTACGATAACACTTAAGCCTGGAGCCATAAGCACTATATCTGCTGCTGCACGAGCAGCATCTGTTGCACCACTAACAGCGATTCCACAATCAGCCTTTTTAAGTGCTGGTGCATCATTTACTCCATCTCCTGTCATACCTATGATATGCCCTGCTTTTTGCAACTCATCTACTATATAATATTTATCTTCTGGAAATACTTGTGCAAAACCATCTGCACTCTCTATCATCTTAATAATTTGAGATTCATGTCTTTTCACGCTCCCTCTCTCTATTGGGTGTAGATGTATCTCATTTTTAACATCATTTATGATAGAGTCTATCAAGCTTTGCACCTCTTGCTCATCTAAGTGAAGATAGAGTGCTTTTAGCATCGCCTTTGATAGTATTTTTGATAGATAAATATACTCACTATTATCTTCACCTTTAATATCTTGGATATTTTCAAATCGTTCTCCGATATCTAAAAGAGAAGCAATATATTTTGCAACAGCGATATTATCACCCGTTACCATTTTTACAGATATTGATTTTTTTCGTGCCTCCTCAATCGCGACTCTTGAATCATCACGAGGTGGGTCAAAAAGTGCTATTAAGCCAACAAATTGAAATGTCGATGCATCTCCATTTTTATGTGCTACTCCAAGTGTTCTAAAACCTTTGTTTGCATAATCTGTTATCTCTTTTTCTATACTTTTAGTTAGCTCTTTAGAGAGACCACAAAGTGCTACAATAACTTGCGGTGCACCTTTTGTAGCACTTAAAAGTTCTTCATCTTTCATATATGTAGCTTCTGTTCTCTTACCTACAGGGTCAAAAGGGATAAAATTATCTAAATAAAGTTCTTTAAGACTTTTTTCTAAATTATGCTGATTTATATATTCAAAAATTGGCTTTTCTATAGGGTCAAGATTTCCAGCCTTACTCGCTAGTGCAGCATAATAAAAAAGTTCTTCCTCTTTATATCCACCCATCACAAAAGGTTTAGATAAGCTCATCTCATTTTTTGTAAGTGTTCCTGTTTTATCTGAACAAAGTATATCCATACCAGCAAGCTCTTCTATGGCAGAGAGTCTGCTTACTATAGCCTCTTTAGAAGCAAGAACGCGTGCCCCTACTGCCATAGTAACTGTCAAAACTGCGGGCATCGCAACAGGGATAGCAGAGATAGTAAGAACCAAAGAAAAAATAACTAACTCACTCATTGACTCATTCCGTTGATACCCAACAAAAAGGATGATAGCAATCATAAAAAGGGTTAAAGCAATTAAAAAATTACCTACTTGCATCACCATCTTTTGAAAATGGCTCTTTTGTTCATGCTCTGCTTTTGCAACAAGCCCAACAGTCTTGCCAAAAAATGTATTGGTTCCAGTTCCTGTGACAACACCAAGCATTTCACCCTGTTTGATAATTGCATTTGAGTACAGCTCATCGCCACTTTTTTTGGTTACAAGCATAGACTCACCCGTAAGTGCAGATTGATCTACCATCAAAAATTGCTTAGTATCTTGTAACTTTACATCTGCGGGAACTACATCCCCAATCTTTACTTTAATCAAATCACCTACTACCAGTTCTCTAGCTAAAATCTGTATAAATTCACCATCTCGTTTAACAATAGCAAAACGAGCCAATTTTTCTTTCAAAACAGCAATCGCACTAAGTGCTTTAGACTCTTGATAAAAATCTACAAAGGCATTTACAAAAAGTAAAATTAAAATAATAATTAAATCTTCGTAATGTTCAACATATGCAGAGAGTATAGCGGCTACTTCAATCATCCATGGTATTGGACCCCAAAATCTCCTAAAAAGTCGTAAAAGCCAACTATCTTCTTTTGCCTTAATCTCGTTAAAGCCATCTTTTTTTAGTTGTATTTGTGCCTCTTGTGTTGTTAATCCACTACTGTTTTTTATATTTTGCATCATAAACACCTATTTAATCTATCGTTATTTATGGTCTCTTACTTATAAGTTTAGCTAAATGTTTTGGATAATACTCTTCACTCACATCAAACTCCTCACAAACCCCTCACATAGTTCAAGTAAAATCACTGAAACAAAACACAAGGACACAAAATGAAATCATTGGTAAAAATATTACTAATCGCTATACTAGGGGCGAGTTTATTGCAGGCGGCTGCTTTTGAAAAAGAGGCAAAAACAAGAGCTACAAAGGTTGTTCTTAGTTCTGAGAAACCCTTAAGCACTGGTCACAACACTCTCAACATAACAGTAGCGGGTGATAAGTTTAAAGGTGCAGATGTAAGCATAAAAATATTTATGCCAGCGATGCCTGGGATGCCATACATGGAAACAATTGCGGATGCTAAAAGTCTTGGTAATGGAAAATATGAGGCTAAAGTAAACCTTGCAATGGGTGGAACATGGCAGGTGCATATCTTTATAGTTCCAAAAAATGGTAAAAAAATCAGAGCTAAAACCTCTATAAATATATAAAGGATTTATGATGCCCCGCTTATTTGCCAAAAGAATATTAAAACTACAGATTCTCCTGTTTTTACCTCTGGCACTCAGTGGGGCATCATTAGATTCTCTTATACAAAATGCAAAAGAGTCACATACATCTCTGCAAGTTATAAAACAAAAACTCAGTGCAATTTCTGATGAATATGAACTTAGTAAAAACTTCTCAAACCCTGAACTATCAATTAGTATTAGCGATATACAACTTGGTGACCCAATAGATCGCTCACTTGAACCTATGCAATTTAGCTCCGTAAATTTTAAGCAAAAAATCCCTTACTTTGGAAAAAGAGATGCCTTGTCAAAAAAAGTAGATGCAAAAAAAGAGAGTATAGTGTTTAATTTAGAAGATGCAAAGATAAAGCTAAGTAAAGCTATTACAATCAAAGCTTATGAAATTTGGCAGATTGAAGAACAGCTACGCATCACAGATGAGTACATAGAACTCACCAAGCAAAACATAGAGCTATTTACCGCCTACAACAACTCGGATGCAAACTCACACATGAGCATTATGGGTGCAGAACTTTCCCTCTCTCAACTTCAAATAAAAAAAAGTGATCTGAAAGGCTTAAAAAATGGTTTATATAAACAGATAAGCTACCTGAGTGCTATGGATGCTACAAGCATTGAGCTAGATTCTCAAATGGCTAAACCTAAAGATATAAAAACATATATCAACTCTTATGAGCAAAACAGCTTATACAAGTTAAAACTAGCAAAAGTAAAAGAGGCTCATGCGGAGGTTACAATACAAAAACTGCAAAGCTACTCTGACCCAGTTGTGCAAGTTGGTTATTATTATCGTGAGAGCTTTGAGGACTATCTAAATATAGGTGTTGGATTTTCACTCCCTATTTATGGTTCTGAGAACTCTAAGCAAGAGATTTCACGAAAGATGGAACTTTCTCAAAAGAGTCAAGCGAATGATTATAAGAATCTATTGACTTCACAAATTTATACTTTATATGCAAAGCTTCAAAATTCATATGAGGTTTATAACATCATACATCAAGAGAGCCTGCCACAGATTCAGCATATGTTTGATTTAAGTAGCAGTGCTATAAAAAACGGTGCTGAACTTTTTTTATATATAGATATGCTTGAGAGAAAACTCTCTCTTGATGAACAAAGTATAAAAGCACAAGCCTCATACCACAAAACACTTGCGTCATTAGATGCACTCATAGGAGATATATAATGAAATTTACAATAAATACAGTAGACTTCGGAAGTGAGGCTTTAGCCTCGCCTGATTGCGGGACTAAAGTCCCACTTCCAATAGGTTATGCAAGAAGTCTAGTAATGTTTTTACTACTTTTTACAAGTTTCTTGGATGCTAAAGAGGCAACAGTTGAGCAACTCTTTAATGTTGTGACCATACAAGTAAAAGAGGTTTCGTATGCAAAAACTATGAAAAGCTATGGCTTCATCAAGGTAGATGATTCAAGAGTTTACGATGTAACTCCCAGATTTGGGGGTTATGTAGATGTTCTTTACGGGGATAAGATGTATCAAAGGATAAAAAAAGGGGCGATTCTTGCAAAAGTATATTCTCCAGAGGTACTTAAAGCAAAAGATGACTACCTTAACACTATGCGTTTTACCAAGAAAAATCCAAACAAAGAGATGCTTCAAAGTTCAAAAACAAAACTAGAACTCTTAAATATTTCACAATCAGAGATAGACACACTCACTCAAACAGGTAAAAGTTCTTACTACACAAGTATCGTCTCTCCAGCAGATGGCTATATATTTGAAAAGCATCTTAACAACAACTCAGCATTTAACAAAAAAAACAAGCTTTTTAAAATTGTAAATTTGGATAAGGTTTGGGTGGAGGTTAAAATTCACCAAGACCAATTATCTTTACTTAAAGATGTAAAAGAGTTCTCTCTCACAACCTCATCATACACACAAAGCTTTGGGGCAAAGAGGATGCAACTGTATCCAGAACTTGATGAGAAACAAGAGAGCTTCACCCTAAGACTAGAACTTGAAAATAAAAAACATCTTCTCAAACCAGGGATGTACACAAAGGTTGTGATGCGCTCAAATAAACAAAGGTACTTAACTCTTCCAAATACCGCAGTTATCAGAAAAAATGGAACATTTTATGTCTTTATAGTTGGGGAGTATGAGGGTGAGTATGAGCCCCTAGAGGTTGAAGTTGAAGTTCTTAACCCTGATACATATAACATCTTAAGTGGTTTAGAGGTTGGTGATGAAGTGGTTAACAATGCCCTCTTTATGATGGATAGCGATGCACAGATCAATGGTCTGTATTAAAGGGTAAGTAATATGTAACTTTATATCTATAAATATAAAATAATTCAACTAAACTCCATCTTTTTATTTCTATTTAGATATATTTAGATATATTTAAGTGTATTTAAAGCTATTAAGATACACTTTCAAAAAATATTCAAAGGGGCAAGAATGGCAATAGTTATAAACATTAAAAATGAAACTGGCGGTTTTGAATTTCTTGGCTCAAGAGGTGCTGGAGAAATAATTAGAAAAAAAATGAAAAAAGAGTTAGATAAAAAAAACGACATTACTCTGGATTTTAATGGCATCGAACAAGTAACTCAATCTTTTATTGATGAATTTTTTGGAATATTTATAAGGGCTTTTGGTATAGAATATATAAGAGGAAAAGTCAGACTCGTGAATGAAACTCAAGGCATTAAAGATACTATAAATTTTGTTATTAAATACTCTAAAGAAAGGACTGCTTAAAAGTAGTCCTCATCTTCATCATCAATAATTTCACTCCATAAGTAGTTTCTTTTAAAATAATCCATATCATAGTCTATATTAGCTTCAAAAAATTCAAAAGAAACAACAACCCCTTTCCATGGATGAGATAATATTTTTGTTTCAAAATTTCCATTTTCATATCTAATCAAGGTGTCATTTGAAATAATTACAAATTTTCCACCTGTCATCTTTAGTATTTCAAACATAGCATATAAACCAAATCCCGCATTTTTTTCTTGTTGGTACATTTTTTGAACCGTTGATGTAACACCTTTTTCTAGTGCTTTTTTAATTGCTTCTTCTTCATTATTTATATCGCTAAAATTCAATTTCATATTTTTCAAAAAAGCAACACCTCTATCAACTACAACAAATTGAACTTTTTTGTTTCTTGGATAATATTGAGTCATAACATATCCACCAACCTCTGAATGTGAATGATCTGCAACATTATTCATTAATTCCAAAAATAAATATTGTAAATAATCCCGTAGATCCCTAAGATCAACTTCTTTTAAATCAGTAAAGTTTTTTAGCATTATTGATGTTAAATGACTTGATATTTTTTCCAAACCGTTCCTATCATATATTCGCTCTACTGGACTATATGTTTTACCTTTTTGAAATGTGTATTCAATCATATTTTTAAAATAATCATTTTCTATAAAAATCTTTATCTGTTCTTCATTTTGGTATGCTCTTGTCATTGCAATAAAAATAGGTTCTACCCACGACATCCCATTGAATTGGTCATTCTTTGACTTAAAAAGATATAAATAGTCTTCAATATTTGATATAGTAATATTTCCCATTCCTGCAATCCTTTTCATTTAAAATAATTATACTTTAAATTTCTTCACCCTCTATTATCAATACTTAATCTGCTCACAAAGCTCTCACAAACAATAGCTATTATTTTATTATCTAATCGAAGGGTAAGTAATGATAGAAAAAATAATAAGTTTTAGTGTAAAAAACAAATTTTTAGTCCTTATGGCATCACTCTTTTTAGTTTTTGGCTCTTATTGGTCTATGAAAAACACACCTCTCGATGCTATCCCTGACCTTTCTCCTCCTCAGGTTATAGTGCAGCTTAACTGGGCTGGACAATCTCCTGAAATCATTGAAGATCAAGGAACATACCCTCTTGTTTCTCAGTTTTTAGCTATAGCAAACATAGAAACTGTTCGTGGATTTTCAACTTATGAAAATGCTCTTATATACATCATCTTCAAAGAGGGAACAGACCTTTACTGGGCTAGAAGTCGTGTTTTAGAGCAACTCGCTTCCATGGGGTCTGGGCTTCCTAAAGATATGGAAGTAAACTTAGGTCCTGATGCTAGTGGTGTTGGTTGGGTGTATGAGTATGCACTCACTTCACAAACAAAAAATCTCAGTGAGCTGAGAACTCTGCAAGATTACTACTATAAATATGCCTTACTTGGTGTTGATGGGGTAAGTGAAGTCGCATCCATCGGTGGATTTATCCCTACATATCAAGTAACTCTAAAAAATGATACTTTGGTTCGCTACAACCTGAGCGTACAGGATGTTGCAAAGGTTTTAAAAGCAAACAATAATGACACAGGTGGACGAATCGTAATTCAAAACGGTTATGAGTGGATGGTTCAAGCACAAGGCTACATTAAAAACCTAGATGAGATCCGCTCTTTAGTTGTAACAACAAGGGCTAACATACCCATAACGCTAGGCGATATAGGAAGGGTGGAGTTAGTTCCTGCTGCGAGGCGTGGCATGGCAGACCTCAACGGTGAGGGTGAAGTTGTTGGCGGGATTGTTATGGTTCGTTATGGCGAGGATGTGTATGCAACCATCAAACGGATAGAGAAAAAAATGTCTGAGCTTAGTGTTGATGGTGTTGATGTTGTTGTGACTTATAACCGTTCTGAGCTAATCGAAAAAGCTGTAAATACCCTTAAAACAACACTTATAGAAGAGAGTGTCATAGTTATCATTATCATTGCACTGTTTTTGATGCATCTTCGCTCATCCATTATAGTGCTTATTATTTTACCTCTCACCATTGGTGCCACATTTTTACTCATGAAACTCTTTGGGATTGATTCTAACATCATGAGTCTTGGGGGTATTGCCATCGCCATAGGTGCTATGGTGGATGCTACCATAGTGATGATAGAAAATGCCCATAAAACTATCGTAAAAAGGGAAGAAAAAAAGGGCGAAGCACTCACAAAAGCTGAAAGATTTGAGGCGATTACAAGCTCTTCAAAAGTTGTGGGGCGACCTATCTTTTTTGCACTCTCTTTAGTTGTTGTATCTTTTTTACCTATCTTTGCACTTTCAGGTCAAGAGGGGCTTCTTTTTTCACCTCTAGCATTTACAAAAACATTTGCGATGATGGCAGGAGCTATACTTTCCATCACTCTAGTTCCTGTTTTAATGCTCTACTTTGTCAAGGGGAAAATTTTAAGTGAGACAAAAAATCCGCTCAACCGCTTCTTTATTTGGCTGTATCATCCCGTCATTGTTTATGGATTAAAACTAAAATATCTAGTTATTGTTTTAGTCCTTGCCTCTCTTTGGTTTATGTATCCAGTCTATAAAGGGCTAAAATGGGAGTTTATGCCTCCACTCAATGAGCAAAGTGTTATGTATATGCCAGTTACTCCTTATGGGATAAGCGTTGATCAAAGCAAGATGATAACGCAAAAAACAGATGCAATCATAAAAAGCTTCCCTGAGGTTGCGATGGTTTTTGGAAAAGGGGGAAGAGCAAATTCTGCGACTGATCCTGCTCCACTAGGGATGATAGAGACCATCATAACCTTTAAACCTCAAGAGGAGTGGCGTGAGGGGATGACTCACGAGAAGCTTATGAATGAGCTTGAAGATGCTCTTCAAATCCCTGGACTTGTAAACTCATGGACCTATCCAATTAGAGGTCGTATAGATATGCTCCTGAGTGGCATCCGAACCCCACTTGGCATAAAACTTTACGGAACAGATGCTGAGGGGCTTCAAGAGTATGGAAAAAAAATAGAAGATATTTTAAGACCATTCGAGAAAACTATGTCTGTTTTTGCAGATCAAGCAAGTGCTGGGTACTATCTTGATATAAAACTCAATGAAGAATCACTTGCGAGATATAACATCACCAAAGATTACATCTTGTCGTATGTCTCAACTGCGATTGGCGGGATGAAAGTATCTACTATGTATAAAGGCTTAGAGCGTTACCCTATCGCTTTGCGTTTTGAAGAGGAAGAGAGAAGAGGTTTAGAGTCTATAAAAGAGATTATGATAAAAACCTCTCTTGGTTTTGTTCCACTGAGAACTTTTGCAGATGTAGCTTATAGAGAGAGTGCTTCAGTTATAAAAAGTGAGATGGCATCCCCTGTTACCTTTATATATATAACACCACAAACAGGAGTGAGTGCAACTGAGTATAAAGAGGAAGCTAAAAAACTTCTAGCAAATCTAAACTTACCAGCTGGTTTTTACATAGAGTGGGCTGGACAAAGTGAGTATCTTGATTCTGCAATGGCTAAGATAGTTTGGATTGTTCCAAGTGTGTTAGTTGTTATACTTATACTTATCTACTTTGCACTCAAAGAGATGGTTCCAACACTTATAGTGTTTTTCACTCTCCCTTTTGCACTGCTAGGTGGACTTTTATATATAGACTTTTTAAACTTTAACATGAGCATAGCTGTTATTGTAGGCTTTTTAGCCCTCCTTGGAGTAGCTGCTGAAACCGCTATTGTGATGATTGTGTATCTACAAGAAGCAGTAGATGAAGCGAAAGAGAAGTATAAAGAAAAATTTAATATAAATAAACTTAACGACGCTATCTACGAGGGAGCAGTTGCAAGAGTGAGACCAAAGCTGATGACTGTATTTGCCATACTTGCAGGGCTCTTACCCATCATGTTTACCCACGGGGTTGGAAGTGAAGTTATGCAACGCATAGCTGCACCAATGCTAGGAGGAGTTGTGAGTTCGGCTGTTTTAAGCCTTGTTATTATTCCTATACTTTTTGAGATATATGCGAAAGCTCAACTAAAGAGGTAAATAACTGTCCTACATCCCAACAGGGATGTTTTTTTGATAAAAAGTGCTTTTTTGACATTAAAATAACCTTTATATCAGTTAAAATTTGATTCTCCGTATTCTTGGATGACAGCATCCCCGCGGATAATTTCAATAGACCCTACATCATGAACAGAAGAGATCTCTTCTAAAAAATAAGCGCGTTTCTCCATAATTCCCGCTTTCATATGCGAAGTGAGTCCAGCTTGAATTATCTCTGCTATTGAAATCACCTTATTTTCAACAACAAACTGAAAAAAACTTCTATAGCTCAGTGTGATTATTGCGATAATGACCAGCATTGAGAGGAGAAAAACTTGAATGAGTCTAGTTAAAGTTATATTTTTTATACTCTTTTTTTTCATTAATATCCAATAAATTTATTCTTATGTAGTATAAAAATATTTACTAAAAAGGAAGCTGAAATTTATCAATTATAAAATTTACAAACTACCTTTTTCTTGCAAAGTATCATGATAAAAATTTACAATTTCCATTAGATGAGATGTAAGAAGAGTATCTACTTTTTTAAAATCATCTATATTTCGCTCAAATTTTTCATGATTAAAATAATCAAACAGATAGCTCAAGATATACTTTAGGTAGATGTCCAATACTCGGCTTAACTCATACTTTTGCATATACTCGGATGTGCAAAGTGTTGCACTTAACTCTTTTAGTTCATCAAGGGATTTGTGAAGTTTTAATTTTTTTGACTCTTTGTATTGTAAAAGAGTGCTTTGCATAAGTTTTGCATGGTGTAACTTATCTCTGAGCGCGTTTAATTCAACATCCAACAAGCCAACACTAGAGTTCTCTGAACATATCTCAAAGAGATAACTCTTTATATCTTTGCTCCCTTGATTAAGAGCTATATCTTCCGCTTTTTCAGGGGTGGCTTGAATAAATTTGGCACCATCATTTAGATTATAAACTTTTTGTGTGTCATCTTTTAAAAGATTTGTTGCATTGTTGATAGCGTTTATAGAGATTTTAAAATTTGGAGTCGTTAAAACACTCTCACGAAAATTACCCTCGACATGAAAAAGGCTCTCTTTAAAGCTGATGATAGACGCTTCCGAATCATCATTTACTTTCAGCGTTTTAGCATACTCATGTGAAGCAGAGTGTGTTTTTCCACTCTCTTGGTCAATAGCTAAATCTAAACCTAAAAGATAGATACTCTTAGCCTTTAACCTAAGTAAGAGTTGGTATGTTAAAGAGCCTACACATGGTGCTGATGGCTTGAGAGAACCCTCTTTATAGTGTGTGCCACTCTCAAGAAAAAAGAGCTGTTTTTTCTCAAACATTGTGACAACATCTTTTGGTATCCTCGAAGAGTATATCAAGATTGCATCTTTTATAAACTCTAAAGATTTTAGTTTGTCAAAATGAATTTTTGCTGTATCAAAAGCATCAATATGAGTGATAATACTTGGAACTATCCCCTCTTCCTCGAGAATACTTAGAGTTGCAGAGAGGGCAACTATTGTAAATTTATCATAATTCTCTTTTAGCCAAATCATATTTTTTTCCAAAGATGGACCCGCAGCTACTAGTAAAAATGGTTTTGCATCAAACTCTTTGGTATCAAAACACAAACTCTTATTCAAAAATTTATAATCTTCAAAGAGATACTCAAGAGGCATTAAGTATTGAGTTAAAAGTGTATTATAAAAGAAGAGCAAATGAGACTGAGAACTTATAGCTATTTGAAACTGTTTTATTTTCTCGTCTGCATGACTTAAAATATGAAAATATTTTATATAATGGTTGTAGTAGTACTGTGTTTGTAAAAAAAGTGTTGCAGATTTATGAAAAGCCTCATTCTCCTCAAATACCGAAAAAATAAGCGTTGCGCTAGATGCTAAATCTTTATAGTTTGTACAAAACAAAGACAATCTAAAGAGCTCTAAGTCATCTTCAATAATTAAATATACCTTTGCGTTTATCTTTTCGTGAATTAAAGATATATGCAAACCAAGACCTGAGCCAAAAAATATATATTTATATAAAGTTTTAAGAGTTTTTACATCCTCTTCAACCGCATGTATAATAGGGGCAAAGCCACTCATATGATGCTCAAACGGTTCATAATTCTTATATTTTTCTAGTGCATCACTTGCTATCTCATATGTATGAAAACCTTGAAAAAGATTATCATCCAGATTATAATCAACACTTTTAGAAGCTAATTTAGCATGAGATATGCTCTTTTTATCATATAAAAAATTCCCACTAGACTTCTCTAAAACATCAAAGCCATCATTTTCATAAACCAACTCATATCTCTCTTGATAATGCTCTTGCTCTACTGCGTTCTCTAAAGCGACAAGTTTTGAAAATAGCTCTGGATGCTCAGTTTGCAAGTATGCGATATTTTCATTAAAGTTTTTTGTGAGTGTTTTGTTAATATCTGGCATTTATTTCACTTTTGAGTATGGATTTTGCTTTTATCATTCATCTAGTACAAAAAGGTAGCAAAAATAGTGCCATCAATTTTGTAATAAGCTAAAAAGATAATAGAATTTGTCGATATA